>Ga0080064_1005262_pt1 | contig 15432 bp, 20 predicted proteins | sample Subgrocontami54m_FD_69260 | JGI IMG/M metagenome (GOLD analysis project Ga0080064, IMG submission 69260) | Subsurface groundwater microbial communities from S. Glens Falls, New York, USA - GMW46 contaminated, 5.4 m (SPADES assembly) (version 2) ...
GTGGGGGCGCGGTGGGGGGCGGTGGGTGCGTGTTTTGTGGGCGGGGAGCCGCGCCGGCTCGGCGATGACCGCCGAGATCGGCCTGATGAAAGCCACCGAGCAGCTCTCGGCGATGGAAATGATGGCGGTGGACCCGATTGCGAGGGTGGTGGCGCCGCGTTTCTGGGCCGGCGTGATTTCGATGCCGCTCTTGGCGGCAATGTTCAGCGCGATGGGCGTCTACGGCGGCTACCTGATCGGCGTGGTGGTGATCGGCGTGGACGAGGGGTCGTTCTGGTCGCAGATGCAAAGCGCGGTGGATTTCCGCGAGGATATCGTGAACGGCGTGATCAAGAGCATCGTGTTCGGCATCGCCGTGACCTGGATCGCGCTGTTCGAGGGTTACGATGCCCCGCCGACGGCCGAGGGCGTCTCGGGCGCCACCACCCGCACGGTGGTCACCTCGTCGCTGGCGATACTGGGTCTGGATTTCATCTTAACGGCATTCATGTTTCGGGGGATTTAATGGAACGCTCGACACTCGATCTCTGGGTCGGCCTGTTTGTGGTCGCGGGCCTCGGCGCGCTGACGATACTCGCGCTCAAGGTCGGCAACATGGGCAGTTTTGGCGGCGCCGAGACTTACCAGTTGTCCGCATCGTTCACCAATATCGGCGGTCTCAAGCCGCGCGCGGCGGTGAAAAGTGCAGGTGTGGTCGTCGGCCGCGTTGCCGGGATCACCTTCGATAACGACAAGTTCATGGCGAAAGTCACCATGAACATCGAGGCGCGTTTCAAGTTTCCCAAGGACAGCTCGGCATCGGTCCTGACCGCGGGCTTGCTGGGCGAGCAATATATCGGGATCGAGGGCGGGGCCGAGGACGCAATGCTCGCCAATGGGGACGCGCTCAAGCTCACCCAGTCGGCCGTGGTGCTGGAGAAGCTGATCAGCCAGTTCATGTTCAACAAGGCGGCCGAAGGCGGCAACCCAAAATAAAGCCGCCGTATAATAGCGCCAGCGAACACTAAGAGGAGCAGTAATGAACAGATTGATATGCGGTTGCCTGCTGGGGATGGTGTGGTCGGTTGCGGCGTTGGCGCAAACGACCGAAATGGCGCCCGACGCACTGGCCAGGAAGGTTACCGACGAAGTGCTGGCGATCATCCGCACCGACAAGGACATCCAGGGCGGTAACACCAAGAAAGTTCTCGATCTGGTTGAAGCGAAAGTCCTGCCGAATTTCAATTTCGCCCACATGACGCGGCTCGCGGTCGGCGCGCCGTGGCGCCAGGCCGCCCCCGCGCAGCAGCAAAGACTGACCGACGAATTCCGCGCGCTGCTGGTGCACACCTACACCAGCGCCTTCACCCAATACCGCGACCAGGTGGTCGAATACAAACCGCTCAAGCTGCAAACCGGCGATACCGAAGTGGTGGTGCGCTCGCTGATCAAGCAAAAGGGCGGTGCGGACCCGATCGACATCAATTACAGCATGGAGAAAATCGGCGCCAGCTGGAAGGTGTATGACGTTACGATCGCGGGCGTGAGCCTGGTGCAGAACTACCGCAGCACCTTCGCGAGCGAAATCCAGAAGTCAGGCATCGACGGGCTGATTGCGACGCTTGCCACCAAGAACAGGACGCTCGCCCAGCAGTCTGCCAAGAGATGATCGAACGCGACGGCAACCAGTTGCGCGTGCGCGGCGCGCTGACCATTGCCAACGTCACGGCGCTGTGCGAGGCCGGCAAGCAGCATTTCGGCGACGGCGATCTGGTGGTCGACCTGGCTGCCGTCACCGAGGTGGATTCCGCCGCGCTGAGCCTGCTGTTCGAGTGGCGCCGCGCCGCGCGCGCGAAAAATCTGCAGCTCGGGTTTCGTAATCTGCCGGCAAGCCTGCAAAGTCTCGCGGCACTCTACGGTCTGAGCGAGCTGGTCGCAGAAAAAGCGTGAGGCGGTTGGTTCCCGCAATTCAGGTCGAACGGATCGTCAAACGCTACGGCGAATTGCAGGCGCTGGCCGGCGTCAGCCTGGAGGTTGCGCAGGGCGAGTTTTTCGGCCTGCTCGGCCCCAATGGCGCCGGCAAGACCACGCTGATCAGCATCCTCGCGGGCCTCGCGATCGCCTCGAGCGGCAGCGCCCGCATCATGGGGCACGACGTGGTCGCCGCTTATCGCCAGGCGCGGCGCGCGCTCGGCGTGGTGCCGCAGGAACTCGTGTTCGATCCGTTCTTCACGGTACGCCAGGCCCTGACCATACAATCCGGTTACTTCGGCATTCGCGATAACCGGGCCTGGATCGATGAGCTGCTGCACCATCTCGATCTCACCGAGAAAGCCGACACCAACATGCGCCAGCTCTCGGGTGGGATGAAACGCCGCGTGCTGATCGGGCAGGCGTTGGCGCACAAGCCGCCGGTGATCGTACTCGATGAGCCTACCGCCGGGGTCGACGTCGAGCTGCGGCAGTCGTTGTGGCAGTTCATCCGGCGGCTTAACCGGGATGGGCATACCATCGTGCTCACCACGCATTACATCGAGGAAGCGGAGGCGTTGTGCGGCCGCATCGCGATGCTCAAGCAGGGCGAGATCGTCGCCGACGACACGACACAAAACCTGCTGCAGCGCTTTTCCGGCTGCTACGTCAACCTGAAGCTCGCGCCGCATCGCCTGCCGGAGGCGCTCAAACCGCTGCTCGCGCAGGCGGGCGAAGACGGTTTCCGGCTCGCGTTGCGCAATTACGACGAGATGGGGCACGTGATGGCGGCGCTGCGCAGCGCCGGCGCGAAGGTGCGGGAAATGGAAGTGATGCAGCCCGACCTCGAGGAAGTGTTCGTAAAGATAATGAACCGATGACCGGGTTCTACACGTTGTTCCACAAAGAATGGCTGCGCTTCTGGAAAGTCAAAGTGCAGACGGTGCTCGGACCGGTGCTCAGTGCGGTGCTGTTTCTGCTGGTGTTCGGCCACACGTTGCGCAACACACTCGAGCCGTATCCCGGCATCGCTTATACCGCGTTCCTGGTGCCGGGGCTGGCGATGATGTCGGTGCTGCAGAACGCGTTCGCCAACGCGAGCTCGAGCCTCACGCAGTCGAAAATGACCGGCAATATCGTGTTTGTGCTGCTGCCGCCGCTTTCGCATTTTGAATTCTTCTCGGCGTATCTGCTCGCCGCGATGGCGCGTGGCCTGGTGTGCGGCGCGGGGGTGCTGTTGGCCACCGCGTGGTTCGTCGACCTGCGCTGCGAGCATCCGCTGTGGGTGTTGGCGTTCGCGCTGCTCGGCAGCGGCATCATGGGCGTGCTCGGCATCATCGCCGGCATGCAGTCGGACAAAGTCGACGAGCTGGCGGCGTTCCAGAACTTCATCATCCTGCCGCTCACGTTCCTGTCGGGCGTATTCTATTCGATCCACTCGCTGCCGCCGTTCGCCCAGGTGTTGACGCACCTGAACCCGTTTTTCTACATGATCGACGGCTTTCGCTACGGCTTCTTCGGCGTCGGCGACGTGTCGCCCTGGCTGAGCGCCACGATTGTCGCCGCGTGTCTCGCGGCCTTATCATGGCTGACCCTGTGGCTGATCAAGAGCGGCTACAAGCTGCGCCACTAACTGGTGACTGGTGATTAGTGATTGGTGATTCGTAACCCAGAAGCCCAACTTTCCCATCGGTTCTTACCAGTCACCAATCACGAATCACGAATCACGGAGTTTTTATGACCCCTGAGCAAATCAAGCAATTCATCGCAGCGGGACTGCCTTGCGAGCATGTCGAGGTCTCCGGCGACGGCCAGCATTTCGAGGCGATCATCGTCAGCGCGGAATTCCGCGGCAAGAGCAAGGTGCAGCAGCATCAGCTCGTCTATCGCGCGCTCGGCAGCCGCATGCGCGAAGAGATCCACGCGCTGTCGATGCAGACCTGCACGCCCGAGGAATGGGCCGCCGGATAACCGCGGCGCGCGGCGCAAATGGACAAGTTGATCATCGAAGGCGGCGTGCCGCTCGCCGGCGAGGTCGCCATCTCCGGCGCCAAGAACGCGGCGCTGCCGATCCTGTGCGCGGCGATCCTGAGCGCCGAGCCGCTCACGATAGCCAATGTGCCGCACCTGCAGGATGTGACGACCATGCTGCGGTTGCTCGCGCAGATGGGCATCGCGATTTCGGTTGACGACAAGCTCGGCGTCGAGCTGGACGCGGCGGTGCTCAACCATGCCGTCGCGCCGTATGATCTGGTGAAGACCATGCGCGCGTCGGTGCTGGTGCTGGGGCCGCTGCTCGCGCGCTGCGGTGAGGCCCGCGTGTCGCTGCCCGGTGGTTGCGCCATCGGGCTGCGGCCGGTCGATCAGCACATCAAGGCGCTCGCCGCGATGGGCGCAACGATCACGATCGAGCATGGCTACCTGCAGGCGCGCGCGCCGCGGCTCACGGGGGCGCGCATCGTCACGGATCTGGTGACCGTGACCGGCACCGAAAACATCATGATGGCGGCAACCCTCGCGAGCGGTGAGACGGTGATCGAAAATGCCGCGCGCGAGCCCGAAGTCGTCGATCTCGCCAACTGCTTGAACGCGATGGGCGCCAAAATCAGCGGCGCCGGGACCGGCGTGATCCGGGTGACCGGGGTGCCGCGGCTGAAGAGCGCGCGCCACCGGGTTATGCCGGACCGCATTGAAACCGGGACTTTTCTCGCCGCTGCCGCCGCCACTGGCGGTGAGATCAGGCTCAAGCAGACGCGCGGCGACATGCTCGACGCGGTGCTCGAAAAACTGCGCGAGGCGGGCGCACAGGTCGAAGCCGGAGCCGACTCGATCAGCCTGCGCATGCAGGGGCCCTTGCGCGCGGTCAGCCTGCGCACCGCGCCGTACCCGGGATTCCCGACCGACATGCAGGCGCAGTTCATGGCGCTGAACAGCGTCGCGCGCGGCACGGCGCTCGTCACCGAAACCATCTTCGAAAACCGCTTCATGCACGCGCAGGAATTGCGGCGGCTCGGCGCGCAGATCGAGGTCGAAGGCAATACCGCGGTGGTCACCGGCGTCGATCACCTCGACGGCGCGACGGTGATGGCGACCGACCTGCGCGCGTCCGCGAGCCTGGTGCTGGCCGGGTTGATCGCGCGCGGCGAGACCACCATCGAGCGCGTCTACCACCTCGACCGCGGCTACGAAGCGATCGAGGAAAAACTCTTCCGGCTCGGCGCGCGCGTGCGCCGCGTGCGCTAGCGCGGTAAAATGTTTTTTTGTTCCGTCGCGCAGAACCCGTGATCAGCATCGCGCTGTCGAAAGGCCGCATCCTTGACGAAACGCTGCCGCTGCTGAAGGCGGCGGGCATCGCCGCGGCCGAAGCTCCGGATGCCTCGCGCAAGCTGATCATCGCGACTTCGCGCGCCGACGTGCGGCTCATCATCGTGCGTGCGACCGACGTGCCGACCTACGTGCAGTACGGCGCGGCGGACCTGGGGGTTGCCGGCGGGGACGTGCTCGCCGAGCACGGCGGCAGCGGGCTGTACCAGCCGCTCGATCTCGGGATCGCGCGCTGCCGGCTGGTGGTCGCGGTACGCAAGGGCTTCGATTACGGGCAGGCCGTGCGCCAGGGTGCGCGGCTGCGCGTGGCCACCAAGTACCTGCAACTGGCACGCGAGCATTTCGCGGCGAAAAGCGTGCACGTCGATCTGATCAAGCTCTATGGTTCGATGGAGCTTGCGCCGCTCACCGGGCTGGCGGAAGCAATCGTCGACCTGGTCAGCAGCGGCAACACGCTCAAAGCCAACGATCTAATCGCGGTGGAAGAAGTCGCGCAGGTCAGCGCGCGCCTGATCGTCAACCAGGCGGCCTTTAAATTGAAGCGCGCTGCCATCCAGCCCGTGCTCGATGCTTTGACGCGTGCGGTGAAATAGATGATCGCGCTGAAACGCCTCGCCTCCGGCGCGCCCGACTTCGAGGCTCGCTTCTCGGCGCTGCTCGCGTTCGAGGGCGCCCAGGATGCTGCGGTCGACGCCGCGGTCGCCGGCATACTCGAGGACGTGCGGCGGCGCGGCGACGCTGCGGTACTCGAGTACACGCGCCGCTACGATCGCGTGCAGGCTGCATCCGTCGCGGCACTCGAGTTCACGCGCGACGAGATGCAGCGCGCGCTGGTGGCGTTGCCCGCCGCCAGCCGCAGCGCGCTGGAACAGGCCGCGGCACGCGTGCGCGCGTACCACGAGCGGCAGGTTACCCAGTCGTGGAGCTACCGTGACGCGGATGGCACGCGCCTCGGGCAGCAGGTAACCGCGCTCGACCGGGTAGGGATATACGTGCCGGGCGGCAAGGCTGCCTATCCGTCCTCGGTGCTGATGAACGCGCTGCCGGCGCGGGTTGCCGGCGTCGGGGAAATCGTGATGGTGGTGCCGACGCCCGGCGGGGAAAAGAATCCCCTGGTGCTGGCAGCGGCGGCACTCGCAGGGGTCGACCGCGCATTCGCGATCGGCGGCGCGCAGGCGGTCGGCGCGCTCGCTTACGGTACTTCGACGGTGCCGCAGGTCGACAAGATCGTCGGACCGGGCAACGCTTATGTGGCCGCCGCCAAACGCCGGGTGTTCGGCGTGGTCGGCATCGACATGGTGGCCGGGCCTTCCGAAATCGTGGTGGTGTGCGACGGCACGGTCGATCCCGACTGGATCGCGATGGATTTGTTTTCGCAAGCCGAGCACGACGAACTCGCACAGGCGATACTGCTCGCGCCCGAGGCGCGGTTTATCGACCAGGTCGCCGCCAGCATCGAGCGGCAGTTGGCGGCCATGCCGCGCCGCGAGGTGATCAGGGCCGCGCTCGAAAACCGCGGCGCGCTGATCGCAGTGCGCGATCTCGAGGAGGCGTGCGCGCTGGTGAACCGCATCGCGCCCGAACACCTCGAGCTCGCCGTTGCCGATCCCGAGGCGCTGCTGCCGAAAATCCGCCACGCCGGGGCCATCTTTCTGGGCGGTCACAGCTGCGAGGCGCTCGGCGATTACTGCGCGGGTCCCAACCACGTGCTGCCGACTTCGCGCACCGCGCGCTTTTCGTCGCCGCTGGGCGTCTACGATTTTCAGAAACGCTCGAGCATCATCGAAGTCTCGCCGCAGGGCGCACAGCGGCTCGGCGCGATCGCGGCCGAACTCGCGCGCGGCGAGGGCTTGACGGCGCACGCGCAATCTGCGGAATACCGGATGAAATGAAATGCCAAGAACACCTGACGAAATCATCCGCGACGAGATCCGCGCGCTGACCGCATACCACGTGCCCGACCCGGGCGGCATGGTCAAGCTCGACGCGATGGAGAACCCGTACCCGCTGCCGCATGAGTTATGCGGCGTGCTGGCCGAACGCATGGCGGGCGCGGCGCTCAACCGCTATCCCGATCCCGCCGCGCGCGAACTCAAGCTGCGGCTGCGTGTCGCGATGCAAGTCCCATCCGGGATGGAGATCGTGCTCGGCAACGGTTCGGACGAGTTGATCCAGATGCTGGCGCTGGCGGTGGCCAGGCCGGGCGCGGTGGCGCTCGGAGTCGAGCCGTCGTTCGTGATGTTCCGCATGATCGCCGCGTTTGCCGGCCTGCGCTATGTCGGGGTGCCGCTCAACGCCGACTTCAGCATCGATGTTGCGGCGACCGTCGCCGCGGTGGAGCAGCACCAACCGGCGCTGATCTTCATCGCGTACCCCAATAATCCGAGCGGCAACCTGTTCGATGCCGATGCCATCGCGCGCATCATCGCCCGCGCGCCGGGAATGGTGGTGGTCGACGAGGCCTATCACGCGTTCGCCGGCGCGAGCTTCATGCCGCGGCTCGCCGAATTTCCGAACCTGCTGGTGATGCGTACCGTTTCCAAGCTCGGGCTGGCCGGATTGCGCCTCGGTTTGCTGGCCGGAGACGCGGCGTGGCTCAACCACGTTGACAAAGTGCGTTTACCGTATAATGTCAATGTGCTGACGCAGCTGGCGGCAACCGAGGTGCTGCAGCACCGGGACGTGCTGGATGCGCAGGCGGCGGCGATACGCAGTGAGCGCACACGGCTAGGCGCGGAACTGCGGCGCGTGCCCGGGGTCGTAGCTTACGCGAGTGAAGCCAATTTCATATTGTTCAGGGTAACCACGGCGGACCAGGTCTTCAGCGGACTCAAACAGCGCGGGGTTCTGATCAAGAACCTGCATGGCACGCACCCGCTGCTCGCGGATTGCCTGCGCGTGACGGTCGGCACACCCGCCGAAAATACCCGCTTCCTGGGCGCACTCACCGCGATCCTCAACCCTTGACCGCCCGCGGTCATACTCTCCGGCAGCCACACCTCTCAATATGAGCCAGCGCACAGCAGAAGTCACACGCGATACCAAGGAGACGCGGATTCGCGCCCGCATCAAACTCGATGGCAGTGGCGCGGGGAAGCTCGATACCGGGGTGCCGTTTCTCGATCACATGCTCGACCAGGTTGCGCGCCACGGTTTGTTCGATCTCGAAATCTCGGCGAAGGGCGACCTGCACATCGACGCGCATCACACGGTCGAGGACATCGGCATCACGCTCGGCCAGGCGTTGGCGCAGGCGCTCGGCGACAAGCAGGGCATCCGCCGCTACGGCCACGCCTACGTGCCGCTCGATGAAGCGCTCTCGCGCGTGGTGGTCGACCTCTCGGGCCGCCCCGGGCTCGATTTCAAGATCGATTTCGTGCGCGCGCGCATCGGTGAATTCGACGTCGACCTGGTGCATGAGTTTTTTCAGGGCTTCGTCAATCACGCCCAGGTCACGCTGCACGTCGATAATCTCAAAGGCGACAACGCGCACCATCAGGCCGAGACCGCGTTCAAGGCGTTCGGGCGCGCGCTGCGCATGGCGGTCGAGCTCGATCCGCGCGTCAAGGGCGTGCCCTCGACCAAGGGCGCCTTATAACACCAATCACCAATCACGGATTCTCAAGTGCCTGACATCGCCGTCATTGATTACGGGATGGGTAACCTGCGTTCGGTCTCGAAAGCGATCGAGCACGTCGCGCCCGGACTCAAGGTCGTGGTGACCAGCGATGCGGCGACCGTGGCGGGCGCGGCACGGGTGGTGTTTCCCGGCCAGGGCGCGATGCCCGATTGCATGCGCGAGATGGACGCGCGCGGCCTGCGCGCGGCCGTGCTCGATGCCGCCCGCAACAAACCCTTCCTCGGTATCTGCATCGGACTGCAAATGCTGTTCGAAAGCAGCGAGGAAGGCGCCGTCGCGGGCCTGGGCGTGCTCGCGGGCCGGGTGCGGCGATTTGCTGCCGCGGCGATGATCGATGCCGGCGGCGCGCGCCTCAAAGTGCCGCACATGGGCTGGAACTGCGTGCGGCAGGTGGCCGCGCATGCGCTGTGGCGCGGCATCCCGGACCAGTCGCGGTTCTATTTCGTGCACAGCTATTACGTCGAAACCGCCGCGCCGGGATTGGTCGCGGGTACCAGCGAATACCCGTCCCGGTTTACCTGCGCGATCGCGCGGGACAACATTTTTGCGGTGCAGTTTCACCCCGAGAAAAGCGCCACCGCCGGCTTGCAGCTGCTCGCGAATTTCGCGCAGTGGCAGCCTGCGACGCTGCGCGGGGACCCGCGGCGGCGGGCCGCGGCTGGAGCGGGCTGAAGGATTATGCGAATTCCCGCCACGTGTAGTATTATGAACTAGGCGCGCAGCATGCTGATCATTCCGGCGATTGATCTCAAAGACGGCAAGTGCGTACGCCTGAAGCAAGGCGTGATGGCGGACGCCACCGTGTTTTCCGAGGACCCCGGCGCGATGGCCGCGCAGTGGATCAAGCAGGGTGCGCGCCGGCTGCACGTGGTCGATCTCAATGGCGCCGCGGCTGGCCGGCCCAGGAACGAGAGCGCAATCAAAGCGATTGTGGCGGCGGTCGGCGGGCAGATTCCGGTCCAGCTCGGCGGCGGCATTCGCGACCTCGACACCATCGAGCGCTATCTCGACAACGGCATCCGCTACGTGATCATCGGCACCGCGGCGGTCAAGACACCGGGTTTTCTGCATGACGCATGCATTGCGTTCACCGGCCACGTGATGGTCGCGCTCGACGCCAAGGACGGCAAAGTCGCGGTGGACGGGTGGTCGAAAATGACCGGCCATGACGTGATCGATCTCGCGAAAAAGTTCGAGGACTACGGAACCGAGGCGATTATCTACACCGACATCGGCCGCGACGGCATGCTGACCGGCATCAACATCGAGGCCACCGTTGGGCTGGCGCGCCAGTTGACGGTGCCGGTCATCGCCAGCGGGGGTATCACCAATCTCGACGACATCAAGGCGCTGTGCGAGGTCGAGTCCGAGGGCATCGTCGGCGCGATTACGGGCCGCGCCGTGTATCAGGGCACGCTCGATTTCGCGGCGGCGCAGAAGCTCGCTGACGAGCTGTCAAAACAAAACCCGGTGAAGGAGTGATGGGTGAATGGGCCTCGCCAAGCGCATCATCCCGTGTCTCGACGTTACCGCCGGGCGCGTCGTCAAGGGCATTAACTTTGTCGGCCTGCGCGACGCCGGCGACCCGGTCGAGATCGCCGCGCGCTACGACGAGCAGGGCGCCGACGAACTGACGTTTCTCGACATCACGGCGAGCAGCGACGGCCGCGACCTGATACTGCCCATCATCGAGGCGGTGGCGGCGCAGGTATTCATCCCGCTCACCGTCGGCGGCGGGGTGCGCGCGGTGGCTGACGTGCGGCGCCTGCTCAACGCGGGCGCCGACAAGGTCAGCATCAACACCGCGGCGGTGCAGAATCCGCAACTGGTCGCCGCCGCGAGCGGCCGCTACGGCGCGCAGTGCATCGTGGTCGCGGTCGACGCGAAGCGCGTCGCGGGATCAGTGCCGCTGCGCTGGGAGGTCTACACGCACGGCGGCCGACGCCCAAGCGGGCTGGACGCGCTCGATTGGGGCCGCAGGATGGAGCAACTCGGCGCCGGTGAGATCCTGCTCACCAGCATGGACCGCGACGGCACGCGCCAGGGATTCGACCTCGAGTTGACGCGCGCGTTTTCCGATGCGCTCGCGATTCCCGTGATCGCGAGCGGCGGCGTCGGCAGCCTCGAGCATCTCGCCGCCGGCGTGCTGCAGGGCCACGCCGATGCAGTGCTGGCCGCCAGCATCTTTCACTACGGCGAATACACCGTGCGGCAGGCCAAGCAGCTGATGGCGGAGCGCGGCATCGAGGTGAGGATGTGAAAGACCGTGATTCGTGATTCGTGATTGGTGATTGGAAAAGAACGAATGGAATGGCAGACGAGCGTAAAATGGCATTTGGCCGTAGCTGTATGAAACACTTTCCATGAACCCGCAGAACGTAGCCGTAGGGTGCGCTTGCGCACCATCCGACAATCGGTGCGCAAGCGCACCCTACTCCAAGGTTCAGGGTCCGTGTGCAGTTTTGGCCGAAACAGCAGGCTAATCACGAGTCACCAATCACGAATCACCAATCACGAATCACGGACATGAAATGTCAGATAGCTGGCTCAACAAGGTAAACTGGACGCAGGACGGCCTGGTGCCGGCGATCGCGCAGGAAACGGCGAGCGGCCGCGTGCTGATGGTCGCCTGGATGAACCGCGAGGCGCTTAGAAAGACCGCGGAGACCGGCGAGGCGCATTACTGGTCGCGTTCGCGCAAGAAACTGTGGCACAAGGGCGAGGAATCGGGCCACGTGCAGAAAGTGCAGGCTATCCATCTCGATTGCGATCAGGACGTAATCCTGATCGAAATCGAGCAGACGGGCGGCATCGCCTGCCACACCGGCAGGCACAGTTGTTTTTTCCAGAAGCTCGTTGCCGACGAGTGGGTTGAGACCGATCCGGTGCTGAAAGACCCGCACGAGATTTACCAGAAATGATGGACGCCACGATCCTCGGGCGGCTGTCGGATACCATCGCCGCGCGCCGGCAGGCGGAGCCGGCGAGTTCGTACGTCGCGAGCCTGTTCGGCAAGGGGCACGAGGCGATCCTCAAGAAAGTCGCCGAGGAGTCAGCCGAGACGCTGCTCGCGTCGAAAGACGGTGATAAACTGCAGGTCGTGCGCGAAACCGCCGATTTGTGGTTTCACTGCCTGGTATTGCTGGCGTGGCACGGCTTGACGAGCGATGACGTGCTGGCCGAGTTGCAGCGCCGGGAGGGCATCTCCGGCCTCGACGAAAAGGCGTCCCGCAAGTAACGGGGCGCAGGCTAACCGAGTCGTCAGGAAAGGCTCGCGCGCCGCAGAGGCGGGCTTTTACATGTTAAAGGAGTAGGCACATGGGCTCATTCAGCATCTGGCACTGGCTGATCGTGTTACTGGTGGTGGTGCTGATTTTCGGCACCAAGAAGCTGCGCAATATTGGCGCCGACATTGGCGGCGCGGTGAAAGGCTTCAAGGATGGCATGAAGGCGGAGGAGAACAAGTCGCCGGCGAAAGCCGAGCTCACTGCGGCCGGCCAGACCATCGAAGGCGAAGTCAAAAAAGAAACGCAAACAAAAGCGTGAGGCCGCCCGCCCCTCACTTGCATGTTTGACATCGGATTCAGCGAGCTCGTCGTCATCGCGCTGGTGGCGCTGATCGTGATCGGGCCGGAGCGGCTGCCGAAAGTGGCGCGCACGCTGGGCCACTTGCTCGGCCGCATGCAGCGCTACGTCAACGACGTCAAGGCCGACATCTCGCGCGAAATGGAGCTCGATGAGCTGCGCAAGCTGCAAAGCACCGTCGAGGAAGCGGCGCGCTCGATCGAACAGTCGGTGCACAACGAAGTCAGCACGGCGCAGTCCCAGCTCAATGACGTCACCACGGCAGTAACGGAAATCGCGCCGGCTGTTCCTGCTGCCGAGGCGGTAGCGGCACCGCCGGTGATCGAGGCAGCCGCGCCGGTGACTGCTCCCGCCGCCGTAGCCGCATCGCCGCAGCTCGAGCTCGGGCTGGACACCGCGGGCCCGGGGCCGCGCCAGCAGGCTTAGCCGTTTAATTTCACGTGCGCGCCGGGGCGCGGCAATGACCCAAGACACTTTCATTTCCCATCTGATGGAGCTGCGCGACCGGCTGCTGCGCTGCCTGATCGCGATCGCCGTGGTGTTCGTCTGCCTGTTTCCATGGGCGAAAGACCTCTACACGCTGCTCGCCCAGCCGCTGCTCGCGGTGCTGCCGCAGGGCGGGCAGATGATCGCAACCGACGTGGTCGGCGTGTTTCTGGTGCCGGTCAAGGTCGCGGCCATGGTGGCGATCATGATCACGATGCCGTATCTGCTGTACCAAGTCTGGGCGTTCGTCGCGCCCGGCCTCTATGCGCACGAGAAACGCCTGGTAGTGCCGCTGGTGGTCACCAGCTCGTTGCTGTTTTTCGCCGGCATGTCGTTCGCCTACCTGCTGGTATTTCCGGTGGTGTTCGGTTTCATGGCCTCGATCGCGCCGGTCGGCGTGGCGTGGATGACCGACATCGACAAGTATCTTTCGTTCGTGCTCACCATGTTTATCGCGTTCGGCATCACGTTCGAAGTCCCGGTCGCGGTGGTGTTGCTGGTGAAAATGGGCGCGATCAGCATTGCCAAGCTGAAGGAAATCCGGCCGTACGTAGTGGTCGGTGCGTTCGTGGTCGGCGCCGTTTTCACGCCGCCCGACGTGGTGTCGCAGTTGCTGCTCGCGTTTCCGCTGTGGGTGCTCTACGAACTCGGGATCGTGGCCGCCGGACTGATGATCAAGCCGCCGGCGGGGAATGACGTTGAACGTGGTTCGTGATTCGTGGCTCGAACCACGAACAACGAACCACGAACAACGAACCACGGTTTTATTTCTCGTCGCGCTTGGGTTTCGGCCGCACGCCGACGTTTACCTTGAACTCGAGCTCGTCGTTGGCGCGCATGACCTTGAGCGGCGCCACCGTGCCGGGCTTGAGCGCCGCAATCAGATTGAGGGTGCTCGCGTAATCGGTCACCGGTTTGTTGCCGACGGCGATGAGGACGTCCCCGGTTCTCAGCCCGGCCTGCTGGGCCGGGCTGCGGGCCACGACGTCGGTGATCAGCGCCCCGTTCACCTTCGGCAGATTGAGCGCCTTGGCCAGCTCGGCTGTCATGTCCTGCACGCCGATGCCGACCCAGCCGCGCGTCACCGCGCCGGTCTCGATGATCTGTTCCATCACCTGTTTGGCGAGGCTCGACGGAATCGCGAAGCCGATGCCCTGGGAGCCGCCACTGCGCGAGTAAATTGCGGTGTTGATGCCGAGCAGGTTGCCGGTGCTGTCGACCAGCGCGCCGCCGGAGTTGCCGGGATTGATCGCGGCATCGGTCTGGATGAAATTCTCGAACGTGTTGATGCCGAGGTGGCTGCGGCCGAGCGCGCTGATGATGCCGAGGGTCACCGTTTGGCCGACGCCGAACGGATTGCCGATCGCGAGCACGACGTCCCCGATGCGCGCCTGATCCGACTGCGCGAAAGTGGCCACCGGTAGTTTCTTGAGATCGATTCTGAGCACTGCAAGGTCGGTATCAGGGTCGGTGCCTATGACGCTGGCTTTGGCGCGGCGCGTGTCGGCGAGCGCAACCTCGATTTCGTCAGCCGCCTCCACCACGTGGTGATTGGTGAGTATGTAGCCCCGGTCGCTGACAATCACGCCCGAACCCAGGCTCGAGCTGCGCCGCTTTTGCGCGTTGAACTGATCGCCGAAGAAATGGCGGAATACCGGGTCGTCCATGAATGGATGACGCGGCACGCTGATTTCCTTGCTGGTGTAAATATTGACTACGGTCGGCATCGCTCTGCTGGCCGCGTCGCTGAACGATCCCATTCTGCGCAGGGGCGCCTCAACCGGCGCTTCCCGGGTGGTGACAACCTCGACGTCGGGCCGCGCGCCCCACGACAGCAGGTCAGGACGCAGCGTCGATACCACGAACAGGATGCCGAGGCAGACCGTGGCGGTCTGCGCGAAGATGAGCCAGAGTCTGCGCATAGGATGCGGGAGTGGTCAGGGGAGGACAGGTCCCCGGATTATTGCCCAAATTCCCACCTAATACCATGACACACAAGGTTTTTTTCACATTTTGCTTAAGTTTTTGCGCATCTTTCGCTAAAATAGCGGTTTTTTTCCAAATGCCAGCGGGGAATTTCCATGTCCGATCAGCAAGTCGATAAAGGGAAACGGTGTTTTCTGGTCGCCGCCACTAGCGTGGTCGGCGGTGTCGCAGCCGGGGCTGCGGCAGTTCCGTTCGTCGGCAGCATGTTTCCGTCGGAGCGCGCCAAGGCGGCGGGTGCGCCGGTCGAAGTCGATATCAGCATGCTCGCCCCCGGCGACAAAGCGACGGTGGAATGGCGTGGCCAGCCGGTGTGGGTGGTGCGCCGCACCAAGGAAATGCTCGCAACCCTGCCCAAACTCGACGGCACGGTCAGCGACCCCAAGAGCGAACGCAAGAAGGATGAGTTGACGCCCAAGTACGCGCGCAACGAGCATCGCTCGATCAAGCCCGAATACCTGGTG
>Ga0080064_1005263_pt1 | contig 15429 bp, 11 predicted proteins | sample Subgrocontami54m_FD_69260 | JGI IMG/M metagenome (GOLD analysis project Ga0080064, IMG submission 69260) | Subsurface groundwater microbial communities from S. Glens Falls, New York, USA - GMW46 contaminated, 5.4 m (SPADES assembly) (version 2) ...
GAAGTTAAGTAAGGTCTAACGGGATGAACGACAAACCGGTTCGCAAGGCAGTCATCGCGGCTGCTGGGTTTGGTACGCGCTTTTTGCCACAGACCAAAGCCATGCCCAAGGAAATGCTGCCCATTGTTGATAAACCAGTTATTCAGTATATCGTTGAGGAGCTGGTGGAGGCTGGCATCGAAGACATCGTTATTGTCACCGGCTATCACAAGCGTTCTATAGAAGACCACTTTGACCACACTAGTGCCGATCTGAGGGCCAACCTAAAAAAAGCCGGCAAGTTGCAAATATTGGAAGAAGTCAAAAAAATTTCTGGACTGGCTAATTTTGCCTATATCCGTCAAAAAGGTCCCCATGGCAATGGAACGCCACTTTTGAATGCCGAACATCTTATCGGTGACGAGCCGTTTATATACACCTGGAGCGATGACTTTTTTGTTGCAAAACCCGTCCGTTTTAGGCAAATGATTGATATCTATCAAGAGTTTCATTGTTCTATTCTGAGCGCACTGCGTGCCACTAAGGACATTGACTATGAACGCTATGGGTTTGCCGGGGGTTCCGAACTACGCAGTGGGTTAATAGAAGTGACAAGTTTTGCTGAAAAACCAGGCAAGGCCAATGCGCCGTCCGACCTAGCTTCGGTAAGCGGATTTTTACTAACGCCTGATGTCTTTGACTATGTCCGCAAGGCGGCCGACCAGCTGAGCGAAGATCAAGAACTCTACGCCAACGATGCCTTTAAACATATGATTCAAGGTGGCAAAAAAATTCTGGCCTACGAAATTCAAAACAGCCGCTACTATGACGCCGGCGATAAGCTAGAATACCTCAAAACGGTAGTGGACTTTGCGCTAAGGCACGAAGACATTCAAGCAGACTTCCGGCAATACTTGCAAAGTCTCAGTCACTGAACCTATAGGGCTTACAGCGTGGATGGTATACAATTAAGTCATGGAAACGGCAACCGAGGTTCTGGTAGTAATTGTTTCAATCACCTTAACGATTTTCTTGCTGGTGGGCATAGTTGTGCTAGTCAAAATACTGCAAATCCTTAAGGATATAAAAAACATCGTCAAAAAGGCTGAACAAATAGCCGGTACAGCTGAAGCCGTCGGAGAGTTTTTCCAGAAGACGGCTGGGACAGCGGCCGTCGCAAAACTGGTGGCCAATATCGTACAATCATTTAGGGGCAGACGAGGTAAATACCGAAAGGACGACATTTAGATGAAAAACACTAGCAAGAAAGTAGCCATTGGCGCAGTCATAGCTGCGGCTGCCGGCTATGTGGTCGGCTTATTGACCGCACCAAAAAGTGGTAGGGAAACTCGCCAGGATTTACAAAAAGCGGCTATCAAAACCAAGACCGAGGCAGAACGCAAGCTGAAACAGTTACACGGTGAACTGACGGACTTGATAGAACAAGCAAAAAAGAGCACGACAAAGTTGAAAACCGCTACCAAGGCCGAGTATACCGACGCCGTTGCCAAGGCCAAACGCGCCAAAGAAAAAGTTCGTGAGTTGCTGTCCGCCCTGCATGATGGCGACGCTGATGATAAAGATTTGCAACGTGCTGTAAGCGAGGCAAACAAGGCTCTCAAGCATCTAAGAACTTTTTTGGCCAAAGATGTCCCGTCCAAAAAAGCCTAAAAAAACGAGCCGGGAGTATGAGGAACTTGGGAGCATGCCAAAACAGCAACTCAAACCGGCTGACTATGTGCATCTGCACAACCACACCCAGTACAGCATCCTGGACGGTCTTACCAAAGTCCCAGAACTTATAGAGACCATAAAGCAAATGGGCATGCAATCGGTGGCTGTCACAGACCATGGTACACTATCTGGCGCAATTGAATTTTATAAAGAAGCCAGGGAGCAAAGTGTTCGGCCGATTATTGGTATCGAAACCTATGTGGCGGCCCGCCGTCATACCGATAAAGACCCAAATAAGGACAAGAGCCCTTATCATCTCGTATTGTTGGCCATGAATCAGACCGGTTACCAAAATCTTATGCGTCTGAGTACCATCGCAAATACAGAGGGGTTTTACTACCGGCCACGCGTAGACCATGATTTACTTAAGAAATATAACGAGGGGCTCATTGTTTTAAGTGGCTGTATAGGTGGTGAAGTAGGTGATGCTTTGCGACAAGGACAATACGAACAGGCCAAGAAACTGGCCACGTGGTACAAATCAATCTTTGGCGACAGATACTACCTGGAAATACAAGACCACGGGCACAAAGATCACCCCAGCAGCTGGCCAGAACAGGTGCAAGTAACACACCAGACTTTCAAGCTGGCAAAAGAATTGTCAGTCCAGTGTATATTGACCTGTGACGCGCACTACCTCAGACGCGAAGACCAGGAAGCTCACGAAATATTGCTCTGTGTGCAGACAGGCTCTTTCCTAAGTGATGAGAAGCGGATGAGTCTAAAACAGTTTGAGCTGCATGTCACCAACCCGCATGACATCATAAAGCGTTGGGGTAAGCAGAACCCCGAAATAATAACCAACACCAAAGCTATTGCCGAGCGTTGTAATGTCGAATTGGAGTTGGGTAGGATATTAATCCCCCAATTTCCGGTTCCACGCGGTGAAACCGAAAAATCGTACCTTGATACGCTGGTTTATCGGGGGTTAGCTTGGCGTTATGGCAAACGGACCGAAGCCAAAACTCGGAGTCTTGGTATCGACTCCGCGAAAAAATCACTGCCCAAGGCGATTTTGGAGCGGGCAGCCTATGAATTGTCGGTCATTGATGAAATGGGTTTCAACGGCTATTTTCTCATTATTGCCGACTTTGTGAATTGGGGTAAGGACCAGGGCATTGTCTTCGGCCCCGGGCGAGGTTCGGCATCGGGCTCAATCGTCTCCTACGCGTTAAAAATAACCGAACTCGATCCACTGGCGTATGATCTGCTGTTTGAGCGCTTTTTGAACCCCGACCGCATTAGTATGCCCGATATTGACATTGATATACAAGATACCCGACGTGACGAGGTCATCCAATACTGCGTCGAGAAATATGGTGCCGATCGGGTGGCCAATATCGTTACGTTTGGCCGCATGGCGGCCCGTAATGCCGTAAGGGACGTAGCCCGTGTGCTTCAGGTGCCATACGCCGAGGCCGACCGTTTGGCCAAAATGATTCCTCCGCCCGTACAAGGCCGGCACATCCCATTGCAGTCTTCGCTCAAGGATAATTTTGAACTACGTAACGAGTATGAGTCGAACGAACAGTCCCGGCGGGTATTTGACCTGGCCATGCAGCTGGAGGGCACAATCCGGTCACACGGTGTACATGCCGCCGGTGTGGTAATTGCACCCGATGATATCGTCAAGTTTGCACCACTCGAAATGGCCCAAAAGGGCGTTATCGCTACGCAGTATGCCATGGGGCCAATCGAAGACGTCGGATTGCTGAAAATGGACTTTTTGGGTCTGTCCAATCTCACTACTATCAAAAACGCTCTCCGTATAGTTAAAAAGGTCTATAACCAAGATATTGATATTTCCCGAATCCCTCTGGACGATAACAAAACGTTTGCTTTACTCCAACGGGGCGATACGACCGGTGTTTTTCAGTTGGAGTCGGCCGGTATGCGCCGCTACCTAAAGGAACTCAAACCAACCGCGTTTGATGACATTATCGCCATGGTCGCTTTATACCGTCCCGGACCAATGCAGTGGATCGACGACTTTATTGCGCGCAAGCATGGTTTGCGTGAGATTGAGTACCTGCACGCCATTATGGCACCTGCCCTAGAGCCAACCTATGGGGTTATTGTCTACCAGGAACAAGTTATGCAAATTTCCAAAGAAATGTGTGGCTTCTCTGGCGGCCAGGCGGACACTCTAAGAAAAGCCATTGGCAAAAAAAACCCAACTGTGCTGGCTAGGCTGAAAAGCGATTTCATTGAGGGAGCGGTTACGACGGTACATGCCGATCGCAAACTTATGGAACGCTTTTGGAAGCAACTTGAAGCGTTTGCCGCCTACTGCTTCCCGAAAGCGCATGCTTCTTGCTACGCCTTAATTGCGTACCAAACCGCTTATCTTAAGGCTAACTTTCCAGACGCCTTTATGGCAGCTCTCATGACAAGCGATTACGATAATACCGACCGGCTTGCCATAGAGATTAATGAATGCACACACATGGGCCTCGAGGTATTACCGCCCGATGTCAATGAGTCGTTCACCGAATTTGCCGTTGTTGCCGGCAAAAATAAGATTCGTTTTGGTCTGGCAGCTATAAAAAATGTGGGCACCGGGGCGGTCGGGGAAATTTTGCGAGCCCGTGCGGAAGAAGGCCGGTTTGACAACCTGGAAAGCTTTTTTAGCCGTGTAAATAGCCGGTTGGTGAACCGCAAAACCATCGAAAGTCTTATTAAGGCCGGCGCGCTCGATGAACTAGCTGACCGTAGCCTGCTGCTCACGAACCTTGACAATGTACTGGCCTTTGCAGCCCGTTCGCAGAAACAGCGTTTAAGCGGCCAAACCGACCTTTTTGGAAAATTACTGGCTGACAGTGAAATTGGCCAGCCAAAATTACAACTGGCTGATAGTGGTATTACGTACACGGTACGTGAAAAATTGCAATGGGAGCGTGAACTTTTAGGGTTGTATCTGTCCGAACACCCGCTAAGGAGTTTTGAAGCTATTTTGGCTGCCAAAACGACACCACTAGCTGGTATTGATAAGGATGCGGATGGCAAGATGGTTACAGTAGGAGGCTTGGTGGTTAGCAACCGGGAAATAGTTACCAAAAATGGCCAGCGAATGGCATTTGTGCAGTTGGCCGATAGAAGCGGCAACATTGAGCTAGTAGTATTTCCAGGTACGTTTGAACAGACTGCGGCCGTTTGGCAGCAGGACCATGTCATCATTGCCAAAGGGAAGGTGAGTAGCCGGGGACGCAGCGGGGAAGATACCAACGAGCTGAAAATCATGGTTAATGAAGCCGAAGTCTTAAGCGCGCAGGAGGCCAGCGAACACGAAACCAAAGCAGCCTCGCCAACCCCTAAAACTAAGCCAGCCATAAAGAAGGGTCCAGGTAGTAAAACGGTGTCATCACTTGCCCAGCCCCGCGTCTACATACGTCTGCAGAATAGTGAAGACCAACAAAAACTTCTGTCGCTTCGTCAGATGATAGACAAGTACAAAGGGGATACAGAAGTTGTACTAGTGCTGGGAGCTGACGGAGCCAAACAAGCCATCAAGCTGCCTATGCGGATTCGAAACCAACAAGAATCACTAGCACATCTGCAAGCCATTGTTGGTTCAGCCAACGTCAAGGTTCGGTAGCTGCATCTCTATCGAATAAATCCGGCGGTTTGGCTGACCACTAAGCATAGTCCAATTAGGCTAATGATAGTGATATCGAACACCACATGGTGTAAAACATAACGCTCCCCACGCAAAAGTAGTTTGCGCAAGGCCAGTCCATGACGAAGGACAAACAGCGCTCCTGCGAGGAGGCCCAGCAGCGACACTGCCGAAGCCAGCCACGGCAAGGAACCATTAGTCAGCGTCTGCAAGCGTGATACTCGCCGGATAGGAGGTTCTTTGGTCAAGGCAGTTTGAGTAGTAACCGGCTGGATTTCATGTGCGGGCTGCTGTGGCTCGACTGCGGTTGTGGGCTGGGGTTTTGACTGGGGTTTTGGCTGGGTGGCAGGGGCTTCAGCCGCGGCAACTTTTTGGGAAGCGCCTTGGGTTGAGGGGGTGTTGGCCGCCGGTGCTGGGACACTGGCAGCCTTAGGTGTGCCATAGAGGGCGACCACAATGGTTTGCGGCTCATTGCTTTGGTAATTGCTAACGTTGGCAAAGCCAAACCCGACATCGACAAAAGCGTTATTTAGCAGGTTTTCACGATGACTTGGGCTATTCATCCAGCCCGCCACTGAATCACTGCTGGTCATAAATCCGTAAGCCAAATTCTCGCCCGCCGTTTTATAGCTATAACCCGCTTGGTCTACAAATACCCAAGGCGGATTGCCCTCTGGGGTGTTGTGCGACCAATAATCGCGGGCCGCCATGTCATTGGCTTTGGCTTGGGCAGCTTGCTCTAGCTGCCCGTTCGTCGTCAGGCCGCCAACACCGTTGTTAAGCCGTTGCTGATTGGTTGCTCCCAGCAGATCACTTCTGCTCATGCTTGTGGCGTACGCTAACACGCCACGAGACTGGATACGGGGTTGCCAATAGGTACTAAATACTAGTCCCACGACAATAATTACCAGCAAAGGCAGGTAGGGCAAATACACCTTTAGATAGTGTTTGGTGTGCTTTTGGTGTTTGCCGTGTCTTTTGTTTTGGCGAGCCGCCCGTGCGTGAGCAACCATAACTTCTATACTCTAACCTATTGTTAATGTTAGGACAAGAAATCGTAAACGATACTCGTAAACGAGCTCTCGTAAACGAGCTGATGTTGACAGTTATAAGTAAAAGTAGTATCATAATGTCAAATTCTGGCAAACGTTAGATATTAAGGAGTAATATTAGCTATGGATTTCAAAGCTAACGGTATAAATATCAGCATTGACCCCGCACGGCTATCAAATGATCAACTGGCTCAAGCTACGCAGGAATTTGCAGTAGCAGCACAAGAGCGTGGTCTTGAAATACCCGCCTTTGCCGGTTCAGTCGCAGTTGAAGCTGCCTCGGAAAGTAAAGTTGACTCGGCTGATATTAAAGAAGCCATTACTGGCCAGCTTGGCACTTCTTTCAAGGGATATCTGTCGCAAGTTGAACAAATCAACAAGAACCGCTCAGAAGAAGATAAAATTGAAGCTGGCGACGAAGAAACTCTAGCTACTGAGCTTGACGAATGGCTAAGCCTAGACAAGCTTACCTATATGACCGCAGCCCAAGAAGCCGATCCCGAGCTCACCTTTACCATTGGTGCTGTTACAAATGAAACCGTTACTCCTGATGAGATCATAGAAGATGCCCGAGACTTTGGTAAGAAGCAACCATATAAAACTACTGTCTACCCAGAAGTTATTAACCAGTACTCTCCAGAAGAAGTCTCTGGGACGAATCCTGAAAACGGTAAGAAGTTTAAATTCCTTGCTATTCCGAGCAAATTTACTCCTGAACTATACGGTACGGTTGACGCTCAGCAACAGGCATTAGCTGAACTACAAAAGGACGCTCCGTTCTTAGAAGCTCCAACCCCTCTAGTCGGCATGACGTTCTTGCATACTCGTCGTGCTATGGGCGACAAACTAGTTGGTGATGGTACAGCCAACAAAACCTACATGCGTAGTTATGGTATGGAAGACAAGCCCGTCGACAGGGACCGTTACGTGCCGCGCTTGTTCGTGTACGACGACGGCGAGCTCATCGTGGGCAGCTCGTACGTGCGGAGTGGCAGCGCTGGTTTCGCCTTGGTGGGGTAAAAAACTTAAACCTGGCTACTTCCTTTGTTTCTTTTTCCTTTGTCTTTACTTTAGCAAAGACTCGGCGCAATTTTTTGTTACAATAATACGCAAGAGGTAGGAAATCCAAAGGCTACTAATGCCCATCGGTGCCTCAAGAGTTGCCTGTGTTCATAATAACCTACTGCACCTTCAGGCGTGTCTGTAGACGAATGCACAACCAGAACATTTTCAATACCCTCGAGCGGGAGTTCATCCAGTGGGGTGGCATAGCCATTGATGTAGCTGACCAACAGGACATGGTCGATACCTGGCTTACCAAGTACCACTCCTACCGGCCACACCAGGCCTTAGGCTACTTGACGCCAGACGAATACTTAACCAAACTACATGAGTAGAACCGTCCTCGATGTATTGGAACAGTACACGCATTTGTGCTAGGTTGACAACTTATTGTATAATATCTTTAGTGGTTTAACTGCATTACGCGGAAGAGGGCTAAAAGTGAAGCGCGGCTACATCTTAAAAGTCTACCTGCTGCAGGCGCTTATTTTGCTGATCGGCTTTAGCTTTTACTTATTGCTGGGGGGACCAGTAACGCCCGCTCATGCCGTTACCGATTCAACCCCGCCATCAACCCCTGTTGTAACTGATGATGGCGCATATACAAAGTATGCCACTCAACTTCACGCAAAATGGAACTCATCTGACGCCCAATCAGGCATAGTTGAATACCAATATATAATTGTTCAGGATTCAAAGACAGGCAAGGGCCTAGTCTGGGCATCGGCTGGTACTGCTAAATCAGTTACTCGCACTGGCCTAAGTCTTATACAAGGCAAGACTTACTATTTTGGAGTGTTTGCCAGAAATGGCGCTGGTCGTTGGTCAGCAGTGGGTTATTCAAACGGTATTAAAGTTGATACTACTGCTCCCTCAGCTGCCGGCCTGCCAACCGAAGGATCTACTACTGACCAAGATTACGATGGTGACAGTGCCTACACTGTTTATTGGTCGGCGGCCAGTGATGCAATCTCGGGGATTAGCGCCTATCAAGTCCAGGAGCGGGTTGGGGCAAGCGGCACATGGGCTACGCTTACTTCTAGTAGCACAAGCCCCAATTTATCAGTCAGCGGCAAACTCGACAAAACCAAATATTACTATCGTATCAGAGCCAAAAATGGCGCGGGCATCTGGGGATCATGGTCAGCCGTTTCAGACGGTATTACGGTAGATACAACTTTTCCCTCGACTCCAACGGTTACTGACGATGGCATATACACCACTACCGCGGCCCAGCTTCACGCTAGCTGGAACAGCACTGATGTAGAGTCAGGTGTTAGTGAATACCAGTACCTAATCCGCCAGGATTCTATTGTAGGTACTGTTATTGTGGACTGGACTTCAACCGGTACAACCTCATCAGTTACCCGCACTGGCTTAAGTTTAACCAACGGTAAAACTTACTACATAGGTGTTCAAGCTAAGAACAGTGCCGGTTTATGGAGCATTATTGGTTATTCCAATGGTATTACGGTAGATACAACTTTTCCCTCGACTCCAACGGTTACTGACGATGGCATATACACCACTACCGCGGCCCAGCTTCACGCTAGCTGGAACAGCACTGATGTAGAGTCAGGTGTTAGTGAATACCAGTACCTAATCCGCCAGGATTCTATTGTAGGTACTGTTATTGTGGACTGGACTTCAACCGGTACAACCTCATCAGTTACCCGCACTGGCTTAAGTTTAACCAACGGTAAAACTTACTACATAGGTGTTCAAGCTAAGAACAGTGCCGGTTTATGGAGCATTATTGGTTATTCCAATGGTATTACGGTAGATAATTCGCCACCACAAATTAGCACAATAACCGTTTCCAACATTTCAATCAACGGCGCCGTGATTAATTGGAATACTAATGAGCCGTCCAGCTCGATTGTTGATTACGGGGTAACTACCGGGTACGGCTCTACAGTTACACAATCAGCTATGGTAACTTCTCACAGTGTTACTTTAAGCGGGCTGTCAAGCGCCACAACTTATCATTTCCGAGTTCGTTCCCAAGACGCAGCTGGCAACATGGGGCAGTCAACCGATCAATCATTCCAAACAAAACCCGCTTTAGGGTCAAGCATCGTTACTGTTAGCGGTACACAGCTTCTGGTTCAAAAACGTAATCCGGATGGCACCCTGGGCCAGGCCGCGCCATTTGTTATGAAAGGCGTAGGTTATTCACCGGCCAGTACCACTACCGCTGCAGTTGAAGACTCCAATAACACTACTGTTCGCCGGCCGGAATTTGGCAAGTGGTATTTAACTGATATCCCGCTTATGAAAGCCATGAATGTCAACGTCGTTAGATTGTTTATGGATCCGGGCTACGATACCACCTTAGGGCCTATTGGCCTCAAGATGCTAGATATGTTTTACCAAAACGACATTATGGTTGTTATGACGGTGGACGATGGTATCAATAGCACGGCGCGTATCCAAAACGCCGTGAATTACTATAAAAACCACCCGGCAATTCTGGCATGGTCGTTGGGCAGCGAGTGGAACATTAATCGCTACTTTGGTGTGGCTTCATCACTTGATGATGCTGCTAAAAGAACAGAAGCTGCCGCCAAACTTATTAAAACGCTAGATAGTAACCACCCCGTTGTTTCAAGTTATGGGGATATTGATATTAACGGTTATGGTAAGACGTTAAGCGACACCGCAAATTACGTAAATAACATCGCGCCGTCTGTAGATATTTGGAGTATGAATATTTATCGCGGCGACAATTTTGGTACCTTGTTCCGGCAGTGGCAGTCAATATCCGCAAAACCAATGTTTATTGGTGAATATGGCGCCGACGCCTTTGCTACTTCAGATCCAACAATAAGTCCGCCCGTAGGGGTTATCAATCAGACTGCTCAAGCCGACTGGGATCTTGGTCTGTGGCGCGATTTACGCCGCAATCTTTCTGCCAATGATCAGACTAAAGTAGCGCTGGGCGGTACTATTTTTGAATGGAATGATGAGTGGTGGAAGGTAGCGCCATATGGATCTCAACAAACCGGTGGTCGGTTGTCTGGCGGCTTCCCAGATGGCATGGGTAATGAAGAATACTTTGGCATTGTAGACATTTACCGCAACACCCGACAGGTTCACCAGACCTTTCAAACCGCTTACAGCCCAACCTATAGCCCTCCAGTTGACGCAGTGATTTACAAGAGCGTTTCGGCTGGTACCACGGCCTCAAGCCCATCCTGTGGCTATACTGATTTCTTTAAGGATAAGACCAGTTTATATTTATACCGCGCTACTGGCTGTAGCTCCACTGCCGGACGTGGTTTCAACGTGGCTGTTATTGACCCAACTACTGGCGAGCTGGCATTGCCTATCAAAACCTTTGATACCTGGGGTGGTGGGCCAACTTATGACCGTCAAGCTGTTATGAACGAACTGATTAATTTCCTTAACTCTGTACCAAGCGGTAAGTTAATACTCATTGGGGTGGCTGACGAAGCCGGGTTAACCACGGCTACAGCCGGTAGTTGTACTCCAAGATCCTATATTGAGCCGTTGTTTCAAACGTTGGAGTCTTTAGGTAGCACAAAGATACGTAGCTATTGTTACTGGAATTCTTGGGCCATGGCTACCATTAAAGGATCTGGCGGAGCTATTGATGAAAATCTAGGCAAGGGTATAATTGCGACTGCACAGGCTATTCTACAATTACCCTAAGAACGATAGTGGCTAGTTATCTAAGAGCTAATTCACATCTATCTGTTAATAGCGAAACTTGAGCAGCTGCTTTGATTTTTAATCTGTTTTCTCTGTTTTTGGTCGTACCTGTTGGTACGAAACGAAAACGAAAAACAGATTAAAAGTGGCAGACCTGAAGTTTTTAGCTGACAGATAGATGTGAATTAGCTCTAAGGCTATTGGGCTAAAAATAAAAAACCCTTCACAACGAATGAGTTGTTTTCTTTTGGCGGGGCATACGGGTTTGGAACTTTTAATGAGTCCTTCGGCTCGCTTGCTCGCTCAGGATCATTCTCTAATCTCCTGGCTTGCCATGAGTTTGTCGAATGGCGGAGAGGGTAGATGCTATAGTTTTTTCAAAAGTTCAAAATCTTGGGCGATAAGTGCTTCTTTCTTTGCCCTAGTCCACCCCTTCAACTGTTTCTCTCGTCGCATGGCGGTCTTTAAGTCAGAGTAAGTTTCGTGATAAACCAAAATAAAGTTTTTGTTTTGTGCAGTGTACTTTGCGCCTTGATGTTTATTGTGTCTTCTGAGCCTTGCCAACATATCCGTAGTTTGCCCAATATACAGCTTGCCTTTATTGTTTCTTAGAATATACACAAAATATTTCATTTGTTTTTCGACTCAAAGTATTTTCGCTCAAAACATTCGACTCTCTCCTATCTGGCTAAAGCCATGAGCGAACTAAGTGAGTCGAATGGCGGAGGAGGCGGGATTCGAACTCGCGATGGAGTTGCCTCCATACTGCTTTTCGAGAGCAGCGCCTTCAACCACTCGGCCACTCCTCCAGAGCAGAGTGTAATATATCTCGATACTGTTGTCGAAATAGTCGTTTCCCTTCAGTAGTTTTTAGATATCTTTCTCTTCTTTAGTGCATCTGATTTTAACTGGTAAGCCCCCGCTAGTGCGCATATAGCCTTTACTACCTGTACCAAAATCATGCAACAAGCATTTGTCTTGTGATTTCGACTTCTTCTAATGAAACGTTTTGTCAATAATAACAAGATGCCCCGCCCGAAATATAAAATCCCCCACTGCTAGCCCCATTAGGGTTTGCGTTGGAGGATGGTACCTCGTGATCGGATTTTCGAATGTTTTCTCTAGATAAAGTAAAGACTGTGCATTCAGCCATAAAGGTAATTCTGACTTTAATTTATATCTATTGACAATATACATACGTTGTTTATACAATGTATGTATTATGAATAATGTATTACTCAGTATCAAAACAGATGAAAAGACTAAGCAGGAGCTAAAAGATTTTGCCTCAGAGCTAGGTGTGTCTAGCACTGCTTTTGTAAATATGGTCATTAGACAAGCTTTGCGTGACCGTCGTGTCGTGCTTAGTACGAGCCTTGAGCCAACCCCATACCTTGAAAAGATTATGCGTGTGGCGGACGCTGACTATGCGGCAAACCGAAATATAACACATACTAGTGGTTCAAAAGAGGCGCTAGCCCATCTCGCCGGCTTAATGAAAAAGTAATCTTATGAACGTTGATTTTACTAAGGCGTTCAATAAACAATTTGAGAAACTGCCCCGTAAAAAACAGGAGCAGTCAAGTGCCGCCGTAGCATTGTTTCTACAGGATATAGCTGCTCCCTCGCTCCGTAACCACGCCCTAAAAGGCAAGTGGTTAGGGTATCGTTCAATAAGTGCGGGAGGCGATTTTAGACTACACTTTAAAGTGATTGGCCAAAATACCGTTCTCTTTGTGGCCGTTGGTACACACAGCCAACTCTATAAATAGCATAAGCGAAATGGTACGCGTGACAGGATTCGACCCTACGCCCTTCGGCTCCGCAAGCCGACGCTCTATCCAGCTGAGCTACACGCGCATAACAGGGGAGAGTTTAGCACATCTTATCTGTTATTGCCACTTTAGAATCGCAGGCGGTGCATGAGTTTGTCGACCGGATCAGGCTGGCGGTTTTCGACGGGTAGAAATTTGGACAATACTTCAGCGATTTTTTTGCCGTCTGGCGGCTCGAAATAAATGCTTATAATGGGCATGAAGCGCTTGAGGGGCATCAGCCATATCGATTCAACGGCTTCCTCTTGAACAATCGCGAATGAGCGAAATGAACCATAGGGGTAAAACTTATTGCCGATGTGCATGCCGCTACTGTCGACGCTGTAATCAAGCTCTCTAGGTTTTCTGGCGGCGAAAATCCCAAAGATAACTGCTACAATCACTACCATAGCGGTAGAAATTTTATCCCGGGTTAATAAATAAACCACTGCTGCCAAACCAAGCGCTCCAAGACCAAGCAGCATGTACCAGCCACTGGATTTATTGTGGGCAATGAACTCCGATGCTGTCCAGGCGACTGATTCGCCCGCGGCTTGTTTTGGTACCGGTGGCGGAGCCGGGGCCTGTGGTTGCTCATCGGCATGAAACTGCCAAGTTGTTTCAGGCCCCTTGGAACCTGGCGTAATCACACTGCCTGGTTGTACACCTTGCATAAGCGTATTGTACAGCGCTTAGCTGTGAGCTAAAAGTCCTCAGCCAAAAACAACCTTCGTAAAGTAATGTTAGAATGCTATAATTACCCCTGTTGCGGAGAGGTACCCAAGAGGCTGAAGGGGTCGGTTTGCTAAATCGATAGGGGGGAGCAATCCCCCGCGAGGGTTCGAATCCCTCCCTCTCCGCCAATCTAATGAAACCCCGATATTTGGGGTTTTGTTAGATTGGGACGAGGCGGAGCAACTGAACTGCTTCAGTTGCGTGGGATTCGAACGGCCGGAGCGATGTCGAGCCATTCAGCGAGACCGCGAGGCGGGCCTGACAGCAAAAAAGCAAAGCTTTTTGACTGGTGGGTCGAAAATCCCTCCCTCTCCGCCAATTTAGAAGTTTGTCTGAGCAGTTGATTAACTCCTTTTCAAAACGTATAATACTTTGTATGAGGGTATCCTTTTCAAATAAAGACAGAATACAGTTTTTTACAGAGCTACAGCAAAAAAATATTGGCTTACGGCAAATAGCAGAAATCACTGGTGTTAGTGTCAGAACAATTTCTGACTGGAAACGTGGTAAATATACCATACCAAGCCAACATTTTGAGACAATCGTAAGCGCTGCTCAAATAGACCAGGGTAGCATAAACCCCCTTGTAATGAAGGACTGGTGGCATAACGGAGAAGCTGGTAAGAAAGGCGCTGCTATTAGAATGCAAAAGTATGGGTCGCTGGGTACGTCCGAAGGCAGGCGTCTGGGAGGCATCAACTCCTACCTAAGCAGAAAGGGCAAAATGGATGGAATTTTTACTCCTAAAATTATCCGCAAACCAGTCAAAAATAAACTTTTTGCAGAGTTCATCGGAATTTTAATTGGTGACGGAGGCCTAACACAGTACCAGGTAGTGGTCACCACCAATTCGGTAGATGATTACGAATATAGTCTGTTTGTTGCAAAGCTTATTGAACGCCTTTTTGATGTAAAGCCGTCATTATCAAAGAGGAAAAATCAAAATTGTATAACAATCGTTGTCTCGTCCGTAGAGTTGGTTAAGTTTTTGAAACTCAACGGGGTATTGCAAGGGGATAAAATACGGCAGAATCTTGATATCCCAAGGTGGATTTTAGAAGATAGAAAATATGCCATAGCTTGTTTAAGAGGGATCTTTGACACTGATGGTTGTATATTCCAAGAATGTCATGCGATCAAACAAAAAAGATATTGTTATCCCAGATGGGCGCTGGTTAGTGCATCTCCTTATCTCAGGGCATCAATACATGAAATCCTTATAGATTTGGAGTTTTGTCCCAAGATAAGAAATAATAGAAGTGTTAATTTAGAAAGCTTTAGTGATATACAGGAGTATTTTAGGGTAATTGGTACGAGTAATCCAAAACACCTAAGCCGGTTTAGAAGTTTTGGAGGAGTCGGATAGTGGTTTATTCCAGCGGTCTTGAAAACCGCCAGGCCGCAAGGTCTCGTGGGTTCGAATCCCACCTCCTCCGCCAATCCCGGCAAAATGGACATTCGTAACAGGGGTCAGCGTCTACCGATCGGTACATGCTTCCGCGTGGTCGTCTGCACAACGCGAGTGATCTGACCTCTGTAAAAGGGTTCGAATCCCACTTCTTCGTTTTGCCTTTCGGTACACCTCTGTCACACTAAATGTGTAAGAGACACATGTACCGATGCCGAGATTGACCTTCAATGACTACCTGAATCAACGCGCCTTTTTGCGCCTTGCCTGGGAAGAGTTCGACCAGCTCTATTCGCTGCTCGCTCCCGACCAACAGTGGGCCCTGCATCGCTACTACCAGCCCATCACCGGCGA
>Ga0080064_1005264_pt1 | contig 15428 bp, 16 predicted proteins | sample Subgrocontami54m_FD_69260 | JGI IMG/M metagenome (GOLD analysis project Ga0080064, IMG submission 69260) | Subsurface groundwater microbial communities from S. Glens Falls, New York, USA - GMW46 contaminated, 5.4 m (SPADES assembly) (version 2) ...
AACCGTGGGTCTCCAGCACCTCTGAAGACGCGGATATTTTCGCGACCATCCGCAACATCGGCCCCGACGGCAAGGACGTGTGCGAGGTCGGCCAGCGCGGCGATCCGGTCGCGTGCGTGACCAAAGGCTGGCTGCGCGCCTCGCACCGCAAGCTCGATCCCGCGCGCTCGCTGCCCTACCGCCCCTACCACGCGCACAACGAACGCCAGTGGCTCAAGCCCGGCGAAATCGTCGAGTGCCAGGTCGAAATCTGGCCGACGAGCATGGTGTTCAAGAAAGGGCACAAGCTGCGGCTCGATATCACGCCGTGCGACGGAGTGGGAACCCAGCACTTCACGCACTACAGCGCGGACTACAACGCCGGCGCCGAGAATACGATTTACGCCGGCGGAGACCAGGCATCGTATCTGCTGCTGCCGGTCATTCCCTCAAAGTAAACAACCCTTGATGGCAAACCAATGACAACTACAGCACCGCCGATTCCACCTCGATATACGCCCGACGCGACCCTGCGGTCGACGCCGCAGACCGTCAGTTGGGGTTACATCGCCGCGGATTTGCCGCCGGTGCTGCGCATCCAGTCGGGGCAGACGGTCAGGATCGATACCGTTTCGCACCAGGGTATCAATACCAAGCTCGACCCCGTTACTTATTTCGGCGCCGCCGGCATACCGCCAGAGCAGGTGCTGCAGGACGCACAGGACATCTTCAGCCGCGTGCGGCGCGCGGAAGGCGCGGGCAATCACGTCATCACCGGTCCGGTCTATGTCGAAGGCGCGCAGCCCGGCGACCTGCTGGAAGTGCGCGTGCTCGATGTCGAATTCCGCGTGCCGTATGGCGTCAACTCCACCGGTGCCGGGTGGGGTGTGCTGCCGGAACTGCTCGCGCAACCTGCGCTGAAGACCATCAAGCTCGATCTCGGGCGCGGAATCGCGCTGTTCTCCGCAGAGGTCGAAGTGCCGCTCGCGCCGTTCATGGGCATTGTCGCGGTCGCGCCGCCACCGGAACTGGTGCGCGTCAGCACCAAACCGCCCGGGGCTTTCGGCGGCAATATGGACTTCAGGCACCTGATCGCCGGCGCGACGCTTTATCTGCCGGTCTTCAACGCGGGCGCGCTGTTCTACACCGGCGACGGGCACGCAATGCAGGGCGACGGCGAAGTCGATGGCACGGCGATTGAAATCTCGCTGACGCCGACGCTGCAGCTCATCGTGCATCCGGGCGCCGGCAAAGCGATGAAGTGGCCGCGCGCTGAAGACGCTGCGTATTATTACGCGATGGGGATGGACACCAATCTCGATGCGGCGATGAAGAACGCGGTGCAGGAAGCAGTCGACTTTCTGCAGCAGAGAGCGGGACTATCTGCGGCGGAAGCCTACGCGCTCGCGAGCCTCAGCGTCGATTTCAGGGTGGGCGAAGCCGTGAACCACGTAAAAATGGTCTACGGCGCGATCCCGAAAAAGCTGTTCAAGCAGCGCGCCGAATACTGGCACACAAACTCTTAACCCTACGGACTCTGGTTCCCGGCGTACGCCGGGATGACGATATGCGGGATGCCAGCCTGGACGAACTATGACCGACCAGAAGAAACTCAAGCGCGACACCATCATCACCCACGCCGGGCGCGATTCGCAGCGCTACGCGGGTCTCGTCAATACGCCGGTGTTCCGCGGCTCGACCGTGCTGTTCCCCGACGTCGCAGCGTACGAATCGCGCGACCCCGATGACTACAAGGTGATGCGCTACGGCATTTACGGCACGCCGACCACCTTCGCGCTTGAAGAGGCGGTTGCGCAGCTCGAAGGGGGGCACGCCGCGGTCGCGCTGCCGTCGGGGCTGGCCGCGATCGTCGCCGCCATCGCCGCATTCGTGAAGACCGGCGATCACATCCTCGTCGCCGACTCGGTTTACGGCCCGACGCGCGGCTTCTGCGACAGGCGCCTGAAGCCGTTTGGCGTCGAGGTCGAGTATTACGATCCGCTCATCGCAGGCGGCATCGCCCGGCTGATCCGTCCGAACACCACCGCGGTTTTCTGCGAAGCGCCGGGTTCGCTGACGTTCGAGATGCAGGACATTCCGGCGATTGCCGCGGCCGCGCACGCGCGGGGCATACCGGTGCTCGCCGACAATACCTGGGGCACGCCGTATTTTTTCCGCTCGTTTGACCACGGCGTTGACGTATCCATTCACGCCGGAACGAAATACATCGCCGGCCATTCCGACGCGCTGATGGGACTCATCGTCACCAACGAGCAATACTGGCTCAAGGTGCGCAAAGCGGTCGCCGATTACGGCTACTGCGTGAGCCCCGACGATTGCTTCCTGGCGTTAAGGGGATTGCGAACGATCGGCGTGCGCATGAATCAGCAGCAGCAAAGCGCGCTCACCGTCGCGCGCTGGCTCGAGGCGCGGCCCGAGGTGCTGCGCGTGCTGTATCCCGCTCTCGAAACCGATCCGGGACACGCGTTATGGAAACGCGATTTCAGCGGCGCGGCATCGCTGTTCGGCGTGGTTCTGAAACCCGTGCGCCGCGAAGCGGTCGCAGCGCTCATCGACGCGCTCGAACTCTTCGGCATCGGTTCGAGCTGGGGCGGGTTCGAAAGCCTCGCGATTCGCGCCGATCCGGCCAAAATCCGCACCGCCACGCGCTGGAATCCCGGTGGGCCGCTCGTGCGCCTGCACATCGGGCTCGAGGACCCCGCCGACCTCATCGCGGATCTCGAGCAGGGTTTCGCGCGGCTCACGCAAACGCCATGAACGCGCCCGCCCAGACCGGCACCGTGCCGGCACTGACCGGCTTGTTCACCGTAACGCTGCTGACCGCCGGGGTGGCGTTGATGCAGGAAGGAGCGCATTACGACAATGTGATCGACGGCTGGCAGTTTTTCACCACCGCGTTCTTCAGCGGCGCGCTGGTCGGCTTTCTGGGATGGACGCAGGCGTCCGGCATCGCGCCAGCGTTCAGTTTCTCGGGTTCGCACCGCTACCCGTGGCTCGCCGCGCTCGCCCTCGCCCTCGCGGCTTCCGCGTCAGCCTCCTACTTCAACCGGACTTTCTACACGCTCACCGGCCGCTCGATGACGGTCGAGATTCGTTCCGTGGACGAGGGTAAAGGCGATCGCTGGCATGTCACCGTCAATGTTCCCGGCGGCCTGCCGCAGCGCTACCTGATTTCGAAAGACGCCGCGACTGCACTCAAAAACGAGAAGGAAGTTCAGCTCGGCATCGCCCGCGGGGCGCTGGGCTTCGAGTTTGTCGCGCGCTTCGAGCCGGTAAAGCGGTGAACCCTAGAAATAGCCTTCCATCACGTGCGCGACCCATGGCGGCGTTGTCACGTCGTCAGCGCGGTCGAACGGCGGCAGGTACGGCTTGAGATCGAGCACCGGCGTGCCGTCGAGCGCGTCCAGCCCGCGCACCTTGACGACGTTGCCGGAGATCCCGAGCAGCTTCACCGCGGTCACTCCGATCGGATTGGGGCGAAACTTGGTGCGCTGCGCGAACACGCCGAGCTCGTGCATGTCCTCCATGCCGCGCGGCCGGCGTAATAGCTGTTTCGCCGGATCGAAGCCCTGCGCGCGGTCGAGAAAGAACACCACGATCACGTGGGAAAAACCCTCGAGCCCCTGCAGGCCGCGCCCGTATTGCGCTTCGAGATGGATTTCCGAGTCGACTTTCGCCCAGCCGCCCTGCGACATCTCAGTCACCGGGCTCTTGACGATGCCGATCGAATGAACTTCGAACGTGCTCAACAATTGATTTTCAGGGCAGCAGCACTGTCGAACCGGTGGTCCTGCGGGCCTCGAGATCGATGTGCGCCTGCGCCGCTTCGCGCAGCGGATACGTCTGGTTGATCGAGATTTTGACCGCTTTGCTCTTCACCACCGCGAACAGGTCCTGCGCAGCCTTCAACAGGTCCTCGCGCTTGCCCGTGTAGGTAAACAGCGTCGGGCGCGTCAGGAACAGCGAGCCTTTCTGGGCCAGCACACCGGGATTGAACTGCGTCACCGCGCCGGAAGCATTGCCGAAGCTTGCCATCATCCCGAGCGGCGCGAGGCAGTCGAGCGAATCCATGAAGGTGTCCTTGCCGACGCCGTCGTACACCACCGGAACGCCCTTGCCTTTGGTGATTGCCTTGACGCGGTCGACCAATTTTTCCCGGGAAGTGACGATCACGTGTTTGCAGCCGGCTTTCTTCGCCAGCACCACCTTCTCATCGCTGCCGACCGTGCCGATTACGGTCGCGCCGAGGTGTTTGGCCCACTGGCACAGGATCTGGCCGACGCCTCCGGCCGCCGCGTGCACGAGTATGGTGTCGCCTTTTTTGACCTTGTAGGTGCGCTTGACCAGGTACCACGCCGTCATGCCTTTGAGCATGATCGCCGCGGCGATTCTGTCGCTGACTCCCGCGGGAATTTTCACCAGCCGCTCGACCGGCCGCAGGCAGACTTCGGCATACGACCCGATCGGATTCGCATAGGCAACGCGGTCGCCGACCTTGAATTCTTTCACTTTCGGGCCGACCGCTTCGACCACGCCCGCGCCTTCCATGCCGAGCGTGAGCGGCAGCGCGTTCGGGTAGAGGCCGGTGCGCTGATAGACGTCGATGAAATTGAGGCCGACCGCGGTGTTGCGCACCAGCACCTGGCCCGGGCCGGGACTGCCGACCTCGACTTCTTCCCAGCGCATTTTTTCGGGGCCGCCTGTTTCATGAATTCGAATTGCAAATGACATGGTCTGTTCTCCGTTTACCGTTGGCTGAACACGAAAAGCTCACCTGAGCACCGGTCATTGTAACCGCATCAAAGCCCGAACGCAGGGCGGCACGCCACGTTTTTTGCCCGGTGCCGCATGATATATTTGCACCCCGCCCGCGCATGGGCCTGATGACCTCCGGAGAACAGCATGGCCGCAGCATCCAAGCAGGTGTCCCAACCCCGCGACCTCAGGCTGATCGTCGAAAAAGACGTGAAGATCCCGCTGCGCGACGGCACGCTCCTCTACGCCGATATCTTCCGCCCCGACGGCGGCGCCGAGCGCTTCCCCGCCATCATGAACCTCAGCGTCTACCAGAAAGACAAGCTGTGGGTGCCGCCGGAAGACCTCGAGGAGGCCGCCAATCCGTACATGAACTGGGAGACCGTCAATCCGCTGTGGTGGTGTCCGCGCGGCTATATCTGCGTGCGCGTGGATGCGCGCGGCGCGGGCAAGTCTCCCGGCCACTCGGAGCCGAGCTCGCACCAGGAGGCAATCGACTTCTACGACGCGGTCGAGTGGATCGCGAAGCAGCCGTGGTGTTCAGGCAGCATCGGCACGCTCGGCATTTCGTATCACGCGAGCTCGCAGTGGCGGCTTGCCAACCTTAAGCCGCCCTCGCTAAAAGCAATCATGCCGTGGGAAGGACGCGCTGACCAGTACCGCGACCAGGCCTATCATGGCGGCATATTCGCGCTCGGCTTCATCGGCAACTGGTGGCTCACGCACACCGCGCACCACCTGCTCGGCAATCCGCGCAGCTACAATCCGGATGCGTTCCATAACGACATGATGTGGCAGTACATGAGCCACGATCTCGATTCCGAATACTGGCGCCAGAGCGGCGCGCAATGGGACAGGATCACGCTGCCGGTCTACAGCGTCGGCAACTGGGGCGGTTTCTCGATGCATCTGCGCGGCAATACCGAGGCCTACATGAACGCCGCCTCGAAATACAAGAAGCTCAGGATCCACACCGGCACGCATTTCCACCCGTTCCATTCCGAGGAAGGGCGCACCGATCAGTTGCGCTGGTTCGACCACTGGCTGAAAGGCATGGACACCGGCATCATGGACGAGCCGCCGGTGAAGCTCGAAATCCGCACCGGCGGCAGCCCCGAGCGCTACGCGTTCCGCACCGAGAATGAATGGCCGCTCGCGCGCACGCAGTGGACGCGGATGTACCTCAGGACCGACCGCGAGCCGTCCAGCGAAGCGCATGCGACCGAAGGCGAGCTCGTTGCGGCCGCGCCGCCGCAGGCGGCCAGGCTCACCTATCCGGCCAGCGGCGTGACCAAAGCGGGCGTCGCGTCCGGTTCGTCGCTGTCGACCACTCATGGGAACGTCGGACGCAACGGCGTTTCCTTCGTGACGGCGCCTCTCGAGCAGGACACCGAAGTCACCGGACCGCTCGCGCTCAAACTCTGGGTATCGAGCAGCTCCGAGGACATGGACATTTTCGTGACCCTGCGCAACATCGGCCCGCACGGCGAGGACATCTGCGAAGTCGGCCAGCACGGCCAGCCGGTGCCGTGCGTGACCAAAGGCTGGCTGCGCGCGTCGCACCGCAAGCTCGATCCCGCGCGCACGCTGCCGTACCGTCCGTACCATGCGCACAATGAGCGGCTGTGGCTGAAGCCCGATGAAATCGTTGAATGCGACATCGAGATCTGGCCGACTTCGATGGTGTTCAGGCAAGGTCACAGGCTGCGCATCGACATCCAGCCGCGCGACGGCGTCGGCAGCGCGCCCTACACCCACTACCACGCCGAGTACAACGCCGGCGCCCGCAATACGATCTACACCGGCGGCGATCAGGCGTCGTACCTGCTGCTGCCCATCATCCCGCCGAAATAATAACCGGAACGCGAGCAGGAAAGGAACGCAAGATGCCGAACGAAGATCTGTCGTACACATATTTCCCCGAGGACTACCGCTGGTCGCACGGCGTTTTGATCGGGCTTAACGCGGCGCCGTGGGGCGGGGCCGAGATCGGGGAAGTCCATCGCATTGGGCTGCGTCTGCGAGCGCACCTGGGCGATGATGCCGCGTGGTTCCGCGAGTGGGCGCGCGAAGCCGGCGCGGTGGAGCAGTCCGGGCGCAATCTGCTTGCCGAAGGCCGGCGCGCGAGCGCGGCGACTTACCTCTTGCGCGCAGCCAACTACTACCATGTCGGCGAGCGCTTCCTGCAGCCGAAGTCGGAAGGGCTGGACGCGTACCGGCGAGGCGTCGAGTGCTTTCGCGACGCGGCCAGGATCATGCGGCGGCCGCGCATCGAGCACGTCGAAATACCTTACGAGGGTGTGACGCTGCCCGGAATACTTGTGCACGCCGAGCCGCTGCCGGGGCGCACGGGCGCAGTGCCGGCAGTCGTGTTCTTCGACGGTTTCGACATCACCAAGGAAATCCAGTATTTCAAGGGCGTGCCGGATCTCGTCGCGCGCGGCATCGCGTGCCTGATCGTGGACGGCCCGGGCAACGGCGAAAGCGTGCGCTTTCGCGGCCTGTATCTGCACCACGAGACCGAACGCTACGGCAAGGCAGCGTACGAGTACCTCGCCAACCGCCCCGAATTCGACCCGAAACGCATCGGCGTCATGGCGATCAGCCTCGGTGGCTATTACGCGCCGCGCGCCGCCGCGTTCGAGCAACGCTTCGCGTGCTGCATCGCGTGGGGCGCGCAGTGGGACTATTGGCAGACCTGGAAAAACCGCTTCGACCGGCTCGACGCCGGCAACCTGCCCGCGCTGTCGGTGCCATGGCAGCACCTGCTGTGGATCTTCAACGTCGGCACGCGGGACCAAGCCATGCAAAAGCTCGAGGGCTTCCGCCTGGACGGCGTGGTGCAGAAAATCACCTGCCCGTTCCTGCTGGTGCACGGCGAAGGCGACGAGCAGATCCCGCTCGCGCTCGCGCAGAAATGCTTCGACGCGGTAGGCTCCAGGCACAAGACGATGAAAGTCTTCACGCGCGCGGAAGGCGGCTACCACCACTGCCAGATCGACAACGCCAGCGTCGGCGTTGCCTACATGTGGGACTGGCTCGAGACGGTACTGATTACGCGTCAGTAGCCACTTCGCGCGTAACCGCCAGCGAAGTGCCGAAGCACGGCACGTAAACGGAATGTGTCCCGGGCCCGCCGGCCACCACGATTCCGATTGCTTCCGGCTGCGGCGATATCGGCAGCAAGGTGTCCGGCCCGATTTCTCCCAACTCATGGCTGCGGGAATCGCGCACGCGCCCGAGGTCTTTCGCCGTCATCCGGTGCGCCGGAATCTTCGAGATCTCCCACAGACGCCGCTTGACTTCGCTCTTGCTCAGGCCCGCGCGTTTCAGAATCTCCGCGTGTTCGGGACCGAGCACGAGCCACGGTTCGCCGCCGTGGGCGTATTCGTTGCTCGGCGGATGGATCATGGTCTCCGCGATTGCCCGCAGCAGCTCGCCGGCGTCTTTCGTATGCGTGTTCATGTTCATGGTGCCTTCAGCGCCGACCACGGTCACCGTGCTGCGCTCCGCCGTGTAGCCGCGCTCGACGTGCAATGGCTCCCACGGGTTCGCGCCCTCGTTCTCGGCGCAGCAAAACGTGTACTTGCCGGGCTGCCCCTGGGTTGCGCGGTCCATTTCCCCCGGCAGCGCACCGCCGATGTTGCGCAAGATCAACCGCAGCGCGCGGCCGATGGTCGCATTGGCCCAGGCGCCCTCGCCCAGGCAATTGAACGTGCCGTTGATCGCCAGCCTCCTGGCGACCGGTCCGTTGACGATGATCCAGACCGCGACAGGATTGGTGGTCGCCTGAATAGCCTGCAGATTGAACTCGGGCGCAGCGACCGCCTCGACCGCTGCGATCACGACCGGCAGGTGCTCCGGGTCGCACCCGGCGAGCACCGCGTTGATCGCGATGCGCTCGATGGTCGCCGCACCGAAACCCGGCGCAATCGTCGCCACGACCTCGCCGGGCGCGCGGCGCGTGTGGCGCAGCATCCGCCCGACTCGCGCTGCCGTCGGCGGCACGATCGGCAGCCCGTCACTCCAGCGCCGCTCGCGGTAGAGCTGGTTGATCGCATCCAGATCGTCCGGGGCTTCGAACGATGCCGCGCCGGTGACTTGCGAATTCCCGCTCATGCCGGCCTGGCCCTGCCCGCGAGCATCACGATTTCGTCGACGCATTGCTCCGCCATCTGCCTCACCTCATCCCGCGTGCGCAGCCCAAACGGATGCGGGATGACGGCGATCGGCAGGCCGGGATGACCCAGCGCGGCGGCCTGGGCACGGCCCAGCGTCGTAAACGCGGTCGAGCATATCGTCACCGCCGCGGACCCGCGCTTCGCCATTTCCACACTGTCGTGGATACTCCACGACGCGCACGACCCTCAGTCGCCCGAGCCGGTGATCACGAGATCGCACTGCCCGGCGAGTTCGTCATACATGGCCTCCGGCGCCGCCACCGATGCGGCCCGCTTTCGCCGCTTGATGACCTGCCGCACGCCGTGCCGGCTAACCAACAGATCGGCAAGGTCATCGACGAGGTGATCGAAGTTGGGTTTGGCATTGTCGATGAAACCGACAACCGATCCGGCGAGCCCGTCCAAAGCGCGCCGCACTTGCTGCGCGCCCTCCCGCCGCGGCGCGGTCGGATCGAAAAGAACCACGGTTGCTGTCATTGCATACTCTCCTGCATGATTCCGGCGCGCGCGTAACCCGCGCCGCCGGGTCGATCCGCCAGCCGCACGCTACCAGCCTCTGGGTTCTGCGCGCAGAACGGCAAGTGCGCCAAGTTCGGCGGCAAGCTTGTCGTAGCCACCGGAACTCAATGCGTCGAGCGGCGGACGAGGCTGACCGCATTCGCGTCCCATCGCGCGCAGCGCACCCTTCAGGCCACCGGCGCCGGCGCGTTTGACGATCTGGCGCAGCGCCGCCAGGTCCTCCTGGGCCGGCCGCGCGTCGAAATATTTCTCGGTGCGGCAGATGTCATAGAGTTGGCGCACCCGCGCTGGCGCGACGCCGGCCAGCGATGAGAACATGCTGGTCGCGCCGACGGCACCGGCCGAGACCATGTACTCCGTTCCTGAAACCAGCTGGAAATCCGGGCGCACGCGCCACGCATTGGACACGATATTGATCATGAACTGCCAGTCGAGGCTCGCGTCGACCACGCCCGCAAAATTGCCCAGCCGGTCGAGGAGTTTCAGCACCAGGTCCGTTTCAATTTTCGTCGCGCCCAGTTCGCCGGGCGTGTAGAAGACGAAAAACGGGATGCTCACGGCTGCGCCGATTTGCGCGAAGTGCTCCAGCACCATCGCCGGCGGAGGAGTCCAGTAGTAAGGCGTGGTCGCGACCACCGCGGCAGCCCCTGCGTCCTGGGCGTGGCGCGCACGATCGGCCGCAATGCCGGTTCCCGCGTCGCTGACGTGCGCGATCACCGGCACGCGGCCCCTGACCGCCTTGATCGTAAACGCAACGAGTTTGCGTTGTTCTGCATCAGAAAGGCTGACCGACTCGCCCGTATGCATGGGCAGCGCGAGCGCCTGCGCGCCGTGGCGGAGATGGAACTCGATCACTTTCTCAAACAGGCCGAAATCAATTTGCAGTCCGGACGTAAACGGCGTGATCGGCGCGTGCGCTAAACCGGGTTGAAACTTTTGCATGTCATGCCTTTGTTCGAATTTACCAATCACGAATCACCAGTCACCAATCACGGCTCTTGTCACCAGCCGTGGGGTTCGGTCTCGAGGATGCCAAGTTCCGCGAGCTGCGTGGCAATGTAGGCTTGGCGCTCCTTGCCGGCGGTCGGCAGCGGCGGCCGGGTCGGCCCGACCGGGCGACCCATGACCACCATCCCGCCTTTGAGCGATGAGGGGTACTGGTCGCGGAACAAGACCCATAACCGCGAGAGCTTGAACTGGAGTTCACGCGCGCGTGCACTTTCTCCGGCGATGCAGGCCGCGAAGAGTTGCGTGCACAGGTTGGGACAGATGGCGCCCGCCGAGGAATAGGATCCCGCGCCGCCGAGCGGCACGGACGGCGCGAGGAACTCCACGCCCGCGATCATCGAGAAATCCGGCCGCAGCGCGAGCGCCACGCGGGAAATCTCGAGAAACTTTTCACTGTTGAAGCTGGCCTCCTTCATGGCGATGAAGTTGGGCAACCGCTCGATGAGGCGCCGCGTGAGGTCTCCCGTGAATTCCACGCCGGCCAGGTAACTGGGCGAGTTGTACGCGATCAGCGGCAGATCGATCGACGTGCCGAGCCGGACAAAATAGTCGTAAATGGCGTCGATCGTGGGCAGCCAGAAATACGGGGTGATCGCAATGATCGCGTCCGCCCCGATTCGCTGCGCGTGTCGCGCGAGTTCCATCGAATCTTCCACGGCGAGCGCGCTCACGTGGATTGAGACCGGTATCCGTCCCGCCACGACGCGTACCGCCACTTCGGCAAATGCCTTGCGCTCCGCGATCGTGAGGTTGAGCGATTCCCCTTTGTGATGCGGCCACGAAATGGCGGTGGCGCCCGTGCGGACGTGAAAATCCAGCAGCCGCTCAAACGTCGGCAGATCGGGGCTGAAATCCGCCTTGAGCGGTGTTACCGGGCTTTGCATGACGCCTCTGAGACTGATCGACATTTTCCCGTTTCCTGATCCCGAGTATTCGGCTCGCGATAGTTTAATGGTTTCGCACGCCTTCGTGAATCATCGCGCGGCTGAATCATCGCGCGGCTTGACACGAGGTAGCGGGAAAACGACACTCCCGTGCCAGCACCTCTTCCTGAAAAAAGGATAATCAAATGTCGGATTCCGATCTTCGCGCCAAGTACGGCGCCGGCGCGTTCGATGCCGGACTCAAAATCCAGCCGCAAACTTTCGCGCGGCGCCTCGCGCAGCGCGACAGCCTCGATCAGAACTTCACGCAGCTCTGGCTCGATTTCGCGATCAGCGGCATGAGCCGGCGGCCGGCGCTGGACACCCGCACCCGGCTGCTGGTGCTGGTGGGCCAGTACACGATGGCGAAAAGCCACCCCGCGCTCGAGGACACGGTGCGCGCCGCCCTCGCGGCCGGCGTCAGGCCGCGCGAGATTCTGGAGATCATTTTGCAATGCATGGTCTACGGCGGACACACGACGGTCGAACCGGCGATCGAGGTGTTTCATCGCTTGGCGCAGGAGTTGGGACTGCTGGAAGAGCTGCGGGCCTCGCAGCTTCCGAGCGACGGCAATGACCGCACGCGCTCCTATGAGAAAGAGCGTTTAACGTGGCACCCGGATGACGTGGCCGATCCCCGTAGCACCGGGCTCATGCAGCGGCACGGCTGGCTCGCCGTCGGGCGCGGGCTCACCATGCGGCCGCGGCATCACCTGAACGTCCTGGCGTGGCTGGACGCGATGGACCCCGAGTTCGCCGGCCTGTGGGTGAAGTTCTGCTATCAGGGCATGTACTCGCGCGGCATCGTCGATGACAAGACGCGCCTGCTGTGCATGGTGGGCGACTGCCTGGCGGTGGGCGAAGCCACGCAGGCGCGCGGACATATGCGCGGCGCCATGCGCAACGGGGCATCGCCGCGCGAAGTCATGGAAGTGATCCTTCAGACGTGCATCAATTTCGGAATGCCCCCCATGCTTCACGCGCTGGAGAATTTCGTGGAAATCATGGCCGAGGACGGGCGGCTCGCCGAGATCGGCAATCCGCCGCGGCGCGTCGAGACGTACTCGAAGTGATCGCGCGCCGCCTAGCGGCACACCAACACGGGGAGCTTGCTGTGGACCAGCACTTTCTGGGTTTCACTGCCGAGCAACAGGCTCTGCAAACCTTTCCTGCCGTGGGACGCCATTATGATCACGTCGCATCCGGACTGCGCCGCCTGTTTGATGATTGCCTCGTGCGGTGAATCGTCAATAACCGAAACCGGCGCGCATTCGACTCCGGCAGCAGTCGCCGCGGAACACACGTGCCCCAGAATCTCCGTTGAAATCGCAGCAGCTTCCTCCCGGTACTTCGTCTTCACCGGCGCAGCCATCAATGCAGGCACGAGATAACGCTCGCTCACATACTTGTCGTAGTCCGGCATTACGTTGATCACCGTGATTTTCGCGCCCGCCTCCCTGGCCATCGCGATCGCCCGTTTTGCGACTTTGTCGGAAAGCTCCGAACCATCGGTCGGCAGCAGAATATGCTTGAACATTTTGTTCTCCTATCGGGAAAGGAAATCGTCACCCAATGCCCGGCCCCGAAAACAGGCCGTTTGTGCAATAAGTCACAGTCCGGTCTGTGAGAAAAGTCACAGTCCCGGCCTGCGGAAAAAGTCACATTTTTTAATTGTTTTGTGCCTAAAGTCACAGAAATTCCACCCGGCTTGACGTATCTTTACCTGGCGTGTGCTGGAAGTCACACTCCTCAACATTTTAGAGCAAAGGAAGCAAGCATGGATCCCAGACGGCACCTGCTTAGAAACGCGTGGATTACCCTTCTCGCCTCGCTTGCCTTCGCGGCGGTGTTGGCACTGCCGGGTCGGGTCAGCGCGGCGACTCCTTTGACGTTTGTTCCTTCCGGTCCCGGCCAAACCGCGTCGTGGTACAGCGCAATTCCTGCGGCCGGTGTTTTTTCGGATGATTACACTTTCACTGTCGGCTCTGCTTCCCAAATCACGCTCCAGGATGTGGGCACCTGGTTCGGCGGCTTCAGTTCCCTGAATGCGCAGGTCTTTGATTCAACGCCATCCTTGATGGTTACGGCCCCGTGGTTGACGAATTCTACGCCGACTTCTTTGGCGGCCGGGAATTACACCCTTAATGTCTCCGGCACAGCCCTGTATGCGGGAGGATATTCCGGATCGGTTACCTTGTCGACGGCCACCGCCCCGATTCCCGAGCCCGAAACCTACGCGATGATGCTGGCCGGTCTGGGCCTGATGGGATTCATCGCACGGCGCAGGAAACAGGGACGATTAGTCGCTTAATCCCCTTACGCGACAGACAATATCGCCGTAACGAGACCCGGACACCTTAATCCATGAACATCCCCGTTCCCGAGCTCATCATCGCATCGCTGATGGCTGTTGCCCTGGTTTCCACGGAGAGCGGCAGTATTGCGGGGGTAATCCACCTCAGCGCCAAGGCTGACGAGCAGATTGCCGGAACCTGGACGAGCTATTCGCCGACCCGGTTTGGCGCAAGGACGGTGGAATTTTCCGGGAATGGCGCCTGCCAGATCCGGGCGGGCGCGGAGGGAACATCGCCGTGCCGATGGCACGCGCTGGGAAATGGCCTCGCGCAAATCGAGGCCACAGTGTCCGGCAGCACCCAGGTCTTCTCCGCTTCCGTGGCGGGGAACAACATGATCATCAAGGAACCCGGACGCGAGGCCCCATACGTCCGCGTGAACACCAAGGAAGCTTACGCACGTCAACAAATGGTAAAGGGTCCGTCCGACTTTATCATCCCGTGGACCATTGAGCCCTCTCAAAGATAGTCCGGCGAACGACAGCCCCTTCACGACGCTATACGTGTTGTGGAAAAAGCTTCTGCTCTCTGATCTCCGTCTGCAAAGCGCGAAGAGCCCCCTCAACGATAGCGCGTCTTAATGCCTTTTCCGCGTCGGGATCCAGATCCCGGTCTCCCATGGGAATACCGACTCTCGGGGCAGGTATGATCCGATTTGAACCCAACGTTTGGGCCACCGACGTGATGGAGCATACGTGAGCACTCGGTATTCCTGCCCGCTCCAATTCCTTAACTAACGCTGCACCGCAGCGTGTACTGGTTCCTCAGGTGGAGGTCAGGATGGCCCCCGACACCCCTCCTGCTTTGAGCCGCTCGGCGATACCTTTCCCCATTTTTTCGCTGCTCTTCACCACACTGGCCAGGCCCGAAGTACTGTAGAACGTGTCATGAAGTTTTCCAATTACGCCTTCTTTTTCCAAATCCCTCATCACATCTACGGGAAGAAGACGGTTAGGATCTTCATTGACGAAAACTTCATCGTATCCGCCATGAACCACTTCGTAGCCATCACGGTTAAGAGGATCGACCAAACTGATGCTGTAGGCACCAAACCGGGTCGCATGCCGGTTTTCGATTCGGTCCGGATTACCCTTGGGCACCAACCCACCATCTGTTACCAGGGCTATTGTCGCCGAGCGGATATCCCTGATCCTGGGTGCCGGTTCAATCCGATCGTATTTCGGAAGCGTAACCTCCGACTCAAAGGACTCCTCCCTGAGCTTGGCCAACAACATGGAAACGACCCGTTCAGCGCCAGTTGTCTCCGCCAACACATTAACCAATAAACCGCGCGAGAAATAGCCTCCCTCGGACGGCCCACCCACATCCTGATTGGTGGCAAGCTTTAACGCCATACCCGCCATCCTGGAAACCGCCGCAGCCATTCCCGCGACCGTCTCGCCTGTCTTTACGATATACACATTCCTCGAAAACAGGTCGACACCGGGATTTTCTTCGTGCATTCCGGTAACGGCCGGAATGCCAAGCTTGTTTTCTGCCGCCCGGCATACGGCGCCGCAGGCGATGCCATAACGACCCGCATCAAACGCCGGGCCCGCTATCAATACATCCGCCTGATATGCGCTAAACAATTGCGCCACTTCCCCGGATGCTTGCTCCATTTTCTCGGCAAAGTAGTTATCGCCACAAATCACCGTGGCCACGATTTCGCCCTGGCTGCCGAGCGC
>Ga0080064_1005266_pt1 | contig 15425 bp, 13 predicted proteins | sample Subgrocontami54m_FD_69260 | JGI IMG/M metagenome (GOLD analysis project Ga0080064, IMG submission 69260) | Subsurface groundwater microbial communities from S. Glens Falls, New York, USA - GMW46 contaminated, 5.4 m (SPADES assembly) (version 2) ...
CGGCGGCTTCCACGAGGTCGAGTTCAAGAAGCCGGTCGAGCACATCCACAACGACCCGCACTTCAAGGAGACGTTCGAGGCGGCGCTCGGCACGCGCACGTGGGACATCATCATCTTCGCCTACGGGCGGCTGCGGCTGGCCGTCGACGTGCTCAAGGGCCACACGGGCCGGCTCATCGCGCTGGGCGGCGCGACCGGCACCGCGGCGCAGCCCGACGACCCGCGCTGGGGGCCGTTCGGCATGCCCGCCTACGTGTCGGAGGACAACACCATCATCGAGGACAACCCGAACCGCAACAAGTTCGGCTACCAGATGGCGGAGGCGCAGGCGGCGCTGCTCCAGGCGCACAAGGAGGGCCACTACAGCGCCACGTACATGGGCTTCCCCATCGTCTATGGCCCGCGGCAGCCCGGCCCGCACGAGTGGTCCATCATCCGCCGCGTGCTCGACAAGCGCCCGCACTTCATCATCGCGGACGGCGGCATCAAGCTGGAGAGCCGCGCCTACGTGGAGAACGCGGCGCACGCGCTGCTGCTGGCCGTGGACAAGCCGGACATCTCGGCGGGCAAGAAGTACGGGATGGCGGACGACAACATCTTCACCATGCGCCAGCGCATCGAGGCCATTGCGAACTACATGGGCCACAAGTTCGAGTTCGTGGACATGCCCTTCGACCTGGCCGTCCCGTGTCACGTGCTCTGGCGTAACGCGCGCGGGCACCGCATCCGCGACCTGCAGAAGATACGGGCTGACCTGGGGTACAGGGACGTCGTCGCCGCCGACGAGGCGATGCGCCGCACCGTGGACTGGCTGGTCAAGAACAGACCGGAGCCCGGCGGCGAGGCGGAGATACAGCTCGGCGACCCCTTCGACTACGCGAAGGAGGACCAGCTCATCCGGGCGTGGAAGGACTGGCGGAATATGTTCCCGCGGGTGGACTACCCGGTGCTGCCGCCGGCGCACATGTCCCGCCACCCGAAGAAGCCGAACGAGCCGTGGACGCGGCCCGACCACTGGGCCAGCGGGCGATGGGAGAAGCCGAAGTAGGCTGATGGCACGGAAACATAGAGGTTCGTTACAAGAAGGGATCGCAAAGCGTTTCAATGACTGGCTGAGCCATTCAGTTGGAACGTACAAGTGCGAGTTGCGCAAGCCACTCGCTTGGGTATACCTTGCGCTGTCGGTGTTTCTCTTTGTTAACTTAGTCCAGACCGCTTTTTCCGTCGGCTGGATAACAGGTTTTTCTTTCATATTCGCAGGCGCAACAACCATCCTGTCTGGAGATGCGCTGAAGAATCCGCTAGCCGTGGTATTGGCGTTAGTCAGCGTGTTATTCAGCAGCGCGCTTTCACCACTTCTTTTTTCCGCTAAGGACTCTGTATTGGCAGGTGACATTATTGGGGCCGTAATACTGCTGGGGATATGGATAATGATTCGCCAAAGAGTGAGGGAGGCTCTTAATCCTGAACTTCCTCGCAAGAAGCGACACACAAGAGGCTCCGCGCGATAGAATCACTATGCCCATCACACTCACCCCCGTCTCTCTTCGCCCTGCCCCTCGTGGAGCCAGCCGCGCGCCCGCGCCGTGGGCATGAGCGGTAGCCTCACGATTTCCAGTCCCTCGCCGCATTGCAGAACTGATAGCCAGCCGCTACCATAAAGCGGTTGGCTATTCTGTATTAACTGCATGAGGCGCGAGGGACATGGACGACCTGAAGCACGTCATCATCTACACGGACGGCGCCTGCTTGGGCAATCCGGGCCCGGGCGGCTACGGCGCGCTGCTCATCAACGGGGACAGGCGGCAGCACATATCGGGCGGGTACCGCCTCACCACGAACAACCGCATGGAGATCATGGCGGCCATCGTGGCGCTGGACGCGCTGCGCCTCCGGTGCCGCGTGACGCTCTACAGCGACTCGCAGTACGTCGTCAACGCCATGTCCAAAGGCTGGGCGCGAAAATGGCGCTCAAACCGCTGGATGCGGAACAAGGACGAGCGGGCCATCAACCCGGACCTGTGGGAGCGCCTGCTCCAGCAGTGCGAGCGGCATGACGTCGAGTTCAAGTGGGTCAGGGGCCACGCGGGCATCGACGGCAACGAGCGCGCCGACCAGCTATCCATGCAAGGGGCGCAAAAGCCCGGCCTGTCGCCGGACATCGAGTACGAAAAGACCACCAGAGGCCCTGTCCGTGGATAGCCGCTCTTTCAAAGCGGGTCATTGCGAGTCCCGATGCAATCGGGACCTGGCAATCTGGAAGTGGGGGTGCCCCCGTCCCCGCCGCATTGCCGTGAGAATGGCCTCTTCGTCATTCCCGCGAACAGCCCGCCCCGTACCCGATACGGGGCGGGAATCCAGGAAAGCCACGGGCATGGATTCCGGATCAAGTCCGGAATGACGGGTTGGCGGCCATGTTTTCATCTCCCGTGGCGCCCCAATAGGGCATGGCTGATTGCCGCGCTCCGCTCGCAATGACGAAGCGAGCTGCGGCTCGTTCACCACGACGGCTCGCCCTTCGACAAGCTCTCCGAAGGAGTCCGGAGTCCTTCGGACAGGGTGAGCGGAATTGGGGAATCGGTTCACGGCTGAGCGTGCTGCCGTGTAGTACAATACCTTCATGCCTTCATCTTCTCTTCCCTCTACATTCTTTGACCTGACGCTGGACGAGCTGACCGAGCGGCTGCGCGGCATGGGCGAGCGCTCCTTCCGCGCGAAGCAGCTCTACCACTGGGTCTATCGCCGCTTCGCCGAGTCGTACGACGAGATGACCGACCTGCCCGCGCCGCTGCGCCAGCGACTCGCGGAAGAGATGCCGCTGCGCAGCCTCAAGCGCGTCGCGGAGCAGGAGTCGAAGGACGGCACGACGCGCAAGGCGCTCTTCCGCCTCCGCGACGGCCACACCATCGAGACGGTGCTGATGCTCTACCTGCCGAAGAAGGGCAGCGCGTGGCGGCGGACCGTCTGCGTCTCCACGCAGGTGGGCTGCGCGCTCGGCTGCACGTTCTGCGCCACCGGCCAGATGGGCCTTGCGCGCGACCTCTCCGCCGGCGAAATCGTGGAGCAGGTCATCGCGTTCGCGCGGGAGCTGCGACAGGAGGGCCTGGCGAAGGAGGAGCAGCCCGTCACGAACGTCGTCTTCATGGGCATGGGCGAGCCGTTCGCCAACCTGGACGGGACATGGAAGTCCATCCACGTCCTCAACGACAAGGACGGCTATGCCCTGGGCGCGCGCCACATCACCATCTCGACGGTCGGCATCGTGCCCGGCATCAAGCGGCTCATCAAGGAGAAGGTGCAGGTCAACCTCGCCGTCTCCCTGCACGCGCCGAACGACGCCGTCCGCTCCGTCATCATGCCCATCAACAAGCGCTATCCCGTTGACGACCTGCTGAAAGCCTGCCGCGAGTACGTGGACGCCACGCACCGGCGCGTCTTCTTCGAGTACCTGATGATCCGCGACCTGAACGACAGCATCGAGCACGCCCACGAGCTGGGACGCAGGCTGTACGGCATGACCTGCCACGTGAACCTCCTGCCCATGAACCCCGTGCCAGGCTCGGAGCTGCGCGGCTCGCCGCCGGCGCGCGTCCAGGCGTTCGGGGAAGAGCTGCGCAAGTGGGGCATCCGCTCCACCGTCCGCTTCGAGAAGGGCGTGGACATCCAGGCGGGCTGCGGCCAGCTCAAGACCGCTGTGGAGAGAGGCTCGCGGAAAGCCTCAGCCTCTTAGTGAAGGGCCTCCTCATGCGGGGGCATCTCTCCATGCGCGTCAGCGAAGTCGGCGGAGATTCTCGTCGTTTCGCTTGACAGAGTCTCCGCTTGCACCTATACTTGTTATTTGCGTAATTCGCCGCATACGAAGGCGCGTCTCTGCCCGAGTGGCGCAATGGCAGCGCAGCCGATTTGTAATCGGCAGGTTAGCGGGTTCGAATCCCCTCTCGGGCTTTCTCGCTGTCCAGAGGGGGCCGAGCAAAGCCATGCGCTCGCTAGCAGAGACGCGAAGCGTGTGGTAAACTAATCCACCATGCGGAGGGGTGGGTGAGTGGTTAATACCAGCAGGCTGTAAACCTGCCGCCTTGACGGGCTGCGTAGGTTCGAATCCTACCCCCTCCACCATAGAAGAAGCGGAAAAGGGTATTCTCAATCATGGAGTCGGGCCCTCATAGCTCAGCCGGTAGAGCACGGTCTTGGTAAGACCGGGGTCACCAGTTCGAATCTGGTTGAGGGCTCCATCTTGCAGGAGGAAGTTGTAGCATGGCCAAGCAGAAATTCGAAAGGACCAAACCGCACGTCAACATCGGCACCATCGGTCACATTGACCATGGCAAGACAACGCTGACGGCGGCCATCACCAAGGTCCTGTCCACCAAGGGCCTGGCGAAGGAGCGCGCGTACGCGGACATCGCCAAGGGTGGTGTCGTCCGGGCCGCGGGCAAGATCCTGACGGTCGCCATCTCCCACACGGAGTATGAGACCGACAAACGCCACTATGCGCACGTGGACTGCCCCGGCCATGCCGACTACATCAAGAACATGATCACCGGCGCCGCGCAGATGGACGGCGCCATCCTGGTCGTGAGCGCGCCCGACGGCCCCATGCCGCAGACGCGCGAGCACGTGCTCCTCGCTCGCCAGGTGCAGGTACCGTACATCGTCGTGGCCCTGAACAAGACGGACCTGGCCGAGGACAAAGAGCTCGTGGACCTGGTGGAACTCGAGGTCCGCGACCTGTTGAAGAAGTACAACTTCCCGGGTGACGATCTTCCCATCGTCCGCGTCAGCGCGTTGAAGGCTCTGGAGTGCGGTTGCGGCAAGCGCGAGTGCGAGTGGTGCGGCCCCATCTGGAAGCTCATGGACGCGGTGGACGAGAAGATCCCGGTGCCGCTGCGTCCCACGGACAAGCCCTTCCTGATGCCCGTGGAGGACGTCTTCGGCATTAAGGGGCGTGGCACCGTGGTGACCGGGCGCGTGGAGCGCGGCACCGTGAAGGTGGGCGACGAAATCGAGATGGTCGGCTTCGAGGACGCCGTCTCCGCCGCCAAGAACCGCAAGTTGATCGTGACGGGCGTAGAGATGTTCCACAAGACGCTGGACAGCGCCGAGCCCGGCGACGCCGTGGGCCTGCTCCTGCGCGGCATTGAGCGTGAGGAGATCTGGCGCGGCATGGTGCTGGCCAAGCCCGGCTCCATCAAGCCGCACACCAAGGCGGAGAGCGAGGTCTACGTGCTGACCAAGGAAGAGGGAGGCCGTCACACCCCCTTCTTCACCGGCTACAAGCCCCAGCTCTATATCCGGACTACTGACGTTACGGGTGAGACGACGCTCCCGACGGGCGTGGAGATGTGCATGCCCGGCGACAACATCCGCATGACCATCAAGCTCATCTCCCCGATCGCTTTGGAGGACGGCCTGCGCTTCGCTATCCGCGAGGGCGGCCGCACCGTGGGCGCCGGCGTGATAACGAAGGTCTTAGAATAGGAGTCGGCAGCAAGCCGTATAGCACATGGCAAAGAAGGGCGACCGCATAACGATTGACATGGCGTGCAACGATTGCAAGGAACGCAATTACAGCACGTCCAAGAACAAGCGCAATGACCCCGCCCGCCTGGAGCGAAAGAAGTTCTGCTCCCGGTGCGGCGGCTACCGAGATCATAAGGAGGTCCGCTAACCTGGAAGCCGCGGCAAAGGACAAAGAGGCGAAGGTAGTTAAAAAGCCGACGGGCAGCGGAGATCGGCCCAAAGTCGGCGTGCCCGGCTTGCGCTTCTTTCAGGACATCATCGCCGAGCTTAAGCGGGTAGTCTGGCCCACCCGACAGGACGCCATGCGCCTGTCCATGATGGTTATCATTGCCTCGGTGGCCGTGGGCCTGGCGCTGGGCGCCGTTGACTATATCTTCACGGTCTTGATAGACCGGGTACTCATTGGCGGCGCATAGGAGGGAGCCGCTCGGTCGGCTTCGTCCGCGCGGCGGTTAAGGCGTCTATGACCATGGCAGAAACTAAGCAGGAACAACCAGCGGTCGCAGGTCAGGCGGTGGACGCCGAGGCCCGCTGGTTTGTTGTCCATACTTACTCAGGCTACGAGGAGCGCGTCCGGCGCAACCTCACGCAACGCATCGAGACCATGGACGTCAAGGACCGCATCTTCGAGGTCGTGATTCCAGAGGAGTCGATTGTCGAGCTGCGCGAGGGCCAGCGGCGCGAGCGCAAGGTGCGCGTCTATCCCGGCTACATTCTCGTCAAGATGCTCATGGACGAGAAGAGCTGGTTCGTGGTGCGCAACACCCCGGGCGTGACCGGCTTCGTCAGCGCCAAGGACGAAAAAGACCGCGATGTGCCCATCCCGCTGAGCGACGAAGAGGCCAAGGGCATCCTGAAACGGATCCAGGAGGAGATGCCGAAGATCAAGGTGGGATTCTCCAAGGGCCAGACGGTGCGCATCAAGGAAGGGCCGTTCGTGGACTTCATCGGCACCGTGGACCAGGTCTTCCCGGACAAGGGCAAGGTGCGGGTACTGGTCTCCTTCTTCGGTCGGGAGACCCCGGTGGAGATGGACTACTTCCAGGTGGAGAAGCAGTAAGCGTAAGGCTTCCGGCGTGGGCCTGAAGCAGAAGCCGGGGGCCGCGCCCCTGGCCTTATTTTGTGAGTGAAGCACATGTCTAAGAAAGTCAAAACAGTCGTCAAGCTCCAGATTGCGGCGGGTAAGGCCACGCCGGCGCCGCCTGTCGGCCCCGCACTGGGCCAGCACGGCGTCAATATCATGGCCTTCTGCAAGGACTACAACGAGCGGACGGCCAAATACGCCGGCTCCATCGTGCCGGTGGAAATCACCGTCTTTGAAGACCGGTCCTTCACCTTTGTCACCAAGACGCCGCCCGCCAGCGACCTGCTCAAGAAGGCGCTGGGTGTGGAAAAAGGCTCCGGCACGCCCAACAGGTCGAAGGTGGGCAAGCTGTCGCGCGCCAAGATTCGCGAGATAGCCGAGGTCAAGATGAAGGACCTGAACGCCGGGAACGTGGATGCCGCCATACGGATCGTCGAGGGCACGGCCCGCAGCATGGGCATAGATATCGGCTAACTGGAGCGCACACCTCGCCACCGGCCAGGCCGGGACGGGCCGAGGGAGACGGACAACCGTCGAAAAGGAGAGCACCGATGGCAACGCACGGAAAAAAGTTTCAGGAAGCCGCCAAGCTGGTGGACAGGGCCAAGGCCTACATGCCTCAAGAGGCCGTTGAGATCGCCAAGAAGGCGGCCTTCGCCAAGTTCGACGAGACGGTGGAGATACACCTGCACATGGGTGTGGACGCGCGCCAGGCGGACCAGCAGGTCCGGGGCGTGGCCACGCTGCCACACGGGCTGGGCAAGACGGTGCGCGTGCTCGTCTTCGCACAGGGCGACGCGGCCCGGGCCGCCCAGGAGGCGGGCGCCGACTTCGTGGGTGCTGATGACATTATCGCCAAAGTGGATGGCGGCTGGGTGGACTTCGACGTTGCGATGGCGACTCCCGACATGATGGGCAAGGTGGGTAAACTGGGTAAGGTGCTGGGCCGCAAAGGCCTGATGCCCAACCCCAAGTCCGGCACCGTTGTCCAGGCCAAGGACATCGCCAGGGGCGTCGCGGAAGCCCGCAAAGGCCGCGTTGAGTTCCGCTTGGACAAGACTGGCATTATCCACGCGCCCGTGGGCAAGAAAAGCTTTGACGCTCAGAAGCTCACGGACAACGTACTTGCGCTGGTGGACGCAATCAGCAAAGCGCGGCCTTCGGGAGCCAAGGGCCAGTATATCCGCACGGCGTTTCTCAAGACCACCATGGGGCCGGGAATCAAACTGGACATAAGTGGCATGCTGGCGACGAAGGCGGAATAGGAGGCACGGCGGTCCTTCGCGAGGGCCGCGTACCTGGCGCACAAGAACATACAGCGAGCCGTAGACAGCGAGTGGCCCACCGGGCCTTGAAACGGCGCAAGCCCGCTCGCCGAGGCGCATGAGAGCAGCCCCTTGAGGCGCTGCCCGTCCCTGCGCTCCCGTCTGTGGCCGCGGGGATTTTTGTTTGGAATGGAGGCGTTATGGCCGTAGCGAAGCTCACGGAAAAGAAGATCAAGGCAGTAGAGCAGCTCCAGGACAGGATAGGACGCTGCACCATTGCCGTCGGCGTGGACTTCAAAGGCATGACCGGCGGTTCCATGACGGCGATGCGCCGCGCGATGCGGGAGAAGAAGATTGAGGTGCGGGTGGTCAAGAACACCCTGACCCGCATCGCCGCTGAAAAGGCGGGCCGCCCGGGGCTGATGAAGGTGGTCGAACTGACGACAGCCGTCGTCTTCAGCTATGGCGACCCGGCGGAGGCCGCCAAGGTGGTGTGCGAGTACGGGCAGGCGGAGAAAACGCCCCTGGTGCTGCGAGGGGCTCTTCTGGGCAGCCGCGTGCTCAGCATTGATGAGCTGAGGGCGCTGGCGGCGCTGCCGCCCCGGCCTCTGCTTATTGCCCATCTCCTGGGTCAGATTCAGTCGCCGCTGGTCCGTCTGGTATCCGTGTTGAGCGGCCCGTCCCGCGGTCTGGTGACGGTGCTGCAGCGTCACGCGGAGCAGTTGCAGAAGCAGGGGGCTGCCCCTGCCGGTCAGGTTAGCTAGAGAGCGCGCAAGCGCGTACTAAGGAGGAGTTGTCATGGCCCTGAACAGAGAGGAACTGGTACAAGCCATTAAGGAGCTTCCCGCTCTGGAGTTGGCGGAGTTGGTCAAGGACCTGGAGAAGGCCTTTGGCGTGAGCGCCGCGGCGCCTGTCGCCGTGGCCGCCGCGCCCGCCGCGGGCGCTCCTGCCGCCGCCAAGGCGGAGGAGAAGACCGAGTTCTCGGTTATCCTCAAGGAGATCGGCGCCAACAAGATCAACGTCATCAAGGCCGTCCGCGAGGTGACCACCCTGGGCCTCAAGGAGGCCAAGGACCTGGTTGAGGCCGCGCCCAAGCCCGTCAAGGAAGGCATCACCAAGGACGAGGCCGCGCAGGTCAAGGCCAAGCTGGAAGCAGCCGGCGCTGTCATAGTAGTCCAGTAACAACACAGGTATTCGCGCCCGGAAGGAGGAGGCCCAGGCGGGAGGGCCTCCTCCTTCCGTTGTCATTCAACCCCTGTCCGATTCACCGCTCGCAGAAAGTGCAAGCGCGCTTGCCTTTCTCCGTGCCCTCCGCTAAGCTTCTCTTGATGGCCCCATAACTCGGCGGGAGGCGCATGTGGACGGACGTAGCCTGGACTATACCTTTCGCATCCGTGACCTGCCTGCATCCGAGCGGCCCCGCGAGCGTCTGCGGGACGCCGGTCCCAACGCCCTCTCCAACGCGGAGCTTCTCGCGATCCTGCTCCGCACGGGCACTCGCTCCGAAAGCGCTCTGGCGCTCGGCTCGCGTCTGCTGGCGCAGTTCAGCGGGCTGGCGGGACTCGCGCGCGCCTCATTCCGTGAGATGTGCGCGACGCATGGCATAGGCGAGGCGAAGGCCGCCGAGCTCATGGCGGGCTTTGAGCTTGGCAGGCGGCTGCTGGCGCTGCATCCGGAGGAGCGCGCCGTGGTGCGCAGCCCGGCGGATGCCGCCAACCTCATTCAGGCGGAGATGGGCCTTCTTCCCCAGGAGCATCTGCGCGTCCTTCTGCTGAACACCAAGAACCGGGTGCTTGGCGTATCCGAGGTGTACAAGGGCAACGTCAATTCCTCGATGGTGCGTCCCGGCGAGGTCTTCCGCGACGCCGTCCGGGAGAACTGCCCCGCCGTCATCGTGGCGCACAACCATCCGTCGGGCGACCCCACGCCCTCGCAGGAAGACGTGCAGATGACCCGGCGGCTTGTGGACGCGGGCAAGCTTCTGGACATTGAGGTGCTGGACCACCTGGTCATCGCTGGCAACAGCTTCGTCAGCCTCCGCGAGAAGAAGCTGGGGTTTGAGTAGGCGCTCATGTTGCCTGTCACGTCATCGCGTCTGACCATCGTGGCCGTGGGCGTCGCGGCGCTCCTCCTGTTCGCGGCGGAGGAGCTGGTCCGCACAATGTCGCCCGGCGTCTTTGCCGTCCCTCCATATATCGTCGGCCTTGCCTTGCTGGTGTGGGCGACGCAGCGCGTCACACCGCACGGCCCTGAGTTCCCACCCGTCGTCACGCCGCAGGGGCGGCGTTCCTGTGGGGCGGCGGTCGCGCTGCTGAGCTTCAGCGTTCTGACTCTTGCTGTCTCGTCCACGCTGGTTATCCTGGACGCGCGCCGTGCCCCCAGCGAGTACTTCGACCGGGCCATGGTGCTGATGGCCGCGGGCATGATCGCGGGCGTTGTGGGGTTCTCCCTGTGGGCGGGCGTCTCGCGGGCCGGCGTGAGCCGCTGGCTGCGCGCCAACTGGCGGGAAGTGACGCTGGTCGCGGTCATCGTCGCCTTCGGCGCTTTCCTGCGTTTGTATCACATCGACGAGTACCCACCGCCGGGCGGACTGGCCCAGGATGAGGGGCTGACAGGCGCGTCCGCGTCGCTTATCGCGCTGGACCCCGGCTTCAGACCGCAGCCCATCCATCCCATCTCGTATTACTACATCGCCGGCTATGTCGCCCGCGTGTTCGGGGATGACGTGCTCACCTTCCGTTTGGTGCACGTGGCGGTGGGCGTGGCCCTGCTGCCCGCGTTCTACCTGCTGGCGCGCGCTCTGCTGGGCGCCTGGCCAGCTCTGGCGATGACCTTCCTTCTGGCCGTCGAGCGGTGGTACGTGAACAACAGCCGTCTGATGTACAACTGGATGCACGTGTCGCTGTTCGAGGTGCTGGCGGTCCTCGGCGTCATCATGGGGCTGCGGACACGGAAGGCCGCCTACTTTGTCTTGGCCGGATGGGCACTGTCCGAGGGACTCAAGGGGTACGTCACGTTCCGGGTCGTCATCATCGCCGTCGTGTTTTATCTGATGTGGCTGGCAATCGCCGACCGTCGGGCGCTGAAGGGGAACCTGATGAACCTGGGCGTCTTCGCCCTCGCGTTCGGCGTGTTCGCCGCGCCCTATATCGCCAACGTCATCCGAGAGCCGTACTGGTTCTTCGAGCGCCACGTGGTCATCCAGAACGTCGTCGCCGACGCGGCGCACAGGAATCTGTCCGTTCCCGGTCTGCTGTGGCAGAACGCTCAGGGGACTCTGTCGCTGCTCACGCAGAGGGGCGAGCGCTGGGCCGTGGAGAACCTGCCGAACACTCCGTTGCTGGACCCCATTACTGCGGCGTTGAGCATGGCGGGCGCGGGCTACGCGCTCGTCCGGTGGCGCCGGCAGGGGAACGTCCTGCTGCTTTTGCTCATCGGGGGCACACTTGCGGGAGGCGGCGTCCTGTCGCAGGACCCCCTGGGACGTCGCATCTTCGGCGTCTTCCCCGTCCTGCTGCTGGTCGGCGGGCAGGCGCTGCGGGACGCGGGCAACGCCCTGGCGGGGGTCGCCTGGCGGCCTCGGCTGGTCCACGTGGCGAGCGCCACTGTCCTGGGCGTCATGCTGGTCGCCGCTGCCGTATCCGGCATCTACACGTTCTTCTGGGGGCAGTCGCGCAATCCGATTACCCTGACGGAGTTCCTGGGGCCGCGTGTGGCAACGGCGAACGCCGTTCGGGCGCTCCCCGGCAGGCCCTACGTGTACCTGATGTCCGACCTGGAGTGGTTCCACCGCATTCAGGACTACACGTGGCTCGCGGGCCGTCCGGAGGGCCGCAGGGAGCAGGACATACGCGAGCTGGCGCCGGGCAGGGATGCTCCGGGGCGCGACGTGGCTTTCGTCATCGCCACGCCCTACAACACGCACGCGCTGCTGGCTGAGCTGCAGCGGCTGTACCCGGGCGGCACGACCACCTGGTACGAGTCGCCGTATCCCACCGTCCGGCGGTACAGCGTCGTCACGTACGACGTGTCGGCGCGGGCGCTGGCCGCCTCACAGGGGCTGCAGGCCATGTACCAGGAGGGTGTCGCGCCTCCCCAGCCGTCCGCGCGGCCCGACGCGACGCTGGCGCTGGGCTGGGGCGACGGGGGCCCGCCGCCCACGTTACGCTTCGCCCGCTGGGCGGGGGCGCTCTATGCGCCCGTATCCGGGGCTTACACCTTCACCCAGCCAGGCAACCACACACTGGTAGTAGCTATTGACGGCGTGGAGACGCTGGCGGCGCTCAGTCCCCGCACGGTCATCCCTCTGGCGCGCGGATGGCATCGTCTGGAGGCGGTCGCCACTCTCGACCCCGCGCGGCCTCCGCCTATTCTCTCTTGGCGGAAGCCGGACGGCGTGGAAGAACCCGTGCCCGCCGCGTTCCTGCGGCCCGTGCAAACGCCGGGCGGCCTTCTGGGCACGTACGAATCGGACAAGCAGTCCTTCCAGGCCATTGATCCCGTGGTGTCCGCCTTCTGGGCGCCGCATCCACTGCCGACGCCTTATCGCGTGCGGTGGCAGGGCGCTCTCGTGGCGCCTCAGGCGGGAGAGTATCGCCTGGAGTTGACGCTACTGGGCGGCACGGCCAGGCTGTGCGTGGACGGCAAAGAGGTCATTCAGGGGCAGGCCAGCCGCGATCTTCCTGGCAGGATATTTAACGCGCCTCCGCTCAGCCTGGACGCGGGCAGGCATATGGTGGAGTTGGCCTTCGTCTGGCGCGACAGCGAGGTGTCCGCGGCGGAGCTCCGGTGGACGCCGCCGGGAGGCCAGATGCAGGTCATCCCCTCGACGGCGCTGCAGCCCGCCGCGCCGGGAGGCCCGGTGACGGGCTCAGCCTGTCCACCGCCCGGGTGAGCAGCGGCGAAGGCTATCCTACGGCTCGGTCCAGGATATGGAGACGCCGGGCCCCTCGGACCAGTCGGTGTCGTGGGCGCTGGGGCCGAGGGCGAATAGCGCGACGAGCAGAACGACGGCGAAAACCCACCAGAAGCGGCGGAGCGCGCGGTTGGCCAGCCCCTCGTGGTGTCTGGCAACGCGCCTGGCCCGCTCAAGCTGACGCTGCACCGCGTCGTGGGAGACGGCTTCACGTCTCGCCCAGCGGCTCAGAAGCTCGGCGCACTCCGCCTGGGCGAACGCGATTTCCTCCCGCGCTGCTGCGCTCGTGGAGCCGACGGCGAGGGACGAGAGGTAGCTGTGCACCGACCGCAACTGCTGCCACTCCGTGAGGCCGGGGGACTCGAAGTCGAGGGGGTTGTTGATGGTCAACTGCTGTTTGAAGAGCTGCATCTTGTTGTCCCCTCGTTAAACGGCAAGGTCAGCATGGCTGGCCTTGCCACCGAAAGGCCAGCCATGCTGCACAGGCGTCGCCTTGTGCTAGCTACGCCCCAATCCGATCCCCTTTTGCTCGATGTGCGGTCCCTTGCTATTCGATGACCTGGAGACGCGTGTCCTCGTCGGGCAGGATCAAGAACGGGGGCTTCCAGGTGTATTTGCGCCCGTCCTTGGTGGCTATGTCAAGCTCATAGGTCAGGGCGCCCAGCGGGTAGTTGAGCGGAATATCCCATTGGGTCACCCACATGAATGGGGCGGTGGGGTTGCGCCCGCCCGCGCGCTGGCCGAACCGCGCGGTCTTTTCGTCGCCGTTCTGCATGCGCAGCTTGATCGTCGCTCCATCTTTGTCCGTGAGACGCTTCCCCGTGGAGGTGTCGAACACTTCGAAGCGCATGACCAGGTTCATCCCGCGCTTGAACACGGTGGAGCCTGTGCACGCGATAGAGCCGGCAATGACATCCTTGTCGCTGACCTTGAGGTTGCCGTGGGAGGAGGTCAACGGCTCAATGTAGACAACGAACGGGACGGGCTCATAGAGGGACGGCGGGGGCGTGGGCCGTGGCGCCGGCGTGGAGCCGGGTACGGGCGTGGCCGCCGGCGTCCGGGGCGGCATCAGCTTGGCTCCGACCAGCATGCTGGTGCCCGCGGGCAGGGCCTTTTTCTGCGCGTCCGCGAGCTTCTGCTGCGCGGCTGTGAGCTCCTGCTGCTTGGTGGCTGCGTCCTTCTGGGCAGCAGCCGTCTTCTGCTCCGCGGCGGTGGCCTGCTGCTTGGCGGCGTCCAGGTCCGCCTGGGAGATGCCTGAGCAAGCCGAGGCCAGCATGAGGGTCGTGCCCAGCAGCCCGAATACTGCCGACTTCTTGAACCGTATGCCGAATTTCATGCGCTCTCCTTCGTCAGTGGGGTGGTCTCGTCTGTATGATGGTCGGTGCTTTAACCCAGACTAGTTGTATATTTGGGGTCTCACCTCCACTGGCTACCGCCTGGCCAGTTACGGCACTACCTCTATGGCCAGTCTGAAGATGGGCAGTTGATATCCATACTCCAGGCTGGGATGGTCCTGCAACGCGGTCAACTGCGGTGTCTGGTACATGAAGGGGGGCTTCCCGTGCCCTTGATAGACGGTCGGGTACAGGTCAATCAAGTGCGTTCCCGGCTGGCCAGTCGCCCGCATGTTGATGACCACATCGCCTTTGCTGTTGAAGCCGCAGGCGTAGCCAATGTAGCTGTTGTCGTACGTGAGCGTGAAGGTGTTGTCAAGCTCCGTCCATCCGATGCCCTTCACGTGGACCTGGAACATCTCTCCCACCTTCACGCGGGAGGGGGTGACCTCCACAAGACTCTGCTGGACGTAGAAGAAGGGCTCCGCGACCACCTTGTCGCCCTGCACGACCTTGAGCGTGTGCCACCCGCCGAGGTCGTCGGGGACCTGGAAGTCCAAAGTCAGCGCACCCTGATTGTCCGATTTCGCTGTCCCCAGCGAGAGTTCCGCCAGCGCCCAGCCTCTACCGCTCACGCGACTGCCTCTGGCCGTCATGAAGAAGACTTCGGCGGGGGTGTTGGCAGTCAGGCCTGTGACTCGCAGGGTCGCGTTGGAAAGAACGGGCCCTGCCGAGGGCGTGATGGTTGCCCGCGCTCCGGAGTTTATGGGCGTTTCACTCGCGGTGGTACGTATCGCGCTGGAGCTCAGCTTGACCGCGCCCGGCTCCGGCCTGTCCAGGCTGGTGGCTGGCACGCCTGGGTCTTCCGTGACGGTGAACGTGAACTGGAAGGTGGGGGTATGACCCACTGGCGCCTGCTCCCAGTTCAGGTAGGGCACGCTCTTGTGGCCGTGCCAGAGTTCAATGACGTGTTTTCCCGGCGGCCCGCTGGCGCGAATCGCCGCCGTGGCCTGTCCACCCGTGGTGACGGTTGAAATGAACCCCGTGAACTGGTTATCGTAGGTGAGGACCCAGGTGTTCTCGTACGGCCTCCAGCCGATCCCTTTGCCTTTGATGGTGATAGGCGTTCCTATGGGTCCTTGCGTGGGGGTGACGGTGAACTCGGGCAGGACGCGGAAGCCTCCCCGCGTCACATCCTGGCCGTCAACCACGCCGTACACGTCATGCACGCCGCCGTAGCCGTCCGGGGCGGCAAGGTTCGCGTTCAGCTTGCCCTGTCCGTCGGTGACGGCGCGGCCGACAGGAAC
>Ga0080064_1005267_pt1 | contig 15422 bp, 15 predicted proteins | sample Subgrocontami54m_FD_69260 | JGI IMG/M metagenome (GOLD analysis project Ga0080064, IMG submission 69260) | Subsurface groundwater microbial communities from S. Glens Falls, New York, USA - GMW46 contaminated, 5.4 m (SPADES assembly) (version 2) ...
CCAGCTCTAGTCCGAGAACGCGCCGCATCTCTATAAGAGTAATCTTCTTTCCTCTGGAGGCAAGGTAATCTGCAAGTTCGCAACCTTCAGGGCCTCCTCCGACGATCGCCACATTATTTCCCAGAGAATCTGCGGAAGAGAAGGCATTCTTGACGTTGAGTACATTGTTATTTTGTGAACCATTGATTTCTACAAGGACGTGTTTGGCTCCATGGGCAAGGATAACCACATCAGCCGCAAATTGTTTGATGGATTCTGCTGTAGCCTCTTTATTGAGATGTATCGGGGTATTTGTTTTTTTTACCTGGTGTATTAAATAATCGAGGAAATTCCGCATAGGCTCTTTTCTCGGAGCCATAGAGGCATAACGGAAACTTCCTCCAAGTTGCGACTCCTTTTCCCACAGTGTGACGGTGTGTCCACGGCTCGACAATACATGGGCGGCAGACAATCCTGCCGGCCCACCCCCTACAACCAGTATTTTCCTGGGCTTACTGGTCTTTTGTAAGTGGGAAATACCTTCTTTCCCGATATATGGATTGACCGTGCACACAAGCTTTTTATCAGAAATACTCTCGATACACCGGTTACAGCTCAGACACGTTCTTATATCATCGAGTCGGCCTTCTTTTATTTTGTTGGGAAAGTGTGGATCGGCAATTAATGTGCGGCCCAGCACAATAAGGTCGGCCTTGTTTGCTTGCAGGACATTTTCTGCCATAGCAGGATTGATAATCCTGCCCACCGTCAAAACAGGTATCTTTACAACAGACTTGATGCCCGCTGCAAGGTGAATGAAGCAGCCTTCTTCTAAATAGTAGCACGGTATGTTAAAAAATGCGGATGCGTAGTTGCATGCAGAAACGTGAATAGCGCTGGCGCCGGCCTTTTCAAGTATCCTGGCGATTTCCTTGCTTTCCTCCAGTTTGAGCCCCGTGTCGGTATACTCGTCCGCACTGATACGGCAGATTACAGGATACTCTTTGGGTACGAGTTTTCTGATACCTTCGACAATTTCCCTGGCAAATCGTGAGCGTCGGACTGTATCGCCCCCGTAGTCATCTGTTCGCACATTAGATTCCGGTGAAAAGAACTGATTGACCAGATAACCGTGCGCCATGTGAATTTCAACGCCGTCAAAACCAGCCTTTACGGCACGGTTAGCGCTCTCGGTAAATTTATTGACTGTGCCCTTGATTCCTTCGGCAGTTAATTCTGTGGGCATTTCTTTCGTTAGAGGGCTTGGAATGGCAGAAGCGGATACGGTTTTTGTTCCGGTAAAATAAGGCAGCGCCTCCTTTCCTGCATGGCTCAATTGCAGGACAATCTTCCCACCCACGGCATGAATACTGTCCGTTAGCTTTTTAAAGCCGGGAATAAATTTATCATCATGTATGCATAGCATACCGTCGTTAACCCTGCCAACGGGATCAACGCTGGTATTTTCAACGGTGATATAGCCTACACCGCCCAGGGCGCGTTCTTTATAATAGGCGATAATTTCGTCTGTGACAAAACCCTCTTTATCGCACAAATGGGTTTCCATAGGTGACATCACCATACGGTTTTTTATGCTGAGAGAACCAATCTTGAATGGGCTAAAAAGTTTTGTAAATGAAGTCATTGATTGTAAAAACCTCCTAATTTTGATGTCTTTTTATGGGATTATAAAGTGTATCCCGTTCTACGGGTTCACGACAGGCCTCTTTGATGAGCCTGATAATTTCGTGAACAGATAGTGCCTCCGGTGTTTCAGCGCCTGCGGCGTGGGTGATTTTTTCTTCCTTTACTGTGCCGTCAATATCATCTACACCAAAGCTAAGAGAGACCTGAGACAGCTTGATTCCCAGCATAATCCAGAATGCCTTGATATGGTCGAAGTTGTCAAGCATCAACCGGCTGATCGAGATAACCTTCAGATCCAGCATAGCGGTAGTGCCGAAACGGTTTGATAGATCGGTATTTTTGGGATGGAATGCCAGTGGGATGAAAGACATAAATCCGCCCGTTTCATCCTGAAGTTCTCTCAACTTGATGAGATGGTTTATTCTGTCTTCGGGAGTTTCCACATGACCGTACAGCATCGTTGCATTGCTGTGTAATCCCAGGTTATGAGCCTCACACATTACCTGAAGCCATCCTTCGCCGCTGAGTTTTTCCGGACACAGTTGTTCACGGATTTTTGGCGCAAATACCTCAGCGCCGCCGCCGGGCAAAGAACCAAGACCGGCCTCTTTGAGTGTTTTTAACGTTTGACGTACGGGAAGTTTTGCTATTTGAGACAGGTGTTCAATTTCGACTGCGGTAAATGCCTGGATATGCACATCAGGGCAGCATTCGTGAATTTCACCAATCATCTTTACATAAAAATCGAACGGAATGTCCGGATGCAGCCCGCCTACGATATGTAGTTCCGTTGCGCCCTCTTCTACGGCGGCCACAGCCTTTTCCATGATGTCTTCCATCTCCATGGCGTACGAACCTGCCTCTTCCTTGTCTCTGCTAAAGGCACAGAATTTACACCGGTTCTTGCAAATATTGGAGTAGTTGATGTGCCGGTTGGTAATATAGTATGCCTTATTGCCGTTCTTTCTTTCACGGATAATATTTGCTATATGGCCGATATGAAGGATGTCGTTTGACCTGAAAAGTCGTACACCATCCTCAAAACTCAGCCTCTCACCTTGTTCGGCCTTTTTGAGGATATCATATATGGGTGAAGCGTGTAATAGTTTTTCCATTTTCTTTTATTGCGTATGATAATTGTTCGTCATCCGATTTACCTTTACGTTGCAATTCCTGTGCATGGATGACGTCATATCCTCTTTTACGTAAGGTAATTGCTAATGCAAAGTGAACGTCTTCATCTAGAAACAATTTTACTTTCACTTACTTTGTAATTCCCAGTTTTGGATGAATCCGGATGTGCTTTTTCCAGTATTCTTCATCGGAAGATTCAGCCAAATCTTTATCAATTTCTTCTTGATGATCAAAATAGTAAGCAAGTGCAGAATGAACTTGAGATGACGTTAAGTGTGATAAACTCGTAAGAATTTCATCTACACTCATTCCCATTTGATAATAACCTGCAATGGTACGGACTGTTATTCGTGTTCCTTTAATTATTGGAGATCCACTGGCAATTTTTGTGTTAAATTCTATATATGGGTAAGATACTTTTTTTACAACCACTTTCACCTTTTTAATCCTTTCTACTGTGAAAATCTGTGTCCTGATTTAAATCAATTTTCTAGAAAATATCAGAATTTGAAGCCAAAATCAAGGAATATGTCTTGTTGCTTGAGTGTCACAAAATACCCAGAGTGGTTTAAAATATTGATTTTGCTTACCCAAATTACGGGGGAAAAATTTGACATCCGCTTTCGTTATGATAGAATTCGCCGTAGATTAATTTCCTTTAACCTTACATGAGGAGGAATTTTTATGAAAAAGCTTATAATTATTTGTATGGGTGTTTTTCTGGTAATGTGGGGTTTAAGTGCCGACGTCATGGCATCCGGCAAGAATCATGGTAAAAAAGTGAAAATCGGAGATATTTTGAGGTCGAATGTTAAGGCACAGGATGATCAGCAGGATAGCGAAGACGATATCGAAATCGGAATGCAGGTGGACAAAATTGAGTCTTCATCCGATGAATTTTATGATATACAATTTTATCTTGAAGGCGATACATTAAAGGACGCTAAAAAGGTGCAAATAAAGATACCCACGGGAAAGAAGATAGAGTTAAAAAACACGGTCGGTCTCAATTCCTTGGATTTTGAAGCATTTGATCTGGATAGCGTAGATATTGAGGAGAGATTCCCGGAAGGGAAATATAACATTACGCTCGTTCCCAAAAAATTTGGAGGAGCGACATTCGATGTGATCTATGACTTTCCACCAACTCCGGTAGTTACAAGTCCCGAAGCTGATGCTGCCGATGTGCCGTTAGCCCTCACCGTCGAGTGGGAGTCGTTGGCTGATGAAGATATTGACGGTTTATTATTGATTCTTGAAACAAACGATAATTCTGCTGATGGTTTCGAACTTGTAAAGCTTTTAACGGCAGATGCCACCTCTTTCTCAATTCCCGAAGGTCTCCTTCAATCAGATACGGAATATGAACTGGATGTGGTGGCATATAAAGCCTTTGATGGAAATGCGTACCTAACGGGTGTTCGGTATATAAATTTTAAAACAGAAACCTTACTGCTACAGTAAGCTGTTCAGGAGAAGTTCAGGGACATGGAAGGCAATAGTAGTCTCGGCGGTATGCAATTATACCTTTAAGAAGATGTATCTTGCAACAAATGCCGCGGAGACCACATGGAATGCCCAGTGTATCTGACGCGCCTTGCCGCTGACGAGTTTTAATATGGAATATGAAATGAACCCGAATGCCAGACCTTCTGTGATACTCAGCGAAAATGGCATAACGGCAAGGGTTAAAAATGAGGGAATTGCCTCAGTTGGGTCTTCCCAGTTTATTTTTTTTACGTTAAACATCATCATGCTTCCCACTACGATGAGGGCGGGCGCAATGATGGGATAGAGATAATTTCCCTGTGGAGTTTGGTAACCGCCTCCGATCATTTTTATCAGGGGATAAAACAGCAGGGATAAAAGGAGCAGACAGGCTGTAAAAACACTGGAGAGTCCCGTTCTGCCGCCAGCCTGTATGCCTGCAGAGCTTTCAATATAGCTGCTGACGGTGGAAGTGCCCAGAAGTGCGCCCGCAACGGTGCCAAGCGCATCTGCAAGGAGAAGCTGTTTTACGCGGGGGATTTTCCCGTTTTTGTAAAACCCTCCTTGCTCAGCGACACCTACGACCGTACCTACTGCATCAAAAAGGTCGAGGAAGAATAAAACAAATAAAACAGAGACAAATTCCGCTTCGAAAACTGCTTTGAGTGGATTGCATTTTAAGAACGTCGGGTCAATCGAGGGTGGCATGCTTATAATGCCCTGGTATTTCACCAGCCCTAAAGGGATGCCCACCAGCGTTGTTGCAATAATCCCGTATAAAATAGCGCCCCGTATCTTTAAGGCAACCATCACCCCGATAGCCATAACGCCAAACAAGGAAAGCCAGACTTCAGGGTATTTGGGATTCCCCAGACCGACCAGCGAGCCGGGTGTATCAACAACTATTCCGCCGTATTCAAACCCTACCAGGGCAATGAGAAGCCCTATTCCCACGGCAATCGCATTCTTGAGTGAATCAGGTATGATGGATGTTATCAACTCACGAACGCCGACAAATGACAGGATAATGAACAGCATACCCGATATAAGATTTGCGCCCAAAGCAACCTGCCACGGGTAACCCATGCCGCCTGCGACAACAGGGCCGCATACAGTAAACGCAAAATAAAAATTATGTCCCATAGCGGGCGCTTGAGCAATGGGATAGTTAGACAGAAATGCCGTTAATAGAGTGGCTATGGCGCTGGCGATACAGGTGGCCACCATGACCGACCCAAAATCCATTCCGCAACTGGAAAGCACGGCAGGCTGCACAAAGATGATGTACGACATCGTCAGGAAGGTGGTGGTGCCTGCCACTGCTTCCGTGGTAACGCAGGTGTTGTTTTCTTTTAGTTTAAAGATTCTTTCGAGTATCATAGTTACAGGCATTCATCTATCAGCGCTTAGGGATTTAGCAAAAACAAGTGGAACATTTAACCTCTTGTAAGAATGTCATTCCCGCATGCTTTTAGCGGGAATCCAGCGGTTATAAAGACATGGATGCCCGATAAAAGCATTCGGGCATGACAGAAGTAAATTGATCATGTTGTTTTTACTAACCTCCTTAGCATCAGCAGTAATATACGGATGAAGTTTTCATTCTGGTTTCTAACTTCTTGTCTCTTGCTTCTTGTTTCCGGCTTCTTGTTTCTGATTTATTTTTACCTTATTCCAGACGGCATCCATTTCTTCTAAGGTACATTTCTCAATATCCTTTCCCATAGCCGCAAGTTCCATCTCAACTCTTTTGAAACGATCGACAAATTTATAGATGGTTTTGTGGAGGACGTTCTCCGTATCGAGCTTTAAAAAGCGGGAGAGGTTGACAATCGAAAACAAGAGGTCTCCAACCTCCTCTTCAATATTTTCGGGTTTATTTTCCTGGATTGCCTCTTTGACCTCTGCCAGTTCTTCATCGACCTTGGCAATCACGCCGGTAATATCCGGCCAGTCGAAACCCGCTTTAGCCACCTTCTTTTGTAATTTCTGAGCCTTCTGGAGGGCCGGAAGATGTTTGGGCAGACCGTCTACAATAAACTTCCGTTCTTCATTTCCTTTTTCCTGTTTCTTGATCTGTTCCCATTGATGGATTACCTCTTCAGGGGTGGCTGCTGTGGCGTCTCCAAAGACGTGTGGATGGCGACGCGTCATTTTGTCAAGACAGAGAGCCATCACGCCTTCGATATCAAACTCTTTCTTTTCCTTTGCAATCTGGCAGTGAAAGATGATGTGAAAGAAGAGGTCTGCCAGTTCTTCTTTGAGTTTATCGGGATTTCCTGAGTCTATGGCGTCTATGACCTCGTAAGCCTCTTCCACCAGATGAGGTTTTAAAGATGCATGGCTCTGTTCCTTGTCCCACGGGCACCCGTCCTTACTGCGTAACCTCCGCATGAGTTCAACCAAATCATGGAATAGTGAAGTTGATTTATCTTCAGATGTATTCATAATGCGATTATCCTATTAAAACTATTGCAACAATTTAGTTTTTTGAAAAATTCCAACAATAATACCGTTGTACGTACTGTGTGTAGGGGCAGGTTTGAAACCTGCCCCTACTGAATTATTAACCCGAAATTTTCCGGCAAATCTTTATTATGCCAGAGAATTCTAGCAATTATTTTTATTGAAGTCAAATAGGTAGATGACAAACAATCGTCTATTCCTTCTCTTTGCGATTCTTAAGACCCATGAAGGTTTGTTTAAAATTCCTACAAAAGCACAAAAAACCCACGATGAATATTTCCTTCCAATTACCTTTAAAGATAAAGAAATGTAAATAAGTAACAATAGCGGATATCCGGAATGGTTCAGTTATATATGCCATAATCATTAGTACTTATCTCCTGCACACGTGTAGATAATTATCCTTAAAAATTACTCTTAAATAACGAGGCATATTATTTGCTAAATCATCGTATAAGTTTGATGCTGAAAACGGGTTCAGTACGATAGTGTCATTCTACACTTGTTCAGGAGACCGTCCATGCACTTTCAGTTGAAAATATATATTTGTGCGTCTTTTCTTGTCATCCTTGGTATGTGTGGTTGTTATACGCCTCCGACTGCCAAACCATTGACTACAGTAAAACCTCGTGAAAATACGATGGCTACTGTAAAACCTCACAAAAAAAAGGAATCGTATATTATAGGCCAACTGGATCATTATTTTGTGCGAGACTGGAGGTACATTGTTATTCATCATAGCGCCACAGAGGCTGGTAATGCTGCCGAATTTGACAGATATCACAGAAAAAAAAGGGGATGGGAGAACGGCCTGGGATATCATTTTGTGATAGGGAATGGAAATGGTACCACTGACGGAAAGATTGAGATCGGTAATAGATGGTTAGATCAGATAGATGGCGCCCATGCCGGTGTGGAGGAATATAATCATTATGGCATAGGAATATGCCTTGTGGGAAACTTTAACCAATCTCGTCCAACGGCGGCGCAAATGGCCTCGCTTTCGGTATTGGTAGAATATCTGCAGAATAGATGTCATATCACCGCGGAAAATATAATCATGCACAGGCATTGCAGGCAGACGGATTGTCCCGGTCGGAATTTCCCTTATTATAAATTACTTGCCAATACCTTTCGTTATTGAACCATGAGATGGTTACCTGGTCGTAACCAAAAAATCCTTTCAGGAATCTTTTTATTCACGCCGATCGTTGCATGATAACGGACAAGGGTGAGGTTTTTCTAAACCAGGTTTTGTAAATCATTTTCAAATTCTCTGGTATTTTAAGTATATATAACGTATTATATTTTTAATCGTTTTTTAGAAAAGCGGTCCGTATCGTCTGGCGTCAGACGAAATCAGTATACTTACATTCATGAGAATGTAACAAAACAGGAGATTTGAATGAATATTTATGTGGGCAATTTGGCGCGTGAAGTAACCGAAGAGGACTTGCAAGAGGCTTTTAAAGGCTTCGGACAGGTCACGTCGGCAACAATTATTAAAGATAAATTTACTGGCGAACCGAGGGGATTTGGATTTATTGAGATGCCTGGAAAGGCTGAAGCCCAGGCGGCAATTGCTGGTATGAACGGCAAGGAGTTGAAGGGGCGGCCGCTGAGCGTCAATGAAGCACAACCGAGAACTGACCGCGGCGGAAGCGGTGGAGGTCGTGGCGGTGGCGGACGTAGCGGTGGCGGCGGCGGACGTGGCGGTGGTGGTGGACGTGGTGGAAGTGGTGGAGGCAGAGGAGAACGAGGAGGCAGACCACGTTTCTAAGCTACGGTTTTATATGAGGCAGAATCTCAGCCGGTAAATACATTTGAAAATGCAGGATTCACAGATAAAAAAATCTGTGAATCCTGTGCTTTTTGTCTTATGTTATGTTCCTTCTTATTTAAGCTGTATACCCCTATGTAGATCCAATCAGATTGGATATTTCCAGCAAACTGGATATTTCTAGTTTCAATTTATTAAAAATTTCCTGTAGTTGTATTTCGTCCGGGATAAACTGGACACTTATTGATTCCATCACATTAAAACCGCATTCTCTGAGCGCCCCCTCTACATGGCGGACACCCTGTCCGCCCCAGCCATAGGAACCAAAGGCCAAACCAATTCTGTTTTTTGGAGACAGCCCTTTCAAATAGGTTAAAAAACCTGAAACGGTAGGAAGCATGTTGCTATTTAATGTAGGAGTACCGACACAGATAAATTTTGCCGTCAGCACGTCGTTCATAATGTCGGAGATATGATTATACCGGAGATTAAGCATCTTTGTTGGAATTCCAAGGAATTCAAAAGCCTCTTGAATTATCGATGCAATCTTTTCCGTAGATTTCCACATGGTGTCAAATATAACCAGCGCCTTTGCCTCTGCTTGATTGGCAGCCCATTTCCCGTATTCCCCGACAATTGTTTTCACCTGAGAACGCCAGATGATCCCGTGTGCAGGTGCAATTATGTCAATGGGAAGCGGTGATACTAAATCGAGGGACTTTTGCACCAGAGAAGAATACGGGAGAACAATATTAGCATAATATTTCTTTGCCTCCTCCATGACGATGCCAAGAGGATATTCATCATCAAACCTTTCGAAAGATGCGATATGCTGTCCAAAGGCGTCATTAGCAAAAAGGACGTTGTCTTCTTCCAGGTAACTCATCATATTGTCTGGCCAGTGCACCATTGGGGTAAGGAAAAATTTTATATTTTTATTACCAAGATTAACGATCTCGCCTGACTTAACCACCTTAAAATTCCAGTCCTTTTTCCTATAATGAGCGATTAATCCTTTTTGCCCGTTTGGAGATGTTATAATTGTAGCATTTTTCGCAGTTTCCATGAGCAGAGGCAGACTGCCCGAATGGTCCATTTCCACATGGTTTGAAATAATATAATGGATTTGTGAAGGGTCTACGAGAGATGATAGCCGTTGTATCATCCTGTCATAAAGGTAAGGTCTCACCGTGTCAATCAGGGTAATTTTCTCATCAAGGATCAGATAAGCATTGTAGGTTGATCCCCTCTGAGTTGAATATCCGTGGAAATTTCTTAAATCCCAATCAATTTCTCCTACCCAATAAACCCCTTCTTTTATTTTTATTGGATTCATGGTTTTCTCCCTAAAAAGTCAAATTACTTTATTGTCCTAAATTTTAATGCCACTTCTATTTTTCAGTTTTGAAACAAAATTATTTTTCAATTAAACTTTGCTGTATAATTATTATATGGTAACATTCAGCAAAAGTTAATGGTTTTTAACAAATACTTTGGGGGATGCTATATCGAGAAGACGTGTTACTATTCATAGTATAGAAATGCTATAAAATATTTTTAGAAAACACTTTCAGTTCAAAAGGAGAGAAAAATAATGATTAGTGAAGTTTCAGGTGATATTTTATTTACAAAGGCACAGGCTATTGCCCATGGTATTGCACCAAATGACCCATTTACTCAAGGACTAGCTTTAGCATTAAGGGAAAAATGGCCTATGATGCATAAAGACTACCGCCACTATGCGAACCAAACACATCCTCGACCCGGTGAGTTATGGGTATGGGGTGGATTTGGTATTCGTATTTTTAATTTACTAACGCAGGAAGGTTCTTTTGATCATGGAAGCAAACCCGGAAAAGCAACGGTGTCGAATATCAACCATTGCCTTCGAAGGCTTAGACACGAAATAGAAAAAGAGCAAATTAAAAGCCTTGCATTACCTCGTATTGCTACAGGAGTAGGGGGGCTAGATTGGAATGAAGTTAAACCACTGATCGAAAACCACCTGGGTGATTTGAAGATGCCAATTTTTGTTTATACTCGCTATCAACCAGGCGTGCAAGCAAATGAACTTGGATTATAAAATTCCAGAGACCTGTATGACTCAGTTGATTTAGTCCCTAAGGGAGTAAATAGGAGGGAAACAAGGTTGCATTTAAATAGTAAGGATTTCTCCGCGTAATCTCTTAAATTTTCTTTTAATTCCTCTAAAGACTTGCCATGAGGAGTTACATAATCAGGATAATCGACAAGATGCCCCAGAAAATACTCACCATCTTGCCGGTAAATATACTCAGGGTCTGAACGAAAACACCGTTTTTTGTAAAACACAAGGGGCTAATTTAGGCTTACAAAAATCATTTGTTACATTTTGATGCTGGATTTTCGACAAGGATACGTCTCTTTTGCTCATTATTCGTGTCTATTTGTGCCAATTCGTGGCAAAATAATTATTGTAAAATGCCCAGCCAGTCTTTCAAAAGGAACTGAATGCGGCCGATAAGTAATGATAACCTGCCCATGACTGTGTAGCCGAAGGATGCGCCGAAGGAGATCATGAGAAACCATATCCCGATTTTTGACATCTTCCCAATCGCGCCTTTGTGCTCGACTGAAAAGATAAAGTAAATAAGCACAGAGATAACCCCCAGCATGATTAATAGCGTGTTAATACTGGAAAGGATGGTTTCTCCACCCGAAAAGACGGGGTGTAAGGAGGGTTTTATCTGCTCAAGGATGAATGCCGAAATAACCCGCGGGATACTGACCCCGGCACCAAGACCCACCACAAATGCAAATGTCCAGCGGCTCAACCATGATAATTTCCTCGAAAATCTCAGGAGCATAAAGATGCCCAGGAGGGAAGGGAAGATTAATGCATACTGAGGAGCCTTTTCTGCGGCTTTTGAAAACATCGGTACAATAAGCGGGTCGTACAGGTCTGGTTTTAAGAAATTAAACCAGGTAATAATGATGGTGTAACCCAGGGAAACGCCAACGTAAAGGTTCTCGGCAATTTTAAAAGCCGGATTGTCCTTATAAAGAAAGCTGTAAATAGCAAGGGTAATGCCCGCGCCCAGGATGATCCCAAAGCCATCGGAGGAAAAAGGCAGTTTCCCCGATGCCATTAAAAAGATATTAATGCATACAAATAATCCGATTGAGCCAACAAGAATGAAAAAGTTAGAATCCTTACGCATGCCGTGCCCTTCCGGAAGTAAAATAAACGATGTTACCAAATATGACAAAGAGGATAATAATTACGTGTACCACGCTTTGGGGGCGCATCCCGCTTACGGCATTTGCCTTTTTCCCAACCAGCGCCTCATATTCTGCCGCACCCTTGAGCCCGCCAAGCAGACCGGCAAGCTGTTTTGACTGGAGAAAGGGATACATGTCAGGTCCCATCACGGCGGTGCAACCTGCCCCTAACTCAAATTTATATTTCTCTTTCCCAAACACTATCCAGGTTTCTATCGTTGTTCCTGCGGCGAGGTCAAACAGGAAATCGATTTCTCTGAGTGAGTCGACGCCTTGCAAGACGGGTAATGTCGCCGTATCGTTTCCATAAAAATCTTTTGGAAATGCGGAGTAAAGATTTTCTCCCATATTAATAATGAGTGAGGCAGCGCCGGGTTTGTAACCCAGAAAGGCATAGTCTTCTCCATTCGTTTTTTGGTATTGGTTGGCTACGGAGGTCATTGCCTGGTCTGCGAGTCCCGGTGCGCCGGTGTAATGGGTCATCCCAATCACCTTTAAATCTCTGCTAAAACAATGATGGAGAAAGGCGACGGCCATGGGCTGTAACTCTTCCTTAGAGGATGGGTCGTAATCAAAGGCAATCATGACGTGTGAGCCTTTTGGCAGCGATTCTATTTTTTCATAAACCCCCTGAACGGGCTCCGAAGGGGGTATGGGCAATTCAAACCGCAATATGAGGGATACGATAACGGCCACGGTGATAATTGCAAAGATGATGCGGCGGTCTATCCGTAAAAATCTTTCCACTAATCACCCCCGCCCAGATAAGACCGTTCGATGCCAAAGATGATTTTTATGGAGGTTGCAATTGCCCCAAGGCTTACACCCAGAAGGATGCCCCGTTTTGCGGCAAGATTAGGAACTGCCATAATCCAATCGGCTATCGCAGGAATATATTGAGAAATATAATTCCCGATAGGCACCCTCCCAAGCATGACAAGGACGGCCGCAATAAGTAATACTGTTGACTCGTTTGTGCGTGCGCGAAATGTACGATAAGCTGCGGAAGCAATAAAAAAGGCTAAAATAGAAAAAATAGTGGCGCCTGCTGGAACCTGCACATAATAATACAGCCAATCAAACATGGTATCTTGCTGCTTGTCATGCCAGAAGAATTTTCCACCGTTCAGGAAGCCAAAGATCAGGGTAATGATAGCGCCAAAATAGACAAAGACGCTGTATCCCCAACCTTCCACCTTCCTTTTAATCCTTGTCCAGTGGAGATGAAATAAGCTATACGCCCCAATAAACACGGCAAACCCCGCTATAATTCTATCCCATCGGGATACCACCTCAAGCAAGTCCTGCGAGAGTTTATGGGGGACATAATACTGCATAGCCATGAGTATGCCCATGACTAATGCAATGACGAGTGGAACGGTACGTTTTAAGAAATTCATATTTATTATTTGTACCTATTTAGCCACGAATGAACACAAATTTACACAAATATTAAAAAAGCCGTTTTATTGAACAAGTCTTTCATGTTCAAGACCATTTTTCCCAAAATTCAGGATAATTGCTAACGGTAATCGAGTCGCCTTCAAATAATTGAGAGCTTGAGATCTATGTGTATTTATAATCTCTTCTACAGATTTGAGTTCTAAAATAATTTTATCTTCATTCGTGTCCATTTGTGCCAATTCGTGGCTAAAATTTATTAGAATGCCTCAAATAGGTGCGTGATAAATGTTAACCCGAAACTTGCCAGCACTGTCCCTAATATTAATATAATGATAAGAAGGCCTTTTCCCACATCCTGCGCCCTGAGCGTGCCCATGAGCATGGGCTCTCTCGACAGATATGCACTGGCTGCGTAAAGCTCCTCTCCAATCAGGGTGTAGTCACAGGTTGTAATAAAAAAGGGCAACTGGGTGTAAGCGTCCGTGCCGGCAATCTGGATGGCGCCGGTAGTTGCACCTGTTTCAGCCAGGATCAAGGCTTCGGCGTAAAAATATCCGATAAAAAAATTAGCAGCCGGTTTTTCACGGGTCATGATCCCACCTACCGCTGCCACATAGGGAAACTGTTCAGAGGCTACCAGAAAAACGTTGTCTGGATTATAGGCATCGGGGCGTCCTGCTTCCAGATAAGATTCCTTTACCACCTCCTGACTTACGGACATGACAATGGGGTCGTTATTGACAACCTTCAGATTGGCGTCGTAATCTGCAATTTTCCTGGCAATCCTGCTCAGGATACTTGTTGCCGCAATGGTTGAGATGCTTCCCATACCGGTAAGCCCATGAACAAAAAGTACGGGTTTGCCCATTTCCGTGGCGCGACCGAGCGCCTCATCCACGGCGTCAAGCCCGCCAATCTTTCTCAGGAACATATCAGGATTCCTCCGCGCATGGACAATAAAATAGAGGATAATGGTCGAGATGGTTATCATAATCACAAAGTTATTTATCTTTTTTGTGTGTAACCAATTCCCATGTGCTGTGGCAGAAGCTATCGTATCAAGGACAATTTTGGAATCCCCGGATATCATTGCCAGTTTGAAATAATAGCGCTGTTTCTTATCGATCTTTTCACCATTAAAAACTTTTTTGGGAAAGATCTGAACATAGTGATAATCGCTATTCTTTTTTTTGTAACCGTAGATTTCAGGTGCGCTTGTCCGATAGCTGGTATTTGACTTTGTTCGGATAGCCTCCTTTTCGAAGGCGGCGTTTTTATCCTTGTCGATGTAAATCACATAGAAGGCGTCAGGCGAGTCGTTGGGGGAAGCTGACCACGTCAGGGAAATCGTTTCACCCGCGTCGTTAGGGGTATCAAATGCCTTGAATTCAGTAGGCGGGATGAGGAAAGCAGGTGATTGTGCAACGAGTGTTGAGGTGATAAAAAAAGGTATAAAAAAGATACCGATAATAAAAAATGTTTTTTTTAATAAATTCATGTTTTAAGAATCTTAAACTGGCAGCGTAACCGTCCCGGTTGCACAAATAGAAAATCTGCCACAAAGAAACAAAGATTTTATAGCATGCGTGTTTTTGTGACTTGGCGGCATGCGCTCTTATAATTTTTGCAATTATAATTTATTACCTTTAAATTACAAGAGTTTCTTTTGTAACTCTTCAAATTGTCTTTTCAGGGACTCGTTAGTTTTTTGGTATTCAAGTTCGGTTTGCTTGTGTTTCGTGATGTCTTCTTTAATTGCAACGAAATGGGTAATAACACCTTCCTGGTTTTTAATAGGGGAGATGGATGCGGATTCCCAATAAAATTCGCCATTCTTCTTTCTGTTATAAAATTCCCCCCGCCATTCACCGCCTGATGTAATCGTAGTCCATAACTGTTTGTACTCTTCGGGCGGCGTCTTGCCCGATTTTAAGATACGGGGATTTTTCCCTATGATTTCTTCAGGGGTGTACCCTGTTACCTGCATGAACTTTGGATTGGCATATTCTATGTTACCTTTTACATCGGTGATGATAATCGAGCTTGGACTTTGTTCGATAGCATGGGAAAATTTCCGAAGTCGTTCTTCCTTTTGCCTGCGTTCTGCGACCTCATCCTGAAGCAGTTTATTGGCATTTAAAAGTTCGGCAGTGCGCTCCTCTATGCGTAATTCCAACCTTTCATACGCCTTCCGCAACCCTTCCTCCGTCTGTTTCCGGTGAACAACCAAACCCAATTGGGAAGCAATTGCTGAGATGAGCTT
>Ga0080064_1005269_pt1 | contig 15417 bp, 15 predicted proteins | sample Subgrocontami54m_FD_69260 | JGI IMG/M metagenome (GOLD analysis project Ga0080064, IMG submission 69260) | Subsurface groundwater microbial communities from S. Glens Falls, New York, USA - GMW46 contaminated, 5.4 m (SPADES assembly) (version 2) ...
CCCCAGAGGTCGATCCTCCCAGTTGGCGCGCAACCTCGGCGATTGCGACGCCAAAATCTTCCACCAGCTTGCACACCAATGCCGCTCTTATCGTGGGCAGCTTCCCACGTCGGCTCCCGCTTCTGAGTTCAGTCAGCGATGCGCCGTTTTTCTTGCACGCCTCCGCGATAACTCGCTCGCCCCGTCCGCTTTGTCGGCGTGCCGCCTGTTGGCGCTGCACGCGCGCCTCGGCCTCGGTCAGGACACGCTCGACAAATTCTCCGCTCCCCAATATCCGCTCGTCAGACTGCTGCGGCTCTCGGCGCTGTCGCTGTGATCTGACTTCGGCCCATCCCCCCGCTGAGCGTATCAGACCTCCCCCGACCAACTCAAAGGCTTTGGCGGCGCGGGGGTATTTTTCGCGCAACTGTCCGATGATCTCGACCACTTTCGCGTAGCGTTTGGTATGCCCCTTCCTATTCAACCCGTCTCGAAAGTAGGTGAGGCGCTCGATAAAGAGCTGCTCTTGCCGAGTGCGGATGGCGCGGTCTTTTTCTTGGCGCCCACGGCTTCGACACAGTGGATGAACCTCGTGGTCCTTTCTAACCCGCTTGACCTCAATCTTCACGGCCTTCTGTGCGTCCTCGCGAATGAGCACGAGATCCTCGGTCTGTTCGGGGAGGACCTCGGCGCGCGTGCGGCCCACGCAGATATGGTGAACCCCCTTATCCTTAGAGCGTCTTGATATTCGCTTCGGTTGCGATGCCTGCATCGATGATGACGGTCCGATCGCGGGCGAGATCGGGGCGGGCTTTGACCAGCGCCTCGATTATCTCCGCCAAGGTCTTCGCTTCGCATTGATTTCCAGGATAGAGCCGGCTGTACTTGGGAAAGCCCTCTTCGTCGATGATCATAGCCAAGGTCAACAACGGAGCATCGGAGCGCTTCTCCTTGGAGTGGCCTCGCTTGGCTTTGGGATTGCGCGCCGCCTGCCCTTCAAAATTGGCGTTGGTCAGATCAAAGAAACACAGCCGCTCGGGGAGCGAGAACAGATCCCGCTCGCGCTCCGAGAGATGCTTCTCCAACGTCTCTTTGTAAGAGAAAAGGACATCGGTGGCGCGATACAAAGCGCTCAACGAAGCCCGCACCGCACCACCGGTCAACTCCAAGATCGCCGAGCGGTTTTGCATCCACGCCCAACTGTGCCGCTCACTGCCCGGGGCGACTAAGCGCCCGACCACCAACGCCTCAAAGAGCACCAACCACTGAGGCGAACAGCCGGCATCGAGAAGCGCGTGGTTCAAGCCCAGTTCCCGCCAAAGCGTGTGGCCGACATACTCCGCACCGAGCGAGCGTAGCTCGGTGGCCTGCATCGAGGCGACATCGACGAGTTGATACTCGGGTGTGTGGTTAGGCGGCTTTCTTGCTTCGCTCTTGGCGTCTCTTGCCAAGAGCTTTTGGACCGCATTGCGCGCGTGGCGCTCGATGCTCGGATCGGCACTGAGCAAGTTCGCCTGACCTACAAGTATGCCTTCGATGGTGTTGGCCAGTGCTTTGTAGTCCTCTGGCTCAATGGGAAGGGCGCCGAGATTGAGTACCAAACGTTGCCGAGGCCCGTGTTCGGTGCGTACGCTCTCAACGAGATGGAGATAGCCGTAGTCTTTGTCGCTGCCCCGATTGCGCTTGCGAACACGCTTGACGTACATGCCCGGCAAACGCACCAAGGATACGGGAGGGTGGCAATAATATTTTAATGCCATGGGTCACTACATTCGCCTTTCCCATGTGCAGGACAAAAAAATGCCGCAGTATCTCAGGTACTTATTTCTTCGTGAACTTGCTGCAAGGGGCTAAATAAGACCTAAAACGGGAACCCCTGAAGAACTTGGGCTAAATGGCCGGGTCGAAGAATGAAGTCCGACTGGGATCTCTGACTCCGTCAGTTTGACATAGGCAGTTGGTCGGATGCTTATCCACGACGACCTGCGCCGGCCGGGAAATTGCCGGCAGCGTAAATTTCATATTTAATACCCCAATGACGACTCCAACAAAACATTTCCACGCCCCCCGCGTCCTGTTCTCCAAACAACAATCGGGACAGTACACCATCGGCACAGTCGCGGTGGACAATCCGCGCACGCTCAACGCCTTGGACTTGAGCATGCTGCGGGCGATGGAAAGCAAACTGCTCGAATGGCGCGATCGAGAGGACATCGCCTGCGTCGTGTTGCATGCCGACTCGGAGAAAGCCTTTTGCGCCGGTGGCGACGTGAAGTCGCTTATCATTGGGCTGCAAAGTGAACCGAGCATTCGCTTTGCCGTCGAGTATTTTAAAACCGAATATTTCGTCGACTATCTCATACAGGTTTATCCAAAGCCGATCCTTTGCTGGGCCGACGGCATCACCATGGGAGGCGGCATCGGCATCATGAACGGCGCCTCCTGCCGCATCGTCACCGAGCGCACGGTTATGGCTATGCCCGAGATCGCCATCGGCCTTTTTCCCGACGTGGGCGGAACATACTTTCTCAATCGTTTGCCCGCAGGATTAGGGTTATTCCTTGGCCTCACCGGCGCGCGATTCAATGGCAGAGACGCCGTCGCCATCGGCATGGCCGAGGGGCTTGCACGCTCGGACCGGAAACAACATGTTCTAGCGGGGTTATCTGAATTAGACTGGACTGCCGACCCCCAGAGCAACCGAGAATTGCTGCAACACCATCTCGATTCATTTGTCGAGGCCGGCGTTGCCGGCGAATCCGATCTCATGAAGCGTCTCGACACCGTTCGGGGACTTACGATGAAGACGACATTCGCGGAAGTGGACGACGCCTTCAGAAGCTGGGACGGTGCCGACGAATGGATCAGGGGTGCAATTCGCGGCTATGTCGCCGGCTCACCTACCTCGGCCAAGGCGATCTTCGAGCAGCTGAAAAAAGGGCGAGAGCTTGCGTTGAAGGAGGTTTTTTTGCGCGAATGGGACATGGCATTGAACTTTTGCACTCGCTCCGACTTCCGCGAGGGCGTGCGCGCGCGCCTCATCGACAAAGACCAAAAGCCGAATTGGAATCCGCCGGCCTTGGCGCAATTGGCCGAGGACGAAATCGACCGGCTCTTCTCCAAGGGACATGGCCAGGATGACTTGCTGGCGGGAAAATTGTCGGTGCTGATTCCCGAAGGCTGACCGCTTTCTAAACTTTTGACAGCGACGGCTGGCTCGCGCGATGGATAGCGCCATGAGCGCGAGTGAACCGTTGGAGATCGGTTTTCCCAAACGATCTGCGACAATCCAGTGCGGTTCCACCGCTTCAGCGAAGCAGATATCGCGGCGGTAAAGACGGCGACGGGAAATTAACGCGCCAAATATTGCGAGCTACTGGCTAACTGGGGGGGTCTACCGCCCCAGCAATTTCTGTAGGAACCCCTCTTCTTCGAGCTTTTTCAAAAAACGGTCGGTGATGAAGTTCTTGGCATCGACCTTGCCAGCCTTGGGATCGGCGGCGACTAATGGGTCGACGACCGCCTGCATGGCCGTAAGCGAAGGATACGGCATATCGGGAATGCGAGTCTTGTTGTATTCGTACGCTTCCTTGAGCAATTCCTGATCGCTTACGCGGCTGAACTGCGCCAGCACCTTTAACGTGTACTCCGGCTCGGTCTTGAATATCTTGATCGTTTCCACATAGGCGCGCAAAAAATTGAGAATCTTGCCTTCGTTTTTCTGCAGCAACTTGGCGCTGCCGCAAATCCCGGTATTGAAGTAGGGAATGCCCAGGGCGCCGGCGTCGGCGAGAATATTGAAATTAAATTTCTTAGCCAGCGCTCCGAACGGAGCGTTGAACACCGACCCGTCGACGCTGCCGGAGCGCAGCGCGGCGAGCCGATCGGCCTCGTTGCCGATTTGCAGGATCGTCACATCCTTCGGGTCTACGCCAAGCCGCCTCAAAAGGGCGCGGGCGCCGAAATCCGCCGACGACGCGAAACGGCTAATGGCAAACCGTTTGCCTTTCAACTCGCTTGCGCTCTTTATTTCCGGCCGCGTCACCAACTGGTAGCCCATCCGATCATCGGTCATGGCGAAGTAAACGAGATCGGCGCCGCGCAGGTTGGCGGCCACTCCCGGGGGCCCTGTTAACTGCGCCAGGTCGACGTCGCCGGACACCATGGCTTGAATCGCGGTGCTGCCGCCCGATACGTAAACGATCGTAGAGGTTAGACCATATTTGGCGTAGAGCCCGCGCTTTTCAGCCATCGAAACTAAAAGCGCATGAGGATTCACCGAGCTGTAGACGATGCGGATGTTTTCCGCAGCGTAGGGCTCGCCCCGATAAACCAACAGGGTCAGGACACCAAGGAACACAGTAAGCAGGATTTGCCTCATCACAACCTCCGTTCTGCAAAATAGCAATCTTGTTACTGGGCTATTATTCAGACCCCGGCGCGGGTGTCAACGAGCCATCGAAAAGCACAGGGGGAGATGGAGCGTTGGAGAGTCGGCAAACGCGAGACCCGAAACTCGAGACCGGCGAGCTACTCGCGCACGTACTCGGCCAGCGCATCGTGCCAGCGGCGCATCGGCGGCAGGCCGATTTCTTCGGTAAGCAGACAGCGCATGGGCGTGTAGCGCGGGCGGGCCGCGGGACGTTGCATGTCCCGCTCATGGATGACCTCGACCAGCCGGTCGACCTCGTCGCGCGCGATGCCGCGCAAGTGGCCCGCTTCCAGCGCAAACTCGTAGTAAGAACAAACGCCGGCGTTGACGACGTGGTAAACTCCGTAGCGGCCTTTGGCGTGGATTTCCATGGTTCGGTCGATCAAATCCTCCACATAGGTCGCGCTTGACCAGATGTCGTCGATAGCGCGCACGCGCTTCCCGGCGCGAAGGTCGTCCGCCACGGTGCAAAGAAACGTGCTTTTACCGCTGCCGAAGACCCAGGATGTGCGAATCACGTAGCTCCGCGCGCATGCATGACGCACAGCCTGTTCGCCGTCAACTTTGGTTTTGCCATACAGGTTGACTGGCCGGGGCTCGTCCTGAATCGTGTACGGAGCGCGGCCCACCGGCTCGCCCGGGAAGGCATATTGTGTGCTGAATTGGATGATTGTTGCGCCGAGGTCGCTCGCCGCCTCGGCGAGATGGCGCGGCCCATCCGTATTCACCGCGCGCGCCTTGGCGGGGGGTTGCTCGCATTCGTCGACCTGGAGCACGGCGCAATTGACGACCAGTTCAGGAATTGCCTGTGCCACGCGCCGACGCACCGCGGCCTCGTCGGTGATATCGAGATCGCCGTGCGTGAGAGCCACGACCTCATTTTCCCGCGCCAGCCGCTGCGCCAGGTGGCTGCCGACCAGTCCGGCCGCCCCTGTGATAAGAATCTTCACTGCTGCCGACTGTAGAACGAGGGAGAGCCCGCATCAAGCGGGTCTAGACGAATGCAATCAACGGCGCGTGGGATCTACGCCGAAGAGGTGCGACCAACCGGCTGATCGCAATTATTCAACCCCTGCGGGGATGGCGAGAAATCTCCACCATCCCCGCAGGAAAAATTAATACTCTTGTTTGCGCCGGCGCAATTCTTCAAGTTCGGCCCGTTGGCGCTCGACCTCTAGCTGATTTCGCTGGATCTGTTGATCCTGTACCGTCGCTTGGTTGTCACGCCCCTGGAGTTGATCGCCGATAAGCGCCCCAGCGCCCAGCCCGAGCAACCCTCCGATGGCCGCGCCCGCGCCTGGATGGCGCACGGCGGAACCGATGATGCCGCCGGCCGCGGCACCGCCAAGGGCGCCGATGCCCGCGCCCTTCTCACGAGTCGTGAGAGCGCCTCCCGCGCACCCCGCCACCAGCGTGCTCGCCAGTAGCGCGCTTGCGGCAACTGCGAAGAGTCCATGTGTCGCCTTGTCTTTGATGAGCATATTAGCAACCCTCCCTTTGGCCGGTTAGACGAACGAGCGGGAGATTTGTTTACCCTCCTTCGCAGCAAGCCATGGGGGTAAACCCGTGGATGAATGCGAGGTGGGTATCCTCCGTGGCCTTGGCGAAGAAGGGTGCGCTTCGAAGGGTTCCGCCCGACGAAACATGTAGTGAGGTGCCACGGCCGCCCGGCCTTTGTAGCCCGAAATCTTCGGCGGAGTGGGCTGGCAGCCGTAGGGCTCCACACCTGATTGTCGGGGAAAGGGCCAATGGGTGGCAAATGCTCGCGCGACTAGCAAATCGCTACGATGACGGCTTGGGCGCCTCCGCGGTTGCCGACTGCGCGCCCTGTTTATCTTGAACGAGATTCAGGTGGACTGTGCCGAATAGAACTTTGCTGCTGAGTTTTATCGGCAAGCGCCTCTCATCCGCCGAGATCCAGATTGCGGCTTCGTTCAACCGATCTGAGTAGCCTGTCTTGGTAAGATTTTGAATGCGCGGGATAATTTTGTAGGCTTCGACCTTGCCCGACTCCAGTTCCACGAGTTCTTTTTTCTCAACGTGCAACTCTAAGAGATATCGGTATCGCCCGCCGAAGACCTTGAAGTATAAGCGGTCACCGACCTTAAAATCGACGCTGCGGGACAGGTAAGCCGCCGTGATCGGATCGAAGGTGTTCTGGGAGTCGAATTCGTAGATCTTCGGCTTCTTCCCGACCTGCTGTCGGTTCACGGCCCAGCGCCGGCTGGCATCGTTGTAGCGCGCTTCCGTGTCGATGATCCGGGAATTCTCCCGCTGGCTAAACTTGAAGTGCGACGGTGACAGCGCTCTAGCATCGAACGTCGAGCTTATGGAATCGCGCATCTTCCAGATCAGATCCAAAATTCTCGACGACTTGGCCTCCACCTGCACCTGCAAAACCTTTTTGCCGTTGACGACCGCGGGGGTAGTCTGCACCTCCGCGGTCGCGACTGACACTAGGCCGTTCCAATGAGCGCGGTAAACTTGTTTCTCACCGCCTTCGAACGGGAAGAATTTCGGCTGGTAAACCGGCACCGACTCAGGTTTCATCAGCGAAGCGTCGCCCGCCTCCGAAGCGGAAACGCAGAGGACGGCGAGAACAATCCACGAGGTTGTCAGAGAACTCGCTATAAACTTTTTCATTTCAACACCCTTAGACGAACACCAACCGAAAACGTTTAACCCAAGATACGACAAAATACAAAATACAGTTGATTAGGGCTCCTGTAAAGGGATGAAGTTCTGAAATCATTGAGCCGACAGAGGTTTTCGCTCGTACCCGCTCAATTTTATTCGCGGAATAAGAATCAGCTTGGATCGAAGCCGGAATCTGATTTTTCCAAGTCTAGCTCATCGGTTCTTTTCGTCGCGGCGATTGCCCGCTAGGTCGTTGGTGATGCCCTCGCATTCGTGCACGGGGTTACACCCGTTACTTTCTGCAAAGGAGAGTCGAAAAAGGTGAGCGATTCAAAGCTTACGGCGGCGGCAGGAACTCACCGGCCTCAAGCGAAAATCAACAGTCCCGTGTGAGACTTTGAGAATTTATGATGTGAGATCCGATCTTGAGACCCTCGGAGAAAAACTCTTGCGTACCGCGTCGGATGGTGCCACAGTATTTCCAATCACGCTTGAACGCTTTTTCACCGGGCTCGATGCAAGGTCTTATGAATCTACCGCGGCTGCTGATCGTCGACGACGAAATGAGCGTCCGAGAGTCCCTGAAATTCGTCTTCAGCAAGGGTTTCTCCTTGTTCGAAGCCAACTCTCTGGAGTCCGCCGTCGCCAAAGTGAAAGAAGCCCGGCCTGCGGTGGTCCTATTGGACGTTCTCATGCCCAGAACCGATGGGATCGAAGTGCTGCGCCAGATCAAAGCGATCCATCCAGACTGCGAAGTGATCATGCTCACGGCGCTTAGCACCCACCAGGTTGCTGCCAAAGCGATCGATTTCGGCGCCTTCGACCTGGTGGGAAAACCGTTCGACGTCGTCGATCTGCTGGCCAAAGTCAATAGCGCGTTGGCGAAGGCCACCGTGCGAGAGAAAGCAGCGCTGCCGCAAAGCTAACTGCCGTTGAATTTTTCTTATCGTCATCGCAGGACAAAGAATCCTCAGCTCGGCCTCCTCGGGCTGGCCCTACTTTTTCTCGCCGGGTGCGCGTTCCTCAAGCAGTGTGCCTATGAAGGCTTCAACCGCGACCAGTGGCAGCAACCGCAGAAGGTCATTGAAGCGCTCGCGCTGCGCCCCGGCGATCACGTCGCCGATCTAGGTTCGGGAAGCGGATATTTTACCTTCCGGCTTGCCGAAGCCGTCGGTCCCCAAGGCAAAGTCTACGCGGTGGATGTCGATCGGGAGATGAACGATCTGGTGGCGAAAGCGACCCAGGGAAAAAACATCGGCAACGTCAAAGTGATTCTCGCCCGCCTCGATGATCCGTTGCTTCCGCCCGCCGGCGTCGATCTCGTGTTTACCGTGAACACTTACCACCACTTCGAAAATCGCGTCGCTTACTTTCAGAAGCTGAGAAAATATCTCCGCCCCGGCGGGCGGATCGCAGTCATCGATTTCGACCGGCGCGCCTGGTTCGAGGGGATGTGGAAACACTACACTCCGGCGGAGTTCATCAAACGGGAGATGGAACAGGCCGGTTACGCTTTGCAGGGTGAATTGACGTTCCTCGACCGGCAATCGTTTTTAATTTTTGCGCCTAACCCGCAAGCCCCGGGTAGTTCAACCAACGGCGCCGCTCCGAAGCAAAACTAGCCGGGTGCTGAAAGTTTCTCCGTTCACCCTTCGACCAGGCTCAGGGCGAACGGAGAAACCTTTGAAATCATTAGAAATTTTCCGTTCGTGCTGAGCCCGTCGAAGCACAAGAACCATTTTTCAGCAACCTCTAGCCGATCAGTCTTTTTTGCTCTCCGGTATCTCGGGTTTAACTGATTCGGCGGTGGCCGGGCGTTCGCCGAGCAATCGAAACGAATTGAACACAGCGGTAAGAACTTCCTGCTCTTTGGCCGGCGTGCCTTCCAAAAAAGCGGACATGATGAAACTCACGGCATAGTCTTTCCTGAACGGATAGGAATGAATGCCGGCGACGATGATCGGCTTGCCTGCGGGCATCTTATGGAGGGTCGAAATATAGAATTTGATGGCGATGCCGTTGGAAAGATCACGGCGCTCGCCGACGGTCATGGCCAACGCCTTGATATTCTCGGCGATGGTTTTGTACACTTGCTCGATGGTCTGGGACATCAGAGCTTCGACCCGCGCCTTGACCGCTTCAGCCGCCGGGTTGTCCGTCTCAGCGTTCTTTGTGCTACTCTTTTCCACGATCGCCGTAAAGGAGCTGCCGTTGGGCCCCTGCAACAGGGCACGAATGTCCCGATTCGCCTCCCCTTCGGGCAGGTTCTGGAGCTGCCAACCGGCCGGATAGTGAAAAGAGTAGCCGTAGTCTTTATCGTAGAATTCTTCAATCTTGGATTGTGCGAGCGCGCTGCTAGCGGCAAAGAGCGCCAACGACAACGTAACGAACCGAATAATATCCGCCGTCGCAGTCCGAAGATGGGCCTTCATCACACCCCACACAATATCACAATTCGTCCAGGCGACGGAACGGACGGTGAACTTTTCACCGCACCATGAGAGACACGCCGGCCGGAACGGCGCCGACCGCTCGGGGAGCATTCGTTTGTGGCGACCCAAGGGCAGGCCCGTGGGTCGGAATCCTGGGCAAGAGTCGAAGGGCCGCTTGCCCCGCAACACAAAAATAGGTAATTTACCGAGAACCGGTGATCCCTTGGCCAAACAGTATTTGCTCAAAAACACTAACCCGACCATCTCCCGACCGGCCAAACTCGATTACCGCAAGGAACTGAACGAGGCGCAGTTCGAGGCGGCAACCGCCATCGAGGGGCCGCTCTTGATCATCGCCGGTGCGGGCACGGGTAAAACCCGGACGCTAGTCTACCGCGTCGCCCATCTGATCGATATCGGCGTCGATCCCCGCTCGATCTTGCTCTTGACCTTTACCCGCCGCGCCGCCGAAGAGATGCCGCGGCGCGCGAGCCTGTTAATCGACGACCGCTGCAGCCAGGTGGCGGGGGGAACGTTTCATTCCTTCGCCAATCTGGTGCTGCGCCAGTTTGGCCGCCGCATCGATCTCTTGCCCTCGTTCACGATCATGGACCGTTCCGACAGCCAAGACGCGATCCAGCACCTGCGCGCCGAGTTGGGGCTCAATAACAAAGACAAACGGTTTCCGCGCAAGCAGACGGTGGCGGAAATTTTCAGCATGGCCGTCAACAAGCAGACCACGGTTCCTGACCTGATAGAACGGGAGTATCCCCATCTGGCCGACTCCCTCGACGACCTCCTGCGCCTCTACGAGGGCTACGTCAGTTACAAGTCCAACAAGACCCTGGTCGACTACGACGATCTGCTGACCCGGCTCAAAGACCTACTGGCGAATCACGAGGACGTGCGCCGACGCCTCTCGGACACTTACCGCTACATCATGGTGGACGAGTACCAGGACACCAATCACTTGCAGTCCCGCATCGTTCGCCTGCTGGCGACAAGCCATGACAACGTGGCGGTGGTGGGCGACGACGCCCAAAGCATCTATTCGTTCCGCGGCGCCGACTTTCGCAATATTATGGATTTCCCCACGATCTTTCCGGGCACGCGGATTATCAAGCTCGAAGAAAACTATCGCAGCACGCAGCCGATCTTGAGTCTCACCAACGAGATCATCGGGCGCGCCAGCGAGCGCTATGAAAAAACTCTTTACACGCGCAAGCGCGCCGGCGACATGCCCGCGCTGGTGCAAGCGGACAGCGAGCAGATGCAATCGCGATTTGTCTGCCAGAAAATCTTGGAGTTGAGAGAAGAGGGCGTGCCGCTCTGGGACATGGCGGTGCTTTTTCGCTCGAGCTTTCACTCCTTCGACCTGGAATTGGAGCTGACGCGCCACAACATTCCCTTCATCAAGCGCGGCGGTTTTCAGTTCATGGAGACCACCCACATCAAGGACCTCCTCGCCCACTTGAGAATCCTCGCCAACCCGCTGGATGCGATTTCCTGGGGCCGCGCGCTGCAACTTCTCGAAGGCGTCGGCGCGCAGATGAGCCAGAAGATCATCCGCTGGCTATTGGAAGGAAACCAGCCGGTGGAGCGGCTACGCACCTTCGAAGCGCGCGGCAAGGTCGGCCATGGTCTAAAAACTCTCGCCCAGGTTTTCGAAGCAGCGTCCCAGGCGGAGCGGCCGGTGGAGCAGACGCAATACCTCATGCAGTATTATCTGCCGATTCTCAAACGCAACCATCCGGAAGATCACCCGAAGCGGCTCAGGGACCTCGAACATTTTCAAGGCATCACCGAGCGCTACCGCGGCCTGGAGCGGCTCTTGAGCGATATGGCGCTGGAACCACCCAACGACAGCGTGGCGGGCGTGCTGGCGGGGGACCCGGATGAGGGACCGCTGGTGCTTTCAACGATCCACTCGGCCAAGGGACTGGAATGGCATACGGTGTTCGTCATTTGGGCGCTGGAAGGTCGCTTCCCGTCTTTTTACAACATCAACAGCCGGGAAGAGCTGGAAGAAGAGCGACGGCTGCTATACGTCGCCGCGACCCGCGCCAAAGAAAATCTCTTTATCACCTTTCCGATCCGAATCTTCGACCGCGCTCTGCGCATGGTGTTGTCGCGCCCGTCGCAATTCATCGAAGACATCTCGGAAGATATATTGGAACCTCTGTCCATCGTCGACGAGGAACGAAACTGGAGTTGGGAGACTTAAAATATGGTGCAATGTCTACTCTATACCGTCGTGTTCGTCAGCGGCGCCGTCCTGATGGGGCTGGAGATTGTCGGCAGCCGCGTGCTGGCGCCCTACTTTGGCAGCTCGATTTTCGTGTGGGGCAGTTTGATCTCGGTGGTCATGACCGCGCTGAGCGTGGGCTATTACTGGGGTGGCTGGCTGTCGGCGCGCGAACCCTCCTACGGCCGTCTGCTCATGCTGCTGCTCATACCGGGAATGATGATTTTCTTTCTCCCGTTCATCTATCCGTCGGTCAACGAATGGATCGCCGGGATCGATTTCGGCAGTCGTTTGAATCCGCTGATCGCGTGCAGCATCTATTTTCTGCCGCCGGGGATTTTTCTTGGCACTATTTCTCCCTATGTCATCCGCCTGGCGGCGACGACGATCAACACGGTGGGCAGCACCGCCGGCACCCTGTATGCCATTTCCACCTGCGGCAGCATCTTAGGCACGTTACTTACCGCCTTTTATCTGATACCGGTGATGGGTGTGAGCAATATCATCCGTGCTCTTGGTATCACGCTGGCGTGCCTCGCGCTTCTCCTCCTGCCGCTGGTGCGCCTACGCGCCGTCGCTGTGAGACGCGCCGTGACCGCCCTCTCGATCGCCGGTTCCATGGCCCTGTCCTGGCCGTCCGCCACCTGGGCCAGGATCAAGTCGCTGTTGGAAAAAGACACCTTCTACCACCGCATCCGCGTCGAAGAAGACGAGGAAGCGCGTTACATGTATTTCGACCGCACCCTGCAGAGCGCCATGAATCTCAAGGATCCGACGGGGCTCAGGCTGATTTACTCGCGTTACACCTCACTCGGCTTCGCCCTCCGGCCCGACGCCAAGAAAATGCTGCTCATCGGTTTGGGCGGCGGCTCGATCCCGAAGAAACTGCAAAAGGAATTTCCCAATTTGGAAATGGACGTGGTCGAGATCGACCCGGAAGTTATCCAGATCGCGAAAAACCACTTCAACGTGCGCGAAGGAAAAAACCTTCGGCTGCACGCCCAGGACGGCCGGCTGTTCTTGACCCGAAGCCAAACCCAATACGACATCATCATGATCGACGCCTACTATTCCGACGCCATGCCCTTTCATCTCGCCACCAAGGAGTTCTTCGAACTGGCGCAGCGCAAGCTGACGCCGAACGGCATCATCGTCGCCAACCTCATCAGCGCCGTGACCGGACCGTCCGGCAAAATCGCCCGCTCCTTCATCAAGACTCAGCGCCTGGTTTTCCCGCAGATCTACGTGTTCGCCGCGCGCCGGCCCGACAATCTCAGCATCCAGACCGTTCAGAACGTCATCATCATCGCCACCCGGGACAAACAGCGGATGGATATCAAAGAAATCGTCAAGCGGGCGGCTGCTCTCGACAAAGGGCTGTTCCCGGACCCGATCCAAGATATCGGCGTTGCCTACTACGACGGGCCGTTGCCCGATCAAGATGTCCCGGTGTTGACCGATGACTACGCTCCTACGGACAACCTGCTTCATCCTTAGCGTCGTCGCAGTTTCTTCCTGCGCTTTCACAAGACCTGCAACTCCCGAGCGGCTGGTCAAGGTCAAACTCGTCGTCGATAGCCGAGTCCGGGAATCAAATGTTAGTTGGCGTAGCCATATCTCGCGAATATTCCGCGCCGCCGCGGATTTTTTCGATGACGAATTCGGCATCCGGCTTGCCGTCGAGGGAATTCATCCCTGGACTCCCGAGGAACCGGTGACGTCGACCCGTGAGTTGCTCGCTCTCCTTAAGAAGCAGGTCCCTTTGAGCGACGGGCGCGAGCGTTTTGATATGGTGATCGGTTTCACACAGCTACCGGGGCGGATTATGCCGGGTCACGCTCGGGTTGATGAGATCGGCAATTGTGCGACCGGACTCGGCAACTACATCGCCCTGGCCATCGCCGACACCCGTGGTTACGGCGATGACGACCAGCTCCGCGGCGACACCGACGTGCAGTCGCTTATTCACGAAATCGGTCATATATTCGGCGCGGAGCATGTGGAGGACCGCGATTCCATCATGGCCGTTTACTTCAAGCCGTACAGCGATTTCGATAAAAAGAACCGCGACGTGATTTCCAAGAATAAATTTTGCGCCTTCAGGAGAGGATGAAGGATGCTCGCCAATGTCCGCATCGTCCTGGTTCGGCCGCGCGGCTCGGGCAACATCGGCTCCATCGCCCGCGCCATGAAGAACATAGGAGCGCGGGAGCTTGCCATCGTGGGCACGGCACGCACCCGTAGCTTTTGGGCGAGAGCGATGGCAGTCCACGGTAGGGACATACTCAGTAAAGCGCAGTGCTACGGCACGATCCGCGAAGCGATCGCCGACTGTACGCTCGTGGTAGGAACGACCTGCCGCGGCGGCCTCTATCGCAGGCACAGCCAAGCGCCACGGGAAGTCGCGCCGACGATCGCCGCCGCCGCGCGCGCCGGCAAGGTCGCTTTGATCTTAGGGCCGGAAGACCATGGGCTGAGCAACAAGGACCTCGAAGCCTGCCAGTTGCTCATCACCATACCCGCTCATCCGGAATATCAGTCGCTGAACGTAGCCCAGGCCGCGGTGATTTGCCTCTACGAAATCTTCCTCGCGTCGCTCGACGCCGTCGCCGTGGAGAAGATCCAGCGGGCGCGCGCCGAAGACATCGAGCGGCTCTACGACATCATGCGCAGCGCGCTTTTGAAAATAGGCTTTCTCGACTCGGAGAATCCCGAGCACATGCTCCTGGCTTTTCGCCGCATCCTCGGCCGCGCCGGATTGGAAGACACCGACGTGCGGATCTTTACCGGCTTGTTTCGCCAGATCGAGTGGTATGCCGAGAAGGGGTGGAAAGTGGTCGAGGAAAAAGAAAAACGCGGGGTCAAAATTCGCTAAGGAGAGTTCCGATGAATGTAAACCACTTTAGTGTCAGCAAAACGGCTCTGCTCTTCTTCGATATCCTAAACGGCTACGTTCCCGCCCCCGACCCAGGGAAGCCACGAGCGCTGGATCCGTGGATTCAAAATGCCGTCCGGCTCGGTAAGGCGGGGCGAGCCGCGGGGATGCCCGTCTTCTTCGCCAAGGGCAACCACCGTCCCGACAACGCCACCACGGCGCTCATTCTCACCGACACGAACAATTCGCTCACGCCGTGGCCCAATGGCGAAGTCGTCAAGGGCAAGATGCACGTCATCGCCGGCGACAAAAGCTCGGAAGTGCTCGCCGAACTGGAACCCAAGCCCGAGGACTACTACATCGTCAAATACCGCTGGAGCGCCTTTTTCCAGACCTATCTCGATCTCGCGCTGCGCGCGCGCGGCATCGACACGGTCATCGTCTCCGGCGGCTCCACCGACGTCGGCGTGGCGTCCACTTTGTATTCGGGACGTGATTTGGACTATAACATGATCGTCGTGAGCGACGCCTGCGGCACCTCCCACGACCAGCGCGCCCACGATACGCTGATGGAGCTGATCTTCCCGCGCATGGCGCGTGTGCGCACGACCGCCGAGGTTCTCAATATGATCCGGAACGCAAATACGACCTAAGGAACATGAGAGTCAACTGGGTTTAGTGTGGAGGAGCATTCACCGTCGAGTAGAGAGGAGGCGCGCCGCTGTGCAGGTCAGTGACTTCCGATGTGTCCGCCCTTTCGGGCTTCGTGGCAAATGGCCACCAGACCATCAGCACGTCTCCTCCTCCCTCTCTAAAA
>Ga0080064_1005271_pt1 | contig 15411 bp, 23 predicted proteins | sample Subgrocontami54m_FD_69260 | JGI IMG/M metagenome (GOLD analysis project Ga0080064, IMG submission 69260) | Subsurface groundwater microbial communities from S. Glens Falls, New York, USA - GMW46 contaminated, 5.4 m (SPADES assembly) (version 2) ...
GATATTAAGAAGAAGTAGCGCAAAACGTATGCAAATCTACAACGACATACTCCGAAAAATTATGGAAGAAGGTGTCGACCGCGTCGGCCGCAATGCCACAACCCGCGCGCTCTTTGCCATGCAGATGCGCTTCAAAATGTCCGACGGCTTCCCCGCAGTCACTACCAAGAAGCTCGCCTTCAAAGCGGTAAAGAGCGAATTGCTGTGGTTCCTCGAGGGCAGTAATGACGACAATAGGTTGAAATCGCTCAACGGCTCCGAAAAGACGATATGGACTGATAACGCGCAGGCGGATTATTGGAAGCCAAAGGCAAAATTTGAGGGAGACATCGGCCGCATCTACGGCGTGCAGTGGCGCAAATGGCAGGCGACCGACGACCGCGTCGTCGACCAGGTCAAAGACGCGGTGGAAAAAATAAAGAAAAATCCTTCCGACCGTCGCATCATCGTTACCGCGTGGAATCCGGGCGAAATCGACCAAATGGCTCTGCCGCCATGCCACATGCTGTTTCAGTTTTTTGTAGCAGACGGCAAGCTTTCGCTCCATATGGTCCAGCGCAGTTGTGATATGTTCCTTGGAGTACCTTTTAATATCGCATCTTACTCGCTCCTGCTACATATGATGGCGCAGGTGACGGGCACTGTGGCCGACGAGTGCATTCTGACGCTCAACGACGCCCACATCTACCACGAGCACTTCGATGCGGTTAAAGAACAGCTCTCGCGCAAACCGATGCAGCTCTGCGAGCTTTGGCTCAATCCGGAGGTCAACGATATCGACAGCTTCACTATGGACGATATCAAGCTTGAAAACTACGTCAGCCATCCAGCCATACCAGCAAAGATGATTGTCTAATGAAACCACGCACCAGTATCATCGCAGCGCTCGGCAAAAACAGAGAAATCGGGCGGGGCAACGAACTCCTATGGCACATACCCGACGACCTCAAGCGCTTTAAGGCTCTGACGCTCGGACATCCGTGCATCATGGGGCGAAAAACCTTCGATTCTATAGTTGCGATACTGGGAAAGCCCTTGCCGGGCCGCCCCAATATTGTTGTTACCCGCAATCCACACTGGGCATTCGAAGGCGTACTAACCGCGAACTCACTTGATGACGCACTCGCGAAAGCAAAAGAGATTGATAAAGAAGAAATATTCATCGGCGGCGGTGCCAATCTTTGGGAGCAGTCGCTTTCATTCGTCGACCGGTTGTATTTGACACTCATCGACGACGAAAAAGAGGCCGACTCCTTCTTCCCCGCCTACGAGCATTTATTTACCAAAGTCCTCAAAGAAGAATCCAACGAGCACAACGGTTTGAAATATATCTGGAAAGATTTGGGAAAATAGTATTCCTTATATTAGACGACCGCATCCAATAAGGAACGAACAAAAAAAAGCCCGGATTGCTCCGGGCCCATAGCCTATCGAACGAATCGGGCAAAGAACAATCTGCGCCGAGCAAGGGTGGAGTAGTGTATCGTTCCGTTGACGCATTCCAGATACACCTCTTTGCCCCACAACTTACGGAGTGTTTTAGCACCTTTTACTTTGATAGCCAGTTCGGCTTCATCCCGATATTCGAACATTCCTATCATTTGGATTTTCTCCCCTCGTTTGGGGATACATTCTTCATTGCATATCCGCACCGTTGGTTTGCTTTTTGGGTTTCTTTTCGACAAGTTCAGTGTAAAGAACTTTGGCATCTCACACTCCTTTTAATAAAACGAAAAAGGCCGCTCACAACCATGCAGCGACCTTCTTACGAAAGATTTTTAGATAAAACTAGACCAAATTTTTGAACTTCCGTTGAGCAACATATTATTTTACGTCCACGCCCATGCTCCGGGCGGAGCCGGCGATTATTTTCATCGCTTCCTCAATGCTGTGGGCATTGAGGTCGGGCATCTTCTTTTCCGCAATCTCCTTAACCTGTGCCTTGGTAAGGGTACCGATTTTGGCGGTATTCGGTTTGCCGCTCCCCTTTTCTTTGCCGAGCGCCTTCAAAATCAGAGACGAAGCCGGGGGCGTCTTGAGCACAAAGTCGTACGAGCGATCCTCATAGACCGTAATCTCCGCAGGAACCAGGTCGCCGCGCATCCCCTTGGATGCCTCGTTGAACTTTTTTACAAACTCGCCGATGTTGATGCCGGCGGGCCCCAACACCTGGCCCATGGCCGGAGTGAGGGTGGCTTTTCCACCTTGGGCGATGATTTTTATTTTTTTAGTTACTTTCTTAGCCATAGTTGCATGATGCGAATTTACGAATTAGCACGAATGACACGAATAGGACGCAAGTACTTACTCCTGAAATTGACGACTAATCCTAACTTATAGTTACCCGCTTGTAAATATCTCTGAATCTGGAAGTAATCTTCCTTCAAAACGACGTCTTTTGCCTTGATTTCCAGAACGATCTTTCCGTCTACAACAAAGTCCGCAAGATTTGTCCTTAGATTTTCTACTAACTCTACCGGCAGTGCTTTTTCTCTTTCATACTTCAGGTTCGACTTCGCAAGCAAGGACTCGAGAGCATCTCCATACTGCCGCTCCTTGGCGTATCTCCCGAGCGTATTATGAACCTCAAAGAGAAACCCCGTGACCTGATACGAAAGTTCGGAATAAATTATCTCGGGCTTCTTATTCGTATCATTCGCATGCATTCGTATATTGGTGTCTCACTAGATTCTTTTAATTTGCAAAAAATCCAATTCCACCGGAGTTTCTCTACCAAACATAGCGACTAATACTTTGACCTTGCCGCGGGACTCATCCACCTCGCCAACCTTGCCGTCGAGGTCCTTAAACGGCCCGTCGACGATGGTGACAGCGTCGCCCACGCCGACATCGATGGCGTGTTTAACAGAGCCCTCCACCGCCTGCATGCGGCCGAGTAGTGTGGCCACCTCGTGGTCCTGTAGAGGCACCGGATTGACGCCGGAGCCAACAAAGCCGGTTACACGCGGCGTGTTGCGCACGACATACCAGGACTGGTCGTCCACTATCATGTCCACCAGCACGTAGCCTGGATACACCTTTTCCTGCTCCTCAACGCGGCGACCCCCCTTAATCTTGATGGTGCGCTCGGTCGGTACGACTACCTGGAAGATTTTGTCGGTAAGCCCGAGGCTCTCGATGCGCTGTTTGAGATTGCGGGCCACCGCGTTTTCGTATCCCGCATAGGTGTGTATAGCGTACCATGCGCGCCCGACGCTTATGTCTTGTTTAGCCATAGTTAAATAATGTTTTTAATGAATGCGGAAAATATATAATCGAGCAAACCAAGATACACCGCCGTGCCGAGCGAAATGGCGATAACCACGACCGTGTAGGTAATGGTGAGCCGGCGGGAGGGCCAGGTAACATGCTTCATTTCCGCGCGTACTTCTTTAAAATATTGAGGCATATGGGATAAAAATTACCTTTCCTAAGAAAAAACCCCCAAGTGGGGCCTTTTCTGTATAGTACTCTCGTTTTTTCTGCCCGTCAACCCTAGCGGATTTCGTAGGTGACAGAGACGGTTGAGGACACTTTATTTTGGCCGACGGAGATTTCCGGCGCGGCCGGCGCGGAGTCGGTAGAGGCCATACCCATACCTACCGCCTTGGCGTAATACATCGGCTGTCCGCCGCCGTTTTCGTTGAACGACACTACACGCACCAGCGTAACGCCGAGCTGTTTGGCGAGCTCGTCGGCCTTTTGCTTGGCGTCACTGATAGCTTTGCCGCGCGCATCATTTTGCAGCTTGTTCGGGTCGTCAAAAGTAAAGTTGAGTCCGGAGACTTCCGTCGCACCCTTGCCGCCGACTCCGGCGAGCAAATCCCCTGCCACAGTCAGGTCACGCACTTTGATGGAGGTAGTCTGGCGCACCTGATATCCGCGCAGAACCTGCTTGCCGCCGGGGCAGTACCCGCCCGAGCAGGCCTGATTGACGTAGTCGTACTGCGGATTGACCGAGTAGTCGGTGGTCTGGATATCTTTTTCCGCGACACCGGCACCCTTAAGATATTTTGTTATCGCGTTTATTTTATTCGTCGCCTCTGTCTGCGCCGCAGCAACAGTCGATTTTTCGGCCGTTACAGAAAAACTGAACGTCGCTATATCAGCGGCGCCGAAGGCCTCGCCGTACCCGCTGACATTGATGGTGTTAGTAGGCTGTACCCCCGCGCCGATGTAGCGCAAGCCCATAAACGCGCTTAAAGACTGCACTGCGATAAAGACCGTTAAAATAATAAGAGCCCACCTGCCTACCCCCGATTCAAATAATTCTTTCATACTATTTTGTTATTGACGTGCCTGAAACGTTTTAATTACAGAGGTAAACATGTCGTACGGCAGGGCGCCGGAGACGCCCGTTTGGCCCTTTTTATCATACAACACGGTGTACGGCGTGCCGTTGCCGCCGTTTTGCTGAGCCTCCTGCGCGTCGGCGTCTACAATGCCGGCATATTTGTTTGAGGAAATGCAGGAATTGAATTTACTCTTGTCGGCCCCGAGCTGCACCGCCAGCTGTACGTAGTAGTCCGCGCTCATTTTGCTTTGGTTGGCAAAAATGGTGTCGGCAAACTTCCAAAAGCCGTCATTGCCAAGCTGTTCGGCGACACATTCGCTGGCGAGCGCCGCCGGCTTTGCGTTTGGATGAAGCGACTCGAGCGGCAGGTGCCGGTATACCCATGCAATTTGTCCGTTGCTTTCACTGACGATGCGCTTAAGGGTCGGGTGGACAATGTTGCAAAACGGACACTGGAAGTCCGAGTACTCGATGAGCACCAACGGAGCGTTAAGAGAACCGACAATATGGTCCGTGGCAGAGGGTGCACGCACATTGGTGGCGGCAGACGGCGCCGGCCCCTGTCCTGCGGCGGCCGGAGCGGTCGGATGCAAGTTTACAAAAACTATGGCGCCCGCGACAATAATGCCGGCGATAATGATAGAAATAGAGGGACTCAACTCGAATTTTTTATTTTCTGACATTACCCTATTCTACATTATTTTACCTGACTGGGGCGGCTATCGAGAATCGAACTCGAATTGAGAGCTCCACAAGCTCCAGTGTTAACCGTTACACCATAGCCGCCATACATCGCCCAGTATCGCACAAAACTCGGTGCTCGGGACTGGACTCGAACCAGCAAGCCTTTCGGCACCACCACCTCAAGATGGCGAGTTTACCAATTTCTCCACCCGAGCATGCAATTACAATTGCTCCCCTACTATACTGAGCATTTTCTCAATTTTCAACCGCTTACGCGACGAATAAATTATAAGGAGAAGGTAAACCCAAACTTATAGCTGTAGCATATAACTGGACGACCGTTCATCTATACTATACAGACAGAAAACTGAATTTGCTCCGGCTGTCTTTTTAAAATTATTCTGCTGCGGCAACTTCCTCTTTCCCCGACGTGTTAGTCGGGGCCCCGACCAAAACGTCGGGGTTGAGAGGTTTTGTTGCTGCGGGTTTTGTGTCGGTGTTAGCTCCGCGCTGGTCGACAGCGATAGAGCGGCGCATGGCGCGCTTAACATCGTGCGCGGCCTTGCGGCGGATAAAGTAGAGCTTGGCGCGGCGCGTGCGCGTGCGGCGCAAGACCTCTATTTCATCTATCATCGGCGAGTAGAGCGGAAAGATTTTTTCAACCCCGACACCCGAGGAAACCTTGCGTACCGTAAACATGGCGCCGGCCTCGGTGCCGTGCTTGACCGCGAGTATCATGCCCTCAAACGCCTGCTTGCGCACGTTTTTGGTGGTGACCTCTTTTTTGTTGGCCTGCTTGGCGGTTTTAAGTTCGACAATGTTCTGCCAGACACGCACGACATCCCCGGATCGCAGGCCGAGATCCGCGCGCTTTTGCATATCGACTGGCGAGATGAGTACGGAAGATTTCATAGAGTTTTACCGAAAGACTGTAGCACGGGCGAAAGACCAAGGCAACACCTTCCAAAGTTAAGGAGTCGCCTTTAGCTCAGCCTCTGCGTGTATAAAATCCGCCGGCAGCGGCGCAGTAAAAGTTTTTTCTTTGCCGGTCGGGAGAGTGATAGTGATTGAAAGTGCGTGGAGCGCGAGGCGCTTAAAGCCGAGCAGGGCCTGGCGGCCGGGGCCGTAGAGCACATCGGCGATAATCGGATGTTGTATGGCCGCACAGTGCACGCGTATCTGGTGGGTACGGCCCGTTTTTGGAAATGCCTCTATATATGCGGCACCCTGCCCGCTTGCGTTGGTCTTTGTCGAAGTATTGGCGATGCGGCGCCACGTGGTCGACGCCTCGCGCTGTACGCCATGCGGACGCGTGGCCGAGCGGGGCCCGCGGCCGCCGCGCGCGCTCCCTATCGCGCGCTCGATCTGGCCGCGCTCCTCTTTGAGCGCGCCGTGCACGAACGCCCGGTACACTTTTTTTATTTTCCTCTCCTGAAACTGCTCCTTTAAAAACGCGTGCGCTTCCTCTGTTTTGGCAACAACCAATACGCCGGAAGTTTCCCGGTCGATGCGATGCACAAAATGAAATTCCCCTTCACCGTATTTTTTTTGGAGCCATGCGGACAGCGCCGGGTACTCGTGCTTGCCGTCCGGATACACAATCATTCCCGATGGTTTGTTAACCACCACTACATCGTCATCCTCGAATATAATCATCGGCTTTTCCATCGGTGCACCCTGAGAGGTTCGAACTCCCGACCTTCCCCGTGTAAAGGGGTTGCTCTACCAACTGAGCTAAGGGTGCGTGCTTTTATTCTATCAACTGGTGTCCCCGGAGGGAATCGAACCCCCATAGCCGGCTTAGAAGTCCGGAGTTTTATCCATTAAACTACGGGGACTAAGGTTGAATCTTAATGTACCCTTCTTTTATCATTTTCTCAACGTAGTCTCTCCTCTTGAGATTTTTGATTTTTCTTTCGACCGAACGAGCGTCTTGTAAAGTTTTATACTCTTGTTTTAGTAAAAGTGCATGAACTTTAAGACGTTTCGTGGTGGCAGTGTCGCCTTTTGTGTGTTGTCTTAAACGCCTGGTTATATCATCGGTGCTACCGATGTAATATTTTTTTGACCCAGTTTGGAGAATATACACCCAAGCCATTGTTTTGTTGCCAGCCCCGACGCCGCTTTGCGGGTCGGGGAGCCGACCTCCGTAAGACGGAGCGTCGGCTTGCACCATAGCATTAATCGACAGAGTCGATTACATAATGCGGAGCATTATGTATATAGTACCAAGCGCCACGAGAATTCCGCTGAACCACAGAATATATTTTTTGATGAGGTCGAGCACCGCCATGCCGTACCGCTCCGTCATATAAACAAAAATCGCCATGCGCGCGGTGCGCCCTAACACGTAGCCGGTGATAAACGGGACAAAGTGCACGCCCAAAAATCCGCCTGCGTAAATAAACACCTTGTCCGGTATCGGGGTAAACGAGGCAACCGCCATCGTCCAAAACACATGCGCCGCGATAAAGTGCCGCGCGGTTTCAAAAGCCGTTTCCAGATGATAGAAAGCCAAAATCGGCTCGCCGAATTGGTGGTAGAGAAACGCCGCAACAAAATAGCCGGTCGCCGCGCCAAGCGCGGAAAAGGAGGCGGCGATAGCTAGGTAGGCGCGGGAGCGCTCTTTGTGCGCCAGCACCAATGCCACCAAAAACAGCTCCGGCGCGACGGGGAAGAATATCGCGTCGGTAAACGCGACAAGCGCGAGCCAGCCCAAGGCGTGCGGACGTTGCGCGTGACCGACAAACCACTGCCACACGCGCTCATGCCATACGATTATAGGATTTTCCATAGTATTAGTGGACTGTTTCCCCCGGCGCCCCGGTCGTTTCAAACAAAGCAAACGGCGTATCCGTTCCGCCGGTGGCCAGTATCATCGCCTGGCTCTCAAGCCCTATCATCATCCGCGGCGCCAAATTAGTGACAAAAGGACACCGCTTCCCCACCAATGCCTGCGGATCGGGAAAGTACGCTTTGATTCCGGAGAGTACCTGCCTCTCCTCGGTACCAAAGTGTACCTTGAGTTTTAGGAGTTTGTCGCTACCCTCTATATTTTCGACAGAAACAATTTCGCCGATTTTTATCTCGACTTTTTTAAAGTCGTCTATCGTAATCATTTGTGCATTCTATCGAGATAACTCTGCAAAATCAAAGCCGCCGCCGAGGCATCCAACGCATCCTGGTTCGGATGAGCTTTGCGTGACTTCTCCTCCGGAGCAAACTGCCGCGCGGCCATGGCGCTGGTAAAGAACTCGCGCTCGTAGTGCACCGGCAGTCCGGTGAGCTCGCCGATGTCTTTTTTAAACTGCTCGATGTCCTCCATGACCTCATTTTTTTCGCCGGAGAAATTACGTGACTCCCCCATCACTATCGCGCCGGCGCCCTTCTCCTTGATAAGCGCGGCAACTTTGGAGATGGCATCGCGCCCCGCATCAACGGTCGCCAAAGGAAAAGCCACCGTTCCGTTGTCGTCGGAAACAGCCAGCCCGATGTTTTTTGTCCCATAATCTATGCCGATGTATTTCATATTCAATTTATTTCTTGGCGGGGCCGTCTCGAGTTCGGACTTTTCAGTGCCTTGCCCTGCAAGGCGGATTAGACTCAGTTTACACTACCCAATCGACGCGTCTCGAGCGCTAGTCTATTATTCCTTTTTTTGACAGAATGAGTGCATGACTGACGAGTTCTCTCTTGCTTACACCAAACCCGAAGCCGAAGCCTACTTTGCATTCGGGAACGCTGAGCAACAGGGAGACAAGTACCTTAAACTTGCGCTTGATAGTTTGCCAGTAACAGGAGCTCGAGTTCTCGATTACGGATGCGGTTTTGGTCACTCCGTTTCTGTACTCGTGCCTTTTATGCCTAAAGAGATTGTCGGGGTAGAGCCGAGTGAGACTATGCTGGCCGAGGCAAAAAGATTACTTCAAAAAGGAGAATTCGGTGCCGATACAAAAGTTACTTTTGAGCTTCTTACATCTCTACCCCTCCCATACACAGACGCTAATTTTCAAGGCATACTCTCGCGATACGTATTCCACTATATTTCGGACACCAAACCTGTCTTGCAAGAATTATTTCGCGTTTTAGCGCCAAGTGGGTGGCTTGTTGCAATATTCAGCGATGTTACCTTTCATGCTGGTTACGATCATTTGGCCAACACGCCATTACCTCTCAAATTTAAAGAAGTCATGACTGCTCGCACGTTGGCAAAACCAGGAAAAGAGATTGTCAAAAATGCACAAGATGTGGGTTTTGAGATTATCAAATACGAAATATTACCGAGCGATAATAATGTCGCCGCGCTTGATCCAATCTATCCTCACAAAGATAAAATCCGTATAGAAGCGGGCTTGTTAGTAGCCCGAAAGATTTAGCGGCGACGCTTTATCTTTGCTTCAAAGGTCTCAATGTTTATGGCTCCTGCCGGATGTCCGGTTGAGAAGCGACCCCTAACCGCTATGCGCCAAGAAAAGCCTGCTTTTTCTAAAAACTTTTCTAAAACCTCACGACTACCAATTGATGTTGAAAATCCTATAAACAGTTTGCCTTTTGGTTTTAGATATTTAGGTGCTTGTGAGATAAAACGACCCAGTAGACGGTAGCCAGGATCATAAAAGGCGACCTGTATTAGGTTAAGTCTTTTATTTCCACCAAAATCTCCCCAAGGGACATTCCAAATAATGGAATCGAATTTCTGACCACGAGGAATATTTTTAAAGATGTCGCTCCGATAGGCAGTTACTACGGCATCTACTTTATGTCTTTTTGCATTTTCAAGTGTATTTTTGACAGCGTGCGGATTTATATCCACAGCAGTAACTGCTTTTGCTCCTTGAAACGCTGCGGTGATTGCAAGTAGGCCAACACCCGAACCTACTTCAAGCAACGTCTTTCCTTTTTGATTGGGGAGATGCTTAGCGTAAAAAGCTGAATCGAGTACGTAGTGTGGTGAAAATACGTCTGGATAGACCACATACATTTTGCCATTTACAATAGTGGTATATTTCTTGCGTCGCGAGCGTATTTTTTCTATGAGCTTTTCTTGGGCTCCAAAATTTTTATCTGGTGTAGTTTTTACTACCATATGTGACTATTCTATCGCTTCCATTGATTTATCCAAACGACGCACCTCGAGCGCAAAAACTGCGCTCTATTTGGCGGTGGGGGGAGGATTCGAACCTCCGATACCTTGCGGTATGTTTGTTTTCAAGACAAATCGTTTAAGCCTCTCACGCACCCCACCCTTATGGTGGACAGAATACACTCTTTTCTCTACCATGGCGACAGAGGTTTACGGGAGAGACAACATGAAACTCGAGGGTTTGGTACACGCGACCGTCTGTTTTCCTATCAACGACAGAGGGGAGGCTCTTATCGGCCGAAAGACGCGCATCATCGGCATCGGGCTTTATAACGGCCCGGGCGGCGGCATCGAGGACGGCGAGACCATCGACAAGGCCACCGTGCGCGAAGTGCGCGAGGAAATAAATATACTAATCGACCCACGCCATCTCGAGCGCCGCGCGGTAGTGTATTGCCACAACTACAAAAAAGATGGCGTCACGCCGTTTGACTGCAAACTCTATGTCAGCGTAGCGCCCGTGTGGGTAGGCACTCCCCGCCCCAGCGATGAACTTATCGACCTGTGCTGGGTCGCGTCGAGAAACTTGCTGGTCTACGAGATGATGGCCGGCGACCGCGACTGGGTGCCGCAGGTGCTCATGGGGAAAACGCTCGCCGTCGAAGTGTGGTACGCGCCGGGCATGACAGGCCTCGCGCAACCGACCCGTATCGAATCGCGCACACCGCAGGAGCTTGACCGCTCATGGACAATCCCATGAGCGTTTTTCTTTGCGTTATACTTATGGCATGACCGAGGACTCTGGTATTTATTGGCACGTCGACACGCACGAGCACCAAGAGCGCACCAACGACTGGTACTGGGGCCTGGCGCTTATCGCGCTTGCGGGCGCCGCGCTTGCGGTATTTTTCGGCGACTACCTTTTGGCGATCATTATCGCGCTGGGCACCGTATCGCTGTGGGTGCTCATTGTGCGCGGACCGCGCGAACATGAGGTGCGCGTCACGTCGCGCGGTCTCCACATGGACGGCACGCTGTACCGGTGGAGCGGCGTGGATTCTTTTTGGGTTGAGGACGAGCGGATGTTGCCGGCAGGCAAGCAGGCGTATTTGTTGGTGACCACGCACGGCATACTGCATCCGCAACTGGTCATCCCTATCGGCGACATAAACCGCGCGCGCAATGTGCGCGAGTACCTGCGGCGCATCGTTAAAGAGGAGGAACAGGAGCCGCACATGGGGCATCACATCGCACAGATGCTCGGTTTGTGAACATAGAACATTGTGTACTGTACAAATATCCTATACAATAAATAGGTGGCCGGAAATCGCTACTCGACGGAGGTTAAGCTACAAGTTGAACGCCTACGCAAGGCGGGCAAGACCTATGCACAAATACGCGAGCAATTTCCTATCCCAAAAAGCACGCTCTCGGTGTGGCTCGGAGAAAAGTATAAGGGAATATTCGACCGGAAAGCACAACTAAAACACCTTAAGCGAATTCGTCTACTTTCTGCAGAGACTGTACGAAATATGCGAATAGCCCGTAACCTTATCCCAGCTGAAAAAGGGCGTGAAATTGCAAAAACAGTTCCTATTAATAATGTGCCAGTATTAAAGTCCTTGTTGGCGATGTTGTATTGGGCTGAAGGCTCAAAATACGAGGGCGTGGGCGGACTTAAATTTGTAAATACCGACCCGCGCTTAGCTTTGCTTTATCTTTCGCTCTTACGGTCATGCTTCCCTATCGACGAAAAGAGTCTGCGCATCAGACTCCACGTGCACCACTACCACGACAAAAAGAAAGCCGTCAAGTTTTGGTCAAAATTGCTTAGCGTGCCCCAATCCCAATTTTGGAAACTGTATGTAAAAAAGAGAAGCAAGCAAAGACGCTTTAGAAAGAACTTTATGGGCATCTGCTTTATCTATTACACCGGTAATGCTATAAGAATAGAGCTGCTTGAGTTGGCATACGCCTTGTATGCTAGAGTAGCTAAACAATAAGTCCCCGTAGTTCAACGGATAGAATGCGAGGTTGCGGACTTCGTGATCCAGGTTCGATTCCTGGCGGGGACACAAGATCGAAAAAGCAAACTTCTTTGCTTTTTTGTATACTTGTGTCGGGCACAGCGATGTTTTGCACTTGCAAAACCGCGAGCCGGGGTCGAGAACGAATCCCGCGACGGCGGGATTCGACTCGTGACCACAAGAACTATAAACTTAGCGCACGCTCTCGTAGTCCAATGGATAGAACACTTCCCTCCGAAGGAAGAGATGCAGGTTCGATTCCTGCCGAGGGCACAAGTATCGGGACGGGGTCATTTTCGGAGTGGTTTTCTTTGACCGCCAACAAAGAAAACCAGTGCATTTTTGCTGTGCCGCGCGCTTCGCGCGCGTGGAGAGTGAGGTTCGAGCCGAAGATTTTTTGGAGGGAGGATTTTTTGGAGGGGTAGTCTTTGGATTTGGCTGTTTCTTCAAGCACTGAAGCGTCCTTTAGCCATGCTCGCATGGGTTCGAGCCAGACGGCGGCGTTCCGTTCAAGAAGCAGGATTCTCTCCTGCGCCGACCTCTTTTGAGACATCAACTCGCGCTTGCGCGAAAGATACTCGTCGCGCTCAATATCCTGCTCCACAAACAAGTCAGTGAGGCGGGCGATTTTGCCGTCTAGCTCGGCAATCTTCGCCCGCATCGCTTGAACGGACGCCGCCGTGGTTTGAGAGGCTTCCTGTGCGTCTCGCTCGGCCATTGCGTCTAATTCCTTTGCCCAATGCGCGGGCAAGTGGAACTTGGCGAGCAACTCGGAGAGTTGCGAGTCCAATGCTTCTTCGCGCACATACGGTTGCGAGCAATGGACGGCGGCTTTCTTCTTCGTACAGCGATAGTACACATAGCGGTGTACGTTGCCGTTCTTCTGCCGCTTCAATTTGTCCTCGGCAGTTATAGAAAAGCCGCATTCGCCGCATCGCAAGAGGCCGCAATACACTTGCGGCTCGTTCGTCGCTTTGTGATGCGCGCGACTGCGAAGCGCGAGTACTTTTTGCACCTTGTCGAACAACTCCTTGCTCATGATAGGCGTATGCGTGCCCTCGTACATTTCGCCGCTATAGGCGAAATGGCCGAAGTAAAAAGGGTTGGAGAGCAGGAATGTTATCTGGTCTTTCTTGAGTGGCAAGCCGCCGCCTTTGCTCCATCCGCGGGTGGCTCCGGTCTTGATGCCTCGCTCAAAAAGAAACTGCGCAATATCTTCAAGCCGTGATTCGTTCTTGGCGTACAACTCAAACGCCTTGCGCACGAGCGGCGCTTTGCGCCTATCCACTACGATAGTCTTGGTATACGGGTCGTTGAGGTAGCCGAGCGGCGCGGTGCTCGGATAAATACCCATTCGCGCTTTCTGCCGGAGGCCGCGCGTCACGTTGACGCTCAAGTCGCGGATGTACTGATTCGCCATGCCGAACTCCACGGACATGAGAAGTACATTGTCGTGCGGAAGATACGTCTTGTCGTGCGTAACAATTTTCTGAACGACGCTCTGTTGCAAAAGCCAACTGATGCGCCCGCTATCCACCGGATTGCGCGAGAGGCGGTCTATTTTCCAACAGACGATGCCCTGCGCTTCGCCGCGCTCGACACGTTTCAACATGTCCTCGAACACCGGACGCCCCGGCATCTTCGCGCTCCGCTTTTCCACCAACTCCTCCGCAATCTCCAACCCGTCGCGCTTGGCGACCGCGCGCAATTCGGCAAGCTGCGCCTCGATGGAGAGCACTTGTTTGTCCTCGACATCGGTGCTTTTGCGTGCGTAGAGAAAGTAGGCGGTGTTCATAGTAGGTAGAGATATATCTCTGTATAGAATAATAGTACCCTAACTGCTACCATATACGCAACAGCAGTTGTGAATATGGATATAACAAAGAGATTTGCAAAGCGGGTGAAAGAAGCACGGCTGAAAAAGAAGCTGTCGCAAGCCGACCTTGCCGCCAAGTTGGGACTGCACCCGACATACATTAGCCAAGTCGAACGCGGCGTGCGGAACATGGCTCTCAAAAATATAGAAAAAGTAGCGCGAGCGTTGGGCGTTCGCCCCGATAAACTGCTGCGATAAATCGCCGCGACTCAACTTGACATGAGGTTGTAGAGATGGTATCATCCACCTCGGCTTAGTTTGGGCCATGGAAATCACGAAAGGAGAACGCCATGGAATTGGACAAACGCCAGTGGTACGTCCGCTGGTTCTTCTGGTCTTTGATGGTCTGGGACGAGTTCAAGGAAACGGACAGCTCGTGGCGGTATGAGAACGGCACCAATCTGTGCCACTTCATCCGCGTCATGCTCGTCTGGTGCCCCCTCGTTCTGCTGCTGAACGCTGCGGTATACGGCTCGGGAATCGCTGCGCTGACGGCACTGCCAATCTATCTCTATGGCGGCGTCGGCTACGCATGGGTCGTAGGCATTATCGCGTTCGTCGTCGCCCTCATCCTTGCTATCAAGTTCGCCTTGCGGCGGCTTAGGGAATGGGAGCGGCGGCAACCTGCGATGCACAAGTCCGAAAAGAAGAATGAAACTCCGAAGGTCGCTCCGGCACCGACGGGGCCCGGCTTCTTTGAAGTCCTGTGGAAATACATCGTCGGGCTGAAAAAGAAAGTCTGCCCGACAATCACGTTCAATCGGCAAACGCAGGAGGCCGTGTGATGAGGAGCATCGTCAAGGAGTTCATCCTCCCGTGGAAAGCACTGCTCGGTTTTGGCCTCGTCATCGCCATTGTTGGTGGTGCCCAATGGGGCGCGGCGGCAGTTGTCAACGCCAACACGTTTTCCGCCACCAACGTGGCGTGTACCCTAAAAGCGTTCGACAATAATAACGTCAACGTTCTTATGAAAGTTGACTGCGGCGGCAGTGAAGACTCGACCAAGGACGCAGCATTCATCGCGGCGTACCTCCAGAAACCGGGGACATTCACTTGTACCCGTTACAACTGGGCATACGCCGATTGCAAACTGCAAGAGGCCGCAAAGGCCAACTAGTCGGTTTCGTCTCAAGGGCTCGCGTTTCGGCGCGGGCTCTTTCTTTTTATACGCCTTCGTAGCGGGGAGCTTCGCCAAGCCCAAAAATACTTGGCGAAGAATAGTCTTGTGCGCGCACGGGCGGGTGGGGCAAGCACTCCACGGGCTTGGGTTGCATTTGCATTCCCCTCCAAAAAATCCTCCCTCCAAAAATCTTCGGCTTTGTATTTCTTGAACCTCCTCACGCGCGCGAAGCGCGCGGCGTGCCGCAGAATCAGTGGTTTTCTTTGTTGGCGGCCAAAGAAAACCACTCCGAAAATGACCCCGTCCCGATACTTGTGACTCTATACA
>Ga0080064_1005272_pt1 | contig 15408 bp, 12 predicted proteins | sample Subgrocontami54m_FD_69260 | JGI IMG/M metagenome (GOLD analysis project Ga0080064, IMG submission 69260) | Subsurface groundwater microbial communities from S. Glens Falls, New York, USA - GMW46 contaminated, 5.4 m (SPADES assembly) (version 2) ...
CGATACTTCTTTTAAGTTGTCTCTTGGTGATTATGTTCGCATAGATATACCGCGTTCATTCGTTTTTAACCTTCGTGATTTGATATATTTGTATCTTGTTTTTTGTCTTGTTCGCAGTAAAATTTCTCGAATGATCGGTGTTTAGAAAAGGGGGTAAATATGATTCATCATGTATCTGGTAAATTAGGTTCCGGTAAGACTATGTTTTGTGTTCAGCAGATTGTTGATTGGATACTTGCGGGTAAGATGGTAGTTACTAATGTTCGGCTTGTGGATGGTTGGGATTATATTTTAACGAAGCATAAGATGGGCGGCATGGGTTCTTTTATTCATTACATGAAATCTGATTTTGTCCGTCAGGTGGATTTTCAAATTGCGCTTGCTACTCGCTATGTTCAAAAGTATCAATACTGTTCCGACATTACAGAGGCTGCTGAATATGCCATGAAACTTGGTTCTTCTGCTGAGGCTTCTCGGATATTTATATTTGATGAAGCTCAAATATTTATTAACTCTCGCATGTGGAAGTCTACCTCACAGAGGATTGTTGAATTTTTTACACAAAGCCGCAAGCTTGGTTTTGAGGTTTATCTGGTGAGTCAAGATAGGGACTCTGTTGATAGACAAATTAGGGTGCTTGCTGATTTTCATTATAATCTCAAAAACATGGCAAATATAAAACCTCTTGGTATCCGTATTTTTCCTCGCATGGGTCTTTTGATTAAAAGACATCCTGATTCTCAAACATTGCAGGGTGTTAATTTTATATCTTATAGTGATTGGATAACCAAAATGTATGATACTCAACAGCTTTTATCTGTTCGTATGGCTCCTCCAACTCCGTGGTCTACTCATTTCGTTAAAGAGCATCCTTGGGTCTCTGGTTGTAAAGCTCGTTATGAGTATGGTAACTGTCGTTTCAGAGAGATTGCCAAGGATCAGGAGTTTCGGTTTATTTCTGATCAGGTAGCGCCCCTTATGCAGCATGGTCAGTTTGTCGGTGATATGCCTTTGATTACGGATCCAGAATTAGTTGAGGAAATGACACCTCAGGGGAAAGTTGTTAATATTGATCAGCGCCGTTAGATAGATAGATTTTTTATTGTTCTTTTAATAAAAAATCTTTTCGTAACGGCCTTAATTTTCAGTAGGCTCTTTTTTACTTCCGTTACGAAACTGGGGGATACTTGGGTATGGCTGGTCTTAAAATCTCTTGCTGGCGGGGCTTGTGAGAGGCTGTTTTAGGCTTTTTTATTGCGCTTATGATGTTATAAGCTGTTTCTACTGATATATTGAATTTTCGTGCTATGTCTCTTGTTCTTATTCCCCGACCTTTTAGATTTAGGATTTCTTTATTCCGGCCCTGCTGGTATTTTTCTTTAAGTTCTCTCCGGATTCTTCTTAACCATAAATCAGCGCTATCCCATGTTATTTCAAATTCTTTTGCCACTCCGGATACTGTTTGTCTGTAATTATATCCTGCTGTAGTCAATTCGTTCATCTTTTTTTCTATAGTTTGTTTTAAGCTTTCTATTCGGTCTTTTCTTTCCGGTTCGTCTAACTTCCACGCTACATGCTCTTTAAAGAGTCTTTTTCCGTAGCATAATCCTTTGTTGAGTTCCTCAAGTATTTGGGTGAGGGTAAGGCAGGTTTCCTCGTCTATTTGTAGTTTTACTGTAACGGCTTTTGTATCTTCTTGGTTTCTTGGGTCAACTTTGAAAATCATGAGGTTCCTCCTGTAGTAGTATTTTAATTCTTACTTGCTACCACAGAAGGTTGTGTTTTTTAAAGAGTTTTTTTGGGTGTTGAGGGAATAGAGGTAAAGCAGGGTTAGCAGGATTATATTTGACATAATATACATTATGCGACAAAGATAAGTTGCATGATACAGCCCTTAAATCATCCGGGGCGGCCTCTCCTGTCCGTTCCAACCCAAGTATCCTGTCTTTAGAGAGAGTCAATCATCAGGTTCTTCTCAATTTCAATTGATGTGATTCGCCGAGCGCTTTATGGCTACAAAACTATTCCGCAATGAAATAGCTTGCATTTTCTCAAAAAGTATTATACTTCTCAAAAGAAAAGCCCCTTGTTTGCACAAGAGGCTTTAAGGTATCCCCGTTGGGGATTTACCTGCGGAGTCAAACTCCATTATTGTAGTAAGCAGCGCAGGCATTTGTTTGGTATAATACGCTAATATAAATAACTTAACCGTATATTTAAGTCAAGGGAAAAATAGGAGGATGTGTATATGAGTAATTTTACTCTCGGTTTGGATATGGGAACAAATTCCATCGGCTGGGCGATGATTGGGCATGACAACGAGGAACAGCCGTCAGGATTGATTGCCTGCGGCACACGCATATTTCAGGAGGCGGTGGATGCAAAAACGAAGACTCCTAAAAACAAAGCCCGCCGTGACGCACGTTCCGCGCGGAAACTTGTTTCAAGGCGAAAGATGCGGAGGGATAATCTTCTTAATCTTTTGTTGCAGAATAACCTCCTGCCCAAAGATGCAAGCTACAGAGAAAAACTGTTCACTGATAATAAACTATTTGACCCATACCAGTTGAGAAAACGGGCTTTGGATGAAAAATTGACACCCTATGAATTGGGGCGGGTTCTATATCATCTCTGTCAAAGGCGCGGTTTTCAAAGCAACAGGAAGGCAAAATCAAAAGAGGATGGCGATGTAATAACGGCTATTACTTCCCTGCGTCAAAAGATGATTGATTTCAAAAGCCGAACTCTTGGCGAATATCTTGCGAGCCAACCAGTAAAGCGAAACCGTTACACCGACCGTGCCATGTATCAGGAAGAATTTGAACTCATCTGGCAATCACAGGAAAAATATCATCCCGATATGCTCAATCCGGCATTCAAGGTGACTATCCACAATACAATCTTTTTTCAACGACCGTTAAAAGTTCAGAAAAACCTTGTAGGCAAATGCACCTTTGAACCATCACGAAAGCGGGCGGCCAGAGCATTGCTTGAGACACAGCGATTTAGAATGCTTCAGGATTTGAATCATCTCGCAATCAAAAACCCGATTACCCGTGAATACCGCCCTCTTGCAACTGATGAACGAGAAAAGTTGCTAAACCTTTTAGAAAAACAAAAAACTTTAGGTTGGAGTGCAGCCCGTAAGAAGCTAAAACTTCACGAAGGAGAGGTTTTTAATCTTGAAGAAGGAAAGAAAAAGGAACTGATAGGCAATCGCACAGATTATGCCTTGCGTTCAATATTGAAAGAAAATTGGGACAACTTGCCGCCGGAAAAACAAAATGCGCTTATTACCGATATGCTTACCATTGATAGCGAACAGGGCTTTCTAAACCGCATGACATCACACTGGGGGTTTGACGCAGAGACAGCAGAAAAACTTGCAAAGACTGAACTTGAGCAAGGTTATGCAAGGCTTTCGCGCAAGGCAATATGCAAAATACTGCCTTTTCTTGAAGAAGGTTTAAATTATTTTGTCGCATGCTTTGCTGCGTATGATTCTTGTCCACCAGACAAAAAACAGCAAATTATCAACTTCGTTAAAGCAGGTATGGAATTTGATAAAGCCTGCAAAACTGTTGGTTATAATTACAGCAACATTACCCAGCAAACATTTACGGATAAACTCGGCGAGCCGCCGTATCTCCGCAACCCTGTTGTGCAAAAGGCATTGTATGAAACACGCAAGGTTATAAATACGATTATCCGTGAATATGAAAAACCTGCAACCGTCCGCATAGAGATGGCGCGGGATATGAAGCTCACAAAGAGACAAAAAGATGAGTTGCAAAAAAAGCAAAATAAAAATAAACAGGCCAATGAGCAGGCAAAGAAGATTTTACAAGATGAATTCGGGATACAGAATCCAACCAGAGAAGATATTCAGAAATATAACATGTGGCTGGAGTGTAAAATGATTTGCCCTTACACAGGAGCAGAAATATCGCGCACAATGTTGTTTTCTTCAAAAGTGGAGGTAGAGCATATTTTACCTTACAGCAGAACCTTGGATGATTCTTACATGAACAAGACATTGTGTATAGCAGAGGAAAACCGTATCAAGCACAATAAAACACCTTATGAGGCCTATCATGCAAATACAGAGAGGTATGAGGGGATACTTCAGCACGTAAAAATCTTGCCGTGGCCCAAGCGCAAGAAATTTGAGCAAAAAGAAATAGACACTGATAAATTTGTTGAGCGGCAATTAAACGACACGCGCTATATTTGCACGGAGGTTAAGAAATATCTTCAAAGCCTTGGGGTAAGTGTAGAGATAAGCAAAGGCGAAGCAACTGCCGCGCTGCGCCACCGCTGGAATCTGAATAGGATTTTAGCAAGGGACGGCATTATAGAGAAAAACCGCGAAGACCACAGACACCATGCCGTTGACGCTGTTGTTATAGCGTTGACTTCGCGCGCCTTGTTTCAAAAACTTTCCCGCCTTTCCGCTCAAAGCGGCACGGCCTTGAGCGAGCGCGGATTTTATCTTGATAAACCGTGGCCTTCATTTTACGAGGATGTGGATGAAAAGGTCAAAAATATAATTGTATCCCATGCGCCAAGCCGCAAGATAAGCGGCGCATTGCATGAAGAAACTGCATACGGCTACAGCGAATATGAAGAATGTTTTGTTTACCGCAAACCATTGTCAAACCTTACCGAAAATGAGATTGAAAAAATCCGTGATGCAAAGATTAAACAGCTTGTGCAAGAGCGGCTTGCCCGATTTGATGGCAATCTTAAAAAGGCATTTGGCGATGAAAATAACCCTCTTTTGCATATTGACGGAAAAACGCCGATCAAGTCTGTGCGTCTCAAAGTCAATCTCAATAAAAATATCACCTATCCAATTGTTGACACAAAAGGCAGTGCGTATAAATACTTCAAATACGGCAACAATCATCATGTTGAGATTATAGAAAATATTACAACTGGTCAGCGAAAAGGAATTTTTGTTACTGCACTGGAAGCAGCCAAAAGAGCAAGAAGGGATAAAATGGCAATTCTCCAAAAAGACCAAGTACCAGAGTGGAAATTTATAATGTCCTTGTGCATAAATGATATTGTTGAGACAAAAGATGATGAAAAGAATAAGTTATATAGGGTACAGAAAATATCAAGCGGCAAACAAATGGAGATAACTCTAAAACATCTTAATGATTCCATGCCGGATTACAACGACAATACATGGGCTATGAAAAGCGCAACTGCAACCAAGGCAATTATGCGTAAAGTAGCAGTAGATGCCATTGGCAATATTTATACCTGCAATGATTAAACGGATTATTGAAATATCAAGCCCCGCAAGGCTCTCTCTGAAAAATCAACAGATGATTGTTGAGCGGGAGGGTTTTGAGACAACAACCGTCCCGATAGAAGACATAGGCATCCTGATTTCAGACCACCCTCAAACGAGCCACACGCAGGGGCTTCTTTCTGCATGTTGTGAAAACAATGTGTCAGTAATCATCTCAAATAAAAAACATATACCGTCTGCCGTGCTTTTGCCTCTTGACGGCAACAGCCTCCACTCAAAAACCATTGCAGAGCAGATTCAAATAACAGAACCTACACGAAAGCGGTTGTGGCAGGCAATTATTCAGGCTAAAATCCGAGAACAAGCAAAGGTCTTGCATCAAGCCATCGGCGATAGCAGTCCCCTCCCCCAATTTGCCTTAAGGGTTAAAAGCGGAGACCCTGAAAATCTTGAGGCGCAGGCATCGCGTATCTACTGGCAGAAACTTTTTGGCCCTAATTTCCGCCGCAACCCCGACGGCGCAGATATCAACATCCTTCTCAATTATGGATATGCAGTCATGCGCGCGGCAGTTGCGCGAGCTATAGTTTCCACGGGCTTACATCCTTCTCTGGGACTGCATCATCACAATCAGTATAATAGCTTTTGTCTTGCAGATGATCTCATGGAGCCGCTTCGTCCTGCTGTTGATATGAAGGTTTATGAATTATGCAAAACTCTGACAGGCGAGCCCGAATTGACGCCCGATACAAAACGCATTCTTCTGGAAATATTAAATAAGGATTGCGTGATAAATAACACCCGGCTGCCGATAATGGTTGCCTTGCATCGCTACGCCGCAAGCATCCGAAAGGCTATTTGCGGCGAAGACAAAAAACTTGTCCCCGAACTTCTCTATCGGGGAGTGGAGATTCCTGAGCTATGAGTTTTGGAGGATTCCGCAGTATGTGGGTTTTAACTATGTTTGACTTACCCGTAGATACTGACGAGGCGCGTAAGGCTTACCGCTATTTTCGCAAGGCATTGTTAGATGACGGTTTCGTTATGCTGCAATTCTCAGTCTATGCCAGGCACTCTCCGAGCGAGGAAAATGCCGTTGTTCACGAGAAACGGGTAAAGGCATTTCTGCCGGACGATGGCGAAGTGCGTTTATTAAAAATCACGGATAAGCAATTTGAACGGATGAAGGTATTTTATGGAAAAATGAGGAAGGCTACAGAAAAATCGCCCGAACAAATCAGTTTTTTCTAATCCGTTCGGGCATGTTCCTGTAGTAAAACAGGGTGTTGCCGTGAAGCTATTATACCAAACAAATGCCTGCCCGCAAACCACAACAATTCAGGTATGATAACTTTAAAAGCTGCCATTATACCAAACAAATGCCTGCCCGCAAACCACAACCCAATCTCCGACGATGAAAAAGATGAGTTATTATACCAAACAAATGCCTGCCCGCAAACCACAACCATCATAGTATCTTATCCAAATAGGAACGATTATACCAAACAAATGCCTGCCCGCAAACCACAACTCTCTGGCTGTCTCTTTCCTGTATCTTTAATTATACCAAACAAATGCCTGCCCGCAAACCACAACGCAACTGCCCTGATAACATCCATTTTATTTATTATACCAAACAAATGCCTGCCCGCAAACCACAACGGCAATAGTTATTGACCGCGCTGGAAACTAATTATACCAAACAAATGCCTGCCCGCAAACCACAACCAGGGGTGCAGGTTAGTCTCAAGCCTATAAATTATACCAAACAAATGCCTGCCCGCAAACCACAACGTCCTCGTTGAGCGCTACATCCAGTCTCTGATTATACCAAACAAATGCCTGCCCGCAAACCACAACATGTATGGCGGCCTGACCATAAACAACACAATTATACCAAACAAATGCCTGCCCGCAAACCACAACACAGTTGACCCCGTAACCGATCCGTTTGGATTATACCAAACAAATGCCTGCCCGCAAACCACAACTGGTCATACATGGCAGATAACATACCTCGTATTATACCAAACAAATGCCTGCCCGCAAACCACAACCATACGAGGATTATACAACATATATTGAGATTATACCAAACAAATGCCTGCCCGCAAACCACAACAGCAAATCCAGTCCCAGAGCGTATCTATAATTATACCAAACAAATGCCTGCCCGCAAACCACAACTTGCTTGGTCAAGTTGTTTCTGGGCGGCAATTATACCAAACAAATGCCTGCCCGCAAACCACAACCGTTTTAAGTTCCGGCATTTCTAACATCTAATTATACCAAACAAATGCCTGCCCGCAAACCACAACGCCAGCCTGCGTGGTAAATATAAAGCCGAATTATACCAAACAAATGCCTGCCCGCAAACCACAACATACTGGCGGAGGGGTGTTTGTCTGGGTGTATTATACCAAACAAATGCCTGCCCGCAAACCACAACTCATCCTTCCATATTATGGTCTGTTCAGAATTATACCAAACAAATGCCTGCCCGCAAACCACAACACCTCCTTCTCCTGTAAAAACTTCCCCACATTATACCAAACAAATGCCTGCCCGCAAACCACAACTACTATGTCCTCATGGCTATCTGATAGCTATTATACCAAACAAATGCCTGCCCGCAAACCACAACGATGTTTGCAACATCGGCAGATTTAGCATTATACCAAACAAATGCCTGCCCGCAAACCACAACAAGAACAGTGGGATAAGTTATTGGGCCGCCATTATACCAAACAAATGCCTGCCCGCAAACCACAACTATAGGGATCTCAAGGCTGATGAGTATAAGAAGTAAGCAGTTTAACCTGTGATAGCACAGAGCTTTTTATATCTCTTACTTTAGGCAAAGGAGAGATAAGTTCACCTTCTTTTATAAAAGGAACAAGGAGTTCCTCAAGCTCACCGCCACATCTGCACAGATCCGGTTTATCAATGGATGGAACAAGGTAATAATGGTAGCAGCCCCTGCATCTTAATACAGACTTTGACCCGGACATCTTTCCCCTCTTGGCGATCGGTTTTCCTTCTACCTCCATGATATCCATTGCAAAATCGATCACAGGCGCATTGCTTATGGAGGTGCCTATACCGTAGGCGTCTACTATGGGATTTAGATCAGGTATATGCTTCTCATCTATCCCGCCGCTTACAAATATCTTTACATCCTTATATCCCCTTAAGTCGAGCTCCCATCTCACCTCTTCAATGATCCTCCTGAAATTCCCGCGCCTCGACGCAGGAGTATCAAGCCTGATACCGAAGAGATCTTTGCCCATAGCCTCTGCCACCCTAATGGCCTCAAACTTCTCATCATTAAATGTATCTATTAGGGCGACCCTCTTGACCTTTTTGTCTACTACCTCGTGGAATGCCTTTATAGCTGTTACTGTATCGCCAAGCATAATTATCAGGGAATGGGGCATGGTTCCGGAAGGATCTTCTCCGATCAGCTCTGCCGACTTTATTACTGCCACACCATCACACCCGCCCAGATAGGCGGCCCTCTCTATCATAGGTGCAAGGGCCGGGTGCATGCGCCTTGCACCGAAGCTTATCACGCCTCTATCACCGGCCAGCCTCTTGCACCTTGCTGCCTTTGTGGCAATCCCCGAGGCCTGGCAGATAAGACCGAGCAGGGCGGTTTCATAAACACAGAACTGAGAATACATCCCCTCTATCTCAATGACAGGCTGATAGGGGAAGAAGATTGTCCCCTCATTCATGGCCCTGACATTCACCTTTATCCCGGAGAGGAGGTTCGCTGCCTCTTCAATGCCCGCGAGGACACCCCACTCCCAGTTATCTGGAAGATTTTTGGCAATAAACTCCGCCTTTACCCATTTGTCAATCCCTTTTGCCTTAAGGACCTCCATAGTCCTGACAAAATAGACATCAGTTATTTTCCCTTCTTTTATATCCTTTGGATCGGCTGTATGGAACATCATATTTTTCCTCCGGGATATTATTGTCTGTCTGGCTCAGGCAGCATCGGAGAGTCCTGAGAAGACTATCCTCTTTGCGCCTGCCCCGGTCATATCATCTATCGCCTTTTTGCTGTCACCGGGATTTAGATCCACGCCCCTTGATCCATCCTCAAGGAAGAAGACTGAAAATCCCTCCTTAAGGGCATCCAGAACGGTATGTTTCACACAATAGTCTGTGGCAAGGCCCCCGATATATAGCGTCTTAATTTCTCTCTTTTTCAATTCTGCGGTGAGATTTGTTCCCTGAAAACCTGAATAGGCCTCATCCTTTGGACTTGTCCCCTTTGATACAATCTCTACATACCCTGATATATCAAGCCCTGGATGGAATTGCGCCCCGCTTGTACCCTGAACACAGTGGGGCGGCCAGATCCCGCCACTCTCCTTAAAAGAGTTATGGTCATTCGGATGCCAGTCCCTTGTTGCAAAGACCGGAGCCCTCTCTTCCCTGAACCTCTTGATATAGACATTTAAGATAGGGACCACCTTATCTCCATCTGTAACAGGCAGCGCGCCACCCGTGCAAAAATCGTTTTGGACATCTACAATGATCAGGGCGGCATCAGAAAGAATACCCCTCATACTGCCCACCTCCTTGGAAGGAATGTTCTATAAATTTAATTATATATCCTTACAACACCTCCTTTAAATCATGGCAGCAATTTTAATATTGCTGCATATATATTGCCTTCTGATGCTAACAAAATCACAAGAGAGAGTAAAGTCTTTTGAAACCATCCTCATATCATCTCCCCTTTTCTGGCTGTGGGGATTTTTATTCTTTTTTTCTTTATAGCGGATTTTATAATTTTTATTTTCCAGTCTCTGTGCCTATTTATTATTGCCAAAACCTCTTTGGGGTCGTCAGTTATTTTGACGAGGTCTAAATCTTCTTTAGATATTGTTTTTTCTTTTATTAACATGGTTGTCTTCATCCATTTGAGCAGGTCGCTCCAGTAATCTTTCCCAACCAGTATGAGAGGCAGCGGATATATCTTGTGCGTCTGCACAAGGGTCAGCGCCTCAAAAAACTCATCCAATGTCCCGAACCCGCCCGGCATACAGACATAGCCCATGGCATATTTTATGAACATTACCTTTCTGGCAAAGAAATACTTAAAGGTCAGGGATTTATTCTGAAATGGATTTGGTTTTTGTTCCTGCGGCAAAAGGATATTAAGTCCCACTGAGATACCGGCGTTATTTATCGCCCCCTTATTGGCTGCCTCCATGACTCCAGGCCCTCCGCCGGTTATGATGGTATAGCCATCCCTTGCAAGAAGACTGGATACCTCCACTGCCTTCTTATAATATTTATGATTTCTATGAAACCTTGCCGAGCCGAATATAGATACAGCCGGACCTATTGTGGAGAGTTCTTCAAAGCCCTCTACAAATTCACTCATTATCTTGAATATCCGCCAAGTCTCCTGGCCTTTTAAATCCTCTACCATTTTTACCCCCACCAAATTATTTTAAACTCCCTTCTAAGACCCCTCACCCTACCCTCTCCCGCAAGGGGAGAGGAGACACCTCTTGTTTACTCCCATTCTATTGTGCTCGGTGGCTTGCTGCTTATATCGTAAACCACCCTGTTTACACCTTTTACCTCATTTATTATTCTCGTTGAAATTCTTGCCATAATATCATAAGGCAATCTTACCCAATCCGCTGTCATTCCGTCCACACTCTCTACCGCCCTTATTGCAATTACATTTTCATAAGTCCTTTCATCTCCCATTACGCCAACTGTTTTTATCGGCAAAAGCACTGCAAATGCCTGCCAGATCTTTATATAAAGTCCCGCAATCTTTATCTCCTCCAGCGCTATTCTGTCGGCCTTTCTCAGAACATCACACCGCTCTTTTGTAACCTCACCCAAAACCCTTATAGCAAGGCCTGGCCCCGGAAATGGATGCCTGTTTATTATCTCTTCAGGCATGCCCAATGCCCTGCCCAGGATGCGAACCTCGTCCTTAAATAATTCTCTTAACGGTTCTACCAGATTGAGCTTCATCTTTTTTAAGAGCCCGCCTACATTATGATGACTTTTTATAGTAGCTGAAGGGCCTTTGAATGATATGCTTTCAATCACATCAGGATACAATGTCCCCTGCCCGAGAAAGGCCGCATTTTTTAATTTCATGGCCTCTTCTTCAAAAACCCTTATAAATTCATTTCCGATAATCTTTCGCTTTTTCTCGGGATCTTCCACCCCCTTAAGCTTATTAAGAAATCTTTTGGAGGCGTCTATGCAAATAAGCCTCATGCGGAAGTTTTTCCTCAGGACCTGTTCCACCTTCTCCGCCTCCCCTGCCCTCAAAAGACCATTGTCAACAAATATGCAGGTTAGCTGCCTGCCGCTGGCGCGATGAAGCAAAACAGCGGCAACGGCAGAATCAACGCCGCCGCTTATGCCGCACACAATACCTCTCTTCTCCACCCTCTCCCGTATATCCGCTACAGCAGTATCTATGAATGATTCCATAGTCCATGTGGGCTTGCATCCGCATATTTTAAAAAGAAAATTTTTGATAATCTGCCGGCCTTTTGGCGTATGGACAACCTCTGGATGAAACTGGACGCCGAATATTTTTCTTCTGTCATCACTCATTGCGCATATAGGCGAATTTTTGCTGTGGGCAATAGATACAAATCCCTTCGGCGTCTTAATAACCCTGTCGCCGTGGCTCATCCAGACAACAGTTTGGAGTTCGGTCCCCCGCTTTAAACCTGCGGGGGCAAGGTTCGTAGTTTTGAGTATAGAACCAACCCTGCTAAATAAATCTTCACCATCATCAATTACAAGTTCAGCGCTTCCGTATTCCCTGTGAGCAGACCTCTCTACCTTGCCGCCAAGGAGATGGGCTGTAAGCTGCATACCGTAACAGATGCCCATGATAGGGATAGCCAGATCGAAGACCTCTTTGGGAATAAGCGGAGCATCTTTGTCATAGACACTTGATGGTCCGCCCGAGAGGATAATGCCTTTGGCATTAAAACCCTTTATCCTGTCCATGCCGATATTATAAGGATGTATCTCGCAATATACCTTTGCCTCTCTCACCCTTCTTGCGATGAGCTGAGTATATTGAGAGCCAAAGTCCAATATCAGGATTTTTTGTTTATGGATGTCTTGCACCTCTTTCCCCTACTCTGTTATTTTATAATTTGGCGCCTCTTTTGTGATAATCACATCGTGGACATGGCTCTCGCGCAGCCCTGCAAAAGTTATTTTTACCAATTTTGCCTTCTTTTGAAGAAGAGGAATAGTCCTTGAACCACAATAACCCATGCCTGATTTTAAGCCGCCAATGAGCTGAAATATAGTTGAAGATACCGGCCCTTTATGCGGAACCCTTCCTTCAATACCCTCAGGAATAAGTTTAAGTTCACTCTCAACATCATCCTGAAAGTATCTATCTTTGCTGCCTTTTTTCATAGCTTCGATAGAGCCCATCCCTCTATATATTTTGTATGTCCGCCCCTGATATAAGACAATTTCGCCTGGGCTTTCATCTGTGCCGGCAAAGAGTCCACCGATCATTACAGAGTCTGCGCCGGCGGCAATGGCCTTTACCATATCTCCTGAAAACTTTACGCCGCCATCAGCAATAACCGGTATATTCTTTTTCCTGGCAACTGCCGCGCAATTCATAATAGCTGTTATCTGTGGAATGCCAACACCTGTTACAATCCTTGTCGTGCATATTGAACCTGGACCGATACCGACCTTTATTGCGTCAACACCGGCTTTTATAAGCGCCTCTGTGCCTTCAGATGTCCCAACATTGCCTGCTATAAGCTGGCATTTTGGAAAGTTCTTTCTTGTATCCCTAATAGCATTCAGCACACCCTTGCTGTGGCCGTGGGCCGTATCAATGGCAATGATATCAGCGCCTGCGTTTAAAAGCGCCTCCACCCTTGCTTCGCGGTCAAAAGAAACGCCAATCGCTGCGCCGACCATAAGCCTGCCAAGTTTATCTTTGCAGGAGTTCGGATACCTTTCCCGCTTTTCAATATCTTTTATGGTTATTAAGCCTTTCAACTGGCCGTTTTTATCCACTACCGGCAGTTTTTCAATCCTGTGGCGATGGAGTGTATCCTTTGCCTTTTCTATTGATGTGCCAACAGGCGCTGTTACGACCTTCTTTGTCATTACCTGAGATATCTTTTTGGAAAGATTTTTTTCAAATCTTAAATCCCTATTGGTAAGTATTCCGACTAACTTTCCATCTTTAACTATCGGGAAACTGGATATCTGCTCAGTCTTTTTTATCTCCAATACGTCGTATAAGCGCTGCTCCGGGTCAAGGGTTCTGGGCTTAAGTATGATAACGCTTTCGTATTTTTTTACCTTGTCAACCTCTATTGCCTGTTCTTCTATGGTAATATTTTTATGGATTATACCCATGCCGCCTTCCTGGGCTATGGCTATGGCCATGCGGGATTCTGTTACCGTATCCATGGCAGCGCTTAAAAGAGGGATGTTTAATTTGATTGTATTTGTAAGCCGTGTAGATGTATCCACATCCCTTGGCAGTATCTCTGAATATGCCGGCGCTAATAAAACATCGTCAAAGGCAAGACCTTCTTTCATATTATTATTTTTTGGCATATATTAAACCTCCAATTTTTAAGTTTCAGGATTCAAGCTCCAAGTTTTTACTTACAGCTTGCGACTTGTAACTTGCAACTGTCTAACAATATCCCTTCCAAAAGCCCGGCATCGCTTACAGTGATGCTGTTAAAGCCAAAACCTTCCATTGCCTTTAATACGATAGCCGCCCCAGGTATTATAATATCCTCCCTCCCCTTTTCAAGCGAAAGTATCTCTTCCCTCTGTTTTAAAGGGAGCGAGGCAAGATGCCGGTATATCTTTTTAACAGCCCGGTAGCTCAATATATAATTATTTATCTTTTCCGGGTCATATTTTTCAAGCCCCAGATCAATGGCAGCCAGTGTTGTTATGGTGCCTGCTGTGCCTACAAACAGCGCACTTGCATTCGTTGAATAGCTTTTAACCGAAACTTTATCACGCCCTATCAATTCTTTTAAATTTTCAATAACCCTAAATATCTCTTCTTCCATTGCGTCTAATTCTAATCTTGTTGGAGGGTCATTTTTAAGATGAATCTCTGTAAGGTGTACAACACCCATTTCAAGGCTCCATGCCCCGGCAATTCTGCCTGAATCCATTGCAATGAATTCTGTGCTTCCTCCTCCAATATCCACTATAAAGTATTTAGAAACAGCGCTGGATGCCTTTTCTCTTCCTATGACTGATAAAACACCCAGTGTTGTAAGCCTTGCCTCTTCATCCCCTGATATTACCCTCACGTCCAATCCTGTTCTTTCAAGGACATTTTTGAGAAATTCTTTTTTATTCTTTGCCCTTCTCACCACACTGGTGGCAACAGCCTTAATCTCTTTTACGCCATACTCTTTAATCTTTTCAGCAAATATCCCGAGGGCATTTATTGTCCTCTCCTCTGCTGCCGGCGATATGCCAATATCTTCTTTATAATCACCGCCGAGTCTTGTAATAATTCTTTGCAAAAACAGAGGATTTAATTTTTTGCCGTCAGTCTCTGCAATAAGAAGTCTTAAGGTATTTGTGCCAATGTCAATTGATGCGTATTGTATTGCCATGCTCAATATCCTCCCCTGATGGGGGAGGGAGGAGGTGTATTTATATTATCTTCCTTTATAGTCTTCAGAATATTCAATATAGTTTTTCGCAGATTGTAAAATTCTTGAAACCTCCGCGTCTTTAAGCTGTCTTACAACCTTTCCAGGCAATCCCATTACAAGGCTCCGCGGCGGTATAATGCTTTTTTCGGTAACCAATGCGCCTGCGCCTATTATAGAATCCTCTCCGATCTCAACACCGTCAAGTACTATTGAACCCATGCCTATAAGACACCTGTCCTTGACCACACAGCCGTGAAGCGTAACATTATGCCCCACAGTAATATCATCTCCGAGTATCACCGGATAAACGTCTTTTGTGCAGTGGATTACGCAATTGTCCTGGATATTTGTCCTTTTGCCCAGCCTGATATAATGGACATCCCCGCGAAGGACAGCATTGCACCATACGCTGGAATACTCACCTATCTCCACATCGCCGATTATCCGGGCGCT
>Ga0080064_1005275_pt1 | contig 15401 bp, 14 predicted proteins | sample Subgrocontami54m_FD_69260 | JGI IMG/M metagenome (GOLD analysis project Ga0080064, IMG submission 69260) | Subsurface groundwater microbial communities from S. Glens Falls, New York, USA - GMW46 contaminated, 5.4 m (SPADES assembly) (version 2) ...
TTTCAGGAAACGCTGAGCTATGCAGCGTTTTCCGCAGCGCGGGGACGCACTGCCAAAAATCAGCAGTTGCACGCTGCTGATTTTGTGAGCCATCGGAAAACTGTGGGAGCCCGGCTGTGCCGGGCGATCATCGCGCAGCAAAGCTGCGCTCCCACAAGGTTTTTGGGTGGCGGGCGCCCAGAAATCCAGGATGGATTGATGCAGCGCTCCCTTGGCAGCGACTTCCTCCCGACCTTGCTTGGAGGCTGTTCTGACCACCTGGCGGCATTGAGACATGACACAAAAACACGACGCAATCGCAGATACTCCTCTCGAAGGACGCTTCGATTCCCTGGACGAGCGCGCCAGGAGGGTGGCACGTCATATTACCGAGCGAAAGCACATATCGAGAAACACGGAACAGGATTTTCTTGCCGGAACGACGCTGGGCCAGCGAGCCGCCGATGCCGTTGCAACGTTCGGTGGTTCCTGGAAGTTCATTGGCATCTTTGCCGCCGTCCTGATCATCTGGGTTGGTCTGAATTCGTTCATTCTGGCCAGGCAAGGCGACGTTTTCGATCCTTACCCGTACATTCTGCTGAACCTGCTGCTGTCGATGCTGGCGGCCATCCAGGCACCCATCATCCTGATGTCGCAGAACCGGCAGGCGCAGAAAGATCGACTCAATGCGGAACACGATTACGAGGTCAACCTCAAGGCCGAGATCGAAATCATGTTGCTGCATGAAAAGGTGGACCTGCTCCGGGAGCGCCAGTGGGGAGAGTTGCTCGAAATCCAGCGGCAACAGCTCGAATTGCTGGCAAATTTGATCAGCAACCAACTCGACCGGGAATAACGCCCGGGAATTCGAACGTCGGCCCGGGCCGGTCACGTCGGACGACGCGAAGGCGCGCCCCCAGCGCCCGATATCGACGTGACCCGAGCGGCTGCCACTGCTTCCACGGCCCCCTTTCGTGGCGCCGTGCGGCGCTGCTCGATCCCACATGCGGAGCAGTTCCCGGTGCGCAACATCGCCCGTGGTGCGGTGTCGTTACGCCCACCGCTGCGCGGTCGTCAGGCTAGGCAAACGCTGAAGTATTCAGCGTTTGCCGCAGCGCAGGGACGCGCTGCCAAGATCAGCGGCTGTAAGCTGCTGATCTTGTGAGCCATCGGAAAACCACGCTTTTCCGATGGCGGGCGCTGAGAAATCCAGGATGGATTTATTCAGCGCTTCCTCAAGAATAATTAAAGGGTCCAGGCTCGATTAAATTCTGACAGTTTGGACCGCGCCTGAGTCAACAGCACAACGTCGGATATTGAAAATGCCATGGGAGCCTCGTGCGGATACAGCGTGAATTCTGTATATCATTCGGTCATGATCCGGCCCTGAGGGCAAACAACTTTGGCAGTAATGCCGGCACATCGTGCCTGACAATGCTCCACAGGGTGTCGTTGTCGATACCCAAATATCCGTGGATCAGGCGGTTACGGGTAGCGATGACCAGTCGCCACGGAATCTGCGGGTTTGCTTGGCGCACGGCCTCCGGCACGTGGGTTGCTGCCTCGCCAATCAGCTCCAGGTTGCGCACGGTGGCGTCGTAGTTCAGTCCGCTGGCAACAAATGCCACTTGGTCGAGGCCGTGGGTGTAGGCTGCGACCTTCTGGGCGCAAGCGATCATGTCGTCGATGTAGAACCGCCACTCACGGGGTGGGGTATCAGACATGTACAGCTTCCTGCTCGATGAAAGGGCGCAGTTCCGGGCGCACGGCCTTGTCGGTCACCAGGTCAACCGGGCAGCCGAACAGGTCTTCGAGGTAGAACTGGACGCCGAAGTAGCGTTCCGAGGTGGCCGGCCCGTCGAAGGCAACCAGGATGTCGACGTCGCTATCGCTGCGCGCGGCGTCGCGGGCGGTGGAGCCGAACAGGGCCAGCCGCACAACGCCGTAGCGCTCGGCCAGCGTGGGCTTGCTGTGGGCGAGCAAGTCAAGGGCGCGCGAGCGATTCATCACAACTTCCATGCGCAGGCCAGTTGCCGGCTAGTGTAGAACGCAACAGCCCGCGTAGGGCGCAATAAGCGCAGCGCATTGCGCCGTATTGTGTTTGAGCCGGGCCGCATAAACATGGCGAAGGTTCCGATCGCGATCCGGCCGGTTACGGCGTCGCCCAACCCGTCCTGGCGAACTTCGAAAACCGAGCAATCGGCCGGGACGAGGCACCCTGGCCGGGGGCGACGTCGTTTGCAGCCGGAAAGGCGGACCGATCACGGATACTTTCGATGACGCGACCGTTCTCTACCCCGGCCACGACTACATCGCCAACAACCCGGAGGACGTGTTCGTACGACAGCTGGACTTGCGCAACAGCTGGTGAAGCAGTCGGCAAAGGAACGGCGCGGCCGCGGGCGCTGGTCGGTATCCTGGGGCGCGTCGGCACCCCGCTAGGCGACGACGGCACCACGCTCCAGTAGCAACTGCCGCAACACCGAGCGATGGCAGCGCGCTTCGTGCTCGCAGTAGCAGCCGACCGAGAAATTGGCGTGCCGCGACAGCGTGGCCAACAGATCGAGCGTGCGGCTGTTCTGTGGACTGCTCATTGCAGTGCGGTAGCGCTTCACGAACGTCGCCCACTGCGCATCCGTGGTGGCCTGTAGACCCAGGCGCACGGTGTCTGCGTCCGGCGCCAGATCCGGATACCAGACGTCGTACCAGTCCTGCGCCGCAAATTCGCTCTTTGGCACACCCCGCGGCGGGCGGCGCACGGTACCGATACGCGTGCCTTCGCCTTCGGCGCGCGGGCTTCCCAGCCTGACGATGCGAACAGCCAAGCGAGTCCCCCGGTCACTCCGTGATGAGCAGCAGTATCGCCGCAATGCTCAAAAAAATGCGGGCGGGACATCCCTGCCCCGCCCGCCGTTTACGAAGCGATAAAACCGCTCAGCGCTGCAGGCCCCAGCGCGCGAAGTTGGCCAGCACCTTGTCCTTCACGGCTTCCGGATAGGTGTTCTTGAAGGCCAGACGATGCGGCCGCTGCTCGGCCTTCCACTCGATCGGCCAGGTACAGTCCAGCAGCACGTTGCCGCCACCGGCGCCCAGTTCGCGCAGCGGATGGCCGGCGATGTAGGGCGTCAGCGGGCTGTTGATGTAGCCGGGGTGGATGTGGATGTCGCGCACCGGGTTGCACTTGGTGCACATGGCGTGGAACACCTCGCCCAGGTTCCAGGGGTCGATGTCCTCGTCCACCACGATCACGTACGGGAAGTAGCTGGCGTTGCGGTCGGCCCAGCTGATGCTCGAAATCAGCTGCGGGATGCCGGCGTACGGCGTCTTGGTCGACACCACCACCGCGTGACAGCCGCTGAACTCCGGCACCGACACGTCGATGATCGGCACGCCCTTGGCGCGCAGGGCTTCCTTGACGCTGGCGGCGACTTCCAGCACCCACATGACGGCGTCGTCCACCGGCACGCCCAGGCAGGTGGCCGGCAGGATGGGGTTGTTGCGGTAGGTGAGCGCCGTCAGGCGGAACACCGGCCGGGCGTTGGTGCCGGAAACGACGTAGCCGGGGTATTCGCCGAACGGTCCTTCCTCCTTCTCATCGCCGGGGCTGACGGTGCCTTCCAGCACGATTTCGGCGTTCGCCGGCACGTACAGGTCCACCGTCTTGCACTTGACCAGCTTGACCGGCTCGCCACGGATGCCGCCGACCACGTCCACTTCCGACACGCCGGGCGGCACGCTGGATGAGGCCACGATGTTGTGCATCGGATCGCCGCCAAAGAACATGGCGTACTCCATCACCTTGTCGGCGGCGCGGTATTTCTTGAGTATCTGCCCGCCCTGGTTCAGCGGCCCCAGCCACAGGCCGGTGCTCTTCTTGTCGTGTTTCATGCCCCGGTAGGTGCCCCAGTTCACCCAGTCGGAGTCGAAGTCCTTGCACACGCCGATGTTCAGCGTGCCGATGTACGGCCCGCCGTCCTGCGGGTGCAGCTTGGCCACCGGCAGCAGGTCCAGATCCACGGCCTCGCCCAGCAGCACGTTCTCCTGGCAGCTGCCGGTCGGCACGATCACCGGCTTGATGCGCTTGCCGTGCAGGGCATCGGCAAACACGTCGGTCAGCACCGAGTACGGCGTGTCCGGCGGCAGGCCGAAGGCAATGGCGATGCGCTCCTTGGTGGCGAATGGCCCGCCCAGCAGGCTGGAACCGGGCATGGCGCCTTTCAGATTGGTGAACCACTGCGCCGGGGACTGGCGCTCGTTGGCCAGGCGCATGATGGCGCCGGCTTCGGTTTGCGGGTCGATTTCGTCGGCGATCTTCACCAGATGGCCGGTGCGCTCCAGCTCGTTGATCCAGGCGCGAAAGTCCATCAGGCCGGTGTGGGTGGGGTGGGTGGTGGTCTGGTCCATGTTTCTCCTCCGGGTGCTTGTAGGGGTTCGGTTGGTCGGCATCCTCCATGGATCCAGAGCAGCGCTTCGTGCGTTGCTAGCCGCAAATCAACGGCCGGCCGGGGCCTGACACGTTCAGACCCGACGTGTGTTCCTTATAGCCCTGCCCACCAGCGCGCGCAAGCGGCTTTTGCCCTGCGAAGGTCGTTAAACGAATGTTAAATTAGCGGGGCGCTGGCAGATATCGAAACAACATGTGTTGCCGACGCCGGGGCGGCGCGCATCGCCCGCTTTTACCAACGACAAGACTGGAAGGAGAACCATGAGCACCTATCAGACCGTCCTGCTGGACATCCGGGACAACGCCGCCTACGTCACCTTCAACCGGCCGGAAAAGCGCAACTGCATGAGCCCCACCCTGCACGCCGAAATGTGCAGGGTGCTGGACGAAATCGAGAAAGCCCGCTGCAAGGTGATCGTGATCACCGGTGCCGGCGACGCCTTCTGCGCCGGCATGGACCTGGAACAGTGCTTCCTGGAGCCGTTCGACAAACCCGAGCTGATGGCCGAGATCAACAAGAACGCGTTCGGCTGGTTCACGCGCATGAAGAAAATCTCGGCCGTCACCATCGGCAAGGTCAACGGCTGGTGCTTCGGTGGCGGCATGGCCCTGGCCGGCATACTGGACATCGTGATCGCGGCCGACGAGTCGACCTGGGGCCTGTCCGAAATCAACTTCGGCATCTTCCCCGGCGGCGGCACCACCTGGGCCTACGCCAACAACATGCCGTCGCGCAAAAAGGCGCTCTACTACGCCCTGACCGGCGAGACCTTCACCGGTAAACAGGCGCACGACCTGGGTTACGCCACCAAGTCCGTGCCGCTGGCACAGCTGGACGCGGAAACCGACCGGGTGGTGAAGATGCTGACGCGCCTGGGCCGCGTCGTGCTCGGCAAGACCAAGGAGGTCTACGAGAAAGTTCTGGACATGGATTTCGAGGCCGCCATCGACTACGAAATGGCCAAGATGTGGGAACTGTCCCGCGAGACCAACGACGACTGGGTGCGCACCGCGCTGGTGTCGTTCAAGAAGCGCGAGTTCAAGCCGGGCTTGCAGTCCTACGAGCTGAAACGGGACGTTTGAGCTGACCTGCGGCGCGCCGGAGGCCTTTCGGCGCGCCCTCCCCCAGGAACGGCCTCCCGATCACGCCGAATGCGGATGCTGATGATGCGCGTCCGGAAAATGCTCGTGGCGATGCGTCACAGGTGCATGCCGGTGCCAGTGGGTGTGGCGCGTACCCGGCGGCACAGGAACCGTATGCACGTGATCATGGTGCGGATCGTCCGGGCCATGCACGTGTTCGTGCAGATGTTCGAGCGCCGTGTGGGCGTGCTCGTGGGCGTGGCGCTCGGTCAGGTGCAGCCAGACCCCCAGCGCCATCAACACCCCGGCTGCGATCAGGCGCATGGTCAGCGGCTCGTCAAGCAAACCCAGCGCCAGCACTGCCCCGACGAAGGGCGCTACAGAAAAATAGGCACCCGTGCGCGCGCTGCCCAGATGACGCAGCGCCACCACGAACAGGGCAAGACTGGCACCGTAACCGAGAAAGCCAACCGCAGCCGCCGTCAACGCCGGCAGCGCGCCCGGCCAGGCGGCGCCCAGACTCAGCGCCAGGACGAGGTTCGTGCCGCCGGCAGCCAGCCCCTTGACCATCGCAATCCAGGATGCGTCCGCGAGCGCCACCCTGCGCGTCAGATTGTTGTCGAGCGCCCAGCCCAGGCAAGCGCCCAGCACGGCAGCGGCGGGCCACAGTCCGGCAAACGCCATACCGCCCGCGGGCCAGCTCAGCACCAGCGCGCCGGACACAACGGCAAGCATGCCCAGCGCCACGCGCCGGTTGGCGTTCTCTCCGAATACGAACCAGGCCAGCAGCGCGGTGAACACGCCTTCGGCGTTGAGCAGCAGCGCGGCGCCAGTGGCCGGCATGGCGTTCAGGCCGGTCATCAGCAGCACTGGGGCCAGCAGGCCGCCAGTGAGGACGGCGCCTGCCAGCCACCGCCACTCGCCGCGCGAAAGACGCACCGGGGCCGCCCGGCGAATCGCACGCAAGCCCCAAAGACCAACGCCGGAGCCCAGGTAAAGCAACGCAGCGAGCAACCAGGGATCGGCCAGCCGCAACAGCAGCTTGGCCAGCGGCGTGGTCGCGCCGAACAGGGCCGCGGCGCCCAGCGCGGCGGCGATGCCAGGATGAATGCGGTATCTCATGCGCCCCCCGGTCCGATTGCCGCCCAATTGCTGGCCTCCAGCGCGACCGCCCTGCGGTACTGCCGCGAAGCGCAATCCTGCGCGCGATCGGGTCTCACGTACCCTTCCCGGACCGGCGTCGGGACCGACGCCAACGGCCTGGGTCTGCTGACGCCAACCAGCGGCCCCGCCCCCATCGCAGAAAGTCGAAAGTCTCGCCGGGGCAGTTAAAGCACGCACCCTGGCAGGCCAATACTGACCGGATTCTGAACGTCAACCGACAGCGGCGCTTATGCCACCCAGGAACGCAAAAAGGCCCGGTCTTTTGAACCGGGCCTTGTTACGTTTGGTAGCGGGGGCAGGATTTGAACCTACGACCTTCGGGTTATGAGCCCGACGAGCTACCGGACTGCTCCACCCCGCAACTGAGCCGGGAATGATACCGGTGCCTGCCCGTTAAGGCAAGCCAGAATTCACTGATCGACTAGAAAACCGCCTGACACAGCGCCAGCAGCGGCGCCGGAAAGACACCCAGACCCAGCACCAGCACACCGTTCACGCCCATGAACACGCGCACGTCCAGCGCCGGGGTGATGGCCGGCTGCTCCTGCGGCGCGTCGAAGTACATCGCCTTGATGACGCGCAGGTAATAGAACGCGCCGATCACCGAGAACACCACCGCCAGGATCGCCAGCCACAGCAGGTCGTGCTGCATCACCGCCTGCAGCACACCCAGCTTGGCGTAAAAACCGACCGTCGGTGGCACCCCCGCCAGCGAGAACAGGATCACCATCATGACCAGCGCCAGCCACGGCGAGCGCTGGTTGAGGCCCCGGAAATCCTCGATACCGTCGGCCTCGAAGCCGGCCCGGCTCAGCAGCATGATCATGCCAAACGCGGCCAGGCCGGTCAGGGCGTAGGTAATCATGTAGAACAGGCTTGCCGCCATGCCCGCCGGGCTGTTGGCCAGGATGCCGAGCAGGAAAAAGCCCATGTGCGAAATGGTTGAATAGGCCAGCATGCGCTTGAGGTTGACCTGCGCAATCGCGATCAGGTTGCCGACCGCCAGCGACAGCACGGCCAGCAGTACCAGCATCTGCTGCCACTGTTGGGCCAGCGGCGCGGCGGCGCCGGCAAGCAGCTTCACCACCAGCACGAACGCGGCCAGCTTGCTGACCGTTGTCAGGAACGCCGTCACGGCCGTTGGTGCGCCCTGATAAACATCCGGCAGCCACATGTGAAACGGCGCGATGCCAAGCTTGAAGCCGATCCCGACCACCAGCATGGAAAGCGCGAGGCCCATCAGTGCGGTGAAATTCCCTGCGCGGGCATGTTCGCCCACCACCTGCGCCACGGTTGCCAGATCCAGCGATGCAGTCAGTCCATACAGCAGCGACATGCCATACAACAGCAGGCCGGAGGCGAGCGCACCCAGGAAAAAGTACTTGATCGCCGCCTCGCTGGCGTCGCCGTTGTCGCGGTGCAGCGCGACCAGCGCATACGACGACAGCGACAACACCTCAAGGCCCAGATACAGCACCAGCAGGCTGCCGGCGCTGGCCATCACCAGCAGACCGAGCGTGGCAAACAGCGACAGCAACAGGAATTCACCGGTCAGCAGCGAGCGCTGGCGCAGGTAGTCCCGCCCGTACAGGAACACGCCGAACATGATCAGCAGCGCCACCACCTTGATCACGACCGCAACGGCGTCCACCGTGTAGTGACCGCTGAACGTGGTGACCGGCCCGTGGTAACCCTGCGCAACCGCCAGCAAGGTTGCCAGCAGCGACAGCTGGGATACGACATAGGTATTGCTGCGCTCGCGGCCCGGCCAGAACAGATCGACCAGCAACACCACGCAGGCCATGGCCAGCAGAACCATTTCCGGCAGGGCCGGGGCCAGATCGGGAAGCATGAATTCCATGGGTCAGATGCCGTGTGCCTTGGGTGCCGCGCCTAGAGTCCGAGCTTGCCGCGCTGCAGGTGCGCCAGCAGCGTGTCCACCGTGGCATGGGTGACGTCCAGCATGGGATTGGGCCACACGCCCATGGCGAGCACGGCCAGGGCCAGCAGGCCGAGCACGATGAATTCCTCGGCCTTCAGATCCTTCAGTGCCGCCACTTTTGCATTGGTCACCGCCCCGAAAATGACCCGCTTGTACATCCACAGGTTGTACGCCGCGCCCAGTACCAGGCTGGTGCCGGCCAGCAGGGCGATCCAGAAACCTTTCCCGAACGCCGCCAGGATGACCATGAACTCGCCGACGAAGCCCGACGTGCCCGGCAGGCCGGAGTTGGCCATCGCAAACAGCATCATGAAGGCGGCGAACATCGGCATGGTGTTGACCACGCCGCCGTAGTCGGCAATCTGGCGACTGTGGACGCGGTCGTACATCACGCCCACGCACAGGAACATGGCAGCCGAGATGAAGCCGTGCGAAACCATCTGCACCAGCCCGCCCTCGATGCCCTGGGTGCTCAGCAGGAAGGTGCCCAGCGTGACGAAGCCCATGTGCGAAATGGACGAATAGGCGATCAGCTTTTTCATGTCCTGCTGCACCAGTGCCACGGCGCCGATGTAGACCACGGCAATCAGCGACAGCGTGATCATCAGGCCAGAGAAGGCCATGCTGGCATCCGGCGTGATCGGCAGCGACAGGCGCAGGAAGCCGTAACCGCCCATCTTTAGCATGATGGCCGCCAGCACCACGGAGCCGCCGGTCGGTGCCTCGACATGCGCATCCGGCAGCCAGGTGTGCACCGGCCACATCGGAATCTTGACCGCGAACGCGGCCAGGAAGGCCAGGAACAGCAGCTTCTGGGTCGGCAGATCGAGCCCGACGCGCTGGAAGTCGAGCAGGCTGAAGCTGCCCGTCTTCAGGTGCAGGTAGATCAGCGCCACCAGCAGCAGCACGGATCCGAGGAACGTGTACAGGAAGAACTTGAGCGTCGCGTACACGCGATTGGGGCCGCCCCAGACGCCGATGATGATGAACATCGGGATCAGCATGGCTTCCCAGAACACATAGAACAGCATGCCGTCGACGGCGCAGAACAGGCCGATCATCAGCCCTTCCATGACCAGGAAGGCGCCCAGGTACTGGCTGAGCTGCTTCTCCACCGACACCCGCGCCATCCCGACCACCAGCACGGTGATGAAGCTGGTGAGCAGGATGAACGGCAGCGCGATGCCGTCGATGCCCAGGTGGTAGTAAATGCCGAAGGCCTCGACCCAGGGCGCGCGTTCGACGAACTGCAGGCCGCCGTTGGCGGTGTCAAACCCGAAATACAGCGGCAGCGTGATGGCGAACTCGGCCAGCGCCACCAGCAAGGCCAGGCTGCGCGCCCGGCCGGGGCGTCCGTCACCGGCCAGCAACCAGACCAGCACCGCGCCGGCAACCGGCGTCCACACGGCGAGACTCAACAGGGGCAAGGTTTCGCTCATGGAGGGCTCAGAAGCTCACGTACCAGATCATGCCCAGCAACACGGCCAGGCCGATGATCATGGCAAACGCGTAGTGGTACAGGTAACCGGTCTGGATGTGCCGCAGAGCACCGGCCAGCCGGCCGACGCTGCGGGCGGTGCCGTTGACGGCCAGGCCGTCGATCAGCGCGACATCCCCGACCCGCCACAGCAGGCCGCCGAGGCCACGCAGGCCGCCGGCAAACAGGGTCTGATTGACGTCGTCAAAGAAGTATTTGCGCTCAAGAATGTACTGGACCAGCGAGAAGCGGCGGCTAACCACCGCCGGCCAGTGGGGCTTGATCAGATAAAACACCGCCGCCGTGCCCGCCCCGGCCAGCATCAACCAGAACGGCAGGGCCGTGAAGCCGTGCAGGGCGAACGCCAGCGCGCCGTGAAAGTGTTCGCCAAACTCGGCCAGCGTGGCGTGCTGCGGCAATATCTGGATTGCCTTGCCAAAGTAATCGCCAACCAGCATCGGCCCGATCAGCGGCGCGCCGATCAGCAGTGACGGTATTGCCAGTAGCACCAGCGGGCCGGTCACCACCAGCGGCGACTCGTGCAGGTGTTCAGCGGCATGGTGGTCCACCCGCGATTTGCCGTGGAACACCAGGAACAGCAGCCGGAAGCTGTACAGCGAGGTCACGAACACGCCGCCCAGCACCGCGAAGTGCGCGAAGCCGGCCGCCGGCAGCGAGGATGCCGCCACCGCCTCGATGATGGCGTCCTTGGAATAGAAGCCCGCAAACCCGGGAAATCCGACCAGCGCCAGCGTGCCGATCCACGCCGTCAACGCGGTAATGGGCATGCGTTTCCACAGGCCGCCCATGTTGCGCATGTCCTGCTCGTGGTGCAGGCCGATGATTACGGACCCGGCCGCCAGGAACAGCAGCGCCTTGAAAAAGGCATGCGTGCCCAGATGAAAAATGGCCGCCGAATAGGCCGAAACGCCCAGCGCCACCGTCATGTAGCCGAGCTGCGAAAGCGTGGAATAGGCCACCACGCGTTTGATATCAGTCTGCACCAGACCCAGAAGCCCCATGAAAAAGGCCGTCACGGCACCGATGAACAGCACGAAGTTGAGCGCTGTCTCGGACAGCTCGAACAGCGGCGACATGCGTGCCACCAGGAAGATGCCGGCTGTGACCATGGTCGCGGCATGAATCAGCGCCGAGATTGGCGTCGGGCCTTCCATGGAATCGGGCAGCCACACGTGCAGCGGCACCTGCGCCGACTTGGCCATGGCGCCGATGAACAGCAGCACGCAAATCACCGTCAACGCCGACCATTCACGGCCCGGCCATATCTGCAAGGTTTCACCGGTCAGCGCAGGCGCCTTGGCGAAAATGGCCGCGAAATCGAGGCTGCCGAACAGCGACAGCACGGCGGCGATGCCCAGGATCATGCCCAGATCTCCAACCCGATTGACCAGGAAGGCCTTCAGGTTGGCAAAGATGGCCGACTCCTTCTCGTACCAGAAGCCGATCAAAAGATACGAGACCAGACCCACGCCTTCCCAGCCGAAAAACAGCTGCAGGAAGTTGTTCGCCGTCACCAGCATCAGCATGGCAAAGGTGAACAGGCTGATGTAGCTGAAAAAGCGCTGATAACCCGGATCGTCGTGCATGTAGCCGATGGTGTAGATGTGCACCATCAGCGACACGAAAGTCACCACCAGCATCATGGTGGCGGTCAGCTCGTCGATCAGGAAACCGATGGAAACTTTCAGCGGACCGCTCTGCAGCCAGGTGTAAAGATCGGTATTGAGCACATAGTCGCCGCCGGTCGCCTTGCCGGCCATCAGCAGCGAGAAGACGTAGCAGGACAGTGCGAAAGAAATCGCCACCCCCAGAATGGTGACGACATGCGCACCGCTGCGACCGATCAGGCGTCCGCCAAGACCGGCAAGAAGGGCTCCGGCCAGCGGCGCCAGCACCACTCCCAGACAGATGAGGGTCAGCTTTTCCATCGCTCAGCCCTTCAAATGGTCGAGGTCCTGGACGTTGATCGACGCCCGGTTACGGAACAGCACCACGATGATGGCAAGGCCGATGGCCGATTCCGCCGCCGCCACTGTGAGCACGAAAAACACGAATACCTGCCCGGCAATGTCGTGCAGGAAATGCGAGAAGGCGACGAAGTTCATGTTCACCGCCAGCAGCAGCAATTCCACTGACATCAGCAGGATGATCATGTTCTTGCGATTGACAAAAATGCCGAACATGCCGAGCGCGAACAAAATGGCGCCCAGCACCAGGTAATCGGTGAGCGTGACCATGCAGGGTTACCCGTCCTTCGCCGAATCGTCTTCGCTGCCGTCGCCGCGGGGCAGATCCCGCAGGTGCATGCGCCCACGCGGGCTGACATGAACCTGTTGCGACGGCGATATGTATTTGCTGGCGCGTGCGCCACGGAACGTGAGTCCGATGGCCGCCACCATGCCAATCAGCAGAATCACGGCGGCAATCTCGAACGGATAGGCATAGTCCGTATACAGCACCGCGGCGATTGCCTGCACATTGCTGACACCGGCGGCACCCGGCAGCGGCGCACGCGCAAGGGCGGTATCGAGCTGGCCGGTACCGTAGACCAGCACCATCTCGAACACGATCAGCAAGGTAACCGCCAGGCCCAGCGGCAGATGACTGCCAAAGCCTTCGCGTAACTCAGCCCGATCGACATCCAGCATCATCACCACGAACAGCCACAGCACCATCACCGCCCCGACGTAAACCAGTACCAAGGCGATGGCCAGGAATTCCGCCTCCAGAATCAGCCACAGGCCGGCGCAGGAAAAAAATGCCAGCACCAGAAACAGCACTGCGCGCACGGCATTGCGCACGCTGACCACCATGCCGGCGGCGAACACGAGAATCGCCGACAGGAGATAAAAAACCAGTTTCTCGGTACCCATTACTGACGCCGCAAATATATAAAGGGTTCAGCGGTACGCGGCATCCGCCGCGCGGTCGGCGGCGATCTGCGCTTCCATGCGGTCGCCGATGGCCAGCAGGGTCGATTTGTCATAGACCCGCTCGGCGTTCTCTTCCATGTGGAAATGATTGAAGCGGGTCAGCACGATCGAATCGACAGGGCATGCCTCCTCGCAGAAACCGCAGTAAATGCACTTGAACATGTCGATGTCGTAGCGCGTGGTGCGGCGCGTGCCGTCCGCGCGCGGTTCCGCTTCTATCGTGATGGCCAGCGCCGGGCAGACCGCCTCGCACAGCTTGCAGGCGATGCAGCGCTCCTCGCCATTCGGGTAGCGGCGCAGCGCGTGCAGGCCGCGAAAGCGCGGCGACAGCGGGGTTTTCTCCTCCGGAAACTGCACCGTGATCTTCGGCTTGAACAAGTGACGCAGGGTCACGCCAAGCCCGGACAGCAGTTCGAGCAGCAGCAGACTCTTGAAGTACTGGGCAACGCGGGTCATGACATGCCCCTCAGTTGAACCACGGCGGCAGGCGGTACAGCACGGCCGTCGAGACAACCACCAGCCAGACGATGGTGATCGGAATGAAGACTTTCCAGCCCAGGCGCATGATCTGGTCGTAGCGGTAGCGCGGGAAGGTGGCGCGGAACCACAGGAAGCAGAACAGCAGGAAGGCCACCTTGGCGATCAGCCACAGCGGCCCCGGCACCCAGGCAAACGCGCCTTCCAGCAGCGGGATGCCCTGGAACGGCGACAGCCAGCCGCCCAGGAACATGATGGCCGCCAGGGTCGAGACCAGGATCATGTTGGCGTATTCGGCCAGGAAGAACACCGCGAAGCTCATGCCGGAATACTCGACATGAAAGCCGGCGACGATTTCCGACTCGCCCTCGGCGACATCGAACGGCGCGCGGTTGGTCTCCGCCACCGCCGATATGAAATAGATGACGGCGATCGGCAGCAGCGGCAGCCAGAACCAGGTCAGCAGGTTGCCGTTCTGGGCCAGCACGATCTTTTGCAGGTTCAGGCTGCCGGCGGCGATCAGCACCACCACGATGGCAAAGCCCATGGCGATTTCATACGCCACGATCTGCGCCGCCGAGCGCATGGCGCCGAGGAAGGCATAGCGGGAATTGGACGCCCAGCCGGCCAGGATCACCCCGTACACGCCCATGGACGTGATGGCGAGCACGTACAACAGGCCGACGTCGATATCGGCGATGACCAGGCCCTCCCCGAACGGCACCACCGCCCAGGCGCCCAGCGCCGGGCCGATGACCAGCACCGGTGCCAGGTAGAACAGGAACGGATTGGCCCGCATCGGCACAATCACTTCCTTGGTCAGGAGCTTGAGCGCGTCGGCGATCGGCTGCAGCCAGCCGCGCGGCCCGACCCGGTTGGGGCCGATGCGCAGCTGCATGTAGCCGATCACCTTGCGTTCGGCGAAGGTCAGCCAGGCCACCGATACCAGCACCGGCACCAGCACCACGCCGATCTTGAGCAGGTTCCACAGCAGCAGTTGCAGCGGTTCGGGTACCGCCTGCCACAGCAGCGTCAGCTGTTCCACCATCACACCCGCTCCAGCGTGAGCGGCCCGTAGGCCGTACCCAGACTCTGCGTGCCTGCGAGCCCGGACGGGATGTATGCGGTACCGTCCGCCACCCGTGCATCCACGGCCAGGGGCAGTTCGAGCACCGCTTCGCCCTGGCGCACGCGCAGGCGGTCACCGGCGGCAAAGCCCAGGCGCCGGCATTCGGACTCGTTCAGATACACGGCCGCGGCCGGCAGGTCCGCGCGCTGTTGCAGGGCGCCGGCCCGGCGCACCAGTGCATCGCTGCGGTAACAAGGCCAGTCGCCGATGCGGGTCAGGCCACCGCCACCGGCAGGCCAGGCGAGGGCCGCAGGATCAGCCGTGGCCGCCGGGAAGTCGACCGCCTCCACCGCTGCCTGCACTTCGGCGCGTACGGCGGCCACATCGTCGTGTTCGAAGCCCGGCAGGTCCAGCAGATTGGCCAGCACGCGCAGGATCTTCCAGCCGGGGCGGGCCTCACCCAGGGGCTTTAGCGCGCCCTCGAAGGACTGCCAGCGTCCCTCGCCGTTGACGAAGCTGCCACCGGTTTCGGTGAAGGCCGCCAGCGGCAGGATGACGTCGGCATAGCCGCGCATGGCATCGGTCACGAACGGGCTGAGCACCACCACGCACTGCGCCGCGTCGAGTGCCGCCAGAGCGGCGCTGCCGTCGGCGCAATCGAACTCGGGCTCGCAGCCAGCCAGCAGGTAACCGCGCAGGTGCTGTTCCAGCATGGCGCGCGCATTCAGCCCGCCCTGCTGCAGGTGACCGCCACCCGCACGCCGATGCGGAACCGCGCCGGCCAGCCACCCGCCGGCCCCATTGCCGCCGGG
>Ga0080064_1005278_pt1 | contig 15393 bp, 15 predicted proteins | sample Subgrocontami54m_FD_69260 | JGI IMG/M metagenome (GOLD analysis project Ga0080064, IMG submission 69260) | Subsurface groundwater microbial communities from S. Glens Falls, New York, USA - GMW46 contaminated, 5.4 m (SPADES assembly) (version 2) ...
CGTGCCACCACCGGCAGTAGCAGTGAAGCCGGCGCCCGCGAAAATCCTATAAAGAGCGTTGAGGGTTTAGCGTTCAGCGGTTAGGGGATCGGAAGCCGCACCCCTTTGCCGCTATACGCTATACGCTATACGCTATACGCTATACGCTCCCCAATGAACGCATCCGATATCCAAAAACTCCGTGAAGCTACCGATGCGGGCATCATGGACTGCAAAAGAGCCCTCACCGATTCCAACGGCGACTACGAAAAAGCAAAGGCGCTCCTTTTTGAACGCGGCATCGTGAAGGCCGAAAAAAAAGCCGACCGCGCAACCGGCGCCGGTGTGCTTGAGTCCTACGTTCACGCGAACCGCGTGGGCGTGCTCTTAGACATCCGCTGCGAAACCGACTTCGTGGCGCACTCCGATCCGTTCAAAGAACTCGCGCACAATTTGGCCATGCATATTTCCGCGATGAATCCGCAGTCCGTTGATGAGCTGAAAACCCAGCAGTACGTCAAAGATCTGTCGCTCACCGTTGACCAGGTGGTAAAAAGCGTCATCGCGAAAGTCGGGGAAAACATCCGCGTTGAACGGTTTTGCAGGTACGAATTATAGGAAGCGTCGAGGGTTTAGCGTTCAGCGGTTAGGGGATCGGAAGCCGCACCCCTTTGCCGCTATACGCTATACGCTATACGCTATACGCTGACCCATGTACGACTTCCTCACCAACATCGCACTCATCGTAAGCTCCGGGGTAATTATTTATCTCCTCGCGCGCGCCTTGCCGCGCGTTCCCGACGTTGAACTTGCGCCCAACACCGAGCCGAACGCGTTTGAGCGGTTTATGCGGCGCATTCCACTCGCGAAAATTGACACCGCGTTGAGCGGCTTTTTTGAGAAGTGGCTCCGCAAGATGCGCGTCATGGTCTTAAAAACCGAAAATATGGTGAGTGCCGGCATTAAGCGGATGCAATCCAAAACAAGCACTCCTCCGCCGGGATCACTGTTTGAGAAGAAGGATGAAAACAACAACAAACTCCCCCAGTAACGAGGGAGTTTGTTGTACTGTACAAACTACGTCGGCAAGGCTAACTGTATTCCCATGTTTTAATTTTTGGCGAAAATTTTTCTTGTAACTTCAGATAATCTTTCTTCAATATTAAATCAAGCTTTAGGTTGGGGTATAGCTCCCTAAATTCTTCATCGCGATTTTTGGAATAATCTGAAAGGAAGTTTTTTATCTCAATGAACTTGTCTTGCCTCGGCAAATAAAAATCCGGCGTATAATTTTGCTTTTTGAGTCTAAAGGTTTTCGGTTGATGTATCCACTGTATCCCTTGAAGATTTAGTAATCGCGCATAATTCGCTTCCCATCGGCTGAAAAAGTAGGTTTTGGGATCAATGTCAATCCGGACTCCGGCCTTGGCCCGTGCGGCACGCGGAGATGTCGGGCGACTCCCGATGTCTTTAATCAAACACATCCTACTGCAGTATTTAATTGGATTGGTGACTGGCCTCCAATATTTCCACATAAATTCTTTCTGACACGTCGAATTCCGACAAATTGAAAATCGAGGGGGCACTTTTGGACGATTCGGGTATTTTCTACCAGTAAGAAGAAAGCGTATTTTTTCCTTAGTTTCTTCCGAATGAGTACGCTTGGGGCTATTAACAAGCGCGGCACAACGACGCGAGCAATACACCTTAGGATCCGATGGTGTTACAGAAAATCTATTGCCACAATCTTCACGACGACACGTTTTTGTAACTTGTTTACGCAAAAAATTAAGTCTACCTGAGCGCCAAATCAACTTGGTTATAGCGCTTTGTTTTGCCCGATATTCCGCTGATTTATAAAAATCTTTGGACATGGAGCCAGAGGGGGGACTCGAACCCGCCAACCTTTCGCTTACAAAGCGATTGCTCTACCAGTTGAGCTACTCTGGCTTAGTTTAATTATAATACAAAACGCCATTGAATGAAAGTCCAAATCTTTGAGGTGGCTCGTAAGTAAACTATATTGGTGGGCAGGGAGGGATTCGACCACAAGTAAATTTCCTGACGGAAATTTCTCGCGGTCCGCCCCTCGCGGCACTCGCCTTGCCCTTCAGGCAAACTCGTGCATCGCTGCGGTCTTCTCATCCCTCACGCGAGCCAAGCAGTTGGCTCGCTCCTGCAACCACACAAGAACACCCATCGCGATGGGTATTCTTGTGTGGGCAGGGAGGGATTCGAACCCCCGAAGGCATAAAGCCGATGCGTCTACAGCGCATTGCGTTTGACCGCTTCGCTACCTGCCCGATATGCATTAATGTACACAAAAGATGAAATTTCCGCAACTTCTTGATGTATTTACGAAAAGCGAAAACCCTGCTACCGTAATGAGGTTCGCCGATGTGGCTCAGTTCCGCCGGAGGCGGATAAAGTCCGAGCAGTCGCCTAGGGCGACAGGTAGTTATTGCCGATGTGGCTCAATGGTAGAGCAACTCCTTGGTAAGGAGTAGGTCGCGAGTTCGATTCTCGCCATCGGCTCAATTTTCCCCGTAGCCGGGGAAAATTGCCCCGCAGAAGCGAAGCAAAAGCGGGGCGATCAATGTTTGCACGATGCAAACGAACAGCAATAAAGTTTATTCCGTCAAAACAGCGTCAAGACTTGGATGCTAATGCTATTGTATTATGTCTACATTCTGCGTTCACGGAAGACCGGGATCTATTATACCGGCTATACCGTTGACCTCGCGAGGCGTTTGCGCGAACACAACTACGGACAGACCATTTCCCTGCGAAAACACCGACCACTTGAAATTATTTATAAAGAAGAATATAATAGTGTAAACGACGCAAGAGCAAGAGAAAGACAAATTAAGCGATATAAATCGGGGGAGGCGTTCAAGAGACTTATCAATAAAACGATGCCACCCACGCCTTTGGCGGGGTACTGAATTTTATAGATAAATTTTCTTCGCTTCACTCTAAAATTTATATAAAATTCGCATGGCTTCCAAGTACAGTGAACACCTTATTAAGATGAAATGCACGGTCTGCAACCGGATTAATTACTATACGCGGAAGAACAAGAAAAATACCGAGAAGAAGCTTGAACTCAACAAGTTCTGCAAGTGGTGCAAAAAGCACACGAAGCATAAGGAAACAAAGAAATAAGTAGCAAGAAACAATCCGCCTCATGGCGGATTGTTTCTTGAAAGTTGCGGCGGCGCGTGCTATAACAAACTTATCGTTGGGGGCATAGTTCAGTGGCAGAACGCTTCTCTCCAAAAGAAGATACCAGGGTTCAATTCCTTGTGCCCCCGCCTTCGGTCCGCCGAAGCGGACCTACGGCGCGGCAACGCCCGCCGTCAGGTACGCGAAGGAGACCTTCGCCTCGCTGAAGCTCGGCTTCGGCCTGGCTACGCCGATGGCTATGCCATGGCGAGCGTGGCACCGCCCGCCAAGATGAGCGCAGCGGGATTCGGTCCGCCGAAGCGGACCTACGGCCTGGCTACGCCGATGGCTGTGCCATGGCGAGCGCGGCAACACCCGCCGTCAGGTACGCGAAGGAGACCTTCGCTCGCCTCCTCACTCAATCTCCCCGTGGCGGAAATGTTTCGGCAATATCCTCCAGAAGTAATAGAGGATGAATACGTCAACGGCGAGCGCCGCTAATTTAAATAGCGAAAAATGCAGGAGCACTTCATAGGCGCCGAACACCGCCAGCATGGCAAAGAACACGACACCAAAGTTCCGAACCGCGTAGGATCGGTGCCATAACCCGAATGCCAAAAGCAGTTTCCCGACGCCAAGCAAACCGACAACAGCGCCCAGCCACATCCCGCTTGAGACGCTCACATGCGTCTGCCGTAGCAGCCAGTTGATGAACAGATCCTGCGGATCCTCAATAAGCTCGCCGGCAATCAGACGCGAAGAAAACATGATCAGTATTCCGGCGACGAGCTCCAATACTCCCCATAGAGCTTTATACAGAACCATCAACACAAGACCAATCGGGCGACCCAAGACATGCAAACCCGCATCCGTTTTCGGTCCGTGGGCGAATAATGGTTCGTTCATAACGTCACTATAACACCGCATGCCGCTTTCGCCCGTATCCGTGTTCTTGTTACTATATATATATGATTCAACTTCATGATCACTACCTCGTCCGCAATGGCGTAAAAATCGGCTGGATTGTCGGAAATAAACTCTACGGTCACGACGGGAAAGAAGTCGGGTATGTTTCCGGAGAAACAATATACGATCGCCTCGGAAAGAAACTTGCGTATCTTCAAGGCGAGTACGTTTACAATCACAGCGACGGGGAGCGGATGCGCTGTGAAGATATCATTAAAGACATTGAAGCCGGGATGCTTCCTGACGTTATGCGCGTGGCGATAAAATTTTTCTTCGGCGACTAAATTTTGCTATACTAAACTCAAACGTCGCAATAATTATTTATATCTATGGATTACCAACCAATGATGGAGGAAAGCGGAGCAGGCTCGCGGAAAGCGCAGTGGATTCTCCGCGTCGCGGTCGCGGGGGAATTTATCGGGCATGGTCTTTTGGCAATCGGCGGCAAAGCGGATTGGATAAAGTGGATTACACAAATGACCGGCATCGCATCCCCGATGGCAACAACGCTTCTTTGGTGGATCGGAGTGTTTGACGTGGTTGTGGCGCTTATCATACTTCTGAAACCTGTTCGCATCGTACTTCTTTGGGCGGCATTCTGGGGATTTTGGACCGCGCTGGTGCGGCCGCTGGTCGGCGTCGGCTGGCTGGACTTCATTGAGCGTTTCGCCAACTGGGGCGCGCCGCTTGCCATTCTCTATCTCCGTGGCGGATTTCCGAAGACGCTTAAAGAGTGGCTATCGTAAACCTATTGACTTTTCCAACTAGGCACGCTATACTGGTAGCATTGTAAGTTCGTAGCGTTCGCGTTCTCTCTCGGGCGAAAACCTTGAGGAAGAAAAGATAAGCGTAAAGAAAAAGGGTCGTCTTACAATAGAACTATTAGTAGTATCAAAAAAACAATCTGTAGTTATGGCAAAAAGATTATTTGTCGGAAGCTTGTCCTACAACACCACCCAGGACGCATTGCGTGATGCATTCGCCCAGGCGGGAACTGTTGAATCGGCAACGATCATCATGGATAAGATGACGGGCCGCTCCAAGGGTTTCGCGTTCGTAGAAATGAGCTCTGATGAGGAGGCAACGAAGGCGGTCGAAATGCTCAACGGAAAAGAGCTCGATGGCCGCACTCTCGTAGTGAACGAGGCACGCCCGATGGAAGCGCGCGCTCCGCGCCGTGATGGGGGAGGTTTCTCCCGTGGCGGTGGTCGCGGCGGTTTCGGTGGTGGCTCCGGCGGTGGCGACCAGTGGTAAACTGGGAGCTGCAAACAAAAAACACCCTCTCGGGTGTTTTTTGTTATTTTGCAAATGGATTCCTAGCACCCATCACTTCGAAATGCAGGTGACACCCCGTCGGACCGTGCGTTTGTCCGGTGTTGCCGATGTACGCGATAAGGTCGCCTTGCGCGACATAATCGCCGACCGACACGACATTCCGGTCGTTATGCGCGTAGCGCGTTTTTGTTCCGTTCGGATGTTCAATGATGACGTCGCTTCCGTAGCCGCCGTTCCACTCCGGACCGACCACCTCGGCAACCAGCCCTTCAGCCGCGGCATAAATCGGCGTGCCGCACGCGTTCGCGATATCTACGGCATTATAATTATGCAGCTTGCCCCAATTCCAACCCGTAGTCGGGATGGCAAAGTAGCCATGCAGGTCGGGGAGCACGGTCGTTGCGGCAGACGCGATGCCGGTCTGCGGCTTTGCGTCGGGAACAATAAGGTTCACGCCTTGACCGATGCCGCGCTGTACTACGCGCTTATTATATTTGAGCATTCGCGCCTCCGAGACGCCGTAGATGCCCGCGATTGACTCCAGCGTTTCGCCGGCTTGCACCTGATGAATGATTCCCGAAACCGGCAAAATGGTAATTTCCTGGCTCACCCGGAGCGCGCCACCCCTCACTCCTTTGTTCGCCCAATATACCGTATTGAGGGAGATGCCGAAGTTTGCGGCAATACCGGAGAGCGTATCGCCCTTCTGCACTTTATAGACCAGCGTTCCATCGCGTCCCAGGAGCATTGTGCTTTCGGGGTTCGCATTGTTTAAGACCGCGGAGTCGCCGACAATAATCGCGCCGATGTCTTCATCGTCTTCACCGGCAATAGGTGCGCTATGCGGCGGCGCGGCAGCTTCAACGCTCGCCGCGGTAAACGCATTCACCACCATGCCAAGTTGGCGCACGGACGGAGCGCTTGAGGCGTTCCCCGTCTCCGGCGCCGTGCTTTTATTTCCGGCATTCAACGCCAACGTGGCTATAACAAAAACAACCGGTATCACCGCGGTTGTATTCCTTATCACCTGCATCAGACGCTTCACGCTATCCTTCTTTATGTGTATAGTAACCAATACGGTTATGCTACCACAAAACGATAAAAACCTCAATCCGCAGCAAAAGGAGGCCGTTGAACACCCCGGGGGGCCGCTTTTAATCGTCGCAGGGGCCGGTTCCGGCAAAACGAAGACGCTTACCTCCCGCATCGCGCACCTCATCGCGACAGGCACGCCACCGGAGAAAATTCTTGCGGTCACATTCACCAATAAAGCCGCCGAGGAGATGAAGGAGCGGGTTGCCGGCCTCCTTAAACTTCAAACTCCCAACTTTCAACCGCCCTTCATCGGCACCTTCCACTCGTGGGGCGCGCGGATGCTCAAGACACATGCGTCGCTCTTGGGCCGCACCGGAAATTTTTCCATTTTTGATGAAGACGACGCGATGCGCTTGTGCAAAGAGGTGGTCAAGAAGATGGACTTGGACACCGAGCGCTATAATCCGTCCGCGCTCCGGTACAAAGTTTCAAAAATCAAAGACGAACTGATGGACGTTGCCAGCCTCCGAGGAAACACCAACCACGCGGATGCTATCGCGATCAAAGTGTTTGACGCGTATGAGGAAGGGCTCCGCACCAACAACGCGTTTGATTTTGACGACCTTATCGAAAAACCCGTCCGCATACTTCAGGCAAACCCCGCACTGCTCGCGCAATACCAGGAGCGCTACGCGCACATTTTGGTTGACGAGTATCAGGACATCAACACTGTGCAATACCGCCTCATCACGCTGCTTGCCGCGAAACATAAAAATTTAAGCGTGGTCGGTGACGACGCCCAATCCATCTACGCGTTCCGCGGATCGGATTTCCGCATCTTCATGAACTTTGACCGGGACTGGCCGAATGCAAAAGTGGTGAAGCTTGAAGAAAACTACCGCTCCACCGCCACCATCATCACCGCGGCATCGCACGTCATCGCAAACAATAAAGAGCAAAAAGCAAAAACACTTTGGACAAAAAATCCGAACGGAGGCGCGGTCATCATCATAGGCGTTCCGGACCCGGTTGAAGAAGCGTATTACATTTCCTCCCGCATCACGCAACTTTTCCGCGATCCGAATGCCGACCCGCAGGTTGCGATACTCTACCGCACCAACGCCCAGTCGCGCCCCATTGAACAGGCGCTGCTTCAGGCGGGGACTCCCTACCGCATTTACGGAGGGCTGCGTTTTTATGACCGGATGGAAATTAAAGATATCATCGCCGCGCTCCGGTTCGCGCACAATCCCAAGGACCGCATTTCTCTTGAACGCATCCGGAAGAACTTCGGCAAGCGCGAGGCGGCATTTTTGGAAACCGAGCTTCCGCGGCTCGGGGGAGAATTAAAGCTTTTGGAACTGCTCGGATTTTTCCTGGAAAACACCAAGTACATGGAATACCTTGAGCACACATTCAAAAACTCGCGCGAGCGCATTGAAAACGTGAAGGAACTTATGGCATTTGCCGGCACCTTTAACCACCTGGGGATCGGCGATTTTCTTGAGCAAGTGAGCTTGGTCGCTTCAATGGATATGCCCAACGGCAAGCCCGATCCTAAAAAACTGGGAAGGGGGGTGGTGACACTCATGACCATCCACGCCTCAAAAGGGCTGGAGTTCAACCAGGTGTTTGTCGCGGGCGTAAACGAAGGACTCATTCCGCACGAGCAATCATTCGTGAAAGCAAACGAAGTTGAGGAGGAGCGGCGGCTGATGTATGTCGCGATGACACGCGCGCGATTTGCACTGACCCTCACGTACTACAATGTCCCATCGTGCTTTCTCTACGAAATGCCATCGCAATTCACCGACTTCAAAACCGTCGCCGCCCGTTTCCGCAACGAGCTGCCGGATGAGGATGAGCAATACATCACCTACGATTGATATGCCACAGCGTTTAGGACAACATTTTTTGAATAATGTTTCGGTGATAAAAAAAATTATCGCCGCGTTGGATTTGCGCAGCGGCGAAACGATTATTGAAATCGGTCCGGGAAAGGGAGCGCTCACGTTGCCGCTTGCCGACATATGCGCCGAGATTGGCTGTCACATTATTGGGATTGAAAAAGATTCCGCGTTAGCGAATCAGTTAACTAGTAAACTAGTAAACAAGAATATCGTGGAGATTATTCAAGGCGACGCGCTCAAAGAACTTCCACGGCTTATTTCTCACTATACCCTAAACGCTAACCGCTATACGCTCGTAGGTAACATTCCCTACTACATCACCGGCCACCTGTTGCGCGTGATCAGCGAGCTTGAACGGAAACCGGAGCGCACCGTGCTTATGATTCAGAAAGAGGTTGCTGTTCGCTTGACCGCAAAACCCGGCAAAATGAATTTGCTCGCCGCCGCAACGCAAATTTGGGCGGATGTTTCCGTTATCGCAACACTCAAGCCCGAGGATTTTTCTCCGGCACCGAAGGTGGAGTCGGCAGTGATAACCTTAAAACTTAAAACTTGGAACTTGAATCGCGAAACGGTTGAACATTATTACCAGCTCATTCATGCGGCGTTCAAACAACCACGGAAAACCCTGCTCAATAACCTTTCTGAAGGTTTTGGAAGGTCTAAAGCTGACTTCTTACCGATACTGCAACAACTTAGCTTTACTGAAAAGACGCGCGGCCAAGAATTGCGCATTGAGGACCTCATCGCACTCGCCGCGCTCTCCTTTTCCCGAGACGATAAGCAGTAGATGTGCATCATCATTCCTGCATTCCTAGCACTTCTACTATCTTATGCGATCGCATATAGTAGTAGAAGTGTACCGCCATCGATGTATTACCAAGCTACATAGAGTCATTTCTACATTATGAAAGGTGAGCTTACATTGGCCATTCTAAAACTCGTGCAAGCATCCGTTATGACGACTGCCCAACTTCTTGACGCGCTTACATACTATGGGCGCGATGCGCATTATCGCCGTCTTCGCGGTGGAAGTACCCCACTCCCCGAACGTAAGCCGATCCTCGAAGGCGCAATCGCAAAACGAGAACGACGCATACGCCTAAGTAAACTCATATCCAAACTTCGCGTAGAGGGATTTATTGCCAATGATTCTGAGGGAAATTCCGGAACAATCAGGCCCACCGCAAAAGGAACAGAGAAGATAAGCGCCCTTGAAAAAGCGAGTGATAAATCGCTGAAGTTAGAACGCATAGCACACAGCGCGGCATCGCGTGAGGTTAAAATTATCGTCTTTGACATCCCTGAAGAAAAAAGGGTTTTGCGCGACGCGTTACGCTCAATGTTGAAACTTATGAAGTTCTCCATGCTCCAAAAAAGCGCGTGGGTCGGCAACGTTGTTGTTCCGAAAGAGTTTTTTGAATGGCTCGATGAGCACGACCTCCTTTCCTGCGTTGAAATCCTATCAGTAACAAAGGAGGGGACTCTTAAGCAATTGCGCTAGTCGCTTCCGCCTCTCGCTAACGAATTAATTTTTAGACTTCTACCGTCTTATGCGATCGCATATGGTAGTAGAAGTTGTCATTATCACACGGTGACAGTGAATACTTACTTTCTGTTTTAACTCTCCACAGCTTTTCCTCATCTTGTTAACAGGGAGATGCTATACTAAAAACATGCCCAACCAAATTTGGCGAGCGGGCAGAACTTTTTTGGTATTCGGGACAACCGCAATGCTCGGTGTTTTTGTTTTTCTTTTTATTTTGGGAAGTACGGGGACGATGAAGCCGGCGCAGACTCCGACTGCGGCACCAAAACCGGTTGTGATTAATAAAATTTCTTTGGAAGCGACCGGCGCGACCGCCGCAGCGATATCCCAAGCCGCAGATGAGACGCCGCAGGACGGGCTGGCGCCGACATCAAGAGTCAATGCTACGCAAGACCTCGCAAAACAGCTCGCCGCGGAAATCATCAAGCGAAATCCCACCGGCCCCGGCACCACGGGGGCACAGAAACTCAATCTCATCAAACCCACTGACGCGGTTGATAAATTCATCGCCCAGGGACTTGCATCATTTGACCCCGCAGTATTTCATCCGCGCGTGGCCATTACCGACCTTGCCATTGTTGTTGACTCGCCCGAAGCATTCCAAGCCTACCTTCACGAAAGCCAATCCATTTTACGCGAAAAATTTGCCGGAATTCATTTTGAGAATTTGAACGACCTCTCCAAGATGGACTTCTCCTCCGTGCTCCCCGCGTATAGATCTGCCGTGGATGCCTTATTAAAACTCCCCGTACCGCAATCGCTTGCCACGCTGCATCAAAAAGAAATTGAATTGATTAAGGGACAGGCAAAAATGATGGGTTTTCTTTCGCGCTATAACGATGATCCGCTGCAGGCATATTTGGCGTTGAACGTCGGGGGTCAACTTAATGATGAATTTGCATCGTTAAATAAGGAAATTGCCATTTTCGCGGAAGAGCATAACCTCGCTATCTAATGAAAAAAGTTTTAAAGAAAATTTTTGTCTTGCTACTTGCGTTCGTCGCGCTTAGTTCAAGTTTGCCGACGTTGTTCGTGCCACAGCGCGCACACGCAATCGTCACCCTTTCAAGTGAGGTAAATCCGGTCATTATTGGAAATACAGTCAAAACAGCTATTGAATCAACAAAAACCGCTGTTGAATCAACTGTCACCGCTACCGTTGTAAGCGCAAGCTTGAGCCAACAACTCCTTGAGTGGGCGCAGTCATTCGTTGTCTCAACGCTCAAGCGCCGTATTTTGGATGTGATGGTGGACCAAGTCGTGACATGGGTCCAGGGCGGAGGGGAACCAAAGTTTATTACGGACTGGGAGTCGTTTTTAGGCGACATCGGCCAGGGAGCAGTCGGTGAGTTCGTAAATCAAATCGGCGCGGGGTTTTTGTGCAGCCCGTTCAGTTTGCAGGTGCGTATCGGCCTTTTGCCCGTAAAGCGTTTTGCCAATAACTCGCCGTATGCGTGCACGCTTGATCAAATCGTGCAAAATGTTCAGGGTTTTTATGACGACTTCAGAAACGGCGGCTGGATTGCATATAACGCGAATTGGCAACCACAAAACAATTACTACGGAGCGCTGCTGATTGCCTGGGACGCACGCAATAACTATGTCGCCGACAAACTCGCCGCGGCGGCAAATAATGCGCTTGCAAACAAAGGGTTCCTTGGCACAAAGCGCTGCTACGACACCGCCACTGGCCAGGAGGTATCTGAAAGCGCTGCAACCGGAAGAGAATCGCTAGTTGGAGGCGGCTCCGGGAGCACGCGCGACTTCACAACCGGAGGCGACGTCAACGGCTCCTTCCGGACTGCGACGCATACTGTTCGTTGTGAGGACACAACGCCAGGCGGTATTGCCTCCGCCGCGATTGAAAAAGCTGTCGGTTCCGACTTTGACTTCATCATCAACGCTCAACAGCTCGGCGATTATGCCGCGGCAATTGTAAACGCGCTCACCAACCGCCTTATCACCGAAGGCGTGAACGGTCTCCGCGGTGTGCACCAAGGGGGCGGCGGAACATATCAGCCATCACGCAATGCCGGCACAACGTACGGCGGCTTCCAGTCCGTGAACAATATCCCCGGCGGAACGCGTGGCGCGATATCAAGCTATGCCGGGACATCCGCCGGAGGCGTCAGCGCGCTTTCGCGCAGCCAACTTATCACTCGCCTGAACAGCGCTCTCGCGCGCCGTAATTCCGCAAATGATAAATTTTCCGGCGCGCTCGCGCTTGCCCAATCATACGTCGCCATTACGGACGACACGCTCGCTTGCCACTCAACCGTTCCCGCACTTCGGAGCGGCGCCATCCATGACGCCATACTTCAGAAGAACACTGACGCGAATAGCAACTTGGACCTTGTGACGTCGCCCATGCAAAACAATTTGGATGCGGTTGATGAACTTACGCAAACTATTACCCAGATAACCGGATTAACTGACGCGCAATTTACCGCTCGCGTGAATGAAGTCCAGGTTGTGTTCATCAACTCCGAGCCGACCATTGTGAACGCTGAAACCGGCCAAGCATCATCGCTTCTCCAGCAAATGCAGACGCTCGTTACCCCATCCGTCATCCAGGACGCTCAACGCGACGTTGACTACTGCATTTCCCAAGGCGGCATAGTCGGGGACCTCACGAATGGGGTAGCGGCTGTTCAGCGTATTTCCCAAAGCATTTTCTCCGGACGCACGTTTCAATTTATCGGACGCACGTTCGTGTCGACAGACGGAACAGAGCGCGTCATTAAGCGTATCGTCCGTAATTCGTCGAATCCGCTTGGGAGCACTATTTTCTTCAACACCAAAGCGCCCGGCGAAACAGTTGCTCACGAAGAGCGCATGACATTGCTCCAACTGCAAACACTCGCCCAAGCGGGAGGATTACGCATGCTCCAATAACGACATTTGCCAACTATGATCCGCCGGCTTAAAACATATTACAACCGATACCGCGTGGCGCTGCTCTCCGCGGCGGCAAGCGTTATCGGTGTTTTTGGGTATGTGCGGGCCTCGCATGCCATGAACTGGTTCACGGAAGCCATACTCGCTTCCGCGGGCGGGCTTGCGGGATTTTTCACGCATTGGGTTGTTGTGCTTTCAAATACTCTTGCGTCGTTCGCGCTTTCGCTCATCGGCTTTCTTGTTGACTTCGGCCTGCAACTCAACGAATCCGTTATCACCAAAGGAATTGTTCCGGTGGGATGGGCAATCGCGCGCGACGTAGCAAATCTCGGATTCACCATCGGTCTTATTGCGATCGCCTTCGCAACCATCCTCCGCATGGAACAGTATGGCGCAAAAAAACTGCTCGGTAAACTCGTGATTGTGGCGCTGCTTATCAACTTCAGCTTGCTTATCCCGGGCGTCATCTTGGACGGCGCGAACGTATTCAGCCATTTTTTCCTTTCAAAAATTTTTGGGGGGGCAGATAGCCAATCGGGGCTCGGCGCGCTTTCCGAGGTTCTCGCGCAATCCATGAAAGTAAACCAGTTTGCCAATATCAAGGCGGGCGCGGAAAATGCACTCTCCGTTGATAGTCTTGGTGATGTCATAAAAATTATTGTCGGGGGCTTGTTTATTGTCTTTTTCCAGGTTTTTTCCACCATCGCCATGGGGGCTATCGCATATATGGTATTTTACCGCTACATCATACTCACCTTTCTGCTCATCGCCGCGCCGCTCGCATGGATTTCGCTGTTCATTCCCGCGTTCGGGAGCCAATGGAGCAAATGGTGGGATACATTTTTCCGTTGGACGTTTTTCCTTCCCTGTATGACGTTCTTCCTCTACCTCACGGTTCTCGCGTCAACACACGCGGATTTCAAAGCGGCAGAGAACCTTGTTGCGGGGCCATACTCGGTTATTAACGACATCGCAACCATTATTCCCGTTGCCGCGCAGATGGCGGTGCTTATCGGCCTCATTTTCGGATCACTCATAGTTTCGCAAAAATTTGGCATCGCGGGAGCCGCGGCGGCGCTGGGAGTCGCAACAAGCACGCGTAAATTTATGCTCGGCGCAATCCAGAAGGGGGCGGTCAGAGCAGTAAAGGGACCGGCGGTGTATCTTGGCGCGCGGCCGCTCAAGGCAGGAGCTATGGGCCTTGCGAGCTTGTTAAATAAACCTGCATTGCGCTGGATTCCCGGAGTTAAGGGAGCGGTTGCGGGGTTGAGTGGATTTGGGCAGCGCGGAGAAGAAATTAATGCCTATCAAAAGCAATACCTCTCTAAGAGCGCCCTTCCTGATGAAGAATTTAAGAAGGTTCTTAAAGGGCGGTTGCCGGAAGGACCGGTCGCGCAGGCGGCATTACTCGCCGAAGCAGCCTCACGCGGTATGTTGAAAGAAATCAAGGATGATCCCAAGAAACTTATTGCGCTTGCGGGCGCGGCTAAAGAAACAAACCCCGGAACCGAAGCAAAAGACGTGAAAGATATTCAGGCGCTTTTGGGTGTTATGCCGTCGCTTGCCGAAAAGATTACTGACGGCAAACTTACCACCTACGAAGCTGCGCGCAGGTTTGTGTCGGCGGATAAAGTAGCCGATCTCACCGCCGAGGAGCTGGGAAATTCCTCGGTTATCGCTTCATTTACCCAGGCGCATTGGAAGAATCTTGCCGAGAGCCCGAAGGTGTCGGCGGAACAAATGACTGCCGCGCAAAATGCGCTCAAAGAACTCGCCGGCGACGACATCATAAAACTGCAGCAAGATTATGCCACCGCGCAAATGGAAATTGACCGCGCAAAAGAGGAGGGTGTTCCTGAAACTGACGAGATCGCAAAAGACGAGAAGGGTAGGACGATGAAAGACGCGAGTGGAAAACCGATTATTGCCAGAAAGGGTCTGCGGACGTTGCGGAGAGAGAAGAAGGCCGAGCTTAACGCCCGACGAGATAATCTCTTCCTCAATCAAGAAACAGTGACCGATGATGACCGGGAACATTACGCGCAAGTCATCCAAGACAAGCGAATGAACGACCCGAAGTTTATAGCAAACTTCAAAACACAGTACGGGCACGAACCGACCAACGAAGAACTTATTCTTATTGAGCGCGGCCGAACGTATAAACAACTTGAGGATAGCCAAAAACAAATTGGTGGCTTGTTTTACCGGCCGTACCCGTCGAAAGGCACCGGAGGCGGAACAACTCCGCCCCCGACGTCGCCTACGGGTGGCGGTCCTGCGAGTGGTCCGGCGGGAACGCCAGCCGGCGGTGTTTCGCCGTCCTCTGCGCCTCAAGCAGGCGGCGGAACTGCAGCTCCGGCTCCCGCTAAGTCCTTGCCTGAAATGATGGCCCAGTTACGGGCAAAGCAACAAGCTGATCAGGACGCTAAAAGAACCGCCGACCAAGCTGCCGCGGAAGCAGCGCGCGCGCAGCGAAGCACCGGAGGATTTTTGGGTGATACAGAAGAAGCCGAAGAGCGCGCTGCAGCAGACAACGATGCGCGCATCGCCGCGGCGCAACAAGAAGAAGCAGAGAAAAACCGCATCAAGCTGCCGCCGACATCGCTCCCGGGCGCA
>Ga0080064_1005281_pt1 | contig 15383 bp, 9 predicted proteins | sample Subgrocontami54m_FD_69260 | JGI IMG/M metagenome (GOLD analysis project Ga0080064, IMG submission 69260) | Subsurface groundwater microbial communities from S. Glens Falls, New York, USA - GMW46 contaminated, 5.4 m (SPADES assembly) (version 2) ...
CGGCCAGGGGAGGAAATGCCGCCTGTGCGCCGGAATCGAGCTCGTGCACATCTTGCAGGATCTCCAGCAACACCTGCAGCAAGGTTTCGTCCAGTCCCGGGATGGCGGGATTGAGCTTGCGCGCCGCGACGAAGCTGCCCACCGACTCGCGCAGCTTGTTCTGGTAAGCCAAGGCTAGCGCAACATTGAAATGGGCCTCGGGCATGTCGGGGCGCAGGCGCGCGGCCTGCAGAAACGCGGCTTCGGCCTGCGGCTGCCGCTCGGCAGCCTGCCCGAGATCGAGTTCGTCGATTATCCCAACGTCCTGCCGGCCGATCCCTTTGCCGAGCCTCGCCAGCTGCCGCCGGGGCCCGAGCTCCTGCGTCAATGCCAAGGTGCGAATGGGTCGCCGGGCGCCTCGCCTGCTGCAGAGGAGCCGCCCGCGCTGGTGCGAACGGCGCTGGCGGTCGAGCCGCGCGAGGGGCATCTGTGCGTGTTCCTGCCGCCGCTCGCCGACGGCGCCGACTATGCCGCGCTGATCGCCGCCATCGAGGCGGCAGCCACGGAGACGGGGCTGGCCGTCCGGCTCGAGGGCTACGCGCCGCCCTTCGATCGGCGCCTCAACGTCATCAAGGTCACGCCCGACCCCGGCGTCGTCGAGGTCAACGTGCATCCGGCGGCCTCATGGCGGCATGCCGTCGACATCACCACGACCGTCTACGAGGAGGCGGCCCGTATCGGGCTCGGCGCGGAGAAGTTCATGCTGGACGGCCGCCACATCGGCACCGGCGGCGGCAACCACATCGTGCTGGGGGGCCTCACGCCGGCCGACAGCCCGTTCCTGCGGCGGCCCGACCTGCTCGGCAGCCTCATCGCCTACTGGCAGAACCATCCCGCGCTGTCCTACCTGTTCGCCGGCCTTTTCGTCGGCCCGACCAGCCAGGCGCCCCGGGTGGACGAGGCGCGGCACGACTGCCTCTACGAGCTCGAGATCGCGCTCAGGCAGATCCCGGAGCCCGGCGGCGCGATTCCGCCCTGGCTGGTCGACCGCCTGTTCCGCAACCTGCTGGTCGACGTCACCGGCAATTCGCACCGGGCCGGGATCTGCATCGACAAGCTCTACGCGCCCGATGGGCCGATGGGCCGCCTCGGCCTGGTCGAGCTGCGCGCCTTCGAGATGCCGCCGCATCCGCGCATGAGCCTCGCCCAGCAGCTGCTGATCCGCGCGCTGGTGGCCTGGTTCTGGGAGCGGCCCTACCGCCAACCCCTGGTGCGCTGGGGCACGACGCTGCACGACCGCTTCATGCTGCCCCACTTCCTGTGGGCCGACCTCGAGGGCGTCATCGCCGACTTGTGCGGCGCCGGCATGGCCATAGCGGCGGAGTGGTTCAGGCCGCACCTCGAGTTCCGCTTCCCGCGCTGGGGCGCAGTCGAGCGGGCCGGCGTGTCGCTGGAGCTGCGGCAGGCGCTCGAGCCGTGGCTGGTGCTGGGCGAGACGAGCGGACCCGGCGGCACCACCAGGCCCGTCGATTCCTCGCTCGGGCGCATGCAAGTTCAGGTCGGCGGCGCGAGCGGCGGCCGCTACACGGTCGCGTGCAACGGCTACGCCCTCCCCCTCGCCCCCACGGGCACCGTCGGCCGGATTGTAGCCGGCGTGCGCTTCCGCGCCTGGCAGCCCACCGAGGGCTTCCATCCCACCATCCCGCCGCACGTGCCGCTCACCTTCGATGTGGTCGATACCTGGACTGGCCGCTCGATCGGCGGCTGCCGCTACCACGCCACGCACCCGGGCGGCAGCAACTACCAAACTCCGCCGGTCAACGCGCTGGAAGCCGAGGCGCGCCGGCTCGCCCGCTTCGAGAGCATCGGGCATTCGCCGGGCGGGTCCGTCCTGAAACAGGCCGGCGTGCATCCCGATTTCCCGCTCACCCTCGATCTGCGCAGGGTCCCATGAAGGGCCTTGACGCGATGGCGGGCGCGCGATGGCGTGTCATTCGCGCCACTGTTATCGTCCCGGTGTGCCTGGCCTGGCGAGGCGGCCTAGCCGGCGCCACCCGGAACCGGGCAGGGATTGGCGCTCGATCGAATCGGATGCCGGAGATGCAGTAGCTGACGATGGCAAGGAGCGCCCAAGCACAGACGCTGTCGAGCGGCGACCTGACCCGCGGCTATGCGGTTGCGGCCGGCAGCTTCGATGAGCTGGTCGATCGTTCCGGCATTGTCAGCCCGCACTGGGAGCCGCTTCTACAGGCGCTTACATCGCTCGATCCGGCGACGCGCGCGCTGCGCATGGAGCAGCTCAACGTCCGGGTGCGGGAAACGGGCATCGCCCACGACCTGTTCTCCGATCCGGCGACTGCGACCCAGCCTTGGCGGATCGATCTCGTCCCCCTCATCATCTCGCCTGAGGATTGGCGCCAGCTCGAGCGTGCGCTCGTGCAGCGGGCGCGGCTGTTCGAGGGCATCCTCGCCGACCTCTACGGCCCGCAGCGGCTCTTGAGCTCCGGGGCCATCCCGCATCAGCTGGTGTTCAGCGATCCCTCCTATCTGCGGCCGTGCGCCGGCTTGCGGCCGCCGGGCGGCTTCATCCAGTTCTTCGCCACCGACTTCGCCCGCGGGCCGGACGGGGCCTGGCGCGTGATCGATACCCACACGGAGACGCCCGCCGGCATCGGCTACGCACTCGCCAACCGCATGGTGCACACCAACGTCGCCGGCGACATCTTCGCCGCCTGCAAGGCGCTGCGGCTGGCCCCGTTCTTCCAGCAGCTGCAGGCCGCGCTGGCGCGCCGCACCAATCGCGTCGACCCCAACATCGCCCTGCTGACGCCGGGCCCGCGCCACAACGACTTCTTCAGCCACGCCTACCTCGCGCGCTACCTGGGGCTGCTGCTGGTCGAAGGTGGAGACTTGCGGGTGGCGGAGGACCGCGTCTCGCTCAAGACGCTGCACGGCCTGATGCCGATCGACCTGATCGTGCGCTGCGTGGCCGGCGCGGTGGCCGACCCGCTCGAGCTCGACTCGGCCGGCTTCGCGGGGCCCGTCGGCCTGCTGCAGGCGATCCGCAAGCAGCCCGACTTCGTCGTCAATGCGCTGGGGTCGGCGCTGGCCGAGAACCGGGGCTTGAGCGCCTACCTGCCGGAGCTCGCTCGAGCGCTGCTGGGCGAGGACCTGCTGATGCCGGATGGGCCGCGATGGTGGCTGGGCGATGCGGCGAGCCGCCGGCATGCGCTCGCCCACCTCGACCACATGATCATCCGCCCGGCGCACGAGGGCACGGCCCGGCCGGGGCGCGCCATCCCCGGCATCGACCCCGCGCGGCTCGGGCCGGCCGAGCGCGAGGCCCTCTTGGAGGAGATCGAGATCCGCGGCCCGGCGCTGGTGGCGGAGGCCAAGGTCGGGTTCGGCACCACGCCGTCGCTCACGCCCGCGGGGCTGGTGCCCAAGCCGTACGCCGTGCGCCTGTTCGTGGCGGCGACCGCCAACGGCTTCACGGTGTTGCCGGGCGGGCTCGCCATGACCGTCGATCCCGACATGACGGTTGCACTCAGCGCGCCGGACGGGGAATCGCGCGACGTGTGGGTCGTCAGCGAGGCGACGCTGCCGCCCTTCACCAGTCTGTGGCGGCCGACCATCGAGGCCGCGCAAGTGCAGCGCGCGCCGCACGACCTGCCGAGCCGCGCCGCCGACAATCTGTTCTGGCTCGGCCGCTACACCGAGCGCGCCGACTGGACCATGCGCGTCTTGCGCATTTGTCTCAGCCGGCTGCAGGAGGACAGCGCGCCGCGCCAGGAGCTGCGCGCCAGCCGTACGGCGCTGGAGATCCTGCTCGCCAAGGAGGAGGGCAAGGTGCCCGGCGAGTGGGAGGCCACCAACACGCGCCTGATCGAGCAGCTCGCCCACAACCTCATGACGTCGGGAGACTGGTACTACGGCCTGCCGCGCACGCTCGACAACATCCACCGCGTCGCCAGCCTGACGCGCGATCGCCTGTCGCTGGAGGCGTGGCGCACCCTCAACGATTTCTACGCCAGCCGGCGCTGGCGCGCTGGCGCCATGCCGACCTCGATGGGCGACTCGCTGCGCCTGCTCGACGACGGCTTGCGCGTGCTGGCGGCCTTCCACGGCCTCACGCACGAGAACATGACGCGCAGCTTCGGCTGGTCGTTCCTGGACATGGGCAGGCGGCTGTCGCGCGCCCACAACCTCGCCGAGCTGCTGGCCGGCATCTTCGGCAAGGTGCGCAGCGGCGACGACGAGACGGGCAGCCTGCTGTTCGTGCTCGAGCTCGCCGACAGCTTCATCACCTATCGCTCGCGCTACCGGCTGGCGCCGATGCTGCCGCTGGTGCTCGACCTCCTGCTGATCGACGAGAGCAATCCGCGCAGCGTCGCCTTCCAGCTGGCGGCCTTGTCGCGGCACATCGATTCGCTGCCCCAGTCGGGCCAGGAGCACGGCCGCATCGAGGAGCAGCGTCTCGCCTTGTCGCTGCTGACCGCGGTGCGGCTCGCCGACGTCGGCAGCGTGCGGGACAGCGTCGAGAACGACAAGACGGCGAGCTGGTACTTCGACCACGACGGCGGGGTGCGCCGCGCCATCATGCTGGCCATCCAACGCCAGCCCGGAACCAACACGGTCGAGGTAGTGGACAGTATCAAGCAACTGCTGCCCAGCTTTCAGGAGCAGATGCCGCCGTCGGTCAAGATGAATATCCTCTATGACCGGTCGGTCAGCATTCGGGATTCCGTCACCGACGTGAAGTTCACGCTGTTCCTGGCGCTGATTCTGGTCGTCCTCGTCATCTTCCTCTTCTTGCGGAACATTTCGGCCACAACGATCCCGAGCCTGGCCCTGCCGCTCTCGCTGGTGGGAACGTTCGCGGTGATGTACATGCTGGGCTACTCGCTCGACAACCTGTCGCTGATGGCGCTGACGCTCAGTGTCGGCTTCGTCGTGGACGACGCCATCGTGGTGCTGGAGAACATCGTGCGCCATATGGAAATGGGCGAGCGGCCCATGACAGCGGCACTGCGCGGGTCGAAAGAGATCAGTTTCACCATCGTGTCCATGACTCTGTCACTGGCCGCTGTGTTTATCCCGGTGCTGTTCATGAGTGGGTTGGTGGGGCGGCTGCTGCACGAGTTCGCGGTGACGATTGGCGCGGCCATCCTGGTATCGGGCTTCGTTTCGCTCAGTTTGACGCCTATGCTGTGCAGCCGCTTCCTGCATCCTCATGGGGAGGATAAGCACGGGCGGCTCTGGCAGATCACGGAAGGCTTCTTCGACGGCATGCTGCGGTTCTACGACCGCACGCTGCAATTCACACTTCGCCACCGCCGGGTCACGATGGCAGTTTCGCTGCTGGTGCTGGTTGCGACTGTCCAGATGTTTCGCACGATTCCGAAGGGTTTTCTGCCGGACGAGGACCAGGGCTTCCTCTTCGTCTTCACGGAAGGGCCGCAGGGGATTTCTTACGACAGCATGGTGCGCCACCAGCTGGCGCTGAACGATATCGTGATGAAGCTGCCCTGGGTGGATTCGTTCAACAGCACGGTGGGCGGCGGCAGTTCTTCGATCTCGCAGAATAGCAACCAGGGACGCATCTTCATCCGCATGGCGCCGCGCAACCAGCGCGGGCCGGTGGCCGACCTGGTGCAGCAGCTTCGTGCCCAGTTGGCGGTGGTGCCCGGCATCAATGCCTACCCGCAGCTGCTGCCGACCATCCGCATCGGCGGCCAGCTCACCAAGAGCCAGTACCAGTACACGCTCCAGAGTCCGGACACGAAAGAGCTTTACGACGCGGCGCCGATGCTGGAGAGCAAGCTGCGCTCCGATCCGCGAGTGAGCAACTTGTTGCAGGATGTGACCAGCGACCTGCTGATCAAGAATCCGCAGATCGACGTGAAGATCAACCGTGACCGGGCTTCGACTCTGGGGATTACCGCCGGGCAGGTGGAAGACGCACTCTATACGGCGTACGGTGCGCGTCAGATTTCGACTATCTACGCGCCCAGCAATACTTACCGCGTAGTCACCGAGTTGCAGCCGCAGTTTCAGGCGGACCCCTCGGTGCTCTCGATGTTGTACGTGCGATCGACCGGCGGGCAACTGGTACCGCTGAATGCCGTAGCGCAGTTCTCGCCGAGCCTGGGTCCACTAACGATCAATCACCTGGGACAGTTGCCGGCGGTCACGGTATCGTTCAACCTGCGACCGGGCGTGGCGCTGGGCGATGCGGTGAATGCGGTAAATCAGGTGGCACGGGAAACGCTGCCGCAGGACATCTCCACCAGTTTCCAGGGAACGGCGCAGGCGTTTGAGTCGTCGCTGAGGGGGCTGGGCGTTCTGCTGATCGTGGCGATTGCGGTGATCTACCTGGTGCTGGGCATTCTGTACGAGAGCTTCATCCATCCGCTGACAATTCTTTCCGGCTTGCCTTCGGCTGGCTTCGGCGCGCTGCTTACGCTGATGATCTTCAAGATTGACTTGAACCTGTATGCGTTCGTCGGCGTGATCATGCTGGTCGGGATCGTGAAGAAGAACGCCATCATGATGATTGACGTCGCTCTCGAAAAGCAGCGCACGACGGGCGAGACGCCAGCCGAGGCTATCTATCAGGGCGCGCTGCTGAGGTTCCGTCCGATCATGATGACGACCATGGCGGCGCTGATGGGCACTCTGCCCATCGCGCTCGGACTGGGCGCCGGGGCGGAATCGCGGCGTCCGCTGGGGCTGGCGGTGGTGGGAGGGCTGGTTTTCTCCCAGATGCTGACGCTCTACATCACACCGGTTTACTACATTTACCTGGATAGGTTCGAGCAGTGGTTGAAGTCACGGAAACGGCGCGGCCCGAGCGCAGTTGAAGAAGACGTGCGCGAGAGCGATCTGGTTGCCAGCGACGCCCACGACTGAGGGCGCAAATCACTCCTGCCCTCTAACCCACCCATTTACTCAATCAGAGATCGTTGGATGCTTCTTGCAGCCACGTCCATGTTTCCAGTAGCCTGATGCTTCTCAACCATTCAGATTGTGCGGCGGCGTGACGAACGTCGGAGGCGCCGGCAAATTCATGATTTCCAGCGATCAGGGAGAAGGGAATACTCTCGCTCCGGGCGCCTACCAGCAGAGATGGGCGGGCCTTTTTCTTCCCTCGGTTCGCGACCTGGTATTCCTGCTCTCGTTCTGGGCTCTGCTCATTGGGCCACTCTCCAATCGCCCGCTCGCTGACGCTGACATCGGATGGCACATCCGTACGGGCGAACAGATCGTGGCTACGCCCTCCGTCCCGCGGGCCGACCCGTTTTCTTCCACCATGCAAGGCCAGCCATGGTTCGCATGGGAGTGGCTCTATGACGCGCTGCTGGGAATCGTGCATGGGGCGATGGGCCTGAACGGAGTGGTATGGCTGGCGGCGTTGCTCATGGCGACGACGTTTGCCTTACTGCTTTCGCAGTTGCTGAAGCGCGGAACCGGATTGCCAGTGGCTATGCTGCTGTGGCTGCTGGTGCTGGGCGCGTCGAGCATTCATGTGTTTGCGCGGCCACACATCGTGAGCTGGTTGTTCACGCTGTGGTGGTTTGTCGCGCTGGAACGATGGGAGCAGGGAAACGCACCGTCCTGGCTGCGCTGGTTCTTCCCCGTCTCGATGTTGCTGTGGGTCAATCTGCATGGGGGATGGCTTATGGGGATGACGCTGCTCGCGCTTTATGCGCTGGCAGCATTTGTCGAGAGCCTGCGCGGGACGGACGCCATCGCTCGGATTCGCTGTGCGCATCGGGCGCGCGCGATGTGGTGGATATTTGTAGCTTCCGCCGTGGCGACGGTCGTGAATCCGTATGGCGTGCGGCTGCACGCGCACATCTACCGCTATCTAAGCGATCCGTACCTGATGAACCGGATCGCCGAGTTTCGTTCGCCCGACTTCCACGGTTGGGGACAGCGCTGCTTCGTGCTGATCCTGGTGCTGGTGCTGATCGCGGCAGCGGGGAGTCGCGGGAAGATGCGGCTGAGCCACTGGCTGATCGTGTTGCTCACCGCGTGGGCGGGAGTGTATGCGGTGCGCAATCTGCCAGTGTCTGCGATGCTTCTGGCGCTCATCGCCGGCCCCCACTTGTGGGAGAGTGTGACCGCGCTGGCTGAGCGTCCGGGAGCATGGGGGCCGGTGCGGCGTGGCGCCGCATGGCTCTCGGAATTCGCGGCGCGGGCGGGGACACAGGAATTTCAGCTTCGCGGACACCTGTGGCCGGCGTTGGGCGCGATCGCGGCGCTGGCGATTTGCTTGAACGCTGGGCGGCTGGGGTCGCAGCAAGTGATTCATAAGGAGTTTGACGCAAACCATCTTCCGGGTGGGGCGGTGGAATATCTGGAACGGGAACGGAGCACAGAACCCGTCTTCGGGCCGGATCAATGGGGAGGTTATCTCATCTATCGTTTGTATCCAAAGCGGCTGGTGCTGATTGACGATCGCCATGATCTGTATGGCTCCGACAGGTTTCGCGAGTACCTGATCCTGATGCAAGCAGAGCCGGGCTGGAAGGACGTGCTGAAGAAGTGGCGGATTCAGACGTTTGTGCTGCCGGCGGGATCGACGCTGGCGAATTTGTTAGGGCAGCTTCCGCAGGAATGGCAGACGGTGTATGAGGACAAAGTGGCTGTAGTGATTGAGAAAAAAGGAACCTTCAGCGACTAAGCCAGCGTCGCGGAGCGGCCTTAATCTCCTCGGTCGGTACTATAATGGCGCGACACGGATGGCTCTCACCTCTGCCACGAAACTCGGTCCCTATGAAATCCAGTCTGCGCTGGGCGCAGGCGGCATGGGAGAAGTTTACCGTGCCCTGGACACCCGCCTGGATCGTACCGTGGCGATCAAAGTTCTTGCTTCTCATCTTTCTTCGTCGCCGGAACTGAAACAGCGCATGGAGCGCGAGGCGAGGGCTATTTCATCGCTGAACCATCCGCACATCTGCCAGCTCTATGACATCGGCTCGCAGGATGGCACCGATTACCTGGTGATGGAGTTCCTGGAAGGTGAAACACTGGCCGAAAGGCTGCGTAAAGGCGCGATGCCGCTGCACGAAGTCTTCAAAATCGGTATCGCCGTGGCCGAGGCGCTGGCGGTCGCGCACCGCCAGAGCATTGTGCACCGTGATCTGAAGCCGGGAAACATCATGCTGACCCAGGGCGGCGCCAAGCTGATGGACTTTGGACTGGCCAAACCGGTTGGCCTGCCGACCAGGGGCACGGCGTCAGGAGCAGCACCTTCGTTCACCGCAGCGGCCACGTTAACTGGTCCGAGCCCGTTAAGCCCACTGACCACAGCGGGCAGCATGATTGGCACGATCCAGTACATGTCGCCGGAGCAGATCGAGGGAAAAGAAGCCGACGCCCGCTCCGACATCTTCGCGTTTGGCGCTGTGCTTTACGAGATGGTGACCGGGAAGCGGCCGTTTGAGGGGAAGAGTCAAATCTCGCTGGCATCGTCAATTCTGGAGAAAGATCCGGAGCCGATCAGCGCCCTCAAGCCTCTCACTCCCCCCGCCTTTGAACATGTCCTGACCACCTGTTTGCAGAAGAATCCGGAAGAGCGTTTTCAGACCGCGCATGACATCAAGTTGGAACTCCAATGGATTGCGGCGGATCGGTCATCCCCGGCGGTCGCCGCCCTGCCGGCATCCCCCTCACGTACCCGTGAGCGTCTTACGTGGGCAGTAGCGGTTGTCATCGCGATGGCGCTGGGAGTAGTCGCCGGAATTTTTATCAACCGTCCCCCGTCTGCACAGGCCATCCGCACCGTCATCGATCCTCCCGCGAACGCTACGCTCAGTCTGACTGGCGATTTTGCCGGACCGCCGGTGCTGTCGCCAGACGGCGCATCGATTGTGTTTGCAGCCACCGGTGCGGACGGCAAGACCGCACTCTGGGTTCGCCCTATGAATGTGCTGGAAGCGCGTACACTCTCCGGTACTGAGGGTGCGATTTTTCCTTTCTGGTCATCCGACAGCCGCTCGCTCGGGTTTTTCGCCGATGGCAAGTTGAAGACGATTGATCTCAATGGCGGCTCTGCGCTGGTGGTTTGCGACGCCCCTTTCGCACGCGGAGGCGCCTGGGGGCCGGGCGGAGTGATCCTGTTCACTCCGGGTACGCAGACGTCCCTGATGCGTGTCAGTGCCAGCGGTGGAACTCCGGTTGCCGTCACCAAGATCGACCCGGCTCAGCACACCTCGCATCGCTGGCCGTTCTTCCTTCCCGATGGCAGGCATTTCCTCTATCTGGCCATCAACCACGATCCTTCCCGGTCCGCAAGCGATACGCTGTATTACGCCTCGCTGGATGGCCGCGAAAATCGTCCGCTGTTCCGCTCTCAATCCAACGCGGTTTATGGCCGTGGTTTTCTCTTATTCGCACGTGGCGACCAGTTGATGGCTCAACCATTCGCTCCCGCTACGGGAACGCTGAGCGGAGAGGTCCAAAGCCTGGCCAGCGGAGTCGTGAACGACGTCAGCACCTGGCACATGGACGCCTCCGCATCCAGCAACGGCCTGCTGGTTCTAGGCAGCGGCGGGACCGCCGATTGGCAACTGCTCTGGATGGATCGCAACGGAAAACAGATTGGCACCGTGGCCGACAAACTCACCAATCTGCAAACGGCACGCATCTCCCCGCAAGGCGACCGTATCGCTCTCCAGATCGACACCGGCGTGAACGACGTCTGGGTGCTCGATCTTACTCGCGGGGTGCGCACGCGGCTCACCTTCGGTCCAGTTTCGAACACATTCCCGGTCTGGTCGCCCGACGGCAAATGGATCGCCTACACATCCGATCGTAACGGTCACTCCACCCTCTACCGCAAACCCTCGGACGGCAGTGGAACGGAAGAACTCTTACTCACCGATGACCAGGTAACCGTAGCCAGCGATTGGTCGCGGGACGGCAAGTATCTGTTCTATTCGCGCGGCCCTGTGGGTGACAAACGGGAGGTCTGGGCCTTGCCGCTCGAGGGAGAGCGCAAACCGTGGCTGGCTGTACCGCGCACCGCGAACTCGTCTACTGTCAATGGACATCTCTCCCCGGACGGCCATTGGCTCGCCTACATGTCCACTGAATCCGGTGGACCGGAAGTGTATGTGGTGGCCTTCCGCGGCGGGCAGGGCAAATGGCAGGTGTCGACGAACGGGGGAGCTCAACCGCAGTGGAGCCGGGATGGCAAGGAACTCTACTACGCCAATGGCAATACCCGCACCCTGTTTGCCGTACCTGTGAAGGAAGCCAACGGTGCGTTGCAGTTCGGCGCCGCTCAGCCCCTCGTTACAAATTCAGCAGCCCAGCAGTTCATCTACGATGTCGCGCCCGACGGCAAGAGAATCCTTCTCAATCTGGTTGCGCAGAAGGTCAGCCAATCCGTTACTGTCGTTACAAACTTTACGGCGGGGTTGAAGAAGTAATTCTTCCTACTTTTCCACGCGCAGGAAGTCTCCCGTGGAGGCATTCACAGCCACCCGCAACTGGGCGCTGACGGGGTCAGTGCCGTAGATCACGTGCCAGGTGAGCTCGTTGGTTTGGCGGTTCCAATCGAGGATGTAAAGGATGGGCGTGTCGGGAGCTTTCTCCAGCAGCTTGTCTCCGCCGTGTTTCTGGGCGGTTTCCAGCGCCTGGTTGGAGTCCACCTTGAGAAACGCGATGTCAAACACCGTGGTGCTGGTGTTGGTGGGGCTGTAGGTATCCTCGACGCCGAAGGAGACTTCTCTGTCCGCCCAGGTGTAGGGTCGGGTGGAGTGCTGGAGCGGGGAGGCAAAACCGGTGCGCCACGCCAGCGACTTGCCTTCCCGTCCTTTCGAATCTCCCGTTAGCTGGGACTCGAGCCGGTACGGTTGCGCGTCGCGGGCCCATCCGCGGGCCGCGACGTAGCATCTTTGAAACGCGATTCTCCCCGTGATGGGTTCTGGCGGTTTGGGCTTTTCCGTTTGCGCTGGCTTGCTCGGTTCCGAGGAACACGCTGTCATGAATCCAAGCGCGAAAATCGCAACCACCAGTTTTTTCATGGCCATTTCCTGTAGGATTTGGGTGGCAAATCGCATCGCCATTGTACTGGACATTCAGCATGGATTCCTATTTGGAACGGCTGCGGTGGGAACTCGAAGAGACAATGACCGTCACCAGCCCCGACCGCATGGACCACGGCCCGGCGGGGAAGTGGACCCCGGCACAGGTTCTCGAGCACCTGTTTCTCACTTACCGCAACACCAACAAGGGACTCGCCAAGTGCCTGGAGAAGGGCATGCCGCTGGGGACGCGCGCCACGCTCTGGCATCGAGTGGGCACGCTGGTGGTGGTAACCCTGGCGTACTTTCCGAAGGGCAGGAAGGCTCCAGAATGGACCGTACCCAAGGGCATGCCCACAGAAGAGGTGCGGGGCGCCATTCTTCCCGAGATTCAGCAAATGGATGCGGGACTGGCAGAGTGCGAACGCAGGTTTGGCGCACGAGCCAAGATTCTTGACCACCCCGTTCTCGGCCCCTTCAACGTCGGGCAGTGGCGCAAGTTCCACTGGGTCCACGGAAAACATCACGCGCGGCAGATTCGCGAGCGGCTGGGCAAGGCTTTAGGATGAGACGCGGCGGAGTCCGGGGCAACTCCCCGGTACTCCATCGCAGAAGTAAACAGCGTGGTATTACTCGCGCTGGCGAGCTCCAGCCTTGCGCGCCTGCTCCTGCAGGTCGTCGAGTTCCTGCTTGGCGGCGGCGACGGCTTTCTGCTTCTCGTCGAGCTGCTTTTTGAAATCGGCGTCTTCCTTGTCCCACATGGCCGCGTTGCGCAGGCGATTGCCGGCGTCGGAATACATGGCTACGGCCCGCAGGCGGTACTCTCGTTGCGTGAGTTCCAGGTCGCGGTTCAAGGAATCGACCTTCTTCTTCTGAGTGTCAATCTTGTCCTTCCATTCGTCCGCCGCCCGCTGGCGCTCGGCCGCCGCGAGTTTTGGATCCGGTGCCGGGTTCTGGGCGGCTTGCGCAGCTGGGTCCGGGGCCGCGGCGTCTGGTTCTGTGGACTGGGCAACGGCGTTTGCATCACTCGCCGGCGCCGGCCCTACCACGCTCAGGTGATCGTTCTTAGGAAGGTTGTCGTTGTCGTACTGATGATTCGCTGCGCTCTGATGCGTCTTCGACTTGCGGGCCGAGCGCGCGACCTCTCCCAGAGACTGGGCAGATGCGCCGCCGACTGCAAAGACGAGCAGTACTCCGATTGCCATCCAAACCATGCGTTTCATGTGATCATCCTTCCGCAGGCTCGCGATCCCATGGCGTGCCTGCCGTCGTTGGTCGTTGGTCTTTGGTCTCAAGAACTCGTGGTCGCAGCTTTGGCGCCCGCCAGGAAGCTGCCGATAGTCCGGTCCAGTTGCGCCGCTTCCTTGGCAATGTCGTCCGCTAATTGCCGGGCCAGTTCCGCGTCCCGGCTGTGAGCCAACTGCTGCGCATATCCCGCGATGGTGGTCAGGGAACTTCTCAGTCCCAAGGCCATTTCCGCGGAAACTTCTTCGCGCATCTCCTGATCCTGCCGGATGCGCGAAATTTCGGTCTTGTCGGTCAGCACAAACGTCGTCCCCATCAGGCTGGCGTCTTCGGCCAGCACCGGAGAGACTGTCAGATCCAGCACGCGGCGGATGCCTTCCGGGCCGACGTAGTCAAGCACCAGCCCGCGGACAACAGACTCGCCCCGCACAGCCGGAGCCACGGCCTCCTCGACACTCGAGACGCCACCCACGTTGCCATCTCGGAGGGTGGCAGTGCGAAAAAGTTCAGCGGCTCGCATCCCGACCGGGGAAGCAAATCCCAGAAGCTGGCGGGCCATGGAATTGGCCTGACGCACCAATCCGCTGGCGTTGAAGAACAACACGCCACAGGAAAGATTCGCAAGCACAGTGGCGCTCAAGGTGTCGGACGCTTTCGCTTTTCTCCGCGCGGCGAGCTGGAGTGCGTTGAGTTCGTGTTTCTGCTGCTTCAGTTGCTGGATGACGGCATGATAGCTGTGCACCGGCAAACCTTCGGCGGCCAGGGGAGATTGAGAGAAGGAGTCGGTCTCCGCGACCATGCTTTTGCGCATGCGGCGGATCGCGATTGCGCCCAGCACAAAGGCTGCGATCGCGACCACCAGAAGCACGCCCAAACGCAAAACCATCGGATTCACCAACAGCTTCACAGCAACCCCCAGTACCAGTGCAACAGATCGTTTCCAAAAAAGAAGGCCAGCAATGCCATGCTTCCGAGAAACACTCCAAACGGCATTTCGTAATAGCGCAGAGCCAGGCGCGCCGAGTGCCAGGCGCGCCGCCGGGCTTCGAGCGATGAAGTCCCGCGCGCGGCATTCCGGCGCGTACGCTTGATCCAGACCGCCAGGACGGTGCTAACTCCGAACAGAGAACCCGCCAGCGAGGCCGCAAAAATAGTCAGCACGGTGAGCTTGGTGCCCAGGAACGCGCCGATCATCGCCATCAGCTTGACGTCTCCGAATCCCATGCCTTCCACACCGCGCCAGCGCAGATAGGCCGCGGCGGCGCCATACAGGAACGAAGCCCCGACCGCGGCTCCCAATGCCGAGTCCGCCAGCGACCACAATCGCCACGAGACTTCGCCGCTCACCGGCAGAGACACCAGGCCGGGCATGATCCGCGAAGCGAGATCGTTCACCGGAACCAGAAGACTGAACACGATGCCGAGCGCCAGGCCCGGCAAGGTGAGCGCGTCCGGAAGAAGCTTGGTTTCAGCGTCGGTGAAAATCAGGCCGAGCAGCAAGTAGCCCAGGACAATGCACTTCAGCATCGCCAGGCCGAGTCCGAAATGGGCGTAGCAGCCGAGAAACAGCAGGCCTGTGAGCAGTTCGACCACGAGGTAGCGCGCTGAGATCGGCTCCTTGCATGCGCGGCATTTTCCGCGCAGCACCAGCCAGCTCAGAACCGGCAGGTTGTCATAGAGCGGAATCAGCTGGCCGCAGTGCGGGCACGCGGAACGGGGCCTCACCACCGACTTGCCACGCGGCAGCCGGTAAATGCACACGTTCAGGAAACTGCCAAAGGCGAGTCCCAAAGCGAAGATCGCGGCTGCAAGAAGAGGGTCCACGTTAGCTAAGTGCCCAGTTTGTCTGGATTTGGCGATTATATGCCGGGTGGGCGGGGGGCTTCTAAGGTACGAAGGTCAGTGTCCTTCCGGCCCGCGGAAGTGATTGTCAACAAAGCAGGAAAGCGGGTAGTGGATCACTTTGCGAACTTTGCGGACACTTCGCGGTTAAAAAGCTCTTAACCGCGAAGATCGCGAAGGAATGCCGCAAAGATCGCAAAGAAAGTCTCAGGCGACCCGGCTGGCGGCGTATCCGTTGGGCAGGAAGACGGTGAACACGGTCCCGCGGTGCCGGCCCTC
>Ga0080064_1005284_pt1 | contig 15379 bp, 12 predicted proteins | sample Subgrocontami54m_FD_69260 | JGI IMG/M metagenome (GOLD analysis project Ga0080064, IMG submission 69260) | Subsurface groundwater microbial communities from S. Glens Falls, New York, USA - GMW46 contaminated, 5.4 m (SPADES assembly) (version 2) ...
TCGCGTTGTGCGTCCTTCCCTCGCGCGCCCGGGTGGCCCGCCACACCGAGGCCATCGAGTTTACCCGGCGTCGGGGGACGAATGAGTCCGTCACGTCCCCCGGCCGCCACTTTCGCGTGGAGGCCGTCCGGACGGCGCTCCGGCCCGTGCAGAAGCCCCGCATCCCCTTCTGGTTCGGCGCCGACGCCGACGTGGCGGTGCAACGCGCCATTCGCCTGGCCGACACGTCCGTCGGCGACACGTGGTACGTGCCTTCGGGGACACCACTGCGCACCCTCGAATCGCAGACGGCCTTCTACCGGTCCGCTCTCGCTGAGTTGGGCAAGCCCTTCCCCGCCGAGTTCCCGATGCGAAGAAATCTGTACGTGGCCGCAGACCGCGCGACTGCCTTTCGCGAAGTGAGACCCGGCATTGAACGCGTTTATGCATCTTTCTCCGAGTGGGGCCTTCCCGGAACGCAGTTGGAAGGGCGACGGGCGGAGACCTTTGAAGAGCGCGTGAAGGACGCCTTCATAATTGGCTCTCCCGAAGATTGTGCGGAAGGCTTGAGGCGCTTCCACGAGCGCACCGGGGCGAACCATTTCGTTCTGCGGATTCAGTGGCCGGGCCTCACCCAGGGTCAAGTGCTTAAGGCACTCGAGACGTGTGGGAAAAAGGTCTTTCCGCTTGTGCGGCAGATTGAGGTGGCCCCCAAAAACCGGACAGGCGGCTAAGTGGACATGCGGACATTGTAGGTGCGTCCTAGGGCCAGTCGCTCGACGCTTCATCGCGCAGCGCGGTGAGCCGGCCCCACAGCAGGCTCCATACGGCGCGCCGCTCCGCCTCGGACAGGGGGCGCCCCAGCCTCCGGGTAGTCCCGGACGGTCGCGCCGACCGCCCCGTCCAGCGGGTCTGTGCTCATCTTCTCATGATACGATGGGCGAAAGGCCCGCGACAGGCCTCGTACCACGACGAGTCGCACACGAGGCGTGTCGGAACGCCGTCTGGCCGTCCACAGTGATCCGCGCACGGCGGATGCTGCATGGAGGTGAGCCCGACGACTGGGGAGTGCGCGTGCATTATGTATGGTCAAGTGGACACCAGGCGACACTTCTCAGCCGCTCCGCCTTATCGTCTGCAGAAAAACAGCGATCTCCGACGCCAAGGAAAGCTTCTCGTAACGGCCGGTGGAGTGGAATTCACCCAGCGGCGTATGATAGAAAGCGGGCAGGCAGAGGTGATTATGCCGTAGGTCATAGAAAAGCCCTATGACGGTGCGGCAAGTTGATTCGCAAAGCTAACGCCAGATGGTCCTTTGTGCGCATCTCCCCCTTCCTGCGAGGAAGGGGGAGAGAAAGAGTGCGTTTGAAGGACACCCTCAAACTCCCGGCGAGGGGCTGCGCCCCTCTACACACCCCGGCGGGCGAGGCGCACAGGCCAATGGGCGGAAGGCGAGATAGGCAAACCAGATGGCAGACACGAGGACGCACCGGCAGCTGAGACCACTGGCCCGGCCACGCAAGGCGACGTCAGACACAACGGCCCAAGCAGGGAAGGTGCAGGGAACCGAAGGTCCCCGCCGCGGGTCGACGGGGGGGTATCCCCCGTTTATATACTCCATACTCCATCCCCCGTCCTACGCCGCCTCCGCCACCAGAATATGCAGCGCCGCGGCCTCGTCAAGGCGCCCCGTTTTGATGGCCAGCTCCGTCTCCATCAGCCGTTCGAGCAGCGCAGCCGCGCGACGCGGGGGCACGGTGCGCGCCTGGTCGAGAGTCTTGCGTAATGGGTACTCGCTGCGAATGCCCAGCCGGTGGCCCATGTCGGCGGCGGGTACGCCCCGCGTTTGCATATCCTGCGCCAGGAGCACAAGCCGCGCCTGACGGGCCACCATCGTGAGCAGATGCGACGGCTTTTCCCCCTGCTCCAGGAGCTGCTCCAGGAGCTTCAGCGCCAGTGCGGAGCGCCGCTCCACGACGGCGTCCACAAGGTTGAAAATGCTCGCCTCACCGGCGTTGCTCACCAGCGCCTGCACATCGGCCTCACGGACCGGGTTCCCCTGCGCGAACGTCAGCAGCTTGTCAATCTCCTGAGAGAGCTGCCACAGGTCGGGGCCGACAAGCTCGGCGAGCATACGGACGGGCTGGGTCTCGAAATGCCCTCCCTTACGAGCAACGCACTCCTCAATCCATCCCAGCAACGCCGCGAACTGCAGGGGCCGAAACTCCCGCACCTGCGCCGCCTTCGCCAGCGCCCGAAGAAGCGGGTTCCCTTTCAACTCCCCGTCCACCAGGACCGCCACGGTGGTCGGCGGGACGCGCGGCAGGTACTCGGCGAAGGTCGCCCACTCGGCGGCGTCCGCTGACGCGCCGCCCTTCCGACCGCGGCGCTTGTCCCCGAAGCGCTCCTCGAAGCGCCCAAGCAGGCCTTCGACGATCACGAGGCGGTGCGACGACAGGAACGGCATAGTCTCGCACGCCTGCATGACCTGTTGCACCGACAGGCCCGCGCCGTCCAGCGTCGTTGTATTTGTTATCAGTGCGTCGGCCGGGCCAAGCCCCGCCCGAATGGCTTCCAGCGCCTCACGCCGGGAATATGCATCTTCGCCGTAAAGTATGTGAAGCATGTCCAACGCATCCCGCTTGTCGCACCAGGAAAAGAGAATGGCTTCAGACCTGCGCCATTGTAGCACAGCACCGTGCAACTCCGGCCATCTTCAGGTAAGATGAGGGCTATGGAAATCGGACTTATCGGACTTCCCCAATGCGGCAAGACCACTATCTTCAACGCCCTGACTCGCGGCCACGCCTCCGTCCAGGCGTCGGGCCAGTCCAACGTCGGCGTGGCCAAGGTCCCCGACCCGCGCCTGAACACGCTGTCCGCCATGTTCAACCCGAAGAAGACGACCCCGGCGGAGGTCAAGTACACCGAGGTGCCGGCGGCGCCGCAGGGCCTGGGCAAGAGCGAGGGCATCACGGGCGCCTTCTATCGCAACCTGGCCAACGTGGACGCCATCATGCATGTGGTGCGCGCCTTCGGCGACCCCACGGTGCCCCACGTGGAAGGCTCGGTGGACATGCACCGGGACATCAGCACGATGGACATGGAGCTGACCTTCGCCGACATGGCCCTTCTGGAGAAGCGACTGGAGCGGCTTAAGGCCAACCTCAAGCCAGCCAAGCCAGGGGAACGGGACGCGATGCTGCGAGAGCTGGCGCTGCTGAATCGCATCAAGGATGCCCTCGGCAAGGACGTGCCCGTGCGGGAGCAGAGCTTCACGGAGGACGAGGCGCGCGCCCTTACCGCGTACCAGTTCCTGACGTCCAAGCCCCTGCTGCTGGTGGTGAACATCGGCGAGGAGGACGTGTCCCGCGCTGAGGCATGGGAGAAGGAACTGCGCGCGCGCTATAACCGGCACGGGCGGGCCTGCGTGGTCATGTGCGGCAAGCTGGAGATGGAACTCGCCCAGATGAGTGACGCGGACGCGGCGGAGTTCAGAGAGAGCATGAAGCTTCAGGCGCCGGGCATGGAGAGGGCCATCCGCCTCTCCTATGGGTTGCTGGGGTACATATCTTTCTTCACCGTCGGTCCGGACGAGGTGCGCGCGTGGACGATCCGCCGAGGAAGCACGGCTCCCAAGGCGGCGGGCAAAATTCACTCGGACCTTGAGCGAGGCTTCATCCGGGCGGAAGTCATCGCCGCGGACACTCTGCTCCAGTGCGGAGGTCTGACGGAGGCCAAGCGCCAGGGGCTGCTGCGGCTGGAAGGCAAGACCTACGTGCCCCAGGACGGGGACGTCATGAACATTCTGTTCAGCGTGTGACGCCAGGTCATCAGGGAGACACGGGGAACGGCTTTGTCCAGCAGGGCGCGCGCCGGGGATGTACCCCTGGGGCTACACCCCTGACGTTACCACGAGCGCCACAATGGCGATAACAACCAGAACGATGACGACGACCCAGAGCGCGACGGCCTGGTTGGAGACGGTGGCCGTGCCGGCCTTTTGATTGGACATCGCCAGCTTTGCCCGCACCTCGGGCGCCAGACTGATCGCATCGTTGACGGCGGCGGCGGGAGCATGGGCCTGCTGCATCTTATCGCAGTCGGGCATCAGCTCCACCCGGGTGTTGTTCTTGAGCAGGAGATAAGGCCGGTAGAGCGGCGCGTTGCCGCGGTACACCATCGCCACATCCGCCCGCTGGACATCCGCGAGGGAGGCCAATTGCCTCTCCTTCCCACCGGGTCCCTGCCGGAGCGCGACGGTCCCCTTGGCCTTGTCAACCACGATCTCGGACTTGCCCCAGAAAACGCGATAGAGGCCCGGGATGGCGATCAGTACGAGGGCGACGGGCGCGATGGCGGGGTCCATCACCACGTACGATTTGCTGGCCACGATGATGAGAATTGCAATTAGAGGCGCCAGAATCAGAGGCCAGACGCCTTCCATGCGCCGGTCGTGCACAAACGTGAGCATGACGACCCTCCTTTGGTCAACTTCCTCTGCCCCGGTCCACTGAATGGTGCGCCAGTCCTATTATACGACAAGTCGTGCTTTCCATAAGGCAGTGCACCAGCCGGATACCCCACATGGCATGGCGCTCTGTTATCTGAACAGGTCGTGTTCCGGCTCCCAGACCATCTCTCTGGCGTCCCCTTCGGCGCGCTTGTAGGCGTACCCGCGCACCACCGCGACAGGCACTCCGTCGAGCTTCCCCATGACCAGTTCGGCCGTCGCGGCAAGCTCATCGGCCACGGCGATGACGGTGCCCTTCAGTACGTAGCCGGACGGGTCCTTGTCCCCTTTGTAGTCCCTCATGGACTGAATGCCGCTCACGCCTATCGCCACGTTCGTGATGCCCTTGCGCCACGGCCTGCCGAAGGTGTCCGATATGACGACGGCCAGAGGCACGTTGAAGCGGCGCTCCAATGCCTCGCGCAGCCGCCGGGCGGAGGCGTCCGGGTCCTTTGGCAGGAGAGAGACGACGGACGGCCCCGGCACATTGGACTCGTCCACACCCGCGTCGGCGCAGACCAGGCCGTGGTGCGTCTCGCAGACCAATAGTCCCTGGTCCATCTTCACGATGCGCCGCGTCTCGCGGAGCACCACCTCCACGCGGCGGGGGTCCTTGCCGCTCACACTCGCCACGTGTCGGGCGAAGGCGGACGGACGCACGCCGGACAGCTTGACAAGGCGACCTTCCGCCTTGGAGACCGCCTTCTGCGTCACGACGACCACGTCACCGGAAAGCAGCGGGGTCTTCTGGCGCGCAAGCGCTTCGATAATCAGGGCCACCACGTCGGAGCCGGGCCGCACTTCGGGCATGCCGGTCACGCCGAAGACGCGCAACTCCGGCGTTGCGGGCGGAGCGGGATTCCGGCCCCGTACCGCTTTTGCGCCGCCCGCGGGACGGCGGGCCGATGGCCTGCGCGCGTTCGTCATAACTAACGGCCTCCCGCGGGCGCCCCGGCCTTCAGGTGCGTCTGGAAGAAACTCAGTGTCCTCTGCCACGCGTCCCTGGCCGCCTCCGGACGGAAGGTGCCGCGCTCGTCGCAGAAGAAGCCGTGGGGCGCGCCCTGGTACACGTGGAACTCTCCGGACTTCCCGGCCTTCTTGAGCGTGGCCTCCAGTTCCTTGACATCGTCCAGGGGAATGCCCGCGTCCAGGTCGCCAAAGAACCCGATGACGGGCGCCTTCAGGCTGGGTGTCATCTCCACGGGCGGCACGGGCGCGCCAGCCGTGCGGTCGCGGGTGACGATGCGCCCGCCGTAGAATACGGCGCAGGCGCTCACGTCGCCCGGCAACTGACAGGCGTTCAGGAACGACAGTCGCCCGCCCATGCAGAAACCGACCGTACCCAGCTTGCTTACCAGCGCGTAGTCCTGTTTCTTCAGAAAGTCCAGCACGCGATGCGCGTCCTCCACATACTTACCGTCCACAATCGAACCCATTAGCCGTCGCGCTCCGGCCAGGTCCGCGTAGGCCGCAGTCACTCTGACCCCCTCCCTGTAGTAGAAGTCCGGAGCGATGCTCACGTAGCCCTGTCGGGCGAAGCGCTCCGCCACGTCCTCGATGTGGCGGTTCAGGCCAAAGGCTTCGATGATGACCATGACCACGGGGTATTTCCCGGGCGCCCTGGGACGCGCCACGTGGGCATCCATGGTCCTGCCGCCCTCCCCCGGAATACCCACGTCGTTGACGACGATATCCATCGGAATGACCCTCCATCCCTCCCTTGTATCACGCGCCTGTCTGTCCAAACGCAGGCCCGATTGTACCAGCGTGGACGAATCCCCCGCAACTAAGGCTTTACGGACAGCCTTGCCGCGCTTTCCACGTACCTGTTAGAATAACACGAACCATAGCGATTTTCGCTTCAGGGGGACTGTCATGCCCTCCCGCGGGTCTTTGCCGGCTGGTAACCTCTGGATCGCCAAAGAGCTCTTCGACCTGGGAGGCGTGCAGTTCGGCGACTTCTCCCTAGGCCGGACGACCCGCCATTCGCCCGTCTACGTCAATCCCCGCGTGCTCATCAGCAGGCCGAGCGTTCTCCAGAGAGTCGCCCGCATCATGGCGGACGACGTCAAGGCCAAGCAGCTCATGGCCCGCCCGGAGTGCGCGGAGTTCCAGCTCGTCGCGGGCGTCCCCGTCGGAGGGCTGCACCTGGCGACAGCCCTGTCCCTTCACGCGCAGGTCCCCATGATCTACGTTCGCCCGGACCACCCCAAGAACGGGACGTCACGCATCGAAGGACTATTCCAGCCGGGCCAGCGCGTCCTGGTGGTGGACGATCTTATGACCACCGGTGGGAGCCTCCTGGAAACGGCCCAGGCGCTGGAAGCCGCCGGCCTTGAAGTCCGCAATGCCCTGGTGCTGGTGGACCGCGACCAGGGGGGAATCGAGCGTCTGAAGCTCCACGGGTACGGGGTCCTGCGACTCCTCAGCCTCAAGGTCATGCTCAACTTCTACATGGCCGAAGGGCTTATCACCGAGGAGCAGTATCGAAACAGCCTGGACTACATCCAGACCCACAGGGCGGATGCCGCCGCCGAGCAGCGGCCGGGCGACTCGCGCGCCTGACGATTACCGGAGCACGCGTTCGTCCCCCACGCGGCGGGTGACGTGCTGCTGGTCCAGGTACTCGGCCAGCGCCAGCGCGTACTTGCGGCTGGGGCCGAACATGTCCCGCATCTCGGCCACCGTTATCTTCCCCTGCTGCCTGATGCGCTCCACCACCTGACGCGCCATGTCGTCGTAGGCGGACGCAGCGAAGACGACGTCCTCCGTGCACCGGACAACCTTCCGCTGGTCAATGAGCACGTTCAACAGGTCCGTGTCAATCGCCACGTCGCCGGGCGGCGAGTACGGCTTCTCGGTCAGAGCGCGCAGATAGCGGTCGGCTGCGGTCTGCTGCTCCGGCGCGAGCCGCACCTGGTGCGCGGGCAGGCGCGCGATGGCGCCCTCCTCCACGAGCACGCCCTCGGCCTGCATCCGCCGCAGGATGGAGACAAAGGCAGACGCCGTCACGTTCAGACGGTTGCGCAGCTCCTCCTTGGACGCTCCCCGGCGCAGCGGGTATTGCCGGTGGTACTGCTCCAGCACCTGCCGCACTTTATCGTGCAGGGACTTCCAGCCCGGCGCCGAATAGACCAGCGTATTCTGGCCGACCCGCTCCGCCAGCGCGACGGTCTGCTTGCCGTCAGTCAGGCCCTGCAGGACTCTCTGGACATCGGCCCACGCCATGTTCGCGCGGCTGGCCAGGACGCGGGCCTCGGCGCCTTCCGACGCCTCCAGCGCCTTCAGCACGACCTCCTCCGGCGAGCCTCGCTCCATCACGGAGAGCCGCTCCAGGACGCTCTGCTGCCGCCGCCGGTGACGTCGCCCATACGGGTCAACGATTTCGCCGCCGCCCAGAGTGCCCGCCGAGTTGCGGATGATGAAGTAGTCACCCTTGACCGCGACAATGGGCTTCTCCGTGTGCACCTGCGCCCACGAGGTCTCGCCGGGTTTCAGCTCGTCCGCGTCCAGAAGGCGAACGCGCGCGGGCACTTCCGACGTGCCGATGTACAGGATGACCGAGGCGTTGTGCGTCACGGACATGGGAGCGCCTGGCAGGACGCGCAGCTTCACGTCCGACGCCTCCGTCGGGCGCAGCCAGCCGGGCGTGGTGAGCACGTCGCCTCGGGCAAGCTCGTTGGCGTCCACGCCCGTGAGGTTGACCGCCGTGCGCGTGCCCGGCGACATCTCGTCCACCTTCTTCTTATGCGCCTGCAGCCCGCGAACGCGCACCTTCAGTACTTTCGGCAGGACCTCAAGCTCCTGGCCCACGGTCAGGCGCCCGTCTATGAGCGTGCCCGTGACCACGGTGCCGAAGCCCGCCACGCTGAACACCCGGTCAATGGGCAGCCGAGGCCTCCCCGTGTCAGGCCGACGGGGCGTGGACTGAAGCTCCGTCTCGATGAGCTGAATAAGCTCCTTGATGCCGTCGCCGGTCACGGAGGATACGGCGGCCATCCGCGCGCTCTCCAGCGCCGTGCCCTTGAGCGTCTCCCGCACGTCGGACATGACGAGCGTCAACCACTCCTGGTCCACCAGGTCCTTCTTGGTGATGACGACGATGCCCCGCTTCACGCGCAGGAGGTCCAGGATGGACAGGTGCTCGCGCGTCTGGGGCATGACGCCTTCGTCGGCGGCGACGATGAGCAGCGCGAGGTCAATGCCGCCGACGCCGGCCAGCATGTTCTTGACGAACCGCTCATGGCCGGGCACGTCAACTATGCTGACCTCGGCCCCGCTCGGCAGACGCAGCCACGCGAAGCCCAAGTCAATGGTCATCTCCCGCTCCTTCTCCTCGCGGAGACGGTCGGGGTCAATGCCGGTCAGGGCTTTGACAAGGGTGGACTTGCCGTGGTCAACGTGCCCGGCGGTGCCGACGACGTACATGATTCACCTGTATCGAGTATAGCCGAGGGATTGAAGCAGAGGCAATGGGCGGAGCAGCCCTCGGACGCTCCTCACGACGTGGTATAATGCGCCAGCGATATACTAAGGATAGCGTCACGAAGTACCGGGGCCGCCAGCGCCCCGTAGCAAGGAGGAGCAAAGCCGATGACAGAAGCGATACTGGTGGGACTGGCCCTTATGGCGCTCCGCATTGGACTGGGCGTGGAGCTTGTCATTCACGGTTGGCCCAAGCTGAGGAATCCAGGCGGGATCGCGGGGTTCTTCGGGCAAATGGGCCTGAAGCCGGCTCTCTTCTGGACATGGGTTGTCATCCTGGTGGAGTTCGCGGGCGGCCTAGCGCTTATCCTTGGTCTTATGACCCGCGCGGTAGCTCTGCTGACGGCCATCGAGTTCCTGGTCATCGTCCTTTACATCAAGCCCGCGAAGATGAAGGTGGGCTTCACCACGCCGCAGGGGCAGGCCGGGTGGGAGTGGGACTGGCTCCTCTTCTGGATGTCCGTGGCGCTGCTGTTGGCAGGCTCCGGAGCCTTCGGGCTGGACAGGGCGCTGAAGCTGCCTATCTAGCCAGGGGCCACGGCTCCCAGTTGGGCGACTAGCTGACGCTGGGCAGGAAGCGCAGGAAGACCTCGTTGCCCAGCAGCCGCCCGCGCCGGGTCAGCCGCAGCACGCCGCCCTCGCGCTCCAGAAGGCCCGCCTCGCGCATCTCGGAGATGGCGCCGTCCCAGCGGCCGACGTCCAAGCCTGGAAAGCGCCGCGCCACCTCGTCCACGTCAACGCCCTCGTCTAGGCGCAGGCCCAAGATGAGGGTGTCCGCCGCGTCCGTGGCCGCGCTTATCTCGTCCACGCCGGCGATGGTCGGGAGGCCGCGCAGGACGTCGCGGGTCAACGACTGCTGGCCCGCGGCCACCGGAAGCTCGCCCGCGCGCAGCACGTATTGCGCGGGCGAGAGCACGTCATGGAAACGATAAGCGCCGAGGCGGGAGTGCGCGCCCGGCCCCAGCCCCAGGTAGGGCTGGTTGAGCCAGTACACCAGGTTGTGGCGGCAGGCGCGACCGGGCAGCGCCCAGTTGGATATCTCGTAGTGGCGATAGCCCGCGGCGTCCAAACGGTCCTCCGCCATGACGTACATGTCCGCGGCCAGGTCCGGGTCAGGCTCCGGCCTGCGGCCACGGCGCACGTCGTCCCACAGGGGCGTGCCCTCCTCGACGGTCAGAGCGTACAGTGAAAGGTGCTCCGGGCGCAGGGATACCGCGCTCTCCAGCGTCGCCTCCCACTGGGCGAGCGTATGGCCGCACAGGCCGTATATCAGGTCCAGGTTGACGTTCTCGAATCCCGCGGCGCGCGCCATGCGGTACGCATCCGCCGCCTCGTCCGCGGTGTGGCGCCGGTCGAGCGACCGGAGAAGGCCGTCGTCAAAGCTCTGGACGCCCATGCTGAGGCGGTTCACCCCGCACTGTCGGAGTTCACGCAGTCTGGCCTCGGTCAGGTCGTCAGGGTTGGCCTCCAGCGTGACCTCGGCACCGGGGTCCACGCCAAAGGCGCGGCCCGCCGCGTCCAGGATGCGGGCCATGTCGTCGGGCGGCAGCAGCGAGGGGGTGCCGCCGCCGAAGAAGACGGTTGGGACGCGGACCGGCCCCAGGATGGCGCTCCACGCCTCCATCTCGCGGAGGATGGCCTGCACGAACTCCGGAATGAGCCGCTCCATGCGGGCGTAGGCGTTGAAGTCGCAGTAGCGGCACTTGGTGGCGCAGAACGGGACGTGCAGATAGAGCGCCATGCCGTTCGCGCCCGGCGCGCGCGTCGCCGCCGCCCGCTCGGACATCGTCGTACTCACCGCCGCCCCTCCCCCACTCCGGCTAGACCTTGGGCGTCGCCGCGGTGCGCCGCTGCTCGAAGTAGCCTTTGAGGCCCTTGTCGCGGCGCAGCTTGTAGAAGTTCGTCTCGCCCGGCGGGAAGCGCACGAACTGAAGGCACATGTGCCACCCGTAGTGCGAGCGCCATGCCTTGCCCATGCCCTGAATTTCGTTGATGCCGCCCCACATCTCCTTGGCGAGGGTCAGCGCGCCCCGCGGCAGCTCCGCGACCCCGCAGGCCAGGCGCAGAGTCTCCTGCTCCAGCCTCTCCTTCGGGACGGCCAGCGTGATGAGTCCAGCGTCGTACGCGGCCTTGCCCGACACCTGGTCGAGCACCGAGCCGCACCGGGAGACGTTCGATCCGAGCGGCCACGGTCCCATCCACCGCCCCGCGCCGCCGGGGAACCTACCGAAGCCCACCTGCCCGAACTGGGCGTCTTCCGCCGCCACCGTCAGGTCGCACGACCAGGCGATGTGCTCGCCCGCGCCCATGCACGTGCCGTGGACCTGCGCGATGGTCACCTTGGGGAAGTTGAACACGTCCTCATGCTTGCCGCAGCGCCGCCGCTCCACGTTGAAGTAGTCGCGCATGACCGGCTTGATGTCCGGCGGGATGGGCGGCGTCTCCTCAGGCTGCCCCTTCTCGTCCTTGGGGCCGGACAGGTCATGACCGGAGCTAAATACGGGGCCGTTGCCGCGTATGACGACAACCCGCACCTCCGGGTCGTCGTAGGCGCGGTGGAAGCTGGACAGCACGTCCCAGAACATCTGGTCATTGAAAGCGTTCCGCTTCTCCGGCCGGTTCAGAGTGATCCGCGCGATTTTCGGCGTCACCTTGTCATAGATGACCACCTGCGGCGGGTATTTCGTGTAGTCCTTGTTCAGCGTCTGGTCGGTCTGGTACTGAAACTTGTAGCTGTCCCTGAGGGCCATTTCGTGCTCCTCTCTCTCTTACGGTCCACACGCCCGCGCCGCTTACTTGCGCAGCCGCGGGTCGAGAACATCGCGAAGGGCGTCGCCAAGTAGGTTAAAGCCAAACACGGTCAGGGTCAAGGCCAGGCCGGGGAAAATCGCCAGCCAGGGCGCGATTTCCACGTACGAGCGCCCCGTGCCGGACAGCATCGCGCCCCAGGACGGGTTCGGCGGCGGCGTCCCGACGCCCAGAAAGCTCAGCGAGGCCTCGGTGAGAATCGCCAGGCCCATGGTGGTGCTGGCGATGACGATGAACGGCGCGAGGCAGTTGGGCAGGACGTGGCGCCACAGAATGCGCGCGCCCGACGCGCCAATGGCGCGTCCCGCCTCCACGTACTGCATCTCCTTGACCAGCATCGCCGCGGAGCGGATGATGCGCGACGAGCGCGGGACCTGGACGATGGAGATGGCCAGCACCACGTTGATGGGCGACGCCCCCAGCGCCGCGACGATGGCCAGCGCCAGGACGAGCATGGGGAACGACATGAGCATGTCCACGATCCGCTGGATGAGCACGTCCACCCTCCCGCCCAGAAAGCCGCTCACCAGACCCATCGTGCCGCCGATGGCCTGCCCCAGCACCACGGAGACGACGCCCACGTACACCGAAATGCGCGACCCCCAGATGATGCGGCTGAACACGTCCCGCCCGAACTCGTCCGCGCCCAGCAGGAAACGTCCGCCCGGCGGCGCGAACGGCGCGTCGAAGTTCATCGCCAGCGGATCGTAGGGCGCAAGAACCGGAGCGGCGACGGCCACAACCAGCACGAGCAGAATCACCACTGCGCCGAACGCGCCCAGAGGCTTGCTGCGCGCCATCGCGAGCGCAACGCGCAGGACGTTTGGGCCGCGCCGCGCGGGCACGGTGGGGGCAGCGATGACGTCAGCGGAGCGCGACACGTTGCTCATGGCGCGCTAGGCGTAGCGGATGCGCGGATCAAGCCACGCATACAGGACGTCAATGACCAGGTTCACCGCCAGCACCATGAAGGCGAACAGCACGACAATGTTCTCGATCACCGGGTAGTCGCGCCGGATGATGGAGTCCACCAGCGCGCTGCCCATGCCGGGCAGGAAAAATATCTTCTCCATGATGACGGTCCCGCCCAGAAGATATGCGAACTGCAGACCGATGATGGTAATGACGGGAAGAACGGCATTCCGCAACGCATGGCGCAGAATGACCATGCGCTCGCGGAGGCCCTTCGCCCACGCGGTCCGCACGTAGTCCTGCCGCATCACCTCCAGCATCTGCGAGCGCGTCATGCGGCTGATCATCGCCGCGTCGTAGTAGCCGAGGGCGAGCGCGGGCCAGACAAGCTGCTGCAGAGTCCTCAGCGGGTCATCCAACAGGTTGCTGGTGACACCCAGCGGCGGGAGCGCGCCGAAGATGACTGCCAGGCCGAGGATGATGAGTGTCGCCGTCCAGAACGTCGGCATCGCCAGCCCGCCGATGCTGACGACGCGCAGCACGTAGTCCAGCCACGTGTCCTGGCGCACCGCGGCCAGCGCCCCCAGCGGCACCGCGATGAGCACCGCGACGACGATGGTGAACGCCGCGAGCTCGACAGTCAGGGGCAGCCGCTGCGCTATCTCCTGGAACACCGGCCTGCCGCTGAAGTAGGAGTGGCCGCCCTCCAGCCGTGCGATGCTCGCTATCCAGTTGATGTATTGCACGTGCAGCGGCTTGTCCAAGCCGAGCTCCTGCCGCACCTTCGCGACCGCCTGCTCGCTCGCCGCGCCGCCCTCCCCGCCGCCGGAGAGGAGCAGGCGCGCCACGTCACCCGGAATGACGCGCATCAGCACGAAAATCAGGACCGACACTCCGAGGAGCACGGGCAGGAACATGACAAGACGGCGAAGGACGTACTGACGCATTGTTGCACGGCGGAGGGGCGGCGCGGGCGCCGCCCCTCCGCGTTAGCGGATTACTGAGCGAGCCAGATATACTCGGGCAGACGCGCGTTGCTGTTGGAACCCAGGAAGCGCGGGGTGGCGTTCCGCACCTCGGGCCAGCCGAACATGTAGTTCGTGTCCCAGTGCGTTGTGACGTACCATCCCTGGTCCATCACTCGCTTTTCCAGTTGCAGGGTCAGATCGCGGCGCTTGCCGGTGTCCAGCGTCTGCGCCTGCAGGTCAAAGATGCGGTCCATCTCCGGGTCCTTGAACCCGGACTCGTTCGGCGAGCGGAAGTAGCGCGACCCGCCGTCCGGATCAAAGTTGTCCAGCACGGGCGTGATAGCCATGGAGTCGTACTGCAGCCTGTCCTTGCGGTCGAGGTAGATGGCGCTCGTCTGCGGGTCTATGCGGGCGCGTATGCCGATGGTGCCGAGCTGGTTCGCGGAGAACTCGGCCATGCGAACGTACGCGGGGTCATCCGACCGCGTCAGAATGACGGTCTCGAAGCCGTTGGGATAGCCCGCATCGGCCAGCAGCTTCTTGGCGTCCGCCCTGTCCGCATCCTTGGGCTGGCGGAAGCCCGGAAGCTTGGCCACCTCAATGGAGGGCATCGCCCAGTCACCGGTCAGCATGGCCAGGCGCAGCGTGCCGACACCCGCGCCCAGCACCTGAACGCCAGCCTGCCGGTCGAAGGCGAGCCACACCGCGCGGCGCACGCGTATGTCGTCCCACGGCTTCTGGTTCGCGTTCATGAAGAACACGTTGCCCTTCAGTCGGTCAATCTCGTACACCACCGCGCCGGGCATCGCCTTGCGGATTGTCTCCGCGTCCTTCGGGTTGAGGGGCACGCTGGCGTCAATCCACTTGACCTGGCCCGTGCGGAACGCCGCCAGGCGTGTGCTGGCGTCCGAGATGACGAACGTGCGGATGCCGTCCAGGTAAGGGAATCCCTTCACGTAGTAGTCCGGGTTGCGCTCCGCCTCGAACACGACGTTGGGCGTGAAGCTCTTGAACTTGAACGGCCCGGTGCCGATAGTGGTGGTGCGCAGGTTGCCCTTCGCATCGCCGACATGCTTCGGCCCGATGACGATCCAGCCCGTCGCCAGGTTGTAGAGCATGGAGCCGGTGACGAACTTGGTCTTGACGCGCAGTGTGGACGCGTCAACCGCCTCTATCTTATCCACGGCGTTGAGCATGACGGCGAACGGAGACGTATCATCGCGGAGCCTGTTGAGGCTCCACACGACGTCCGCGGAGGTGAACGGCTTGCCGTCCTGCCACTTGACGTCCTTGCGCAGGTAGAACGTGTACGTCATCCCGTCCTGACTCGTCTCCCAGCGCTCCGCCAGATCGGCCATGACGCTCTGGGGCTTGTCCGGGTCCCACTTCACGAGCTGTGAGTAGATGACGTTGGTCAGGGAGTGCAGCACAATGCCCCGCCGCTGGTGGGGGTCCAGATGGCCGGGGTCGCCGGAGTTCGAGGAGAGCAGGACGCCGCCACGACGCGGCCCTTCCTGCTGGGCGCGTGGCAGCGGCGTCGAGGTCGGGATCACGGCGGGAGCGGGAGCCGGCGTAGCGCGGACCTGCGGCGCCGCAGGTGCGGCGGGCGCAGCGGGGGCGACAAGGGGAGCCGGGGCCGGCCGCGCGGGCGCGGGGGGGGCCGCCCGGGGGGGGGGGGGGGGGGGGGGGGGGGGGGCGCCCCCCGGCGCGCCGG
>Ga0080064_1005285_pt1 | contig 15374 bp, 17 predicted proteins | sample Subgrocontami54m_FD_69260 | JGI IMG/M metagenome (GOLD analysis project Ga0080064, IMG submission 69260) | Subsurface groundwater microbial communities from S. Glens Falls, New York, USA - GMW46 contaminated, 5.4 m (SPADES assembly) (version 2) ...
AAAAACTTTCGGTGGCCGGGCGCGCGCCGGAAAATCCAAAGGTCAAAATTCTTGCGGCAAAACTCACAGAGCTCGGCTACGACGTCACGCTCTACATGTGCTCCAAAGCGTCGCTGGAGCGCGCCTATCAGCGCTACGCCGACCTCTCCTATGCGACAGAAACAAAAGCTGGCGTGTTTGAACTCTCCAACGAAGAGCTCGAACAACTTTTAGCCAAAGTCACGAGCCTCTCTGACATCAGCAAGCTGATTCAAGAAGCGGTGGAACTCAAACGCGCCTACCGCATCACGCGCATATTGGAAGTTATTTTGGCGGGCGGCCTTGCAACCGGAGCCTCCGACATCCACTTTGAGGCAGAAGAAGCATCGGTGCGCCTGCGCTACCGGCTCGACGGCATATTGGTGGATGTTCTCAACTTCGACCACGAGACGTACCGCCTCGCGCTTAGCCGCATGAAACTCCTCTCTGGATTAAAACTTAATGTCACCGGTGAGGCGCAGGACGGCCGCTTTAGCATTAAAATAAAAGGCGATGAAATAGAACTGCGCACGAGCATCCTCCCCGGCAACTACGCCGAAACGTTGGTGCTCCGCATTCTTAATCCAAAAGCAATCGGCGTTGAGCTTGAGCAGTTGGGGTTGGAAGAAAAACTGCGCCTCAAGATAGAGAAAGAAATTCAAAAACCAAATGGCATGATTTTGACCACCGGCCCTACCGGCTCGGGCAAGACAACGACGCTATACGCATTCCTCCGCAAGATAAACAAACCCGAAACCAAAATCATTACCATCGAGGACCCAATCGAGTATCATCTGCAGGGGCTGGTACAAACGCAGGTGGACAAAAAGACCTACACCTTTGCCAACGGATTGCGCTCTGCTCTGCGGCAGGACCCGGATATCATTATGGTCGGCGAAATCCGCGACGGCGAGGTGGCGCAGACCGCTATCAACGCCGCGCTCACCGGCCACCTCGTATTTTCTACATTGCATACCAACGATGCCGCCGGCTCCTTCCCCCGCCTGATAGACCTCGGAGTAGATGAGAAAGTTTTAAGCTCGGCGATTATAGCCGCGCTTGCGCAGCGCTTGGTGCGCAAGCTGTGCGTTTGCAAAATCGAGGGCACTGCAACATTGGAGGAGCAAAAAAACATAGACAAATATGTCGCTACTATAGTAGATCGCGCATTGGTTCCACCAGACACTAAAAAAGTATGGCTCCCGAAGCAAGGCGGATGCGAAGTCTGCCACGGCCGCGGTTACAAAGGGCGCATCGCGATATTTGAAGCGGTGTTTATGGATTCCGCGATAGAAACCATTTTGCGTACCAAGCCCTCCGAGCGCGAAATATTTCAGGCCGCACGGCCCCAAGGAATCCCCTCTATGCAGGAGGACGGCATCATCAAAGTTTTGCGCGGTGTCACGAGCATGGAAGAACTGAAGAGAGTCGTCGACTTGGACACACAATAAACACAGTGATCCCTTACATCCTACATTCCAATGTCCGTAAATTCTTAAAAACTCTTCCTCGTGATCTTAAAAATAAAACCTCTGAACAACTTCTAGCACTTCAAACTTTTGGTCGCCTGTTAGCCCCACCAGATAGTAAAAAGATAAGTAAAGTTCTTTTTGAGCTCCGAGTTGTAGGATCCATACAAGTACGACTGTTATACGGTTTTTCTGAAAATCGCGCCTTGGTAATACACGGGTTTGTTAAAAAATCGGAAAAAATACCTCCGCGGGAACTCGACCTTGCTCATAAGCGCTTTAGGGAGTTTGCAAAATAATAACAAACTTGTTATAATGAAAGCATGAAAAAGAAACTGACCAATAAGGAATTTCTAGCTCGTGCCAAAAAACTCGGATATATTACCTTTGATCAAATGCATCACGAGTTTATGAAAGAGAAGAAGTTCCGTGACCTATGGGAGGCTGGTGCTGCCGAGCGCGCTATACGCATGGCTATAATCCGCAAGCGCATAGAGCAAAAGCTCTCACAATCCCAGATAGCCAAAAAAACAAAAATGCATCAATCCGCAATCGCTCGATTTGAAACAGGAGAAGGAAGCCCGACCATTACTACCACATCTCGCATCCTCGCCGCCGTAGGCGCCAAAGTGCACATCTCCTAACCTTTAAACACAAAACCCCGCGGGGTCAATGTTGGCCGCGCGTGGTTTTGGTGTAGAGTTGAGAGAGGTTCGGAAGAATATACCGCCAAGCAATACACATCATGCGCAAGCGCGTGAAGAGGAATTTATATCTAAGGATAGCCCCCGCAGCGTTTGAGTAAACAAAAGGCCGGAGCGTCCTCGGTAAGATTCCAAACGGTAAAGCTTGTATTGCTTGAGGGTATACTTTTCCCAACTGGCAACACCTTAGCATACTAATATTTTCATGTCAAGCTCTGAAGAAACTGCCGTCTTTCTGGATGCTACTCTGCGCCCTGCCACCTGGGACGAATATGTCGGGCAGGAGCCGATAAAAAATAACCTCCACATACTCATTTCTGCGGCCAAGGAGCGTCAATCCCCGCCTGAACACATCCTTTTTTATGGTCCGCCGGGCCTCGGCAAGACCACCCTTGCGCACCTTATTGCCAAGGAGCTCGGCGGAGCGCTGCGCTCAACCTCGGGCCCGGCGATCGAGCGCGTGGGCGATCTGGCTGCGCTTTTAAGCAACATGGGCGCGGGTGACATTCTTTTTATAGACGAAATCCACCGCCTTTCTCACGCGATAGAAGAGGTGCTGTACCCGGCAATGGAGTCCGGCGTTTTGAATATCATTATCGGCAAGGGGCCGAGCGCACGTACGATTGAATTACCTCTGCCGCCTTTTACCTTGGTAGCTGCGACAACGCGTGTCGCCGACCTTTCTGCGCCGCTGCGCTCGCGCTTTAGCGGCGGGACATTCCGCCTGGAGTTTTATTCCGAAGATGATATTGCGCAGATTATAAAACGCTCGGCAAAAATTTTAGGCGTCGAGGTAGACAAAGAAGGAATAAAAGAAATAGCCAAGCGCAGCCGCGCGACGCCGCGCACGGCAAATTACCTGCTGAAACGCGCGCGCGACTACGCGCAACTGAAGCGCGCTCCCCTTTCGGCCAAGCTGGTCAACGAATCGTTGGGAATGTTGGAGGTAGACGAGCTGGGGCTTACTCCGCTCGATAGAAAACTGTTGACTGTTTTAATAGACCGCTTCAACGGCGGCCCAGCCGGCGTCAACGCGCTTGCGGCAGCGCTCGCCGAAGAGCCAACAACAGTAAGCGAAGTCCACGAGCCATTCCTGTTGCAACTCGGCCTCATCGAGCGCACTCAGCGCGGCCGCGTAGCAACCGCGTCTGCCTACAAACACCTGGGTAAAACTCCCCCAGCCGACCTCAACGAACGGTTGTTGTAATAAAAAACGCGGATGATTAGTCCGCGCCAAAATACTACAATTTCATGTACATGCCTATGCCGGGCTGGAAGTGGACAACCCCGACTCCCGTCTGCCTCATCACATAAAGCTCGTGGCACCCGAGACAGGTGGTGCACCCCGGATACCATTCTTCCTTTCGCTCGCCGCACTCCTCGCAAGTAAACATTTTTGGTTTAGGTTGTTTTATTGCAGTCATGCCTGACCCTCCAGTTGCAACGACACTTTCTGCGCGCTACTCTACACCCATATGGCAGGGCACAGCAAGTGGGCAAAATTAAAACATGTCAAAGGCAAGACGGATGCCCAAAAGGCAAAACTTTTCAGCAAGCTCGTGCGGTTTATCACCGTGGAGATGAAGAAGGCCAAGGGTGACAAAAATTCACCTGGTGTGCGCACCGCGGTAGAAAAGGCACGTGCAGCCAACATGCCTTTGGACAATATTCAACGAGCCCTCGACAAAGCCTCGGGCCAAGGCGCCGAACTTGAGCAAGTAACCTACGAAGCGTACGGCCCCGGCGGCTGTGCATTGGTGATAGAGGCATACACCGACAACCGCAACCGCACCGTGCAGGAACTCAAACATCTTTTGTCACTGCATGGCGGTACCTTGGCCAACCCTGGCGCAGCCGTCTGGGCGTTCCAAAAAAACGCCGAGGGCAAGTTGGAGGCAACAGCGCCGATTGAACTCTCTGACGAAGACGCACAAAAAATGGCCGAACTTTCCGACGCGCTCGAGGAGCACGACGATATCAACGAGATTTACACCAACGCCGCATGAGAATCCTCGCTTTTGATCCCGGATACGAGCGACTCGGGATTGCGGTTTTAGAAAAAGAAAACGGGAAGGAGGCGCTTCTGTACTCTGCGTGCATGCGCACCTCCGCTAAACTCGAATTTTCAGAAAGATTAAAAAAGTTGGGTGAAGAGACCGAGAGTTTGATAAAAAAATGGCATCCGGAGGCGATTGCGCTGGAGGAAATATTTTTTGAAAAGAACGCAAAAACCGCCATACAGGTGGCGGAAGTCCGCGGCGCCCTGATATACATTGCCGCGGCGCGCGGAATCAAAATATACAACTACACTCCGGGCGAAGTTAAAATAGCGGTTACCGGATACGGTGGCTCCGACAAGCGAGCTATAGCCGCCATGGTGCCGAAACTTCTGCGCATACCGGACGGAAAAAAGCTTGACGACGAGCTTGACGCTATTGCGGTGGGGATTACTTGCCTTGCATCAATCCGATAATTTGATACAAAGTCTGTGTATTAAATAATCAGCATTTATTATGCACGACGAGTTTGCCCCAGACTTTTTGTCGGAGGATCTTCTGCAGAGCGGTGTGCCTGAGGAGGAAGAAGTGGATGAGGCGGAAGTTGAGGCCGAAGAGGAGGAAGAGGCGGCCGACCTGGCTGATATAGAAGAAGAGATGATCTAGTCTGTTTTTAGAAACCGGTGTTTACCGATGCGTATAACATCGTTGGTTATTTCGGCATCTATACTCTCGATTTTCTTTCCGCTCAAAACCGAGGAAACAGCTCCCCGCTCCACCAAACGGCGCAGTTCGCTTGTCGATATGTCTTTTACTATTTCACGAAGTTTGCCTCTTTTTACTGTCGGAATATCAGTGGGCACGCCTCCTTGGCTGAATGTGTTCTGCCAATCGGCTTCGGCCTTGGTTGCCGCGTCTTTGCCGTGATACAGCTCGACAATCTCGCGGGCAAGGCGCATTTTTGATTCTTTCGGATGGCCTTTCAAAATCCGCTCCACTTCATCAATTGGCACACGGGTGCACAGCTCGAAGTATTTCCCCATGAGTTCATCTTTAATTGACATAATCTTGCCATACATATCATTTGACTCATCGAGGATGTTTACTACATTTCCCCATGATGAACTCATCTTCCTACCGTCAGTTCCTTCAAGAATATCCATCATTAGGATGTCTTGCGGCTCTTGCTTATAGAGCTTTTGGATGTCTCTCCCGGCTAAAAGGTTAAAACGCTGATCCGTACCACCAAGTTCGACATTTGCCTTCACCGCAACAGAGTCATAGCCTTGCATGAGCGGGTACAAAAGCTCATGGAAGGAAACTCTTTGCCCACTATCCAACCTCTTTGCGATAAGTTCGCGGGAGGCAAATTCGTTAAGTCCGAAAAGGCTTGCCATCCGGGTCAATTCGAGAAACCCAAGCTTGTCGAGCCACTCGGAGTTGTAATGAGTTTCGGTCTTCTGCGGGTCAAGGATTTTAAATGCTTGGTCAAAATAAGTCTTCATGTTCTCCTTGATCTTTTCTGTAGAGAGCATTGGGCGCTCGGAGTCTTTGTCGGAGGTGTCTCCTACCACCCCTGTCGCGTCGCCGACAATAAAGACTGCTGTGTGGCCAAGATCTTGAAATGCTCTAAGTTTCCAAAGCGCTACAGCACGCCCAATATGGAGGTTAGGCGAGGTCGGGTCAATCCCCAGTTTTATGCGCAACTGTTTTCCTGAGAGCAGTTTTTTCCGTAAATCTTCCTTTACAATCACCTCGGACACGCCGCGGCTAAGCACCGCGGCGACCGCCGCCTCGTCCGTATTGATTTTTGGCGTCCGCGAAAAAAGCCCCATATCTTGATATACTACACCAATGTGGCGTTTTTCTCTTGTTGTTTGGTGCATAAGCGCGGGGCTGGTTATCGCCGGTGCCACCCTTTTGTGGGCGGCAACGCTCGAGCTCCCCGACCTTAAGTCGCTCGAGACCCGCAAGGTAGAGCAGTCAGTCAAAATATACGACCGCACCGGGCAGGTGCTTTTGTACGACCTGCACAACAAGGCGCAGCGCACCGTGGTGCCCATCGACAGCGTCTCTCCGTATATCAAACAAGCGATCATTGCCATAGAAGACCCCGAGTTTTATACGCACAAGGGAGTAAAACCGACCGCAATCCTGCGCGCCCTCTTTACCAACGCGGCGCAGGGCGACCTGCTTTCCGGTCAGGGCGGGTCGACCATCACGCAGCAGGTGGTCAAACTGACCGTGCTGACCGCCGACAAAACAGTGACCCGCAAACTCAAAGAGTGGGTGCTCGCGCTCAAAATGGAGCGCTCGCTTAACAAAGAACAAATTCTGGAAATTTATCTCAACCAGGTGCCGTTCGGCGGACAGCTCTACGGTATCGAAGAAGTTTCGATGACCTTTTTCGGCAAACACGCCGCGGACATAACACTGCCGGAGGCGGCGTATCTTGCGGCGGTGCTCCCCGCGCCGACGCGCCTGTCGCCGTACGGCTCGCACCTCGACCAACTGGAGGTGCGCCGCAAACTGGTGCTCGACAAAATGCTGGAGCATGGATACATCACGCAAGCGCAGCGTGACGAGACCCTAGCGGCAAAAGTTGTTTTTACCCCCCCACGGGACACTTCCATCTCCGCACCGCACTTTGTGTTTTACGTGCGGCAATATCTGGAGGACAAATACGGGCAGGACGCGTTGGAGCAGGGCGGGTGGCGTGTCACCACCACACTCGATGCGGACCTCCAAACAAAAGCCGAGGAAATAGTAAACCGCAACGCCTTGGCTAATGTGGCGAAGTTCAACGCTACCAACATGGCGATGACCGCGGTGGACCCGAAGACCGGGCAAATTTTAGTGATGGTCGGCTCGCGCAATTACTTTGATACCAAAATTCCCGGCGCGTATAATGTCGCCACCATGAGCCCGGGGCGGCAACCGGGGTCGGCCTTTAAGCCTTTTGTCTACGCGCAGGCGTTCGCCGAGGGCTACACGCCGGAGACGGTGCTGTTTGATATGCGCACGCAGTTTTCGACCGCATGCAAAGCCACCGACATCACCAACGACGAGCCGCCGTGCTACTCGCCGATCAATTACGACGGAAAATTCCGCGGCCCCATGTCTCTGCGCGAGGCGCTGGCACAGTCCATCAACATACCGGCGGTTAAACTGCTGTATCTGATCGGCATAAACGACGCGCTCAAGACCGCCAAAGCGCTCGGCATCAACACGCTCGGCGACGCAAAACAGTATGGACTCACGTTGGTGCTCGGCGGTGGCGAAGTGACGCCTCTGGAAATGACCAGCGCATACGGAACCTTTGCCGACAATGGCGTCCACTTTGATACCACGCCGATACTGCATATCGAAGACGCACAGGGGAATGTTATAGAGAACAACACGCAGCGCAGTGGCACCCAGGTGCTGGATCCAGTGGTTGCTCAAAAAATAAACGACGTGTTGTCCGACAGAGTAGCACGCGCGCCGCTCGGAGAAAACGATCTATTCAACTTCCCCGGACAGGACGTGGCGGTTAAAACCGGTACCACCAACGACTTCCGCGATGCGTGGACAATAGGTTATACACCAAACATTGCTGTCGGCATTTGGGCGGGAAACAATGACAACACCTCGATGGTCAAAAAGGTGTCCGGATTTATTGTAGGCCCGGCGTGGAGCGAATTTATGCGATACGCGATTACTAAATTGCCCACAGAGGCATTCGTCCGCCCTGAATACGTTCCGTCCAACAAAGCAGTATTAAACGGTAACTGGCAGATACCCGGAAGCGACGGTTTGGTGCACGAAATCCTCTACTGGGTCAGTAAAAACAACCCGACGGGGCCGCCGCCAAGCGACCCGTCTGCCGACTCGCAGTTTGAGCGGTGGGATGCGCCGGTGCGCGCGCAATACGGCGGCTACGGGGTCTACGCGCCTTCTCCCGCTCAGCAAACACCAAACCCGCAGGGTCAGCCGCCCCAAACGCAAACCCAGTACCAAAATCCGTACGGCGGCTCCTTTGTCCCCTACTACCCGCAATAGGCAACCCCGACGCCTTGGTCGGGGAGCCGACCTGTGCGTCGGCTTAAAAAAAACGCCCCTACTTTGGGGCGGTTACGCGTCAGGGAGCAAATATATAACCCGTAGGTTTGTGTTTGTTTTTGCCGCCGCATCCTCGATTACTTTTTTATACGGAAGCCAGTTCGGCTTGTTCTTAGTGTAGAACTGTATCTCGCTGACCGGGAAGGAAAGCCGTATTATTTGCCGGAACACCACCGTGGCCAGGGTTTTAACACCCCCTACCGTCAGCAGGAAGTCGTAAAACCCGATCCTCTCCTGGGCGTGCAGGAGCCCGAACTTTCCCGACAAGATAAAGAACTGCGATCCTTGCGCGAGGGCAATTTGCTCAACCAGTTTAATGTGTGAGCCAACATACCGCTCGCAAGCCGGTAAAGGCTTCGGGTCTTTGTTCTTCTCCCGACTGCATATACTGCAGACGATAGTACGCGCCTTGTGTGGCATGCGTATTCTCCGCTTTTTGTGCGAATCTGTGCAGATACTAACCCAAAATCCAAGAAAACAAAACTACAGTTGACAACCGTGTTCTGCTAGCACTTTCTTAAACGACTCGTAACTTTGGTATCGTTGCCCATTGAATCCGGCCTCGTTGAGATTTTTGACACTATCCTCGCGGTCGTCCCAGTACATAATTTCTTTTTTATCCGAAATACCATGTTTCTCTTTTAGAGTCTGGTATATCCTCTCCAAACCCTCAGCACTGTGTTTGTATGCACCTAAACTAGCGGAGCAAAAAATTTCATCAAAAACCTCATCGTAGGAATGCTTACTTATTAAATATTGAGCCCGGTATTTTTCTTGGTTAGTCGCCAAACAAACAACCAACCCTTGTTTCTTTAATTTAGTTATTGATGTGTAAGTATCTTCATTCAACACATCTCCCACAGCAAACCAGTATTGCATCAACTCATCAGCGGTACCCCTCCATTTCCATGCTTCCAGAACCGACTTAAGTTCTTCTTTAAGATCAGCCGCGCCTGTTAAACATTTTTTAAACGGCCCCTCAAAAAAAGGGGCCATAACAACAGGGTCTACACCAAACTCTTTTGAGTATTGGTCACTAAACCGCCCGCCGTGGGTAACCATCCCATCGTTGTCATAAATTATTACCCTCGGCTTCAGCATAAAATTACTATCCTATGAGTTTACGGGCTTGTGCGCGTATTTTGGATAGCGTTTTTTTATCGAGTTTGCCTATCTTTTTTGAAAAGTATGAAACATCAATTGCCCGTATATTAAAAACAAGCGCCACCGAGGCGGTGTTAAGTCCGTTTTCTTTTGTCGGCTCTAAAATAAAAGTAAAAGGAAACCTGAGAGCGAACGTGTTCGAAGTACAGGGAATAATGGTCACTATCGTTTTGGTGACATGTGCAATAACAACTGCCGGCCGCACGCCGCTTTGTTCGTGGGTACCCAATTCCGGTATGTGAACAATCCAAACCTCTCCGGGTTTCATAAATGTTAGAAGCCGTGCTTGCGCATGGTGCTGGCGGAAAGCATATCCCAAAAACGCAGTTCTTTTGCCAACTGCGCCGAACCGCTCATTTCTCCTAAGTACGTGGAAACCGCGCGATTAAGGACCTCTCCCTCAGACACGCCAAGTTTTTTTGACGCTGTCTTTATTTTTTGTTGTAATTTTTTATCAAGCAGTTGCATATTGTCATTATAACACAGCCGCTTTTTACCTATTCATCGGCATGGCGAGATAGAGGAAGGACTCGTCGCCGGCATCTTTTATTAACATGGCTTTACCGGGGCCGTTGCTGTGGAGGCGCACACTGTCACCGGAAATAGATTGCAGGGAGTCGGCCAAATACCTGCCGTTAAATGACACCGAGACGGATTCCCCGCTTGTTGCGGCTTTTATAGTTGATATTTGCTCACCTATATCCGGATTGCGCGAGGATAGAAACATTGATTTTTTAACCGTATCAAGCGATAGGGAAACCTGGGCGAACTTGTCGGCAAAGATTGAGAGAGATTTAAGCGCCCCGGCCATATCCTCACGCAAAACAACCGCCTCAGTGGTAAACTTTTTCGGTAAAATTTGTTTGTAGTTAGGAAACGAGCCGTCGAGCAACCTGCTTGTGTAATACACGCCGTCTGTTTGAAGTGAAAGTTGATTATCGTTGTAATAAATCTCCACATCCGCATTAACACCCTCAAGTATCCGCACAAGTTCCGCCGCGTTCCGCGCCGGAATAAGTAGTTCCGGTATACTTCCGCCGGTTCTCATTGGTACTGTCTTTTCCGCAAGACGAAAAGAATCTGTCGCCGCCGACGTCAGTTTGCCGGCCTCTCCATACACAAGGACACTTTGCAGTTCCGGTTTAATAGCGGATAAAGACGCACAATAAAGTACATTTTTTATTGCCTTCACAAAATCAGTACTTTTTATTTTAAAAGAATGTTCTGCCGGAACACGGGGCAATACAGGAAAATCCTCATATGGAAGCGTTTTAATTGATGCACTTGAATTTTCTGTTGTTATTTTTAAAACCTCACCGGCAAGATGTACTGAAACAGATTTACCGCGTGTGTTTCCCAAAAAACCGGCGAGGACGGAGGCGGGGACAGCCACAATACCGTCTGTTAAAACTTTTGCCGAAATAACAACCTCAACGCCACACTCAAGATTTGTTGCCCGTAAAACTAATCTACTACCATCAGCGGTTATAAGCACGCAACCTAAAACCGGAAGGTTTGATTTCTTTTCCGAAAAACGTGCTGTGGTAGAGGCTGCTGTTAGTAATGTTTGTAATGTGGTTTCAAATTTCATATCTTCTTATATAAGAACTATTACTATTATTAACTGTGTGTATTAGTGGAATAAGTCATTTTTGTGGTAGTAGGTAAGTGTATTTTAATTTTTTTATTTAAGTACTTCATGTGAGTTATTGTTGTGTATGGTGTTGATAGTAGTTGTTTATATATTTTTTATCAACAGTTATTCACACTATTTCAACATCAGTCGAATTTGGTGAATTTCATTATTTAACACACTATCTTTATGTAAGTCATTTTTAATTTTGTCGCATGAGTGTATAACAGTTGTGTGATCTCTCCCTCCTAATTTTTCGCCGATAGTAGGAAATGAGATCCGGAAGTCCTCACGGAGGAGAAACATAATTACCTGCCTTGGCCGTACTACCTCCTTTCGTCTTGTTTTTTCATAAATACTCCCCTCCTCTACTCCATAAAAACTGGCTATTGTTTTAACAACATCCTGCACGGAAACAGCTTTTTTTTGTGACCCACTGGCTCCACGTAGAAGCATTTTAGCATCGTTTATTGTCAACGGTTGTCCGCGCATCTCAAATTGGATCATAAGGGTGTTTAAGGCACCCTCAAGCTCGCGTACGTTCCCTTCTATGGTCGTCGCCAAATACTCAAGCACGTCATCCTCAAGATAAAAATTATGTGCCGCGGCTTTTGTCCGTATAATTGCCAGCCGCGACTGGTGGTCGGGTGGCGTGACAGACACTATCATGCCGGCGCTGAAGCGCGACTTGAGCCTGTCCTCAAGATTTTGTATGACGTTGGGGTGCTGGTCGGACGAAAAAACAAGTTGTTTGTTGTTGTCGTGGAGAAAGTTAAACAAATGGAAGAATTCCTCCTTTATTTTGTCGCGGCCCGCCAAAAACTGGATGTCGTCCATGATAAGCAGGTCGTATTGGCGGTATTTTTCTTTAAAACTTTGTACTTTGCCGGCCTGTAGGGATGACACATAGTCCATCGAAAAGCGCTCCGAGGTAACGTAATAAACCTTACGTTCGGGCGCATTAGTACGGAAGTGGTTGCCTATTGCCTGTATCAGGTGTGTCTTTCCGAGTCCGGTCGGGCCGTATACGAGCAGCGGATTGTACGCAATGCCGGGTTTACGCACCACCGCCTGCGCGGCCGCGTGAGCGAGCTCATTAAACGGTCCGACCACAAACGATGAAAAGGTAAATCGCGGGTTGAGATTGCTCTTTTGGTGTACGGCCTCCAGCGGCAGTTCGCTCACGGGCGGCGGAATAACCTTAGGTTCGTCGTTGTTGCGCTTAGGGCCGCGGGAAATGACGTACTCCACCGTCCGTACAGACTCCGATAGGGTGCGCAGTGAGCGCAAAATATCCTTATGGAACTTGGTAGAAAGCCAATCGCGAGCAAATTGGGACGGAACACCGAGGGCGACGGCGCCGTCCTCTACGCGGACAATATGGGTGTCGCGGAACCATGTGTTGAAGTTGGGTTTTGAGATGGTCAGCTCGAGCTCTACCAGCGCATTTTCCCAAAGTTCTTTCGTGGTTGTCATAATGAAATTCAGTCGAGTATGTCCAACTGTACTCGAGTAGCGCCGCTACGTCAAAATTGCCAAAAATGTGCACAAGTTGTGGAGAATGTGTGGATAGGATATGATTGACACATGTCGCAAACATACCAGCCAAAAAAGCGCAAAAGAGCGCGTTCTCATGGATTTTTGAAGCGCGCGGCCACTCCCGGCGGTAAAAAAACGGTTCTCCGCCGCCGCCGCAAGGGCCGTGCCAAGCTCTCCCGCTAACAATGCTCAACAAAAAGGCCAGACTTACGTCGGCTGAGGTTCGTGAGATAATAAAGAACGGCCGCTCGGTACGTTTGGGTACCTTGTCGGCCAAGTTTACAAAAGAGCCTTCGGCTAAGGCGGCAGTGGTGGTAAGCACTAAGGTTGCCAAGAACGCCGTCGAGCGCAACAAGCTGCGCCGTGCCGCATACCTTGTGCTGCGCGCTTCCCTACCCGAAGGAGTGCATGTTGTCTTTTTTCTGCACAAACCCGTTCTCGATAAAAACGAACTTACCTCTCTATGTTTGAAACTTATTTAGTACAACCTATCTACAATGTTTTTGTCGCGCTTGTCGGCGCGGTTCCCCACGGTGACGCGGGGCTTGCCATTATTGCCCTTACCATCATCATGCGCCTCGTGCTCTATCCGGTGTTTACCGCCTCTATACGCACACAGATGGGCATGACCGCCATGCAGAGCGACGTAGAGCTTATAAAAGAAAAACACAAAGACAACAAAGAGGCTCTCGCGCGCGAGCAGGTCGCGCTTTTTAAGAAACATAAAGTAAATCCGCTGGCCGGGTTTGGCGCGTTGTTTATTCAGCTCGCGGTCATCATCGCTCTCTATTACGCGCTTTTTCGCGAGGGTTTTCCGGAAATTAATACACACCTTTTATACGCGTTTGTATCTGCTCCGGCGGCTGTTTCGACCTCATTTTTTGGTATATTGAATCTGCTTACTCCTCATCATATTGTTCTGGCAATTATTGTCGGGGCAAGCCAATACTGGGCCATCTACCTGACACTTGGCCGCACGCCGGTTACCCAAAAAGATCCAGATAAAGCTGCTGTAGCGCGCATGCAGCAAAACATGATGCTGTACTTTATGCCGGCGGTTATGGCGATTACATCCTATTATTTTGCCGCGGCGGTTGGTGTTTATTTTGTCGCGAGCAACCTTTTTTCGGTCGGGCAGGAGTGGATTATACGCCGGCAGTTGCAGAAGTAGGAGTATTTAAGGTATGTTGGTTCTATGCAACCGGACCTGGCTTCTTTTGTATCAACACTACTCGAACTCCTCGGGGTTGAGGGTACGGTTGAACTTAAAACCGGGCACCTGCCAGCCGGCAAGGCAGGTCGCACGGTGGTCAATATCTCCTCCCCCGACTCCGCGCGCCTGATAGGCCCCAATGGTGAGCATTTGCGCGCTCTCAATATGATTGCGCGCCGTCTTGTTGAGGCGCGCCACGGAGAGGACTCCGCGAGCTTTCTTATAGACGTCAACGGATATCACGAAACCTCGATGGAAAAAGTGCGCCAAAGCGCGCGCATGCTGGCACAGCGCGCGCGCCTTTTTAAGCACGACGTTGACCTGGAGCCGATGAGCTCCTACGAGCGGCTGGTAGTGCACGAACTGTTTGCAGAGGATCCGGAAATAAAAACCGAGTCGGCGGGCGAAGGAAAATTCCGCCACATTGTCCTGAAGGTTCGTCCTTGAGAGCCCTGTGTTAAGGTCGAACCTTGATGCTATTGCTGGGCTGTCAGCCGCACGGCCCACAAACTCCGGTCGCTTTTTCGTATATACAATAAGTATTTTTCGCTCTTGGAGACTGCCAGTTCGGTTATATCAGCCGGCTCTCCCCCGTCGGCTGAACCTCCCGGTACTGCGACTATGGAGGAGTGCGCGTTGGACAGGTCGTAGCTTACTACACTGCTCGGTTTACCCGCGACACCTTGGTGTACGAGGTCTAGGTAGTTTGTTTCAACATACGAGAGCGGCACCGCGCAGTACATCGTGGTTGAGGTCGCAATACTCCAAACACACGACTCCGGGCTCGGGTCAAACGACAGCGGTTTTGAGAGACCCGTTTTTACGGTGCGATAGTAGGTGGAGCGGTCGGCGCCCTCCATTTGGTACACAATGCGGCTGAAGGCGCGGTCTGCTATTGCGGTAAGCCCCTGCGCAAACATAAGCGGAGCGTAGTCACCGGTTTTTGCATTGATTGAGAAAATCGCGCCGGTTACTCCGGACGCCGGCGCGGAGCCGGCGAGCAGAGTCCCCTGCTCCGGCCACGAGAGCGTAATTTCTGATAGAGGCAGGCTCGAAAGATTTTTTGAATCTCCGCCGTCGGCGCGCGCCGTGTGTACGTCGCTGCCTTTGGCGGTTTTTAGCAGGTACGCGATGTTTGCGCCGTCGGGCGAGACAGCCACGCTCGCTATGTTGCTTGGCAAAAACTGCACGCGTACCGGCACCGTAGTGGTGCTGGTGACCGGCGGCAGGGCAAAGTGCACGGTCTTAATGGTTTCGATGTCTATATACTGCATCAGCGCGCCTGTCCCGCCCTCGCTCCACGTTACTTTTTTGATGCCGGGTATGGTGGTGTTGGAAATTGATTTAGGCACAGCGCCGGGCGAGTCGAGCACCAAGTCGAAAGCGTGTCCGTTGGTTTGCACGACATACCGCGCGATTGTTGATGTCGGCCGGGTTGTTTCTATAAGAGTGGCGCCGGCAATGGGGCCGTCGGCTATTTTAAATACTTTATTAGTGCTTAGTGTTCCTGTTGTTGTGTCCGTGACGCCCGACGTT
>Ga0080064_1005287_pt1 | contig 15373 bp, 8 predicted proteins | sample Subgrocontami54m_FD_69260 | JGI IMG/M metagenome (GOLD analysis project Ga0080064, IMG submission 69260) | Subsurface groundwater microbial communities from S. Glens Falls, New York, USA - GMW46 contaminated, 5.4 m (SPADES assembly) (version 2) ...
GGCCGCGTTCGCCACGGGGCTGGATTGTTCAGGCGTTGCTTGGACCGAAGGTGTGCGTGCGCGGCGAAAGTGTCCCACTGGCCCGAACGCCCGCAGCGTGTCTCCCTCTCCCCTCCACGGGGAGAGGGGCGGGGGTGGTGCAGTTGACCACTTGCATGTTGTCCTCGGCGCAAAGGATCAGGAAGCGTTCCATGCGGGCCGATGAGTGCTCGGGTCCCTGTCCTTCAAAGCCATGGGGCAGCAGGAGGACGAGACCGGTTGGCTGACCCCACTTCATTTCGGCGACGGAGATGAACTGGTCGATCATGACCTGTGCGCCGTTGACGAAGTCTCCAAACTGCGCCTCCCACATGACCAGAGTCATGGGATCACCGACGCTGTAGCCGAATTCAAAACCCATCACGGCAAACTCGCTCAGGGAACTGTCGAAGACATCAAAGCGGGCCTGGTCCGGAGAAAGGTGTTTGTGAGGATTGTAGTTGTCGCCGGTCTCGGAGTCATAGAAGTCGAGGTGGCGCTGGGAGAAGGTTCCGCGGGCGGAGTCCTGTCCGCTGAGGCGGACCGGAGTGCCTTCGAGGACCAGCGATCCGAGCGCGATGGCTTCGGCCAAAGCCCAATCGACGGGCCCTCCGTTCAGAGCGGCGCGGCGTTTGTCGATGAAGCCGCGGAGTTTGGGATGGAGATGGAAGTCAGGCGGGAAGGTGGTGAGCGCTTCGACTACTTGTTTCACCAGCGCGGGGCTTGCGGCGGTACGCGGACAGACGGTGGCGATGGATTCAGCGTCGGCGACACCGAGTTCCTGCACCTCGTAGTGGACGGCGCTGGCGCGGGCCTCTTCAAAGCCGTCCTCGAGGCGCTGGGCGACGCGCTTGCGGAGCTTTTCGACATCGTCTGGCGCGACGACACGTTCGCGGATGAGGTGGCCGGCGTAGATCTTACTGGGAGGCGGATGGTCCTTGATCTTGCGGTAGAGGATGGGCTGGGTATAGCTGGGGTCGTCACTTTCATTGTGGCCGTGGCGGCGATAGCAGAACATGTCGATGACGACATCCTTCTTAAACTGCTGGCGGTAGTCGAAGGCGAGCTGGACGACGCGGATACAGGCGTCCGGGTCGTCGCCGTTGACGTGGAAGATGGGGGCCTGGACGGTGCGGGCGACATCGGTGCAGTAGGGCGAGGAGCGGGACTCATCGGGCGAGGTGGTGAACCCGATTTGGTTGTTGATGATGATGTGGATGGTACCGCCGGTGTGATAGCCGTCGAGCTGGGAAAGGTTGAGGGTTTCGGCGACCACGCCCTGGCCGGCAAAGGCGGCATCGCCGTGAATGAGGACGGGGATGACGCGGGCGCGGGCGGTGTCACCGAGGCGGTCCTGTTTGGGGCGTACGACGCCTTCGACGACCGGGTCTACGGCTTCGAGGTGCGAGGGGTTTGGGGCGACGGAAACCAGGATGTCGTGGCCGGACCTGGAGCGGTGGATGCCGGTGGCCCCGAGGTGATACTTGACGTCGCCGGAGCCCTGGCTGGATTCGGGGTCGGGATTGCCTTCAAATTCGGAGAAGATCTGACTGAGGGGCTTACCGATGACGTTGGCCAGGACATTGAGGCGTCCGCGGTGGGCCATGCCAATCACGATCTCGTGGACGTTGCCTGTGGCGGCGCGGTCCAGGAGTTCATCGAGCATGGCGATGGCGGTCTCGGCGCCTTCGAGGGAAAAGCGTTTCTGGCCGACGAAACGGGAATGGAGGAAACCTTCGAACTGCTCGGCGGCGAGCAGGCGCTCGAGAATGTCGACACGGTCCTCCGGGGAGAGAGGCCAATTGTTGGCCTGCGGCTCCATGCGGTGCTGGAGCCAGCTTTTCTGTTCGGGATGCTGAATATTCATGTATTCGCATCCGATTTTGCCGCAGTAGGTGCGGCGCAGGGTTTCAAGGATTTCGCGGAGGGTGGCGATGGGCTTGGGAGCGGCCTCGCCGGTGATAGCGCCGAGGGTCCCGGTCATGAATTCGCGGTCGAGGTCCCAGATGGTGAGGCCGTAGGTGGCCGGGTCGAGCTCGGCGTGGTAGCTGGGCTGGCTGCCGAGGGGATCGAGGTCGGCAATGAGATGGCCGCGGACGCGGTAGGCGTTGATGAGCTGGAGGACGGCGGCTTCCTTGGCGATCTCGCCGTGACGGGACATGCCGGAGCCGGTGAAGGAGGGACTACGGTCCGGCTCCCAGCGTACAGGCTGGTGGGGCATCTTGAGCCCGGCGAAGATGTCCTCGTAGAAACCGTCCTCGCCTTGCAGAAGGTCCTGCAGGCGTCCGAGGAAGAGGCCGGATTCGGCTCCCTGGATGATGCGATGGTCATAGGTGCAGGTGATGGTCATGACCTTGGAGAGGCCGAGCATGGCGAGGGTTTCGGGGCTTGCGCCCTGGAAGCCGGCGGGATAATCGATGGCGCCGGCGGCGATGATACAGCCCTGACCGGGCATGAGGCGGGGTACGGAGCCGACGGTACCAACGGTGCCGGGGTTGGTGAGGGAGAGAGTGGTTCCCTGGAAATCCTCGACGGTGAGTTTGCCGCGGCGGGCGCGGGCGACCAGGTCATCGAAGGCGGCCTGATATTGTTCAAAGCCGAGCGAGGCGGCGTTCCTGATGGAAGGGACCATGAGGGAACGGTTGTTGCCGGTGGCGACATCGACGGCGATGCCGAGGTTGATGTGCTGGTGGACGACACGAAAAGCTTCGCCGCCATTTTCGGCGAAGGCGTCGTTGAGCGAGGGATGGTCTTTGAGAGCCTGAATGATGGCCCATCCGAGGAGGTGCGAGTAGGAGATCTTGCTCTTGCCCACGAGGGAACGGTGCTGATTGATGATGCGGCGGTTTTCTTCAATCACCTTGACGGGGATGACGCGCTGGGAGCTGGCGGTGGGGACGGCGAGGCTGGCGGCCATGTTGGAGGCAATGCGAGCGGCAGCGCCGCGGAGCGGGACCAGTTGTTCGGATGGACCAAGGTGGACGGGCGGGTTCGAGGGAGCGACCGCGGAAGTGGGGGCTGATGGCGGCGCGGGGACGGGTTCCGGGGCAGGAGCGGAAGGACCACCGTTGGACTCAAAAATGGTCTTCCAACTTTCGTCGACGGCGCGGCGGTCGTGCAGGTATTCGTGATACAGCTCTTCTTCGAGCCAGCTATTGATATCCGGTGTAGGGTCGGTCTTTTGGGGCATGCGGCAGGGCCAGGCAGGGCAGTGCTCCGGAGGGGATCACCGGCCCTTGCTTACATGATAGCGAAGTTCGGGTTAGTCCCCATGCACAGGGCGGAGGCCCGTGGAACATTGCTCCAAGACACGGCGGAGGTCCTTGGGGTGGATGGGCTTGGAGACATAGTCGTCCATGCCAGCCTGGAGGCATTTTTCGCGATCGCCGGCCATGGCGCTGGCGGTCATGGCGACGATGGGGGTGTGGCGGCCGGTGCCGGCTTCCCGTTTGCGGATCTCGAAGGTGGCCTGATAGCCGTCCATGCGGGGCATGTGGCAGTCCATGAAAAGCAAGTCGTAGTGTGTTTGGGCGGTCATGGAGACTGCTTCCAAACCATCGGCGGCCAGATCCACGTGGCAGCCAAGCTTTTCGAGCGAGTACATGGCCACGCGCTGGTTTACGACGTTGTCTTCCACCAGGAGAACGTGGGGCTGGTGGAGGAGCTGCTCAGAGCGGGCGGAGACGGCGGCGGCGGCGGGTACGACGGAGGCCCCAGTGATCTGAGTCTGGCGAATTCTGGTTAGTGCTTCCACCAAAGCGGAGGGACGCACGGGTTTGCTGATCCGCTCCAGCAGAACACCCTCGGCGATGTCTTCGGAAGGCCGGGTGCGATGATCAATGGGCGCCAGCAGGATCAGGCCAGTGTTGAGAGCGAGAGCGGCGGAGAGACGGCCTGGACCCGAGAGAGAGGCAGACTCCATGTCAAAAAGAACAATATGAAAGGCCTCGCCGGAGATGGCCAACAATGCTTCCTCCATGGTTGTGGCCGTTTGCGATTGGATCCCCAAGAAGCGCAGATGGTTGGTGAGGGAGCGGGATCGGATCGAGTTCGGGGAGAGGAGCAGAACGCGGGAATTCCGCAAATCCGGAAGGTGTGCTGAGCTGGCCGGGACAGGGTGGATGGGGAGCCGAATTTCGGCTGAGAAGGTGGAACCCTTGCCTGGTTGGCTTTCCACGGAGACAACTCCTCCCATCATTTCGGTGAGTTGCCTGGTGATGGCCAAACCAAGGCCAGTGCCGCCAAAGCGGCGAGTGGCGGTGGCGTCCAACTGAGTGAACTTCTGGAAGAGGTGATTTTGATCTTCCACCGAGATGCCGATGCCGGAGTCATGCACGGACAATCGGAGGAGGGCCCAATCGGCGTCCTGGTTCAGGCAGAGAGCCTGGACATGAACATGGCCCTGCAGCGTGAACTTGATGGCGTTGCCGGTGAGGTTGAGGAGAATCTGGCGGATGCGTCCGGCGTCGCCAACGAGGTACCGTGGCAAATCCGGCGCGATCTCGACCATCAGATGGAGGCCTTTGGATTCGGCCTGTCCGGCGAGCAAGGCGGCGACATCGCAGATGGCCGACTCGAGATCGAACGGTTGCGATTCCAGTTCGAGTTTGCCGGCTTCGATTTTGGAAAAGTCCAGAATGTCGTTAATGATGTTGAGCAGGGACTCGCCGGAACTTTTGACGGTTTGGGCGTACTCGCGCTGTTCGGGGTTCAGCGGTGTTTCGAGCAGGAGTCCGGCCATGCCGAGGACGCCGTTCATTGGGGTGCGGATCTCGTGGCTCATGGTGGCCAGGAATTCGCTTTTCAACTGGGAAGCTCTGAGTGCCTTGTCACGGGCATCGGCCAACTGCTGTTCGGCTTGCTTACGAGTGGAGATATCGCGAACAAAGGCGGTAAATATGGCCTGACCTTTGTGATGTACGGGAGCGATGGACAGTTCGGCAGGGAACTCATGGCCGTCGCGGCGGAGCGCGGCAACCTCAATCCGGCGGTTGAGGATCCGCCCTTGGCCAGTGGCCATGTAGCGGGCGAGACTGTCCAGATGGGCCTGGCGGAGCCGCTCGGGGATGAGGATGCCAGCGAGTGTTCTGCCAACGACTTCCGTTTTGGACCAACCGAAGAGTGATTCAGCTTGCGGATTCCAATCGGTGACGAGGCCGTGCCCGTCCATCTGCACGATAGCATCCAGGGAGGTGTCGATGATGAGACGGGTGAGAAGTTCGCTCTCGCGCACGGCCTCCTCGGCGCGCTTGAGCTTGTCCACATCGAGGATGAGGCCGCGGAGTTTGGAAGCCCGGCCACCCTCGACTAAGACGGTGACGATATCGCGGACCCAAATGGAGTGGCCGGCTTTGTGCAGCATGCGGTACTCGATGGTGTGATGGCGCTGTTGTAATGTGGCGTCCGAACGGCAGCGAAGCGTGGCTTCGCGATCATCCGGATGAAGGTGATCGGCCCAGAAGGAGGGCAGATGCCAGCTGGCGAGAGGGAAGCCGAGCATCGCTTCGGCATGGGGGCTCACATAGGTAAAGGCTAAGGTGGCGGCGTCCGCCTCCCAGACAATGCAATCCACGGTGTTGACCAGCGATTCATGACGGGCGTTGGTTTCGCGAAGGGATTCGGTCTGGAGTTTCACCTGGTTGCGGAGGGAGCGGTTCCAGAACCAGGCCACGGCCGGAACTCCCAACATGAGGACAGCGATTAGGGCAAGATAAGGGGCAAGATTGAGCCAAGGGTAGGGGACGGGAGGAGGAACCAAAAAGTCCTCCACCAACCTTGCGTAGTGGCCATTTTCTTTCAGGACGGCTAGGGCGTCCACGAGCGGTTGGAACTGTGCTGCTTGCCCCTTTTGGGTCACCAGGAAGTAGCCATAGGCCTTGGCGGGAATGGATCTCAAGTTTGTAACGTTTTTAGCTGCCGCGATGTGCCGGACGGTGAGATCGTTTCCCGCAACCGCGGTGACCTTTCCCTTGGACAGCCATTCGATGGCAACATCCAGGGGGGCGGTTTTGATGATAGGCCTACGGATTTCGGGCAATTGCATGAGCAACTCATACATGAGGGTTTGCTCGGGAACGGCGATGGTTTCATGCTCGAGCTGATCCAGATGCGCGGGGTAGGATTTGCGGTTGCCGGAGATGAGAATGGTTTGACGCATCACCCAGACCTGAACCAGGAAGTCGAACTTGCGGAAGCGGGATTCATTGACCGTCATGTAGGCCAGGTGGATACGGCCGGCGCTAAACTCCTCGAGCAATTTGGACCAAGGCAGGACCCGAATCTCGAGCTCGAGGTTGGCTTGCCGAGCCAAGGCGCGGGCCAGTTCCACGTTGAAGCCGGCCGGGCTGCCGCCCGAATCGCGGTAACTAAAAGGAGGGAAGTTTTCGCCGACACCGAGGATGAACTTTTTGGGCAACTCCGGCGCGGGGAATGCGGGAACGGCTAAAAACAACAGGAGGACGGAGATGAGACTTATCTTGCGGATTCTGAAAGGACCGTGGCAGGGACCAGGAGCCGCGTTGGACCAAGCGGGCAACAACGTCCCACCGGTAGCCAGGAACCAATGCAACACGTCGTCTCCAATTATAAACTATTTTTGTTGTTGGCGCTGGAGAATCCGTACGGGGAGAGCAGCGCACGGCCTTGCGGGTTTCCCCTACTCCCAATCTGAGAAGATGGTTGTTCTCTGATGAGCACCTCGATTCTCGGGATCTCGGCTTTCTATCATGACAGTGCGGCGGCACTGGTGATGGACGGCGAAATCGTGGCAGCCGCTCAGGAGGAACGTTTCACCCGCAAGAAACATGACCCCAGCTTTCCTGTCAACGCCGTTCAGTTCTGTCTGGCGCAAGGCCGGTTGCGCCCAGAAGATCTCGCCTACATCGCATTTTATGACAAGCCGTTGTTGAAATTCGATAGGTTGCTCGAAACCTATCTGTCTTATGCTCCACGAGGGCTACGCAGTTTTTCGATGGCCATCCCCGTGTGGCTGAAAGAAAAGCTGTTCCTGCAGCGAGGGCTGCGCCGCGGGGTTGGCAAGGATTCCAAGGCGCCACTGGTATTCCTCGAACATCATGAGAGTCACGCCGCCAGCGCCTTTTTCCCAAGCCCATATGAAAAGGCCGCCATTCTCACGCTGGACGGCGTAGGGGAATGGAGTACGGCCACATACGGCGTAGGTGAAGGCAATCGGATCCACCTCAGCCACCAGCTGGAATTCCCGCACTCGCTCGGACTGCTCTACTCCGCCTTCACTTACTACTGCGGTTTTAAGGTAAACAGCGGTGAGTACAAGCTGATGGGGCTGGCTCCCTACGGGAACCCCGTTTACGTCGATACCATTTACCAACATCTGGTCCACCTGAAACCTGATGGCAGCTTTTGGCTTGACATGGACTATTTCAACTACTGCCAGGGGTTGACGATGACCGGAAAGCGATTTGACCAACTTTTCGGAGGACCGCCTCGACAACCCGAATCCGACCTGGAGCAACGGCATATGGACCTGGCCGCCAGCATCCAAGTGGTGGCTGAGAATGTCCTGATGCTGATGGCCCGCGACATTCACCAAAAAACCGGCTGTGACAACCTGGTTCTGGCAGGCGGGGTCGCCCTGAACTGCGTGGCCAACGGCAAGCTCCTGCGTGAGGGTCCGTTTGAATCGATCTGGATACAACCGGCGGCGGGGGACGCTGGAGGGGCGCTGGGCTCCGCTTTGTTCGTCTGGCATCAACTACTCGAGAAGCCTCGCTACCCGCGGCAGGCTGACAGCCAGAAGGGGAGCTTCCTTGGGCCGGCCTTCGCGCAGCAGGAGATCGAGGAATGGCTGATGGGGAAGGGAATTACATTCCGGCGCTTTCCCGATGAGGGCGAGCTCTACCGGCAGGTGGCGCGTTCGCTGGCTTCCGGCAACATTGTGGGATGGTTTCAGGGCCGCATGGAATTTGGACCGCGTGCGTTGGGCGGCCGCAGCATATTGGGTGATCCGCGCTCGCAAAAGATGCAAGCCGCCATGAATCTCAAGATCAAGTTCAGGGAAAGCTTCCGGCCATTCGCTCCCTGCGTGATGCAGGAACATGCTTCCGAATGGTTTCAGTTGCAACCAGGCCAGGAAAGCCCGTACATGCTTCTGGTCGCCCCCGTCCTCGAGCGGCATCGCTTGCCTATTCCCGTTGATGATCTGGAGGTGATGCGGCGCGACCCCGACCTGCGCAAGCGGGTGAATATTGTCCGCTCTTCCATCCCCGCTGTCACACACGTCGATTACAGCGCGCGCGTGCAAACAGTCGACGAGCCCCGAAACCCACATACGTACGCCCTTCTCAAAGCGTTTTATGAGCTGACGGGTTGTCCGGTCCTGGTGAACACAAGCTTCAACGTTCGCGGGGAACCGATTGTGTGCACGCCCGAGGATGCCTACCGCTGCTTCCTGGCGACGGAGATGGACGTATTGGTCCTGGAAGGTTGCGTCCTGGACAAAAGGGATATGAAGGAACCCACCGGTGAGGCCGAACGGGAAAAGTACCTCACGCAATTCCAACTCGATTGAGGAAACTCGCCATGGTCCGTCTATCGAATATCGGTCTTCACCCGGAAGAGCGAACCCTGCGCCAGTTCGCGGCAGGGTGCATCCTGTTTCTCGGCGGCCTTGGAGCTTGGAAGTTGTACTGGGGGCATGGACCGGTTGCCGGCACGTATGTCTGGATGATTCCGGGAATTATCATCGGCGTTCTCGGTCTGGTTGCGCCGAAACGGATTCGTCTGGTATACGCCGCGGCCATGTTCGCCGCCTTTCCGATCGGGTGGGTGGTGTCTCATGTGCTCTTGGCGGTCCTGTACGGTATTGTCATGACACCGATTGGCTTGCTGTTGCGCGCACTGCGCCGGGACCGTCTCCGGATTGAACGGCCCCAGCCCGGGGCTTATGAAACGTATTGGATCACCAGGCCGGAATCTGAAGATCCGGACCGCTACCTGCGCCAGTTCTGAACCACGGAGAAGATATGCCAGATCAAGGCAAGACAAATTTTGAAAAAGCCGCCAGCGAGCACGGTGAAAATGGAATCCTCGTAGAATTGTGGCGCTTCATGCGGCACAGCAAGAAGTGGTGGATGATCCCGATTGTGGCCATGCTGCTGGTCTTCGGTTTATTGATTTTCCTATCGGGCACCGGAATCGCGCCGTTTGTCTACACCCTGTTTTGAAGGGCCGCGAGGCGGAGGAGCGGCCAGAATCCGTGGAGATTTGATGAGTGGCGGGATGGATGGCGCCTTATGCAGCAGTGCTATCATCGATCACTAGGCTGGAAGAATGAGTAGTGAAAATGGGAGGGTCAACGCCGTTGATTCGGGTTCCTGGCAAACGGATTCTGCTCTACTTCCTTCTTACGATTCCCGGCATCGCGGGAGGCTTGATCGCCTTTGAGATTTACGCGAGACTTGCGCTTCGTAATGAGCCAGTTTGGCTGGACAGATATGCATTTCGGGCAACACAACCGGCTCCGTATAAGGGCGCGAGCTACTTCTCCAAGGCATTCGTTCAGGAATCGGCCCGGTCGGTTCACAATCTAACCAACCCGCCCGGGAAGAACGAACTTGTCCTGGACGATTTTCGCGGACAGTGGTTTAATGTGCGCGACCACCATCGCGTAACCGCCTATCAGCCTCCGACTTTTCAGAACCGCATTTATTTGTTCGGGGGCTCGACCTTGTTCGGTCAGGAAGTACCGGACGAATTCACTGTCGCCAGTTACCTGCAGAAGAAGATTAATGAAACGTTGCCGGACCGCTTCCGCGTTGAGAATTGGGGTGTGCCCTCGGTCATGGCAGAGCAGCAAGTGGTAACTCTACAGTCGCTGCGGCTGGAACCTGGAGACAAGGTCATTTTCTTTGATGGCGACAATGACATGACTTACGGCATTTATTATTTGATGCCAACGGGATGGCGCCCTGGGCGGGACCGGGGGCTTGTCCGGTGGATGACCTGGTACGACAAGCTGCTGCTCGAGTATTTGCAGGATTGGGAGCCCCGCCTAGCTTCCCTCCGGCTTTTACGGGGCCGGATCGACATCCGGCCACCAGCTCATTTGATGAATGGCACGGCCATAAAGGCCCTGCTGGAACTATTGGCCCGGCAACGGACCAGCGCACTCCTGGAGGCGTCCACGCTGGTTCAGCGATCCGGTGCGGAGTTCTTCAGCTTCTTCCAGCCGAATATCTTTGTGTTGCCCGACCAAACCGAGTACCGGCGGTATGTGATCAGGAACCCTTTGTTGACGCCGCCGGCTCTGGATCTGGCGTTCCGTGCCGGCGGCCCCGTCATGGCGGGGATCGTATCCCGGCTGCGGACGGCGGGTGTGAAGAGCGCCGATCTCTCGCAGGTGCTCACCCCAATATCCCAGTCAGAAGAGGTCTACTTCGATTACTGCCACGCCAATCACCGGGCGAATGAGGTGATCGCAAACGAACTGTTCCGTCAGGTGTTCAGCACTTCCTGGCCCCTGGCTCCGCGGGAAGGTGAGGCGGCGCTGCGGGTGAAACTTGGGCGGTTCGATGCGAATCGTTTGCCCAAGCCGGCTGGCGATTCCGCGCTGGCACGGCACGAATTCTTCCGTAGCGGATCGAAGACATATGCGGTCCCCGACGAGTACGGCCATGTGTGGTGGGACGGAGTAGACGTTGCCGCGCTGCCGGGTGTGATTAGCGGAAACTCTACCGAGGAAGTAGCAAAGTTGAGTCATCTGGAAGATCAACTCACTCGCCCCGCGTATTTGGACAAGCAACCGCATCTGCTCCGCAGCGAAGGGGCATACAACGTGGTTGCGTTTCGAGGCCGCATCTACGCGCTTCCAATGTCGCTCGGCCCGGTAAACCTTGATGCCTGGGAGGGAGGCCGTGTCGGCGCCCTCCCTGGTGTGATTACCGGGGCGACGGTTGCAAATGTAGTTGCTCGCCTTCCCCGGTGAAGTCCAAGTTGCGGTAGGGCTTGTGTTGGTCAGCCTGAAATGGAGAGAGGGTCCGATCCGATGTGATCTCTTTGAGGAGCGCAGAAGCGAAGCCGCCGCGCTCCGTTCATCGTCTCGATGAGCCCGCCAAGCTATCCCTCAGCATCGTTGCGTCCACGCAGTGCCGCTTCCGTTTCGCCCGGCAGACCGTTGTAGCTCGGGATATGGGCGTCAACTGATCCTGTCGCTGTCTGGCGGAATCCAGGGTTGTCTTTGACTCGGCCCTGCGACATTTTCGCAAAGGGTTAGTCTGTCGTGCGGGATTGTGTAGACTGCTCAGCCCCCGACCCACTCAGGAGCAAGACACCAGCAAGATAAGGAAGAACGAGGGGCACCGCCGGAGGGATATGAACAGCCAAGTTCGCCAGAGCCATCAACGCCGTCAAGGAGACGAGACACGCCATGGCTCGCCGGCCCATCAATGCCGCCCGTCGTGAGCTCACCGCGTATAGAATCATAGCGAGATACATCAGCACCCTCTGCACGACCTGCATCGAGGAGAAGGCCGCACCAAAAGTCGCCCACCACCCGGCAGCAGCTCCATACTGAACTTCATGGTTGAATCGCGCGGTGGTCGCGTGCGGGAGTACGAGAAACAGTATCGTAAACAACAGTTGGGAAACCACGGCAGCGGTAAAGGCGAGGATCGGCAGCGCCCTTTCGCCGACATCATGCAGCCGGGCAGCAAGAAGAGCTAGGCCGGCCAGAGCAATCAAGCCGCCGGCGACGAGCGCGTAGTAACGAAGTTGCTGATCGAAGAGTGAGGCCAGCCACGCTGCGCCGCGCGGAGGAGCCTCCATGTTCAAGGCCAGCGACGTCACGGCCCAGTTCGCTACGAGGAGACTGGCAGCCACCAATGATTCTGGTCGTCCGGTAACGATACTACGATTCCTTCGCTGATTCGCGAGCACCCACGCCGCCGCGCCGATGAGTCCGCCCTGAAGGACGCCCGCGATGATGTAGCGCTGTAGTTTGCCGGACGCATACGCGGACGTCAGGAACGGCAAGGGGATGAGCCACAAAAGAAGCTGACTGATCCTTCGGATCAACGTGCGCTCTCGAAGGTGCTGCCACGGCGTTGACCCCGTCGCTCCATGATGCATAAACTCAATCCCTAGGATCTCCAGCCTGGGCCGTCATCCTCGAACCTTCAAACCGATGGGGACACGAAAGTAAGATCCGATGTCGGTGAACAGGTTTATCCTATCATCGTGAGCGGGGCGGATGCCAGATCAACCGCCAGCCAGGAATCCGCCGCCAATCGTAGAATCCACGATCTGATCCCGCGTATCGTGCGGAACCCAGACCCCGATCAGAGTTCCCCAAGCGCTTTTCTTAACGCGACGTGCTCCGCCATCAGCTCGGCCAGGACTTGTCCTTGGTCTGGATCTTCTTCTCCAGGTAGGAGATTCGCTCCTGCTCGGCGGAATGGTTGGGCCGCGCTTTCGGCTGGAAGGCAGCCGCCCCGTTCTCGAAGAACTCCTGTTGCCAGCGGTAGAAGCCGTGGGCTGGAGCCGCTGTTTGTCACAAACCTCTGAGATCGGCACCTGTTCCAGCAGATGCCGCCTCAGGATGGCGAAAAACGGGGAACGTTTTCTCCATTTCCAGCTGAACCGGAACAGGGCGATCCGGCTACATACAGAGGTTGGAACAGTCTATTTTGAGGAGGAAAATCCGAATCTCGCTAGAAGCGCGCGGCCTTGCGGGGAGAGTAGCAGGTCCAAAAGATCGGCGGCGTCCTTGCGGCGCGAGGATGCGGCGACGACGCCGCCGGCCTGGAGAATAGGGTCGTGGAGCGACTCCGGGACAAGAACGCCATTACGGGAAATGACCAAAGACCAGGCGAGCAATGCGACTTGGGCATTGCCGGTTTCGGCGTACTGGAGACACTGGCGGACGTTTTCAGCCAGCACCACTTTATCCTTTACCTTGTCCCAGAGCCCGGCACGCTGTAATGCCTGCTGCGCGGCTACGCCATAGGGGGCGTGGTTGGGGTTGGCGATGGCAATGTGCGTAATCCGGGGATCTGTCAGACTGTCCAAACTATTGATGGAAAGAGACTTAGACCATATGGCGAGCCGGCCGGAGGAATAGACTCGCACCGATCCCGGCAAGAGGTGAGAGGAGGCTGCCAGATCGCGCACAAACTGCTGGTTGGCGGAGAGGAAGAGATCATAGGGGGCGCCGCTGCGAATCTGGGTGGCGAGCATTCCACTGGAGCCCAGGACGAAGCGAAACTCTCGCTTGTAAATCTTTTTATACAAATCGTTTAGAGGCATTTCCAGGGGAGCAAGATCAGAGGCAGCGGCAACCAGGACTGGTTTTGGCTGGGCAGGGAGGAGAGGTGGAAGAAGAAATAAACTTGACAATATCACACTAAACTTTAATAATAGAGTTGAGCTAACCGCTTGCGTCTTGTTTGACACTGGCGCGGGCGCGGTTTGCGGCTCAAATCCAACCCCATTTGGGGTGAGTTTCGTCTTGTGGAGGTCTTTAGTCGTCATGAGTAAGATCATTGGTATTGATCTTGGTACCACCAACAGCGTGGTCGCGGTAATGGAAAGCGGACAACCGGTGGTGATTCCGAACCAGGAAGGCGGGCGGACAACCCCGTCTGTGGTAGGTTTCGCCAAGGGCGGCGAACGGCTGGTGGGCCAAGTGGCCAAACGGCAAGCCGTCACCAACCCCGAGAATACCATTTACTCGATCAAGCGATTCATGGGGAGGCGGCACGATGAGGTGAGTGAAGAGACCAAACTGGTCCCCTACAAGATCGTGCGTGGCGACAGCGGCGATTCGCGAGTGAACATCAATGGAACAAAGATGTCGCCGCCAGAAATCTCGTCGATGATCCTGGGCAAGCTGAAGGAGGCGGCCGAGGCCTACCTGGGCGAGAAGGTTACGAAAGCGGTGATCACGGTACCGGCCTATTTCAACGACGCGCAGCGGCAAGCGACGAAGGACGCCGGGCAAGGGGCGGGGCTGGAGGTGATGCGGATCATCAACGAGCCGACGGCGGCGGCGCTGGCCTACGGTTTGGACAAGAAAAAGGATCAGACGATCGCGGTGTACGACTTTGGGGGCGGGACCTTCGACATCTCGATTCTGGAGGTGGGCGACGGAGTAGTGGAAGTGAAGTCGACCAACGGGGACACGCACCTGGGCGGGGACAACATCGATCTGAAGCTGATCGACTGGATCATCGGGGAGTACAAGCGGGAGCAAGGGATCGATCTATCCAAGGATCAGATGGCATTGCAGCGCTTGAAGGAAGCGGCGGAGAAGGCCAAGATCGAGCTGTCGACGGTGTTAGAGACGGAGATCAATCTGCCGTTCATCACGGCCGATGCGAGCGGCCCCAAGCACCTGGTGATGAAGCTGACGCGGGCCAAGTTCGAGCAGATGATCGAGGATATCCTGCAGCGGACGCTGGGCCCGTGCAAGCAGGCGCTGACGGACGCGGGGATGACGCCGGCTCAGATACATGAAGTGGTGATGGTGGGGGGCTCGACGCGAATCCCGAAGGTGACGCAGATGGTACGGGACCTGTTCGGGAGGGATCCGAACAAGAGCGTGAACGCGGACGAAGTGGTGGCGTTGGGAGCGGCGGTACAGGGAGGCGTACTGGGCGGAGAAGTAAAAGATGTGCTGCTGCTGGACGTGACGCCGCTGTCGCTGGGCATAGAGACGCTGGGCGGAGTTTTCACCAAGCTGATTGAGCGCAACACGACGATCCCGACGCGGAAGAGCGAAGTATTTTCCACCGCCGCCGATAACCAGACATCGGTGGAGATCAAAGTATTTCAGGGCGAGCGGTCGATGGCGCGGGACAACCGGCTGCTGGGGGTGTTTCAACTGGTGGGAATCCCGCCGGCGGCGCGGGGAATCCCGCAGATTGAGGTGACCTTCGATATCGACGCCAACGGGATCGTGAACGTGATGGCGAAGGACCGGGCCACGAACAACGAGCAAAAGATCACCATTACCTCGTCTTCCGGATTGAGCAAGGAAGAGGTGGAGAAGATGGCGAAGGACGCCGAGGCGCACGCGAGCGACGATCGGACGCGGAAGGAAGAGATCGATCTGCGCAACCAATCCGACAGCATGGTCTACAGCGTGGAGAAGATGCTGAAGGAGAATCGCGAAAAGATCGGCGAGGCCGAGGCCACCAAGGTGGATGAAGCGCTAGCCGAGATGAAGAAGGCGATTGAGGCAGGCGGCAAAGAAGGGATGCAGGCGGCGATGGAAAAGCTGAACGCGGCGTCCCATAAACTGGCCGAGGCGATGTACAAGGCGGCGGCACCGGCGGCCGATGGCGCGGCGGCGGGCGGTGAGGCGGGCAGTGACGGGGCA
>Ga0080064_1005288_pt1 | contig 15369 bp, 13 predicted proteins | sample Subgrocontami54m_FD_69260 | JGI IMG/M metagenome (GOLD analysis project Ga0080064, IMG submission 69260) | Subsurface groundwater microbial communities from S. Glens Falls, New York, USA - GMW46 contaminated, 5.4 m (SPADES assembly) (version 2) ...
ATGCAGGCTCCGCCGTTGCATGCCGGCGTAAACGCCGCGACCGGGATGTTGCTGGGGCCGGTGAGGGTCGTGTTCGCCGGGGTCGCCCAGTCGACGTGAAACTTCCAGACGTTCAGCGAGTTCGTCCCGAAGTTCACGAAGTAGTTGGGCGATCCGGCCGGCGGCGGCGTGGCGCCGTCGAAGTCCGACGGCAGCAGCCCGCCGAAGGCGCTGCTCAGCTGGACGCACTGCTGCGTTGCCGCGGCCCCGGCGAGCATCGCGGCGCGGTCCCACGCGCAGACCTTCGCCCCCGCGAAGCTGATCCCGTTGGTGAAGATGTTGTAGCTCACGTAGTACGCGTCGGGCCACACGCCGATCTTCGGATAGTCCGGGAAGTCCGTGTTGCCGTAGCTGAACGCGTAGCGGTTGTAGCTGCCCGTGGCGTCGGAGCTGGTCGACACGGCGACTCACTGGAGGTACGGCTTGGTGGAGACGGAGAACTGGCTCACGATCCAGCGCCGGGCCCCCTTGTCGTACAGCACGATGGGGTCACCGTCGTTGTTGAGCTCGCAGCCCCCGCCGAAGCCGCTCCACACCGTGTTGTTCGGCACCGGTCCATACAGCAAGCCCCCCGTCCCGTGTTTGTCGAAGACCGCCAAGGACGTGTTCACGATCTGCACGACCTGGGTGTCGCCCACGGAGAGGTTCGTGTCCGGCGGAACAGAGTCGACGGTGTATCCGTAGTCGCCGGCCCCGATCCCGGGAAAGTTGAGGAGGTCCGTGGTTCCGACCTGCGGACCCGCGCTCACCTGCAGCGCCCCATCCGACTGCTCGGGCGGGGCCGGCAGAGGCAGCGGAAGGACGGGCCGGACGCGGTGGACGGCGTCACGCAGTGCCGGCGCGATGAACCGGAGCGGCTGGGAAACGTCATGCTTGACCGCGGCGCTGATCTCGGCGCGTTCGCCGGCCGCGAGGGCCGGGGTGACCGGACCGGCGCCCAGCACACCGAAGGCGATCAGCAGCCTGATCACGAGCACGCTCGTTGGGAAGTGGCTCCTCAGCACTTTCATACTCGCAGATCTCCTCGCCGGTTTGAATGTGTCTAGTGGTGCGCCGTCCTGATTCTACACGCCCAGACCGCGATGACAAGGGGCGAGACCGCTGTGCCATGGCGAGAGTCTGAGCGTCGGCCGTCACATCCTCGGGATCACCCCCCGCGCTCGCGATCGAGGTGCGGCTCGATATCCTGGCGATGGTCGCTCAACTCACCCCGTCGGCCTTGAGCTGGGCGATCTCCGCGGCGTCGAGCCCCAGCTCGCGGAGGATCTCCTCGGTGTGCTGGCCGAGGGTCGGTGGGGGCCGTCGCAGCCGGGTCGGGGTGCCGGCCATCGTGAAGGGAAACCCGAGGGCGCGGAACGGTCCCACCGCCGGGTGGTGGATCGTCTCCATCATTGTGCGCGCCAGCGCCTGGGGATCGGCGAGCGCCTCAGCGACGGTGCTGACGCGGCCGCAGGGCACGCCCGCCGCCCGCAAGCGCGCGATCCACGCCTCGGCCGTCCCGCCGGCAAGCGCCTCCTGGACGAGGCGGTCCACCATCTCGCGGTTGACGACGCGGGCGGCATTGGTGGCGAGCCGCGGGTCGCCGGCCCACTCGGAATGGGCCACGGCCGCGGCCAGGCGAGCGAACTGCGCGTCGTTGCCGACGGCGAGGGCGAGCGCGCCCGCCCGCGTCGCGTAGGTCCGGTACGGCACGATGTTGGGATGGCCATTGCCGAAGCGTCCGGCGTCGCGGCCGGAGGCGAGGTGGTTGGACGCGACATTGGCCAGGAGCGTGATCCCGGTTTCGAACAGGGAGAGGTCTACCTGCTGGCCGCGGCCGGTCCGCTGCCGCGCGGCCAGCGCCCCCAGGATCGCGATGCAGGCGAGCATGCCTGTCGCCAGGTCCACGATCGCCACCCCGTGCTTCATGGGCTCCCCGTCCGGCTCGCCCGAGATGCTCATGAGGCCCGTCTCGGCCTGGAGGATGAAGTCGTAGCCGGGCAGCTCGGCCTTGGGCCCCGTCGGGCCGTAGCCCGTGATCGAGCAGCGGATGAGGCGCGGGGCCTCGGCATCGAACCAGGCGTTGTCGAAGCCCCAGCGGGCGAGCGTGCCGACGCGGAAATTGTCGACCAGCACGTCGCTGCGCGCCACGAGCCGTCGGAGCAGTTCGCGCCCACGTGACGTCGTGGGGTCGAGCGTGATACCGCGCTTGTTGCGGTTCACGCCGAGGAAATAGGCGGACTCGCCGCCGACCCAGGGCGGCCCCCAGGCCCGCGTCTCGTCTCCGCCCCGGGGCTCCACCTTGACGATGTCGGCCCCCATGTCCCCAAGCATCATCGTGCAGAAGGGGCCGGCGAGGACCCGCGTGAGGTCGAGCACGCGCAGGCCGTCGAGGGCGGCCGGGGGCGGAGGGCTGGTCATCCGGCCGGCGCTTGGTTCTCGTCCCGCGCCAGACCAGCGAGGTACCGGTCGAGCTCCACCTTGTTTCGCCGCCGGAACTTCTGGAAATCCGGCTTGCGCTTGTCGAGGAAGGCCTGCATGCCCTCTAGGCTCTCCTCGGTGCCCCAGATATTGGCGAGCAGCTCCATCCCGTGCTGCCAGGAGGCGTAGAGCTCGTCTGACTCGTGGTTCAGGGACTTCTTCGTCGCCCTCAGGGTCTGCTGGCTGTGACCCTTGATGGTTTCGCACCACTGCCGGGTGGCGGCGAGCAGCTCCCCCTTGGCGACCACCTTGTTGATGAGGCCGATCTCGAGCGCCTCCCGCGCGGTGAAGGTGCGCGCGAGAAAGATCATCTCGCGGGCGAGCCGCTCCCCGATGATGCGCGGCAGGTACTGGGTGGCTCCGACGGTGGGGCAGGCGCCGACCTTGGCCCCCGTCTGCCCGAACACAGCGTTCTCGGAGGCGATGACCACGTCGCACCACAGGCAGAGCTCGTTTCCGCCACCCATGCACCAGCCGTTGACCATGGCGATCACCGGGATGGGCAGGCCCCGGATGGTCATCGCCAGGCCGAGCATGCGGTCGTTCCACATGTGGGCGTTGGCCCGGTTCAAGCGCATCATCGCGTGGAAGTCCCCGCCGGCCGAGAACGCGGTGTCGCCCGCCCCGGTGACGACGGCGCAGGCGATGGAGGGGTCCTCCCGGGTGGAGCGGAGGGCGTGGATCAGCTCGTCGAGGGTCTGCTCGCGAAAGGCGTTCTGGACGCGCGGGCGGTTGATGGTGACCCAGGCGACGCTGTCCGTGACTTCGAAGAGAATGTCACCGTACGTCATCGGCTTCCTCCTTGTGGGGGCTCCGGGCCCGGCGGGCCGAGCTTGGCCTTGATGATGATGGCGCGGAGGGGGGCATCGCCCAGGGATACGTTCTCGTGGGGGCAACCGGCCGGGATGTGCACCACGCTGCCGGGCCCGAGGTCCTGGCGCACGCCGTCGCTCAGCGTGTACCCCTTGCCGGAGACGATGACCATGATCTCGTCGTCCTCGGCGTGACTGTGCATGGCATGCCCCAGCCCGGGCAGGTACTCCGTGATGGCGACATAGAGCTTGTCCGCGCCGCCCCCCGCGGTCGTGCCCACCAGCACCTTAGTCTGCCCCCAGGCCACAGGCGTGAACGGGATATCGGCTTCCAGGAACACGCGCTTCTCCGCCATCGTGCTCTCCTTTCTCGCTACGGGCCTTCGGGCCGAGCCATCCTGCGCCAGGTCCCGAGCGCAGTCAAGGCGCGGTGGCACAGGTGCTGTGGCACAGGGCGCCAGTCCGTTTGACCTCTCCTCCGCGCTCTGGCAGGATCGTCACAACATGCCACAGCTCATCAGCACGGTGACAAGGCTCGTGCGCTGATGCCCGACGTGCAGGCCACGTCGCGACTCGCCCCGCTCACCGCCGTCTGGGGCTGGACCGACCGAAACATCCTCGGCCTGGGCCGCGAGATGCGCTTGTCCTATCTGCCGCCGCTGATGGTATACGTCGCCGCGGGCATCTCCGGGCTCACCGGGATCGTCGGCACCTTCTTCGTCAAGGAGTATCTCGGGCTATCGGCGGAGTTCCTCGCCGGGCTCGGCTTCTGGGCCGGGCTTCCGTGGGCGCTCAAGATGCCGTTTGGGCATGTCGTCGACCTCATCTGGAAGCGGAAAGCCGGGCTCGTTTATCTCGGCGCCGCTCTGATCGCGACGAGCCTCCTGATCATGCTCGGCCTGCTCGCGACACGCACGGCGATGGAGCAAGTCATGACCGCAGAGGCGTGGTTCGTGCTGTCGACGCTCCTCGCGCCGATCGGCTATGTCCTGCAGGACGTCGTCGCCGACGCGATGACCGTCGAGGCGGTGCCCCGCGTGGACGAACACGGCCGGCCCATTCCGCCGGAGGAGCGGCGGCCGATGCACGCGACGATGCAGACGCTCGGCCGTGTGGCGATCATCGGCGGCAGCGTGCTCGTGGCGGCGGCGAACGTGTGGCTCTTCGCCGGCGCCGGCACCATGCCGGAGGCGCAGAAGGTCGCGACCTATATCCGCGTCTACGAGCTGGCCCTCCTCATTCCCGTCGTCTCCGTCCTCGGCGTGATGCTCGCGGGCATCATCCGCCGGCGCGATGACCGTCGGCTCATCGCGCGCGGGTTCTCGGCCGAGCAGGCCGAGGCGATGCTCGATCCGCATCCGATCCCACCGCCCGTCAACTGGTGGATCCTGGGCGGCGGGCTGGCGTTCACGGCGATCAGCCTGAGCGTCGGGCTGGGCAGGGTGCCGGCGGCCCAGGAGATCGTGTTCGTCGCGTCGATGACAATCGTGCTCTTCCTTATGTGGACGCTCGTGCGCGAGCTCGAGCCCGCGGCCCGCCAGACGCTCGTCGGCACCGCGCTCGTCATCTTTGTGTTCCGTGCCCTGCCCGGGCCGGGCGCGGGGTCGACGTGGTGGATGATCGACATTCTGGGGTTCGACCAGCAATTTCTGGCGACGCTTTCGCTGATCGGCGGCGTGCTGACGCTCCTCGGCCTCTTCCTCTTCCGTCGCTTCATGGGCGAGCGCTCGATCGCCTACATCGTCGGCTTTCTCACCATGGTGGGGACGATCCTCGGCCTCCCCATCGTCGGCCTGTACTACGGCCTGCACGAGTGGACCGCCGCCCACACCGGCGGCGTGGTGGATGCGCGTTTCATCGTGCTCGTCGACACCGCGCTCGAGTCACCGCTTGGGCAGATCGCGATGGTACCGATGCTCGCTTGGATCGCGATCAGCGCGCCGGACAGGCTGAAGGCGACCTACTTCGCGGTGATGGCGTCCTTCACGAATCTCGCTCTGTCGGCCGCCCAGCTCGGGACGAAGTATCTGAATCAGCTCTTTGTCGTGGAGCGCGAGGTGAAGGACGCCGCCACCGGCGCGGTCAAGGTTGCCGCCGACTACAGCCAGCTCGGTGACCTGTTGATCACGACGACAGTGCTTGCTTTCGTGGCGCCGCTGCTCGCGATCCTGTTCGTGAAGACCACTCGATTCCGGAGCGCCTGAGAGACTGCCGCGCGCAGCAAGGCGTCCCAGGGGCACAGGGGCATCGAAAGGGTGCGGCGGGCCACGCACGACGAAGCGTAGTGCGGTATGCTCTGGTCGCGATGTTCCCCTACCACGACGAGAACGCCACCCAGCGCACGCCCTACGTTACCTTCACGATCATCGGCCTGAACGTCCTGACTTGGCTCTGGGTCCAGGGCGCGGGCGCGCCCCTTTCGCTGGCCAGGTCGGTCTGCGACCTCGGGTTGATCCCCGGTGAGCTGACCGGCGTGCTGCCGCCGGGGACGCGATTCCCCATGGGCGAAGGCTTCGTCTGCCTCACTGATCCTGGCCGGCAGGTCCCGCACGTCTTTACCTCGATGTTCCTGCACGGCTCCTGGATGCACCTCCTCGGCAACATGTGGTTCCTGTGGATTTTCGGCAACAACATCGAGGACTCCATGCGGCATGCGCGCTTCGTGGTCTTCTACCTGGCGTGTGGCGTCGCGGCGGCCCTCTTGCAGGTCGTCTTCAATCCGGGATCGGGCATCCCAATGGTCGGCGCCTCGGGGGCCATCAGCGGCGTCATGGGCGCCTATCTGGTCCTGTACCCACGGGTGCGCGTGTTCGCGATGGTGCCGATCGGATTCATGCTCACGTCAGTTGCCTTGCCCGCCTGGACGATGCTTCTCTACTGGGCCGCCATCCAGTTCGCCAGCGGCCTGACCGGGTTGCTCGCCGCCGAAGAGCGGGGAGGCGTTGCCTTCTGGGCCCACATCGGCGGCTTCGTTGCCGGCGTCGTCCTGATCAAGCTGTTCGCCCGTCGCGACGATGTGGCGACACACCGCGGCGCCCACTGGGAACCGCGGCGAGTCGCCGGGCGGTAGTAAGACCTGTCCCGGTGAAATGGCGGTCGAACGCCGCGCGTGTGCCAGAACGCTGGGCCGAGTCGCCGTGACGCGCGGGATGATGCGCGTCGGCCATGACTGCCGACGGGGTCTATGTTCTCTGCGCTCTCCGCGCGATCTCGTCGGGCTGGATGTTCGGCATGGCGATCACCCGCCCTCCAGGCGGAGGAAGCGGGCGGCGGTTTCTCCCTCGATGAGGCTTCGCGTTTCCGGATCCAGCCGTGCGGCGTCGAGCGACGCGAGGGGATCCGGGTCGCCCATGTCGAAGGGATAATCGCTCCCGATCATCACGCGGTCGGCGCCCAGTTCCTCCACGATGAACCGGAGATTGCGCGGGCTCAGCGTCAGCGAGTCCACGTAGATGCGGCGCGCGTACTCCCGCGGCTCCTTGGGAACGGCCGCCGGCCCCTCCGGCCGCGCGTGCCAGCCGTGGTTGAGACGGGCGAGCGTGAACGGGAAGGCGCCGCCCCCGTGGGCGAAGGCGATGCGAAGATCGGGGAGGCGCTCGAGCACGCCGCCGAAGATGAGCTTGGAGACGGCGAGCGCCGTCTCCAGCGGATTGCCGACGATGAGGGGAAAGTAGTACTTGGTCAGCCGCTCCTGGCCGACGAGCGGCGTCGCCGGGTGCACGAAGACCGCCGTCCCGAGGTCGCGGCAGGCCGCGAAGAAGGGAAAGAGCGCGGGATCATCGAAGTCGCGCCCGCCCGGACAGGTGCCGATCTCGACGGCCCCGATCCCCAGGGCCTCGCGACAGTAGCGCAGCTCCTCCACGGCGAGGGCGGGCTCCTGAAGCGGCACCGTCGCCATCGCGGTGAACCGCGTGGGGTGGCGCGCGGCGACGCCGGCCACGTACTCGTTCTGCATCCGCGCGAAGGCCTGGGCTGCCTTGGGCTCGGCCCAGTAGCAGAACATCACCGGCGGGGGCGAGAGGACCTGGCGGTCGATCCCGAGCCGGTCCATATCCTCGATGCGCCGCTCCGGGCTCCACGAGCGGTCGTCGATGTCCCGGAAGAACTGGTCTCCCGTCATGATGGTGGCGCGGCAGGCATCGCGCGGCTCGAGCCGGGGCCACTTGCCGCCACCGTACCGGGCCGCGAAATCCTCCCAGCGCGGGGGAACGATGTGGGTGTGAAGGTCGATCCGCACTACTTCGCCTCCGCCTTGCCGATGAACTGGATGACGGAGGCGATGCGCTTGGCGTCCACGTCCCAGAAGGCCTTGAACTCGTCGGCGTCCTGGTACGCGATGGGCGTCTTGGCCTTGTCCATGGCCGCCTTGAACTCGTCGTCCTGGAGCGCCCGCCGAGTGGCGTCGCGCAGCGTCTGCAGCACGCCGGCGGGAATGCCCCGGGGAGCGAAGAGGCCCGTCCAGATGTAGTACTCGACGTCGTAGCCCAGTTCCCTGAGCGTGGGCACGTCGGGGAAGGCGGCCAGCCGGGTGGCGCCCCAGGTGGCGAGCGCCCGCATCTTGCCCGCCGCGATATGCGGCGCGGCGAGCGCCGGGGGCGAGGCCCAGAGGAGGGCGTGACCGCCGAGCACCGCCATGGTCGCGGGCCCGCCGCCGGTCGTCGGCAGGTGGCGCATCTTGAGACCGGCCGCCTGGAGGAACATCTCGAGCGGCAGGTGGGAGGCGCCGTAGGGACCGGACGAGGCGAAGGTGATCTCACCGGGGCGCTTCTTCGCGTCGTCGACGAGCTCCTTCAGGGTCTTCCAGGGCCCGTTCACGGCGAGGATGGGCGGATCGGCATTGAGCCGCGCGATCCCCACGAACTGATCCAGCGTGTACGTGGCGGGCCGGCCGAAGAGCTTGTCCACCTCCGGGGTCGAGGAGATGCTGACGAGCGCGATAAGGAGGGTGTAGCCGTCGGGCTTGGCCACGGACGCGAACTGTGCCCCCACGGCGCCCGCGGCGCCCGCCTTGTTGATGACGACGACGGGCTGCTTGAGGAGGCGCTCGAAGGTCGCGGCGAGCGGACGGCCGGTGAGGTCGGCGATGCCGCCCGGCGGGAAGGGATTGACGATGGAGATGGCCCGGGTCGGGTACGGCTCCTGGGCGGTGACGCCCGAGACCAGCGTGGCCAGCGTGCAAATAACGAGTGCGGCGATGCGCATGATGGCTGCCTCCCCTCGGTCAGTGGCTTCGCGACAGGGTACGCCAGAACGGCGGGAAAATGAAGCAGGCGCGCGAGTTCCTCGAACCGCGGCGCCCGACGGATGCAGCGGCCTGGTGTTCCCTGTTTGACCTCTGATTCGCGCTCTGGCAGGATCGGCGCGAGGTGGAAGGGGGAAGACCCTACTTGGCCCTCCACACGACAGATATCGGAACGCAGTGTTCCCCACGCACCAGGAGGCGCATAGACAGACATGGCGACGCGAACGGATCTGAAGGGAACAGTGGCGCTGGTGACGGGGGCCAGCCGCGGGCTGGGCCGTGCCATGGCGCTGGCGCTGGCCGAAGCCGGCGCCGATCTCGCGCTGGCGGCCCGCAGCCAGGCGGATCTCGATCGGACAGCGGAGGATGCGCGGCGCCACGGCGTGCGCGCCGAGACCTTCAGGGCCGACATGCGCGAGCCCCAAGCCATCGAGGCGATGGTGGCGGCGGCGGAGACGGCCTTCGGCAGGATCGACGTCCTCGTGAACAATGCCGGGATCTCGGGTGCGGAGAAGCGGTTCGTGGACCTGACGGCCGAGGACTGGGACGAGGTGCTCGCCGTGGACCTGCGCGCGCCCGCGCTGTGCGCCAGCGCGGTGGCGCGCGGGATGATCGAGCGCAAGCGTGGACGCATCGTCAACATCGCCTCCATCGGCGGGCTCGGGGCCGTGGCACGGCTGGCCCCGTACTGCGCCAGCAAGGCGGGCCTCATCCAGCTCACGCGAGTGATGGCGCTCGAGCTGGCCCGCCACAACGTGCAGGTCAATGCGCTCTGTCCCGGCTACTTCGCGACACCGATGAACGAAACCTTCTTCGCCTCGCCTGCCGGCCAGGAGGTCATCAAGCGCTCGATCCCCCTGCGCCGCCTCGGCGACCCGGTGGAGCTGGGGCCGACCATCGTCTACCTCGCCTCCGACGCCTCGCGCTTCATGACGGGGTCGGTGCTGGTGATCGACGGCGGCCAGCTCCTGACATGAGCGCCTTCAACCTGGCGAGCATCCTCGCCCATCACGCCGACCGCTTCCCCGATCGTCCCTGCCTCGAATGGGGGGACGAGACGGTCAGCTACGCCGAGCTCGACCGGCGCGCCGGTCTGGCCGCGGCGGGGCTCGCCGCGCTCGGCATCGGACGCGGGGACGTGGTCGCTCTCCTCCTCTACAATTGCCCCGAGTTCATCGAGGCGATGTTCGCGGTGGCTCGCCTCGGCGCCGTCGTCATGCCGCTGAACTGGCGGCTCGCGGGGGCGGAGGTCGCCTACATCGCCGAGCATGCCGGCGCCGCCGCGGTGATCTCGGAGCCCGAACTCGTGCCGCTGGCCGAGGCCGCGCGGGCGCGGCTTGGCGGCGCGCCCTTCATCTCCGTGGGCGAGGCCCCCGCGGGGTGGACGCGCTTCGACGCCCTCCGCGCGGCCGGCTCCCCGCCCCCGCCCGCGGCCGTGGAGGGAGACGACCTCCACCGGCTCATGTACACCTCGGGCACCACGGCGCGCCCCAAGGGCGTGATGATCACGCATGCGAACCTGTACTGGAAGAACATCGCGCATGTGGTGGAGTTCGGGCTCACGGGTGCCGACAAGGGACTGGCCTGCGGGCCGCTCTACCACGTGGGGGCGCTGGATCTCACGAGCACCACCGTGCTCTACGCGGGCGGCACGGTGGAGATCCACCGGAAGTTCGAGACCGGGGCGGTGCTGGACGCCCTCGAGGGGCGCGCCATCTCCAACGTGTGGCTGGCGCCGTCCATGGTGACCCAGATCCTGGCGCACCCGACGCTCGAGCGGCGCGACCTCTCCGGCGTCCGGCTCATCATCGATGGCGGTGAGAAGATGCCCCTGCCGCTCATCGAGCGGCTCGTGCGCGCCTTCCCCAACGCCTGGTTCGCGGATGCCTACGGGCTTACCGAGACCGTATCCGGCGACACCTTCCTCGACAAGCGGAAGACGGTGGAGCGGCTCGGGTCGGGGGGCAAGCCGTGTCTGCACCTCGAGGTCGAGATCTGGGACGAGCAGGACAGGCCGGTGCAGGCCGAGGTGCTGGGCGAGATCGTCCTGCGCGGCCCCAAGGTCTTCAAGGGCTACTGGAAGGATCACGACGCGACGGCCGCGGCCTTCCGGGGCGGTTGGTTCCACACGGGGGACATCGGGCGGCTGGATGCCGACGGCTTCCTCTACATCGCCGACAGGAAGAAGGACCTCATCATCAGCGGCGGCGAGAACATCGCCTCGCCCGAGGTGGAGCGCGTCCTCTACGAGCACCCGGCGGTGCTGGAGGCCTCGGTGGTGGGCCGGCCGGATCCTCGGTGGGGCGAGGTGCCCGTGGCCTTCGTCGTCTTCCGCGAGGGGCAGCAGGCCTCAGCCGAGGAGCTGGTGGAATTCTGCCGCGAGCGCCTGGCCCGCTTCAAGGTCCCGCGCGCGGTGCGCGTCATCGAGGCCTTGCCGCGCAACCCCTCCGGCAAGGTGCTCAAGCGCGTGCTGCGCGAGCAAGCCTCGGCACCCGGGGCTGCGGCGCTCGTGTCATGCCGTTGCGGGTCGTCTCCCCCGCCTACTTCACCGTCCAGCGGCGCGGGAACTTGAAGCCCTCGGATTCGAGCCCCTCGATGTAGCCGCGGATGACCGCGGTGCCGGGCCACCCCTTCGCATTGGCCTCGTCCGCCTTCTGCTGGGGGATGTTGGGGAGCATGTTGGCCCACTTCTGGATCTCCACGAACGGGAGAGTGTGGAAGGTCGTGCCCGCCTGCTTCATGGCCTCGAGCCCGAGCTCCTGCTTCTTGAGCCCGGCCTCGACCTGCTTCAGCCCGTACTCCTCGGAGACCTCTCGCACGACCGTGCGCACCTCGTCCGGCAGCTTTCCCCAGGAGTCCTTGTTGATGGTGATGGCGGCGACGACGATCGCGCCGAAGTTGGTGAACGTGTAGTGGCGCGCGACCTCGAACAGCTTGAACCCCCAGGTGGCGTCGACGAACATGACCCAGCCCTCGTACAGGCCGGACTGGAGGGACGTGTACGCCTCGTTCAGGTTTCCCTGCACGGGGATCGCGCCCACCGAGGACACCCACGGGAGATTCGGTCCCGCCGCCGCGATCTTGCGTCCCTTGAGGTCCTCGACCTTCTTCACGGGGAACGTGGTCACGAGGTTGTAGTTGTTGATGGCGGTGGTGGCGAGGAAGATCTGGTTGTACTGTTTCTCGAAGACCTCGGAGAGATACGGCACCTGCTTGTGCAGCCGCAGGCTGGCGCGGTAGGCCTGCATGGGGTCGGGAGTGCCGAACGGCACGTAGTAGCTGAAGTTGTGGAGGAAGAGCTTCGTCGGCTCGAACGGGTAGGCCACGAGCCCCATGTCGAGCACGCCGGACTCGATCGCCTCCAGCACGTCCTCGAGCTTGGCGACCGTGCCACCATAGGCCTCGCGCCAGTCGATCTGGTAGCGGTTGCCGCGCTGCTGGAGCCGGCGGTTCACCTCGGGGACGAGGAAGTCCTTGACGGTGCCCACCCAGATGGCGGGGCCCGCGGGATGGCCCGAGCCGATCGTCAGCGAGATCTTCTGCTGGGCCGACGCGACCGGGCCCACGAGGCAAGCGGCGATCACACCGAGCGCGATCCAGAACGCCTTTGTCTTCATCTCGCCCTCCATGTCGTCACGAAGTCACGAAGATTGGGGGCATCCGCCATGCGGGCCCTCACGTCAGCCGGGGCAGCCAGGTACTCAGGACAGGGAAGAGGATCAGGATGACGAGCACGATGAGCATCATGACCATGAACGGGATGGTGCCCGCGAAGATCTCCTCCAGCGACGCCGCGTCGCCGAGGATGGCCTTCATGGCAAAGACCACCATCCCGAACGGCGGCGTGAGGAGACCGATCTCGACGGCCACCACGCTCACCACACCGAACCAGATCACGTCGAAGCCGAGCGTCCGAACGACCGGCAGCATCAGCGGGATCGAGACGAGCATGATCGAGGTGGAGTCCAGGATGGTGCCGAGCGCGAGGAAGACCAGCATGAACACCGCGATCACCACGTACGCGGGCAACTCCAGCCCGATCACCGTCTGGCTGAACCGCGCCGTCAGGCCTGTGAGCGTCAGCATCCGCGAGTACATGGACGCGGCGATCAGGAGGAAGAAGATGGCGGCCGTGGCGTGGCCCGTCTCGAGGAGCGTCTCCCACAGCCGGCGGAGCGTGAGCCGGCGCTTGAGCACCGCCAGCAAGAGCGCGCCGAAGGCGCCCATGGCGCCCGCCTCGGTGGGGGTGAAGAGCCCGCCGTAGATGCCGCCCAGCACCAGCGCGATCAGCGAGGCGGTCGGCCAGAGCCGGACGAGCACCCGCAGCCGGTCCGCGCGCCCCGCGCGCGGCATCGCGCGCTCCCCCCCCACCAGGCGCGGGTTCCGGGAGACCATGGCGTAGATACCGGCAGAGTAGACGGCGGTCAGCACCAACCCCGGCACGATCCCTGCGAGGAAGAGCTTGCCGATGGACTCTTCCGCCAGGATCCCGTAGATGATGAAGAGGACGCTCGGCGGGATCAGCATGCCGAGCACCGAGCTGCCCCCCACCGTCCCGAGCGCGAACTTCTTCTCGTAGCCGAGCCGTAGCATCTCGGGCAGGGCGACCTTGCTGAAGATGGCCGCCGACGCCACGCTCACGCCGGTGATCGCCGCGAAGACGGCGTTGGCCAGCACGGTGGCGATGGCGAGGCGCCCGCGCACGCGGGGCATCAGCACGTTGGCAGCGTCGTAGAGGTCGCCGGTGACCCCGGACACCGCGGAGAGGAGGCCCATGAGCACGAACAGCGGGAGCACGCCGAACACGTAGTCGGAGACCGCGCCGAAGGCCGCGATCCCGAGGAGCTTGAGTGCGACGGCAAAGCTGCCCTTGACCCACCAGACGCCGAGGAAGGAGAGCGCGCCGAGGGCGACGCCCACGTGGACGCCGAGCAGGATGGTGGCCACGAGGAGCCCCACCATGACGACGCCGATCAGGCTCGAGTCCACCAGGTCCTTCCCGCGTGCGACACCAGGCTGCGCAGGTTGCCGAGGGCGAGGCGGGCGAACTGGAGACCGAGGAGCGCCGTCCCGACAATGACGATCGTCCGGCTGGGCGCGACCGGCACGCGGAGGGCGCCCTCACCCTCGAACTCGCCGATCCGCCAGCCCCGCACCATGTTGTCCCAGCTCGACCACACGATCAGGGCGCAGAGCGCCGCGCCCACCAGGTGCGCGACCAGCGTCAGCGCCTCGCGCAGCCACGGCCGGAGCCGGTCGACAAGGAGCGTCGAGCGCACGTGGCGGCCGTGGCGGAGAGTGTGGGCCACCTGGAGGAACACGATCCCCACGATGGAGAGCTTGACCAGCTCGGGCGTGCCCTGGATGGAGAGGTTGACGGCGACACCCGTCAGCCGGAAGACCGCCCCGCTCAGGGCGCGACCGAGAACGTCGCCGACGATCAGGAACATCAGGCCGAGGATCCACGCCGAACCGAGGCCGTTGGCGACCTCGGTCGTCCGGTCGAAGGCCCGACGGACGGCGGCGCCCGCCTCAGAGATCAAGTTCGATGTCGTGCAGCAGCGGCTCGTCCTCCACCGCCACCTCGTTCTCGACGAGCCTGCCGCAGCCTGGACAGAAGAACTGCCGGAAGACGACCTGGTCGTCGATGAAGCGGCCCGGCTCGCCGATGAGCGGGTTCGAGCGCTCGATCGGGTGCTCCTCCCGGATGCAGCCGGCCTTGTAGTTCTCGCGGAGGTCGCCCAGCCAGGCGCCGCACGTCGCGCACGCCAGAAAGCGGCCGCGCGCGTCCGCCTTCGCCACCAGCGCGTCGGTGACGGCCAGGAGGGTGTCTCCGTCCCGCCGTGCCGCGGGGCGGCCGTGGCGCGCGACGCGCGCGCGGCGAACCTCTTCCCGGAGCGCGTGGGAGGCCGTGAGGTCCGCCCGTAGCGTCGACGGATCGACCACGACGCCGTAGATCGCGCGGGCGCTCTCGACGGACACCGCCAGATCCTCGACGTCCTTCTCGACCAGCGCCGGATCCCGCGCCATCGGGTCGCCGAACCCGCCGCCTCCGCACCACCAGACGGCGTAGACGTCGCGCGGCATCTGCGCGAAATTCTCCTGGCGCAGGCCGAGCGTCACGCGCTCGCCGGCGATCTCTCCGGCGTCCTCGGGCATGCACGCGCGCGCGAAACGGTCCAGGATGTCACTGTCCCGGAGGAAGAGGTAGCCGTTGGTCGTCGAGGGGTAACCGCCCATCATCCCGATCGAGGTGGGGATGGCGCACCCCGAGGCGAGGGTGTCGTGGGTGATCTGGTCGGTCCCGTGGGGGACGAAGCAGCTCACGCCCGACAGCCCGCCCCGGTACTTCCCGGCGCCGCCGGAGTCGGTCAGCTCCCGCCGGTACAGGAACAGGAGCGGGAAGCTTTGCTCCGTGTGCTCGATGTTCGGCATCTTGCAGATCGGCGTGCGCGCCTGGCCCCCGGTGGAGATGCCGTCGCCGGTCGAGAAGGCGCCGATGGCGCCGCAGATCGGGTCGATGAGCACATAGCCGTAGCGCTCGCCCCACTGGTCGATCCCGCGGAAGATCGTGGCCGGCCACTGGCTCGTCCCGCCGATCGCGACAATGTCCCGGCGCATCTCGGGATCGGCGTGGATCATCTTGGAGATCGCGTTGTAGGCGGGGTAGAGCGAGATCTCCATGGCCTGCACGGGCGCCGTGGACACCGAGGCCGGGTGCAGCGCGCAGGTGAAGGTGCCGGGTGTGGGGTCGAAGTCGACGTGACGGAGCGCCCCGCCGATCGCGAAGTACTGCTCCCAGCAGAGCAGCTCGTT
>Ga0080064_1005289_pt1 | contig 15369 bp, 12 predicted proteins | sample Subgrocontami54m_FD_69260 | JGI IMG/M metagenome (GOLD analysis project Ga0080064, IMG submission 69260) | Subsurface groundwater microbial communities from S. Glens Falls, New York, USA - GMW46 contaminated, 5.4 m (SPADES assembly) (version 2) ...
ACAACGAGGAGCTCGCGGATGCGCCCGCGTCGTCGCACGTGAAGCGGACCGCGCAGGAGAGCTTCACGCCCGAGGCGTTCGTACTGCGGCGCTCGATGCCCTGGGCGGAGGGCCGCAACGCTGGCCTGCATTTCGTCGCGTTCGGCCGGACCTTCGACGCCTTCGAGGCGCAACTGAATCGCATGGTCGGCGCCGAGGACGGCATCGCCGACGCCTTGTTCAGGTTCACGCGCCCGGTGTCGAGCGCGTATTTCTGGTGCCCTCCGCTCCGGGAGAATCGACTGCACCTGCGTGCGCTCGGCGTCTAGCTCGGCAGCGGCCATCATTCGCGGAAACGGCTAACATCCTGCACGAAGAGAATTCTTGCAGGAGGGATCGGTGCCGGAAACAACCGTTGCCCTGCTTCATCCGGGCGAGATGGGCGTCGCGGTGGGCGCCTGTCTCGCCGAGCGCGGCCTGAGGATCGTGTGGGTCTCCGCGGGCCGCAGCGCCGCCACGCGCAGGCGTGCCGAGGCCGCGGGATTCGAAGACCTCGGTTCGCTCGAGCGCGCGCTCGCCGCGGCCGACGTGGTGCTGTCGGTGTGTCCGCCGCACGGCGCGCTCGAGCTTGCGCGCGAGGTCTTCCGTGCCGGCTTCCGCGGCGCCTACGTCGATGCCAATGCGATCGCGCCGGAGAGCGCGCGCGATGTCGGGCGCGCCGTAGAGGCGGCGGGCGCGGCATTCGTCGACGGCGGCATCATCGGTCCGCCGCCCGGCACGAGCACCCGGCTGTACCTGTCCGGTGCGCGCGCCGCGGAGATCGCCGCTATGTTCGCCGGGAGCCGGCTGCCCGCCACGGTGCTCGACGGGGCGGCGGGCGCGGCCTCCGCGCTCAAGGCCTGCTACGCGGCCTGGACCAAGGGCGCGACGGCGCTGCTCGCGGCCATCCGCACTCTGGCCCGGCACGAGGGCGTGGAAGAAACCCTGCTCGCGGAATGGAAACTCTCGCAACCGGAGCTGCCGCGGCGCTCCGAGGCGATAGTCGCCAATGCGCGCAAGGCGTGGCGCTGGATCGGCGAGATGGAGGAAATCGCGGCGAGCTTCGAGGCGGCGGGCCTGCCCGGGGGTTTTCATCTCGCCGCGGCCGAGGTGTACCGCAGGCTGGAGGACTTCAAGGACGTCGCCGCGCCGCCCTCGCTCGCGGCCATCGCGCAGGCGCTCCAGAGCCCCCGGTGACGCGCCGGCGTGGTCCGCAGGCGTGCGCACTCGCACGCGGGAATTAACCACGATTTCCGCGCTTGAAGCACAATAACGCCCTTTGCCGCCCCGCGTCGCGCGCCTTGCGGCGGGCCGGGGCCGGTTCCATGGAATCCGAAGGACTTTGATGAAACGCGTGGACGATTTCCGCCTGAGGTTCGGCAATCGGGAGCTGGTGCCGATCGTCGTCGGCGGAATGGGGGTGGACATCTCCCGCGCCGAGCTCGCGCTCGAGGCGGCTCGTCTGGGCGGGATCGGCCACATCTCCGATGCCATGGTGCCGACGGTCTCGGACCGCCGGTTCAAGACCCAGTTCGTCAAGGAAAAGGCGAAGCTCTACAAGTACAACGTCGCCAATTCCGACAAGGCCGCGATTCGATTCGACCTCGGGCAACTCGCTGAGGCGACGCAAAACCATGCGGGGCGGACGATGGAGGCCAAGCGCGGCGAGGGCCTCATCTTCATCAACTGCATGGAAAAGCTCACCATGAACGCCCCGCGCGAAACCTTGCGCGTGCGCCTGAGGGCGGCACTGGACGCGGGTATCGACGGGATCACGCTGTCCGCCGGGCTGCACCTGGGCTCGTTTGCGTTGATGGAGGACCATCCGCGTTTCCGCGACGCGAAGCTCGGGATCATCGTGTCGTCGCTGCGCGCGTTGCAGCTGTTCCTGCGCAAGAGCGCGAGGGTCGGCCGGCTGCCCGACTACGTCATCGTGGAAGGGCCGCTCGCGGGCGGACACCTCGGCTTCGGAATGGATTGGGCGCAATACGACCTGCGCACCATCGTGGGCGAAATCCAGCAGTACCTGCAGACGGAGCAGTTGAGCATCCCGCTCATACCGGCCGGCGGGATCTTCACCGGCAGCGACGCGGTCTCTTACCTCGAGAACGGCGCCGCGGCGGTGCAGGTGGCGACGCGCTTCACGGTGACCCGCGAATGCGGGCTGCCCGACAACATCAAGCAGGAGTACTTCAAGGCGGCCGAGGACGAAATCGAGGTCAACATGATCTCACCCACGGGCTACCCGATGCGCATGCTCAAGGGAAGCCCGGCGATCGGGGCGGGCATCCGGCCGAACTGCGAAGCCTACGGCTACCTGCTCGACGGCTCGGGCAACTGCGCCTACATCACGGCCTACAACCGCGAGGTCATGGCGAACCCGGACGCGAAGAAGATCTCGGTGATGGACAAGACCTGCCTGTGCACCGCCATGCGCAACTTCGACTGCTGGACCTGCGGGCATTACACCTACCGGCTCAAGGACACCAGCCGGCTCCTGCCCGACGGCAGCTACCAGCTCCTCACCGCGGAGCACGTGTTCCGCGACTACCAGTTCAGCACCGACCAGAAGCTCGCCTTGCCGGCGTGAGCCGCGGCGGCGATGCGGAACGGACCATGACGAAACGCGCGTTTGTCTTTGGCGTCGACCTGGACGGGACCTGCGCCGATTTCTACAGCGGCCTGCGTCCCGTCGCGGCCGAGTGGCTGGGCGTCTCGGTCGATTCCCTTCCGGAGCACGTCTCCTGGACGCTGCCCGAATGGGGCGTGGACAGGGCGCCCGGGGGCTACGGAGCGCTGCACAAGTTTGCAGTGACCCAGCGCAACCTGTTCCGCAACCTGAAGCCGATGCCAGGCGCTCCCCAGGTGCTGCGGGCTCTTTCGGGACGCGACGTGCGCATCCGCATCATCACGCACCGGCTGTTCATCAAGTATTTCCACCTTACCGCCGTGCAGCAGACCGTCGAGTGGCTCGAGACCCACGACATTCCCTACTGGGACCTGTGCTTCATGAGCGACAAGGCAGCCGTCGGCGCCGATCTGTACATCGAGGACAGCCCATCGAACGTCGAGCGGCTGCGCGCCGATGGCCATCCAACGATCGTGTTCTCGAACACGACCAATCAGCACCTCGCCGGGCCGCGCGCGGACACCTGGGCGCAGGTCGAGGAACTCGTCGTCGCGGAACTGGAGAAGTGGCAGAGCCGGCACGGCGACGAGGGCGAGCTGCCCGGACGCTAGGAAGATGTCATTCCCGCGCAAGCGGGAATCCAGGAATCTCAACCCATTTCTGGATCCCCGCTTTCGCGGGGATGACAACCGCTAACCTGTTTCAAGGTTCGTCAGCTTCCGCGTCGCCCTGTTCGCGTGGAGGCCGGCGCATGCTGCCGGCGATGACGCGGTATTCGTACAGCCGGCACTCCAGCGGCCCGTTGAAAAGCGGCGTGCGCCGGGTCGCCTTCAGCCGGATGCGCCTGGGCAGCTCGGGGTCGGCGGAAAACAGGTAGCAGCGCCAGCCGGCGAAGCGGTTCTTCAGCGCGTCGCCCAGGCGGGGATAGAAGTCCTCGAGCACCGGCTCTTCGGCGAGGCGCACTCCGTACGGCGGATTGGCGACCATGACGCCGAACCGCGCGGGCGGGGCGACCTCGAGCACGTCGGCCTTCCTCAGCTCCACCGACCCCTCCAGCGCGGCCGTCTTCAGGTTCTCGTGGGCGTAGCGCAGTTCGCGCCCCGATACGTCCGCGCCGAAGATCGGCAGCGCGCGCGGCGGCCCCTGCGCAGCGAGCGCCGCTTCGCGCAGGCCGCTCCAGAGCTTCGCGTCGTGCGCGAGCAGTTGCTCGAAGCCGAATCTCCTGCGGGCGCCGGGGGCGATGTGCATCGCCATCATCGCCGCCTCGATGACGAGAGTGCCGCTGCCGCACATCGGGTCGAAGAGCGGCTCCGTCCGGTCCCAGCCGGTGAGCGCGAGGATTCCCGCCGCGAGGTTCTCCTTGAGCGGCGCCTCGCCGCGCTCGGTACGGTAGCCGCGCTTGTACAGCGGCTCCCCGGAAGTATCCAGGTAGAGCGTGAGCTGCTGCGCATCGAGGAACGCGGCGATGCGCACCTCGGGGGAGCGCGTATCGACGTCCGGGCGCCGGCCGCACTCGGCCCGGAACCGGTCGCACACCGCATCCTTGACGCGCAGCGTGATGAAGTCCAGGCTCCTGAGCGGCGAGCGGATCGCCGTGACATCGACGCGTATCCTGCGCTCGACCGCGAACCAGCGTTGCCAGGGGACGCCGTAGGCGGCGGCGTAGACGTCCTGCTCGCTCCGGTAGGGCGAGCGCGCGAGCTGCATCAGCACGCGCGTGGCGAGGCGCGAATGCAGGTTGGCGCGGTAGCTCGTGGCAAGGTCGCCTTCGAAGCCCACGCCTCCCGGCACCGGCCTCAGGCCCGCGGCGCCGATCGTCCGCAGCTCTTCGACGAGCAGGGCCTCGAGCCCGCGTGGACAGGTGGCGAAAAACGTCAGCGGTGACACTGGGCGGGACGGTTTCACTCGCGGTCTTCTTCGCGCGCGCCGCTGCCGGGACCGACGGCCATGGTTGGGCACCCGCAGGCGTCGATGCCGCGGGAGGGCAGCTCAGGACTTCTTCGGCATCGACCACTGCATCGGCTGCAGATTCGCAGGACGCAGTTCGCGGGTCATCCTGAGGGCCATTTCGCGCCCGCGATAGTAGCCTGGGATGAAGGCGTTGTCGTCGAAGCCGAGCGCCCGGTAGAAGCGGCGCGCGCCATCGTTCGCGGCGCGCAGTTCCAGCGATATCGAGGCGACCCCGGCAACGCGCGCCGATTCCGTGAGCCAGTCGACCAGCCGCGTGCCGACGCCCTTGCGCTGGTGGGACGGCCGCACGGCGAGCAGGTTGAGGTGCGCGTGCTCGTCGCCGAAATGCATGATGGCGAAGGCCACCATGCGCGCGCCGTCGGCGGCGATCAGCGTCACGGTGTCGCGGTTGCGTATGCTGCGCACCACGCGTGCCGGAGTCCAGGACCAGCCCAGGCCGGACTCGATCAGTTCGCGCGACATGACCGCGATGCTTGCGGCGTCCGCGAGCCGGCCGAGGCGCAGTGCAATATTGCTGGTAGGCATCTTTATCGTCGAACCGGCCCGGATCCGCTGGTTCACCGTTAGCTTAGCATGCCGGCACGGCTCGCATCAGAACGGCTTCACCACCACCAGGATGACCGCGGCGATCAGGGCCAGGGTGGGCGCTTCGTTGAACCAGCGGTACCAGAGGTGGCTGCGCGTATTGCGGTCCTGCGCAAAGTCCCCGAGCAGCATCCCGCACCAGACGTGGTAGCCGACGAGCAGCAGCACGATCACGAACTTCGCCTCCATCCACGCGCCCGCGTCGCGGAACCACGTGAACCACAACCAAAGGCCGAAGGCCACCGTGAGTACGCCCCCGGGCGTGGTGATGCCCCAATAGAGCTTGCGCTCCATGACCTTGAACCGCTCGATGGTCGCGCGGTCCTCGGTCATGGCGTGGTAGACGAAAAGGCGCGGCAGGTAGAACAGCCCCGCGAACCAGGTGACCATGAAGATGATGTGCAGAGACTTGACCCACAGCATGCGCGTTCTTCCTTCTCAGGCGGCCGGATGCAGCTGGTAGAACCTGCGCTTCACCCATTGAACCAGGGCGAGGTAGGATTCACCGCTTCCGCCTCGACGGCACGCGTTTTCCCGCCGGCTTCCTGACCACGCGTTTGCGGTTGGCAGGCTTCTTTCCGCGCGCGGCCGGCATCGCCTGCCTGCGTTTTGCCGTTGGCGGTTTGGCGGGAGTTCGCTTCGCCTTCGGCGGCTTTACCGGTGTTCGCTTCGCGCCCGCCACGACCGGTTCGGGCGGTGCGGCGGCCTCCGCCATCTCGATGCCGAACACCTCGGCTAGCGCGGAGTCCTCGAGCACACGCCCGGCCGCAGGCGCCTGCTTCGCCAGCGGCAGATCGGTGCTCGCGCGCGCGACCAGGTCTTTGGCATCGACCTTGCGTAATCTGAACAGCAGCTCGGGCGATTCATCCAGCCGCGCGCCGATGCCGTAAAGCACCGCGGCGACGTGTTTGCACATCGAGGCCCAGTCCGGGCAACTGCAATCGAACTGGATTTCTTTCGGGGAAGGGAAGAGCCCCGTTTCCGGGCGGCAGATGCGCTCCATGACGCCCTTGGAGAACCTGCCCCGCAGCAGCTCCACCAGCGAGTCGATCGAGGCGGCGCAGTCCGCGCTGATGTCCTGCCAGCGCGCCCTGGAGAGCGCCGAGACTTTCACGGTGGTCTTGTAGATGCTCGAGCCGACCACCTGCGCCCTGACCTCGCACTCGGCGACTTGCAGATCGATCACGGAACCGTTGCGCACGTAGGTGCGCCCGCGCGGCAGCCGGTTCGAATAGTCGCTGTAGCGCTCCATGTTGCTGCACCAGGCCTTGCCCCAGAAGGTCCTGGCGATGGCCTGGCCCGCAATTCGGACCGGCGAGAGCGCCTGGCCCTTCTTGGCGGATCGCGCCGCGGCGCGTTCGGCCTTCCTGCGGCGCTCGGCTACCGAAACGTAGGGCCTCCACTGGAAATACATGCGTCTCCCTTTCTATGTGTCTTGCTGCGCCGAGTGAATATCGAGCGCGACGAGCCGCAGCAGTTCCTGATCGCCCATTTCGGTCAACTGCAGCTCCGCACCGCCTTCGATGACAGCCTGTGTCAGGTGCTGCTTGGATTCGATCAGCCGGTCGATTCTATCCTCGACGGTTCCCCGGCACACGAACTTGTGCACCAGCACGTTTTTCGTCTGGCCGATGCGAAACGCCCGATCAGTGGCCTGGTTCTCCACCGCGGGATTCCACCAGCGGTCAAAGTGCACCACATGCGCCGCGGCGGTGAGGTTGAGGCCTGCCCCGCCCGCCTTGAGCGAGAGCACGAAGAACGGCACGCGCTCGTCTTCCTGGAAGCCGCGCACCAGCTCGCGTCGCCTGCCGACCGGGGTCTGGCCGTGCAGCACCAGGCCGGCCCGCCCGAACACCGAACCCAGGAATGCCGCGAGCGGCTCGGTCGTTTCGCGGAACTGCGTGAATATCAGCGCCTTCTCCTGCTTGGCGGCGATGATCTCCGCGATCTCCCGCAGGCGCGCGAACTTGCCGCTGTCGGCTTCGGCCCAGGCGGCATCGCCCAGCCATTGTGAAGGATGGTTGCAGATCTGCTTGAAGCGCATCAGAAACGCGAGCACCGTGCCCTTGCGTCCGATGCCCTCGGCCGATTCGAGCGCGGCAGACAGTTCCTTCACCGACTGCTGGTAGAGCGCAGCCTGCTTGGCACTCAGGTGGCAGAACGCCTTCAGTTCGGTCTTGTCCGGCAGATCGGCGATCACCGATTTGTCGGTCTTCAGGCGCCGCAGGATGTAGGGGCGCACCAGTTCCCGCAGCGGGCCGTAGTGCTCCGAATCGGCCAGGCGTTTGGCGAACGCCGCAAACGCCTTGTCCGAGCCGAGCAGGCCCGGGTTGACGAAATCGAAGATCGACCACAGGTCCGAGAGCCGGTTCTCCACCGGCGTGCCGGTGAGGGCGATTCTCGTGCGCGCATCGAGTTTCTTCGCGAGCCGCGTCTGCTTCGCGCCGGGGTTCTTGATCGCCTGCGCTTCGTCGAGCACCGCCACGCCCCAGGCAGTCTGCGCAAGCCAGGGCAGCCGCAGCAGCGCGCCGTAGCTGGTGATGACCAGGTCGACTTCGGCAAGACGCTTCGCGTCGATCCTCTTCAGCTCGTCAGCGGGCGTTGCGGACGGATGGGCGATAAAGATCTTCAGATCCGGCGCGAAGCGCTCGATCTCGGCGGCCCAGTTCGCGAGCAGCGACGCCGGCGCGACCAGAACGTTCGAGCGCCGCTCGGGCGCGCGTGCGCTCGCCTGGCGCTTGAGCACCAGGAGCAGCGCGAGCACCTGGATGGTCTTGCCCAGGCCCATGTCGTCGGCGAGACAGGCGCCCAGGCCCAGCCGGTGCAGCAGATACAGCCAGCGCACGCCCGCTTGCTGATAGGGCCGCAGCGTCGCCTTCAGATCTGCGCCCGGCTCCACCTGCGCCAGCCCCTCGGGGCTGCGCAGGCCTTTCAGGATCCCTGCGAGCCAGGGGCCGGCCGCCACCTGCGACCAGTCCTGGCGGGCCGGATCGGCTGCGGCGTCTCCCGCGACATCGGCGCCGGCGAGCAGGCGCATGGCCTCGGCGAAGGGAAGTCCGCCCGCGGCTGCCGCCTGCTCGATGCGGCGGAATTGATCGAGCATGCGCGCGAGCTTCTCCCGGTCCACCTCGACCCAGCGCCCGCGCAGCAGTTGCAGGCCATCGGAGCCGGCGAGCAGGTGCTCGATCTCGGCTGCGTCGAGTCGCTCGCCATCGAGGGCGAGCTCCACGCTGAAATCGAGCAGCGCGTGTTTGCCGAGCAGTGACGGCGCTATCCCGCCGACGCTCGCCTTGACCTGCGGGCGTGGTGGGCGGCCCGCTCGCCAGGTGCCAGGCGTTCGCACCACGATGCCCGCGGCCTCCAGTTGCGGTGCGTCGGTGAGAAACCGGAATGCCTCCCCGGGGCTCCATCGCAGCGGATGAAAGATCTCGCTCCGATCGACCATTTCGCGCAGCCACGCGCAGTGTTCTCCCGCGCGCTGTACCGGCACGAGCAGCGACAGCAGCCGCCCCTGGTCCTTCGCGCCCGCGTATTCGCGCAGCGCCTGCCCGAGCGGCAGATGCTGCGGCCTGGCGTGCGCCGAGAGCCGCGTAGTGTAGGTCGCGAGAAAGGCGAACGGGGCCTCTGCGTCCTTGCGGTTTTCGGCGAGATTGAAGTGCACCCGTCCGACCAGGTTCCAGGCCGGATTGCGCGCTTTCAGAAAATCCTGGAGCGGCTGCTTCGATGCCGCGAGTGCCGCACGAAACGCTGTATCGAGTTCCTCCCACAGGGAGCGCAGCACCTGGGCGGTCAGATACTCCGCGCCGGCCATCGGCGGGGCATCCGATGCCAGCGCTTCGAGTTCGTCCGGCGACGGGGCCGCTATTGCCGGGGCGTCCGTTTCCTGTGTGGCGCGTTCGGCAGCGTCCTGGGACGCGCACACTGCGGTGACATAGCGCGAGCCGAACTCGCGCCACCAGCCAAAGAGCGGCGGCAGCGCCGACCCCACTTCTCCCGCGCCGAGCTGCAACAGGCCGTGGCCCGAGCCGCGCGCGAAGGATGCCTCGATGCGGTGCGACAGCTCTTCTGTGAGCGGGGGGGCGTCTTGCTCCGGTCCGAGAATCAGGTGGCCGTGCGGAGTGAGAAGAGGCGTAAGCGAGGCGGCGGACACGGGTGCGATTCTACAGGACAGGGCATCGCTCCCTTTCGCGGGCGAGGACCTGTTTCCGGAACCGGGCACTCGAAGGAGGGCTCGCGTTCCAGACGCGCGGCACCAGTTGTGCCGTGCAGGCTCGCTTCGACGTCAGGGTGCCGGCGCTCGACGCCGCCATAACGCGCATCGGCGGACAGATCGCAACATGATGCCACGCGATGCCGACTGCCTGAAGAGCCGTATGGATAGGGCTTCTTCAGGCCTTTTTCGCAATGCGTAGACCGCCTCGACTTTCTGCGTCGGGAAGCAACGCGGTTCGTTCGGGCCGGACGTGACGTATTCCACCACGCTGCGGCCGCCGCGATCCTCGAGTCGCGTGAGCATTACGCGGTCGCCGAGGCTGGCGGCAATCGCGGCATCCAATCTTGCAGTTTCGGCCTGCTGCTAACGCCACGTCGTGGTGAACCGATTCATCGTTCGTTCTCCTCGCGGCTGAGCTCCGCCTCGAGTTCCTCGACCGTCGGCAGGCTGCCCTTGAGGTTCTCGGGGAGCTTCTCGACGATCTTCGTCTCCCACCCGGCAACACCGATCGGCTTCTTCAGGTCACGCAACGCGTACTCGACGACGATCCTGTCCTTCGAACGGCACAGCAGCAGGCCGATCGTCGGCTTGTCGTCGGGATGGCGCAGGAGATCGTCAACCGCGGAGAGATAGACGTTGATTTGCCCGATGAATGCCGGATCGAAGGGGACCGCTTTCAACTCGATGACCACGTAGCAGCGCAGCTTGAGGTGGTAGAAGAGCAGGTCGAGGAAGTAGTCGCGGCTCGCAAATGCGAGCTGGACCTGCCTGCCGACGAATGCGAAGCCTTGCCCAAGTTCGAGCAGGAAGCGCTGGAAGTGATCGACCAGAGCCTGCTCGACCTCGCGCTCCCGCCGCGGGTCGGCGGTGCCGAGGAAGTCGAAGAGGTACGGATCCTTGAACACCTGCGCGGCCATATCGGAGTCGTCGGGCGGCAGCGTGCCCGTGAAGTTGGTAATTGCCTTGCCGTGACGTTGATGAGCGTGGGCGTCGATCTGAAGGGTGAGGATGTTGCGCGACCAATCGTGCTCCGTCACCTGACGGATGTACCAATTCCGCGCCGTCGGGTCGGGCACCCTGTCCAGTAACAGGCAGTTATGGAACCAGGGAATTTGTGCAGCAACCTGCTGCACAATTGCCAGGTCGGGCCACGCTGCGGCGAAAGCGCGCATGTACTTCAGGTTGCGCGGCGAGAACCCCTTCATGTCGGGAAAGGCCCCACGCAGGTCGGCCGCCAAGCGGTCGATCACCTTGGCGCCCCAGCCGGCGCGCTCCTGGCGGTCGAGAATCATCCGGCCGATGTCCCAGTAGAGCAGCACCATCGTCGCGTTGGCGGTCAGGACGACGCGCAGCCGCTCTTGCAAGATGCGCTGCTTGATCTCCCCAAACATCTTCGCGTAGCCGCGCGGCAGCTCCGAGCGCGGCGGCGCCACGGGGAACGAGGCCCCGCCCGGGTGAGTGCGCCCGCGCGAAACACGGGCAGCCGGCCTCGCGCCAGTTTCTGAAACGGGCTGTTTCAGTTTCTTCAGAGATTGGGTCGCCTTCTTCCTCGCCGCCATACCCAAGCTCCTTCAGGTTGGCGGCAATGGTGGTGGCACGATCACCTCGGCCAGTTGCCGCAGCCCGGACAGCAGCACATTCGTCTCAATGACCGCCCGCATGGTGTTTGCGCTCTGCGCGCGCGGCAAGCGCGGTCGCATCGGGCAACTCGATCTGAATCGTCGTGCCATTGGGGACACGCACGTTTTCTCCAACGCGCCGCACGTGGCCATCTCCCGGAAAGCCAAGCCTGGCGTGCCTTTCCGGCCGATTCTCAAGCGGCGGGGTGCAACTGGTAGAACCTGCGCTTCACCCATTGGACCAGCACCAGGTAGATCGCGACCATCGCCGCTACCACGCCGTAGAACGCGAGCGGCAGCGGCACGAAGCCGAAGTATGACGCAAGCGGCGTCCACGGAATGAGCGCGGCGATCGCCGCGACGGCGAGCGCGGCGGCCACGAGCAGCGGCGCGGGGCGGCTGGCAAGCGGGCTGCCGCGGGTGCGGATCACGAAGATGACCAGCACCTGGGTCGCCAGCGACTCGACGAACCAGCCGGTCTGGAACAGCGCCTGGTCGGCCTCGAATACCTTGAGCAGGATGAAGAAGGTGAGAAAGTCGAACAGCGAGCTCACCGGCCCCACGCCCCACATGAAGTCGCGGATGAAGCGCATGTCCCAGTTGCGCGGCCGCAGGACCTCGGCGTCGTCGACGCGGTCGGTCGGGATCGGCACCTCCGAGACGTCGTAGAGCATGTTGTTGAGCAGGATCTGCACCGGCAGCATGGGCAGGAACGGAAGGAACAGCGAGGCGCCCGCCATGCTGAACATGTTGCCGAAGTTGGAGCTGGTTCCCATCATGATGTACTTCATGATGTTGGCGAAGGTGCGCCGGCCCTCCATCACCCCTTCGCGCAGGATGCGCAGGTCGCGGTCGAGCAGGATCATATCGGCGGCATCGCGCGCGACGTCCACCGCCGATTCGACCGACAGGCCGACGTCCGCCGAATGCAGCGGCGGCGCGTCGTTGACGCCGTCGCCGAGATAGCCGACCACGTGGCCGCGCGCCTTCAGCGCGAGGATGATGCGGTTCTTCTGCGCCGGATTGACGCGGCAGAACAGCGTGGTCTGTTCCACCACCGCCTGCAGCCCGGCGTCGTCCAGCCTGGCGATGTCGGCGCCGGTGAGCGCGGCGTGCCGGTCCACGTTGGGCACGCCGAGCCGGGCGCAGACGTAGCGGGTCACGTGCTCGTTGTCGCCGGTGACGACCTTGACCTGGACGCCGGTCGCGGCGAGCTGGGCGAGCGCCTCGGCGGCCGATTCCTTCGGCGGGTCGAGAAAGCCCGCAAAGCCGCAGAACGTGAGCCCGGTCTCGTCGTCGACGACCGCGTGCGGGTGGTCTGCCGGGACGGGCTTCCAGGCGATGCCGAGCACGCGAAAGCCCTGGTCACCGAGTTCGTCGAGGCGCCCGGCGAGCCGCGCGCGCGTCGATTCGTCGAGCGGGAGGCTCTGTGTGCCGTCCTCGTAATCGACGCACAGCGCGAGGATGTCCTCGGGCGCGCCCTTGACGACCAGGGCGCGCCCGCTGCCTTCCGCGCCCTCGTCGGCGAGCACCGACACGCGCCTGCGCTCGAAGTCGAACGGCACTTCGTCGATCTTCTTCCAGCGGCTGATGTCGATGTGCGTGTGCGCGAGGATGGCATCGTCGAGCGGGCTCTTCAGCCCCGTCTCGAACGCGCTGTTGATGTAGGCGAACTCGAGCACGCGCTCGGATTCGCGCCCGGCCGCGTCCTCATGCTGCTCGAGCCGGATCCTGCCTTCGGTCAGGGTTCCGGTCTTGTCGGTGCATAGCACGTCCATGCTGCCCAGGTCCTCGATCGCCGAGAGCCGCTTCACGACGACGCGCTTGGCCGCCATGCGCCGCGCGCCGTGCGCAAGCGTGACGGAGATGACCATGGGCAACAGCTCCGGGGTCAGGCCCACGGCGAGCGCCACCGCGAACATGAACGATTCGAGCCAGGGCCGGCCGAGCAGGGCGTTGGCGAGCAGCGCGAACAGCACCAGCAGCACGGTCATGCGCATGATCAGCAGGCCGAAACGCCGCGCGCCGATTTCGAAGGAGGTCGGGGGCGGCGTCGTGTCGAGCTCGCCCGCGATGGCGCCCATCGCGGTGGCTTCGCCGGTGCGCGCGACCAGCAGCCGCGCGGAGCCGGAGATCACCGAAGTGCCCATGAACACGGTGCCCGTGGCATCCACGAGGTCCTCGGCTTCGGGCGTGTCGCCGGGGCGCTTCTCCACCGGGTAGGGCTCGCCGGTCAGCAGTGCCTGGCGCACGAAGAAGTCGCGCGCCTCCAGCACGCGCGCGTCGGCCGGAATCAGGTCGCCGGCCGAGACCAGCACGACGTCGCCGGGGACGATCAGGGTCACGTCGATCTCGCGCGCGGCGCCGGCGCGCTCCACGCGCGCGCGCACCGCGACCGACTGGCGCAGCGCCTCCGCGGCGTGCGCGGCGCGGCGCTCCTGCACGAAATCCAGCGTCACCGAGAACAGCACCAGCAGAAAGACGATAACGAAGCTGGCGGTCTCGCCGGTGGCGGCCGACACCGCGCTCGCCGCGAGCAGGATCAGCACCAGCGGGTTGCGGAAGCGCAGCAGGAATTCGAGCACGATCGGGCGCGCGCGATCCTTGCGGAAGACGTTGCTGCCGTAGCGCGCGAGCCGCGCCGCGGCTTCATCGCCGGTGAGCGCGCGGCCGTCGGCGGCGAGTTCGCGTTGCAGGTCCGCGAGCGGCCTGCGCCACCAGGCATCGGTAACAGTCGCGGCCATATCAGTGCATAGCGTCAGCGCGAAAGCCGGCGCCGGAACAGCACCAGCGCAAGCCAGAAGCCGGCCGCCGCATAGGCGGCGAGCACGGCAAGGTGCAGGACGATGCCTTGCGGCACGGCGCCGAGCAGCAGGGGCCGCGCCAGTTGCGTCGCGTGCGAAAGCGGCAGGAAGGAGGCCGCGATCTGGAGCGCGTGGGGCAGGCGCTCGGCGGGGAAGAACACGCCGCAGAGCATCGCCGTGGGCGTGATCACCAGCGTGAAGTAGTACATGAAGAAATCGTAGCTCGGTGCGAGCGCGGTGATCGCCAGGCCGAGCGCGCCGAAGCAAAGGCCGATGAGCAGGACGAGCGGCAGCACCCACAGCGACAGCCACGAGCTCGACAGGCCCAGCGCCCACACCACGAGCAGGATCGCGAGCCCGGAGAGGAAGCTCTTGCTCGCCGCCCAGACGAGCTCGGCGAACACGACGTCATCAAGGGTGATCGGGGCGTTCATGATCGCATCCCAGGTCCTCTGCACGTGCATGCGCGAGAACGCCGAGTACAGCGCCTCGAAGGTGGCGCTGTTCATGGTCGAGAAGCACACCGTTCCGGCGGCGAGGAAGGCGATGTAGGAGACGCCCTCGACCTGCGGCAGCAGGCCGCCCAGGCCGTAGCCCAGGCCGAGCATGTAGATCATCGGGTCGGCCAGGTTGCCCAGGACCGAAGGCAGCGCGAGCTTGCGCCAGACCAGCAAGTTGCGCCGCCAGACGGGAATGAAGCGCAGGCTAATCACGCAATTCCCTTCCGGTCAGCTTCAGGAACACGTCCTCGAGGTTCGCCGGCCGGTGCAGGTAGCGCAAGCCCTTCACCCCTTCCAGGCGCGCGAGCGTCGCTCGCGCGTTGAGCGAATAGCAGAACGCCGTCTCGCCGGCCAGCTCGACGCGGGAGGCGGCGTCGCGCGCCGCTCCCGCGGCCCATTGCGCCACGCCCTCGCCGTAGACTTCGACCACTTCGGGCTCGATGTGCCGCTCGATCAGCGCGCGCGGGCTGCCCTCGGCCATCAGCCGGCCGCGGTCCATGATGGCGATGCGGTCGCACAGCCGTTCGGCCTCGTCCATGAAGTGGGTCGTGAGAAGTATGGTCTTGTTCTGCGCGAGCAGGCGCTTCAGCCGCTCCCAGATCAGGTGTCGCGCCTGCGGATCGAGTCCGGTGGTCGGCTCGTCCATGAAGATGATGTCCGGATCGTTGACGAGCGCGCGTGCGAGCAGCAGGCGCCGCTTCATGCCGCCGGACAGCGTCTGGATGCGGGAGGCGCCGCGCGCGCCGAGCTCGGCGAATTCGAGCAGTTGCGGGATGCGCTCGCGGATGAGCTTGTCGGGCAGGCCGAAATAGCGGCCGTAGACGAGCAGGTTCTCGCTGGCGGTGAAATCGGGGTCGAGATTGTCCATCTGCGGGACCACGCCCACCCGGATGCGCGCCTCGCGCGCGCGCGCCGGAACCGGCTCGCCGGCCAGCTCGATCGCCCCGCCGTTCGGGTCGATGAGGCCCAGGCACAGGGGCAGCGGGGGGGGCTTGCCCGCGCCGTTGGGGCCGAGCGGCCCGGAGCCCCC
>Ga0080064_1004484_pt1 | contig 15365 bp, 14 predicted proteins | sample Subgrocontami54m_FD_69260 | JGI IMG/M metagenome (GOLD analysis project Ga0080064, IMG submission 69260) | Subsurface groundwater microbial communities from S. Glens Falls, New York, USA - GMW46 contaminated, 5.4 m (SPADES assembly) (version 2) ...
CCCCCGTAGGTTCGGAGCGCCAGACGCCCCACGGGAGCAGCTGCGAAGACTGGAAGACGTTCCCGCCCAGCCGGAAGTCGTCCTCGGTGAACGGGTGAGGAACCTGCATGTCCATGAAGATGCTGTATCGCGGAGACAGCGCCCACCGGAGATACCCCCCGGCGTCAACCGGGTGGAGCACGCGCCCGCCGAGATCCGCCCTGTTCAAAAACGCCACGATCCCTTCGGGGAGCGTCTCTCCGGCCACGGGAAACCGGGGCATTGTGCGGAAGAGGCCGCTCAACAGGTGGACCGGCAGCAGGAGGAGGATTCCGACGGCCAACGCGCCAACGGGCGCCGCCCACCGCCTGCCGGGCAGACGCACCGAAAGCGGATTGGCCGCCAGCACCGGCAGCGATAAGAGGACGCACTCGGCCATGAAGCGGTTTCCCTTGGCGAGCAGCAGGACGCCCGCGGCGAACAGCACCAGGTGGCTGCTCCTCGCCCGTCGCCGCACCAGCGACGCAACCGCCGCCGCCCCCGCCAGCAGCACGTAAGCGCGAAAGACCGTCGGCAGGTTCAACCCGACCGGGCTCAACAACCCAACCGGCTGCAATTCACCGATAAACTGAGAGACCTCGCCGAGCGGGTGAAACGGCAGCGGCAGGAGTGCGGCCCCATGAGGAGTGGCGAAGACGGCGGCGCTCGCCAATCCTGCCGCAAGCAGCAATCCTCCAACCGGATCCGGCTCTCTGCGCATCCGGGCAATCAGCGCCTCGGCCGCATACGCCCCCGTCATCAGCCAGAGGAACGGGTACATGATCCCATGCGCATTACACCAGGCAACCGCCACCAGCGGAAGCATCACCAGCCAGCGAGGACGATACTCCAGGGCAAACAGCACGAGCGCCATGAACGCATAGGACAACAGATGCGGCCGGATGAGCAGATCGCGCGGAAGCAGGACCAGCGTTGCCAGCGTGAACACCGCCGCCATCCAGCCTGAACTCGATGAAGCCGATGGACCCCGCCGGAGATACCCGAAGATCAGCCAGAGCGTGGCTCCGAACGCCGCGGCCCTGAAGAGCACCAACCCCAGATAACCGGATAGGGCGTGCACGGCGTAGACCAGCGCCTGAAACGCCCAGGCGTAATCGACCCACGGGCGTGGGGGCGAAAGAAATGAGAACGAGGAGGTGTCCTGCGGCAACGCGCGCTGCCGGAAGAGGTCCCGTCCCGCATCGAGATGGAACCAGAGATCGGTGTCGGCGGGCAGGATGGGACAGCGGAGCAGAGACCACACGGCAAGCATCGAAAACGCCGCCGCGTACCAGAGCGCCAAACGACCGTTTGAGCGAGCGTGGGCTCCGGTCACCGGATCAGTCTCGCAGGCGAAAATCCACCAGAGCGATGATCGCCAGGACGCCGTCCCGCCAGGTGAGCTTTTTGCCTTCCGCATAGGTGCGCCCGGAATAGGAAATGGGCACTTCGTACACGCGGTAATGGCGCTTGAACAGCTTGGCGGTCAATTCGACCTCGATTCTGAAGTCGTTGCTCCGAAGCTGAAATTGGCTCAGGACTTCCCGCCGGAACACCTTCATGCCTGTTTCCAGATCCGTCAGCATGGTGTCAAACAGCACGTTGGCCACGAGATTCACCAACCAATTCCCGAGACGATGCGACATGAGGAACACCCGGTGAGCCCCATCAAACCGGCAGCCATAGACTGCGTCGGCCCATCCCTTCTGGATCGGGCGCAGTACGTGCACATAGTCGTCCGGGTGGTACTCCCCATCCGCATCCTGGATCACGACCACGTCGCCGCGCGCCTGCGCAAAGCCGTCCCGCAGGGCGGCTCCCTTCCCCTGCCGGTGAGGATGTCGAACAACGATGACGCCGTGCTGCGCGCGAAACTCCTCAAGGATTTGCGGCGTGCCGTCCGTTGAGCCGTCATCCACCACGATGATCTCTTTGTCGTAGTTGGTGGCCAGGACCGCATCCAGCACCTGCCGGATGGTCCGCTCCTCGTTGAGCGCCGGGATCACAATCGACAATCGCATCAGGTCACCTCGCACCCTTCGTTGTGGTCTCAAGTTCCGCACGCGCGGCGTCGAGCTTCGCCTTCCATTCGGCGTCGTCCCCCGCCACCTGATAGTCGGAGAGATACTGCAGGATCGTCCCCGCTTCCGCCTGCTTGCCGGACCGGAGCGCAGCGATCCCCAGACTGTACAGGTCCTCCCGCTTCGTGAGAGGCGAGAAGACCTCGATGCTGTCCTTCAGCAACCGGTAGGCGCGGTCATATTCCTTCAACTCCAGATGCGCCAGCCCCATCTCCTTGTACAGCTTCGCCCGGCGGGGCGGCTCGGCATAGTCAATGGCGGTATTGTAAAACGCGATCGCCTCCCGGTACCGCTTGAGCCCCTTGAGCGCGTCCGCCTTCAGCCGGTACCCGTTGGGAGATTCCGGATAGGTGGCGATGATCGCCTCGATATGCGGCAGCGCCTGCGCATAGGCGCCGGTTTCGTTCTCGGCCACGGCGACCAGATGATTCGCGATGCCGCACTCCGGATAGACCGCCAGGATCCGACGCAGCTCCCGCAGGAGCGCCTCGCGGTCCGGCGCATCCTTGAGGACCTCATCCGCATTTTTCTTGACGAGCTCGAACGGTTTGACCGCGGCGAGTGCGTAGGCGTCCACAAGCGCAGGATGCTGCCGCCGGTCCGCGTACAGCACCTCAAAGTCGTCGAAAAACACCGGCACGTAGTTCGGATGCTTCTGGATCCGCTCGGAAAACTGCTCATATTCGGTCGGCACCAACAGAAAGTCAGGCCGGTAGCGGGAGAGGAAAATCTCCATGGTTTTTTCGTCCATGAACGCGTGTTGGACTAGGTACATCTCCTCATCCGAGAAGAGGAACGGAATTTCCATGTCCATGAAGATCTTGTACCGGGGATAGAGCATCCACTGGAGGTAGCCGCCGTTGTTGGGATGGTTCAGCACTTTCCCCCCCACATCGACGTGGTTCAGGAACGCCACCACGCCCGTGGGAAGATTCATGGAGGAGATCGGGTACTTTGGCTTCTCGGAGAAGGTGCTCAGCAGCACCCGCAGCGGCAGCAGCAGCACCAGGCCCACGGCCACCAGGTAGACCGCTTTCGGGACCCGCTTGGTCATCCGGGTCGAGGAGAGGAGCGGATTGGCGCGCAGCAGCGGCAGCGCGAGCAGCGCAAACTCATTCATGAAACGGATGCCCTTGAGCAGGAGCACCCATCCCACCGCAAAGAGCAGCACGTGCCGGATCCGCCAGGTGCGCCGCGTCACCATCGTGACCGCCGTCACGCAGCTGAGCAGGAGAAAAATATTGAACACCGTCTGGGACGTCGGCGTCATCATGGAAAAATGCAACGAAAAGACGTCCCACAGGTGCAGCGGCTCGAACTCCTTGATGTAGCGCGAGGCGCCTGCGGTGGAGGTGAACGGCACCGGCAGCAGGCGCAACCCGTGCGGAGTGGCCAGGATGGTCGCCGCCGTGAGCAGGCATGGCAGCAGCGGCAGCCGCTCCGCCCGCGTCCGCCCCTTGTTGGTGCGCAGCCGAACCAGCAGCTCCTCCGCGCCATAGGCGCCCAGGATCGCCAGCATCAGCGGATAGCTTCCCCCATGCAGATTGGACCAGAGGAGGCCCAGCGGGAGCAGCCACCAGCTCAGCCGCGGGCGCAGCTCCAATACGTAGAGGAAGCACAGGATGAAAAAGTAGGTGAACAGGTGAGGCCGGACGAGCATGTTTCTTGGAAGCAGGATCATGGCGCAGCAGCCGCCGAGAAACGCGCACCAGGCCAGCGCGGGGCGCGTCCGCTGCCCTTCGAGCAGGAACCGCAGCGCGGCGAGCGTGGTCGCCAGGTAGGCGACCGCCCGCAGCACGATCAGCCCGTAGTAGTAGGACCGGGCGTAGATCTCATAGACCAGGACCTGAAACAGCCAGTAGTAGTCCACCCAGGGCCTGGGCGGTTCGATGAAGGAGAAGTAGCTGGTGCGCGGAATCGCCCCGTGCTGAACGATGTACCGGCCGCCGTTGAGGTGGTACCAGAGGTCGCTATCGCCGGCCACGATGGGCCACCGGATCAGAAGCACAAACCCGAACACGCACAAGAAGACCGGGTAAGTCACCCACGGTTCGTTGAGCAGCCTGGTGAGCGAACCGAGAAGGCGACGGCGGGCCATGCTCAACCGGAGAGCTGCACCTTGATCTGCTCGAAATGTAAACTCGGATCGGAGAGCACCAGAATCTTCGAATGGGTCTGCCCCTCGAGCGCGCTCAGGCTGGGGCGGGCCTCCTGCAGCAGCCGCACCGCCACCTGGGGATGCACCAGCAGCTCCAGCGTCTTCTGGTGCGCGCCTTTCAGCGCCCGTTTGGCCTGGCGGATCGCCTCGATGGCCATCGTCACCGCCGATTTGACGCGGCCCCGCCCCCCGCAATACGGGCACGACTGGTAGCTCACCGTTTCGACCGAGCGCCGCATGCGCTGGCGGGTCAGCTCCGCCACGCAGATTTCGGAAAACGAGATCAGGTTCGTCTTCGCCCGGTCGCGGCCGAGCGCTTCCTCGAGCGTCCGCACCAGCTCGCGCCGGTGGGTCGGGATGTCCAGGTCGATGAAGTCGATCACCACGATGCCGCCGATGTCGCGCAACCGCAGCTGGCGCGCGATCTCCACGGCCGCCTCCTTGTCCACCTGAAACGCGGTCTCTTCCAGGTTCTTCCGGCCGGTGAACTTGGCGGTGTTGACGTCGATGGCGATCAGGCTTTCGGTCGGTTCCACCACGATCGACCCGCCCGAGGGCAGCTGCACCTGCTTGTCGAACAGCGCGGCGATCTGGTCTTCCAGCCCTTCCTTCTCGAACAGCGGCTGCTCCCCGTGGTAGAGATCGATGCGCACCTTCGCCCCCGGCATCAGGACCTGCAGGAACCGCCGCAGGCGATGAAAATCGTCTTTGGCGTCGACGACGATCCGGTGCATGTCCTCGGTGAAGCTGTCGCGGATCACCCGCTGGGTCAGCTCATACTCCTGGTACACGCACACCGGCGCCTTCCCCTTGGTCGAGGCGCGCTTGATCTCCTGATAGATGCGCGAGAGGTAGCGCACGTCTCGCGTGAACTCCTTTTCGCCCTTGCCGATGCCCGCGGTCCGGATGATCAGCCCCGCCTCTTGCGAAAACCGGAGCTTGCCCAGAATCTCGCGCAGGCGGCTCCGTTCCTGCGGGTCCTCGATCCGCTTCGAGATCCCCATCCGCGAATCGTTGCACATGAGCACCATGTAGCGGCCCGGCAGGCTGATGTGCGTCGTCAGCCGCGCGCCCTTGGTGCCGAAGGGCTCCTTCACCACCTGCACCAGGATCTCCTGGTTGACTTTGACGACCTCTTCGATCTTCGACCGCCTGTGCTGGTGGTGGGCCGCCTTGGGAGGGGCGGCGTCTGCCTGGGCGTCGCCCTCGAGGATGGCCTCCTCCTCCGGCTTGGGCTCCACGATGTCGGCGACATAGAGGAAGCCGTTCTTCCCCAGCCCGATATCGACGAACGCGGCGCCGATGCCGGGCACCACGGAGGTGATACGCCCTTTGTAGATGCTGCCGACCATGCGCGTGTCGGAGGCCCGCTCGACGTAAAACTCGTCGAGCCGCTTGTCCTCCACCACGGCCACCCGCGTTTCCTGCGCGTCGCGGCTGATCAGAATCTCTTTCGTCTTTCCCATGGAGCTGATTCCTCTGTTGGAAAAACCGATTATACCTTAGAGTCCGGCGTGATAGCGAAGCATCGCCACAATGGCCGTGGCGGCGGTCTCCGCCCGCAGCGTCAACGCACCCAGCGAGACCGGCCGCGCGCCGCTGCGTTGCGCGAGCTGGATCTCTTCCTCCGTAAAATCCCCTTCGGGGCCGATCAGCACGGTGACCGCTTCAAGCGGACGCCCATCCGACAACGCCTCCCGCAACAGCGGCCCAGGCACCGCCAGCGTCGGCATCAGCGCATGGGAGACCCCCGCCAGCGATGGGACAAACGCCGCCAGCGGCTGCGGCTCCTCCACCGCCGGCAGATCGGCCCGGCCGCACTGGCGGGCCGCTTCCTGCGCGATCCGCCTCCAGCGCGCAATCTTGGCCGTGCTGCGGGCGGCCACCGGACGGACCACCGTCCGCGCGGTCACCAGCGGGACGATCCGCGCAACGCCCAGCTCGGTCATCTTCTCAATCGCCCACTCGAACCGCTCGGGCCGGATCAGCGCCTGGGCGACCGTGATGCGAAGTGCCGCGGGCGCATGATCCTCGCGCCGCTTGAGCAGCTTGAGCTCCACGGCGCGCGGCCCGGCCCGCTCGATCACGGCCACGTAGCCCGCCCCCTGCCCGTCAAAGCACTCCACCTGATCGCCGGGAGCCAGTCGGAGCACGTCGCGCAGATGGTGGCGCGCGCGGGCATCGCTCACCGTGGCGCGGTCACCGTGGATAGCGGAAGGCGGGAGAAATACGCGGTGCATAACCTCTTGAAGCCGAATAAGTTGGTGGAGCAGCGGGGGATCGAACCCCGGGCCTCGACAGTGCGATTGTCGCGCTCTCCCAGCTGAGCTACTGCCCCACGAGTGAAGATGCGGGCACTATTGTGGCATCAAAGCGCGACGTCGTCAAATCTGGAAAAAACCGGCGCGCCCCGGCGAACGATCCGCCGGAGCGCACCGGATCACCGCGCCCTGCCCCGGATCACAACAGGGTATACCCCATCCGGAACAGGAACAAACTCACTCCGAAGAGCGCGAGTCCGAACACATACCGCAGCCCACGCCGCTTCAAGATAATGTCCTCCAGCGACCCCATCGAGCGGTCCATGATGCTGGAGAAGTGCTTGACCGTCTCCGGCGTGAGAAAGAACGCCACGCCCAAACACAGTGCCACGAGGCTTCCTGCTAGATAACCTGGGTGCATGCTGCCCCCCTTGTTGACGTTATGCGCAGGGAGTTCCCGCAGGCCATGTGTTCGTAAACATGCTTGCACCGGCCACCAACGGTGGGTCATCCATCTGCACGACAGCGTTGGCGCACGGCCCTCCGTTCCTCGTCGCCTGCATGTTGGTCACGGTAATCGGAGGCCCGCAGGAGACGGCCGTTGGAAAGGCATAGTTGAACTGCCGGTTCGCCAGGGTGTTCGGATTCTCCACGTCCAGCTGCGCAAACCCCGCAGGCACCGCACCGCCTCCGCCATTCTCAACGCACCAACGCTGGATGGCGCCACGGATCTGTCCCATGGCCACCGTGGCTTCCGCTGTCCGCGCCCGTTCCACCGCTCTGAAGTACCCAGGCAGCGCTAACGCCGCCAGAATCGCGATAATGATAACGACCATCAACAGTTCAAGCAGCGTAAACCCTCCTGCCTGGCTGAGTCGTTTCTTCATGGTCCCCTCCTCGTGTCGCATCGATCCGCACATCGTACGCCACATACCCTTTATCCCTCCAACGAATCGCATCTCACCTCCTTTTATTTGCTCGTTACATTTTTGGCCCGTTGGCCAAGTTGAAGATCGGCAAAAACACGGACAACACGATGACTAGCACCAAGCCGCCCATGACGACGATCGCGATCGGCTCAAACAGCTTGGTCATGCGGGCGATCATGACATCCACCCGCTCCTCATAATAGCGTGCCACATGGGCGACCATCTTGCCAAGCTCCCCGACCTCTTCGCCGACGAGCACCATCTGCACCGCCATGGGAGGGAACAGCCCAGTCTCCCCCATCGGAGCCGCCATCGACTTGCCTTCCTTCACCGCATTTTTCACGTGCCCGACCGCCTGCCCGTAGACCTTGTTGGTCGCGCTGTTTTCCAGGATCCCCAGCCCCGACAGGAGCGGCACTCCGCTCTCCAGCAGCGTCGACAGCCCGCGCCCAAATTCGGCCAGCTGCACAGAGGTGATCAGCGTGCCGGTCAACGGCAACTTCAGGAGCAGCCGGTCGCGCATCCATTGTCCCGACTCGGTGCCGAGAAACCGCTTTGCGGCGTATCCGAGTGCTGCCCCCACCAACAGGATCACCACGCCGTAATGCTGCACCGCCTCGCTGACGCCCATCACAAAGAGCGTCAGCGGCGGCAGCGTCAAATTCATCGCGGCGAACATGCTCTTAAACCGCGGAATCACGAAGTACATGAAGACGCCGAACACCACCACCGCCGCCACCATCAGGAACGCCGGATAGGTCAAGGCGGTTTTGACGGCGTTTTGCAGCCGCTGCGCGGCTTCAAAGTGCGTGGCCAGCTGGCGGAGCGCCTGCGCCAGATGGCCGCCCGCCTCCCCGGTCTCAACGAGGTTCAACCACATGACCGAAAAGATGCGCGGGTGCTTCGCCAACCCGTCCCGGAATGTCCGTCCGGCCTCCACGTCTCGGCGGACCTCATCGAGCGCAATGAGCAGCAGGCGGCTTTCCACCTGGGCGGCCACCACCTCAAGGCTGCGCAGCAGCGGCACGCCGGCCTCCACCAGGGTCGCCAGTTGCTGGCACAAGAGCACCTGGTCATCGACCGTGACGCGCCCGTGCATGCGGCGCGCCCGTTTGGCCGCCCGGAAGGCCGCTCCTTGCCGCTGGGCCGCCGCCAGCGTTTTCTGCGAGATCGAGGTGACGATCAAGCCTCGATGCTGGAGGATGCCGACGACCTCGTCCTCGCTCACCGCATCGAGCAGGCCGGTCTGCACCGCGCCCTCCTGATCCCTCGCTGCATACACATAGCTGGGCATCGTTTCACCGGTCGAGTAACACGCCGCCTTCAAGCTCTTCCAGGCTGGTGAGGCCTGCCCGCACCTTCTTCAAACCCTCTTCCCACAGCGTCGACATGCCCGAGGCGACGGCGGCATCCTTCAGCACGTGCACGGGCGAGCCCTTGGCAATCGCGTCGCGCATCTCGCGCGTCATGGTCATCACTTCGTAGATCCCGACCCGTCCCCGATAGCCGGTCGTCACGCACCGCTCGCATCCTTTGGCTTTATAGAGCAGCTCTTCCGTCACATGGAACTTGTCCCGGATCGCCTGGACCGGCTCGTACGCCTCGCGGCAGTGGTCGCACAACCGCCGCAGCAGCCGCTGCGCGACCACGAGCGAGATGGTCGAGGACAAGAGATACGGGGCGATGCCGATGTCCACCAGCCGGCTGATGGCGCTGGGCGCGTCGTTGGTATGCAGCGTGCTGAACACCATGTGGCCGGTGAGGGCGGCCCGGACGCAGATCTCCGCCGTTTCCTGGTCGCGCGTCTCCCCCACCATGATGATATCCGGGTCCTGCCGCATGAACGCCCGCAGGCCGGCGGCAAAGGTGAGGCCGATCCCCGGCTTGATCTGCACTTGATTGATCCCCTCCAGACGGTATTCCACCGGATCTTCGACCGTCAAAATGTTCTTCGTGGGAGAGTTGATCTCATTCAATCCCGCATAGAGCGTCGTGGACTTGCCGGATCCGGTCGGGCCGGTCACCAGGATCATGCCGTACGGCTCCCGCAGCGCCTGCCGGAACGCCTGGAGCACGCCCGGATCGAACCCCAACCGGCTGAGATCCAGCAATTCGGTGGGCTTGTCCAGGATCCGGATCACGACCTTCTCTCCGTAGATCGACGGGATCGTGGAGACGCGGAAGTCGATCGAGCGGCCATCCATCGTCATGGAGAAGCCGCCGTCTTGCGGCAGCCGTTTCTCCGCGATGTCCATCTTGCAGAGAATCTTGATGCGGGAGATGATCGCGGCATGCAAATGCTTCGCCGGCGGAGCGATCTCGCACAAGGAGCCGTCGATGCGGTACCGCAAGCTGATCCGGCCGCGGAACGGTTCGATATGCACGTCGCTGGCCCGCTCCTTGATCGCCTGCCGGATGATGAGATCGACCAGCCGGATGACCGGCGCTTCCTCAGCGGCCTGCTTGAGCCGGTCCAGATCCAACCCTTCCTCGCCCTCGACCGCGGCGGAACTGTCGGCCTGTCCGATCTCATAGGACTCGCCGATGGCCTGCCGGAGCATCGAATCCGCGCCGTAGAATTGGTCGACCGCGTGCTCCAGATCGGCCCTCGTCGTCACCACGGGGTTGATATCGCAGCGTGTGACGCGGCTGAGGTTATCCATGGCGATCAAATCAAGCGGGTTGACGCACGCCACCGTCAACGAATTGAGCGTCTTGGACAGCGGCAGGACGAGATGCTGCCGGGCGAACTCTTCCGACACCAGCTGCTCCAGCCCCTCGCCCTTGCGCGGAGACAGCAACCCGGAGGCGGCCGAGGCGAAGGGCAGCCCGAGCTGCTTGCTCAGCTGCACTGCGATGTCGAGCTCGCTGACCAGCTTCAGCTCGACCAGCACCTCGCCGATGCGCTTCGTGGTGCCGCGCTGCACCTCAAGCGCCTTGCCCAGCTGCTCCTGGCTCAGGAGCCCGCTATGGATGAGCAGCTCGCCAAGTTTTTCGCCCGTTCTGAGCATCGCCATGATCGGTTAGAGTTGCGGTTCGCTCTCCAAGGAGTTCAACGTCTGCTCGATGGCGTCCTGCCGCACGCCCGCCGGCTCCTGCTCCCGCATCCCCAGCGGGCCCTGCCCGACTGCCGCCATCTGCGCCGTGGGTTCGTTCAGAATCTGCGGCGTGACAAAGACGATCAGCTCGCTCGCGTCATCATTCACCGACGTGCTTTTGAACGCCTCGCCGACGAAGGGAATGCCCGACAGCACCGGGACGCGGCGCAACGCCTCCTCATCGCTGCGGTCGATCAGGCCGCCGACCACCAGGGTGTCGCCACTCCGGATGCGCACGATCGTCCGCGCGCTGCGCGTCTTGGGATCCCGGATGGTCGTCAGGATGTTCGACTCGACCGTCTTGGCGACGGACGGCTCAACGATCATCGTGATGTAGTCGCCTTCGTTGACCTGGGGCGTCACGGCCAGCACGATCCCCGTGGTGGAACGCTCGGGCTGGACCGACGTGGTGGCGGTGTTCTCTCCGGTGGTCGTCTGCAGCCCGATGGCCTCCTCGGTCGTCAGGCGGATCAGCGCGCTTTCGTTATCCAGCGTGAGGATTTTCGGCCGCGCCAGGATCTTGGTATCCGTATCGGTCTCGAGCGCTTTCAGGATGCCCTCGAATGAAGACGCATCGATCGTGGTTGCGGTAAAACGGCGATCCGACGCAGACACATTGGGAGGAATATCATTCCTGAAAACCCCCCAGGGAAAACGCGACTGCCGCGAACCGGGCGTCAAGGTCAGCAGCGTCCCGTCCGACCCTCCCCACTCAATACCGAGATCTTTGAGTTTTCTCAGCTTGGTTTCAAGCACTTCGGCGTCGACCAGGATCTGCGGCGTGCGCACGTCCAATGCCGCCAGCGCCGCCTCCAGTCGGGGGAAGTTCTCCGGCACATCGGTCAGGATGAGCCGGTTCGTCCGGCTGTCCACGACGACTTTCCCTGCGGGCGTGAGGAGCTGTTTCAGCACGGTATCGATTCCGACATCATCGTCGCCTGAGCTGCCTCCGCCTCCGCCGCCTCCGCCGCCTGTGGAAGAGCCGCCTGCACTCGTGGAGGCCAGCTTGCCTTCAAACGGCGTGCGCTTGCTGAACGCTGCCGCCGCCTTGGCGAGGACCGATTGCGACACGCGGGCGAATTTCAGGCGATAGACCCGGGTCACCGTTTTGGCGGCCTCCGCCTCCGCGCCCTTTGACTTCACGAGGTAAATCTCGCTGCCGGGCTGGCGCTCATAGGTGAGATTCGCCGCGTTGAGAATCTGGTCCAGCGCATCCATCACCGTGACCCCTTCCAGGTACAGGGTGATCGGCTGATCGCCCAAATCCCCGCCGGCGATGACGTTGATGCCGGTCTGCTGGGAGAACGTTTTGAGGACGTCCTTCAGATTGGCATCCTGAAACTCCATGGAGACCCGCAGAGGCTCAATGGTATCTTCCGGGAGCGCGCCCTCTTCCGCAGTGGCGGCCGACCCTGTCGTCACCGACAGCTTGGCGATGCCCCCTTCCGCGGTGGCGTCGCTCTTCTCGCGCGAGAGGGCGGTTTGATCGATTTCTTCCACCGCACCCGCCTGCCCGCCAATCAACAGGGCGACCAGCATGGCACTCCCCCAGACGATCCATCCTCGACCCATGACTCCCTCCATTACGATGCCCGCCGGAGCGGCACGCGCGGTCCTGCCGGTTTCTCCGGCGCCTCTTCAGGAACTAAACGGAGCGTCGTGCCCTCAAACTCCACCAGAACCCCATCCCGGTTAATCGACTTGATCACGGCTCCTTCCACGGTCTCCCCAACGGCATAGACATTACCGTTGATGATGGCGCGCGGGGTGGTCTGTCCCCACCACAGCCCCTGCACCCTCAAGGTAGGGGGTTTCGCCAACGATTGCACGGCTTGCGCGCTCCCCATCGTTGAGCCGCCCGGCTGCGCGACGACTTTCGGCTGGGGCGCGGGCAGCAGTTCCTTCAACGGATCTCGCAGAACCTGAGCGGTATACCCCGGCCCATCGACGGAAGAAGCGGGGAGAGAGGATGCCGGCGGCATCGCTAACGCCACGAGCGGATCCATTTTCTTCCAATGCTCCTGGACCGTCTGTCCGAGCGGCTTCGACAGATCGATCGGGGTTCCGGTCTGTGCGGCCACGGGCGTCACGGGCACTCGAGCCCCCCCGAAGATGCCAAGGCTCTTGAGCGATCGCGAGAAGATCAGCGCGAACACCAGCAGCAAGCCGATCACGCCGTATTTTTCAACCGTCGCTTTCTTGGTCATCTCCATCGCATGCCCCGCTGCCGTCATCCTTAGTTTCGTTCACGGCTTCCTGCCGGCCGGCGGCCCTGAGGCCGTCAGCGCTGACGGCACATACAAGGAGCTGAGGAGCAGCCGCACCGTACCCGGGTCCCCGGCTTTTTTGGAGCCGGTGAGCGCGAGCTGGTCCACGAGAATGAAATGGTCGGACCGCTCCAGCTCATCCAGAAACGCGCCGAGCTGGTGGTACGACGCGGAAAACTGAAGCGTGACCGCCAGGCGGGTAAATTGCTGAAACGGCTGGGGGGTTTCTTGGGTAACTGAGGTGATTTCCAGGCCGGCCTTGCGTCCGATGGCGAGGACTTCACTGGCCAGCCAGGAAGGATCCGGGTTTTCAGGAAGGCGCTGACGATATTTCTGATACTGCTCCAACAACACAGCGGCTTCCTGTTGCGCTTGCTGATCGGACTGACGCGCAGCCAGTTTGGCTTGAATCACGCGCACACGCCCCTGTTGGGGTGCATACACGGTATGATAGCCAAAGAAGCCCGTCAACACAAGCCCCATCGCACCAATGAGAAGCGTCGGCTTCATCTCGTTTTCCTCACAGCTTGTTCCCGGACTGACAGTTGAGCGCAAAGGTCCGGTACGTGTACGGCTGCTCCCTCGGACCGCTCTGCGCGTTGATCTGCCCGAGCTGGGCCGTGGTCAGCCCTTTCAGCACCTTCTGATCCTGTTTGACGCGCGACTCAAACTCCTGAATCGCGCTCAACTCCTTGCCGCCTTCTCCGAGATAGCAGGCGCCGTTGACGGTCAGCTTGACCTGATTCTTGCCGTTCGCATCCCACTTCCCGTCAAAGGTCAGGCCGGTCAACCAGACGCCATCCGGCAGCGACCGCGCCAGGCCGTCCAGTTTGGCCGCGACGCTCACCCGCCCGGTCATGATCTGCTCCAACAGCTTGAGATCCTTCTTGGCCTTTTCCATGATCGGCGTCAACGCTTTCTTATCCATGGCATCCAGCCCATGCCCCACCGGGGCGTGCGAGGCGGTCAGTTGATCCAATTGACGCTGGGCGCCAGTCACGGCTTGCGCGCCCAGTCCCCAGCAGATCGACAGGATCATGGCCGCGACGACGCCGAAGACCGCCAACTCAGCCGGACGGACCAGAGAAGCCACCCCGGCGAGGCTCGTCGGGACGGCCGCCGTACGCCCTCCCGGGCGCGAGACATCCGGGACGCTGGGCGCAGCGCGTTTCAAGAAATCCAGCACGGGACCGGATCCTGCTCCCTGCGCGCGCAGCACGCCGGCGTGTGAGCCGCAGGATAGCGGGAGGCCTTGCTCGCTCTCGCCGGAGAGGAGCTCACGGCCCGACGCCACGGGGCACGACATCTGCCCGGCCAGCGTCTGCGACCAGGTGCTGATCAACGCCTCATCGCCAAACAACCAGATCTGCCCGATTGCGGCCGCGGGATATTCACGGCTGAAGAAGCTGATCGAGACATGCAGCTCGCTGAGAAGCCGCTGCACGCGACGATCCGCAGCCGGCTCATTCGATGCTTCCGCGCTTTCGCTCCCATTCGCAAAGTTGACATCCCGGCTCAGAAACGGCAGCCCGCCCCTGGCGATGAGAATGTGCGCTCCCTCCGCCTCGATGTCCACCAGACAGCTGAAGCGCTTTGTCGAACCCTGGGATCGCTCGGCCGCGAGCCGGGCGAGGCTGACGCTCATCGGCTCGATCAGCACCGGCTGGATGCCCGCAGCCGCACAGGCCGCTTGCAGCTTCGTGAACGTCTCGCGGGCGATGCCGGCAAAGACCACTTCCAGCCGCTTGGCCTGCGCGTCGCTCGCCGGAAGCACATGATAATCCCATGCCAGGCTTTCCGGCTTAAAGGGGATGTACTTGCGGGCCTCGAACTGCACGGCTGTTTCCCATTCCGACTTTGGAATCACCGGAATGGTGAACGAGCGGATCAGTACGTCGGTGTGGGCAATCGACACCGCCATCCGCTTCGTTTTAACTCCACCGGTGGCCATCGCCTGCCGGATCGCCTGCGCAATGGCTTCTTCGCCGTCCCCATTGATCGGCGCCCGAACGGTTTTGAGCGTTCGGCCATCAGGAACGCTGAGCTGGACTTCTCGCGCCCGGATGACCAACGCCGTGCCGGCGCTCGCCGGAGAAAAGGACATGAACGCAAATTTCGGCATCGAAAACGCTGGCAGTGACAGCTTCATGGCCATTCCTCACTCGCTCCTCTTCGTTGTCATCTCAGGGATTCTGGCACAAGGCATAGACCGCCGTCTGCGAGCCTGCACTCGAGTTGCATCGCCATCCCTGGATACCGGCGATGGTCACCTTAAAACCCCCTGGCGGGTTAATTCCTGCTCCCGCAACCCCCACCATGAGCGAACAGCTCCCGAAGAGTACCGTCTGCCCTGCGGCACACATCGCGTCGATGTTTCCTCCAAAGCAGCAGGTCGATTCGTTCGTGAATTCCTGAAACGTGGGGGGAGGCGGCCACGCACTCCGGCAATCCCCCTGGAAGCAGATCTCCGCGCCCGCCGTCCGGATCGTCAGATCGCCGTCGGTATGCATATTCCCGGTCTCAGCATCCACCCAGAAGGTGGCGTTGGCCGGA
>Ga0080064_1005290_pt1 | contig 15361 bp, 14 predicted proteins | sample Subgrocontami54m_FD_69260 | JGI IMG/M metagenome (GOLD analysis project Ga0080064, IMG submission 69260) | Subsurface groundwater microbial communities from S. Glens Falls, New York, USA - GMW46 contaminated, 5.4 m (SPADES assembly) (version 2) ...
TACTCATTTGACCCTCGTGGCGCTTCTCGCTACACTCACCTTTAGCGTCATAAGGGAGGCCGTCCGTGCTCGGCGAGAAAAAGCTGCGGGAGATAGCCGGTCGCGTATTCAGCTTGGCCGGTACGGCGCAGGCTGAAGCGCTCTTCGTTGACTTCGACCTGGCCCTCACCCGCTTCGCCCGCAACACCATCCACCAGAACGTGAGCGAGCGGCACGCCACGCTCACGGTGCGCCTGCTCGACGGCAAACGCGCGGGCGTCGCGTCCACCAGCGACCTCTCGACGGAGGGCGTGCGCCGCGCCGTGGAAGCGGCAGCGGAAACGACGCGTGTCGTACCGGACAATCCGGCGCTGCCTGACCTGCCTGCACCCGCTTCCGCGCCGACGGTAAAGGCGTACGCGGCGCGCACCGCCCGCCAGGAGCCGGAGGAGCGCGCGCGCCAGGTCGCCGTCATCATCCGTAAGGCGCAGGAGCGAGGGCTGGAGGCGGCGGGCGCCGTCAGCGTGCGCGCCACCGAATACGCCGTCGTGAACTCGCGCGGACTGTTCGCGCGACACCGGGCCACCGCCGCCGACGTGATGGCGGTGGTCCGGTCGGACACAAGCTCCGGGTACGCCGACCGCGTGGACATGGACATGGGCCGCATTGACGTCGAGGTCGTGGCGGACGAGGCCGTCCAGGGGGCGGAGCGCGGACGCAATCCGGAGTCCATTGAGCCGGGCGTGTACGAGGTCGTCCTCGCCCCCTACGCCGTCAGCGACATCCTGGACTTTCTGGGCTGGACAGGGTTCAGCGCGCAGGCCGTTCAGGAGGGGCGCAGCTTCCTGACGGACAAGCTGGGCCAGAAGATCATGGGCGATAACATCACCATCTGGGACGACGGCCAGGACCCAACGGGCATCCCCATGACATTCGATTTCGAAGGCGTCCCGAAGCAGCGCGTGGACTTCATAGTGGACGGCGTCGCGAAAGGCGCCTGCTACGACAGCTACACTGCGGCGAAGGAGGGGCGCTCCTCCACCGGACACGCCATCTCGCCCTTCGACGCCTACGGGCCGTTCCCGACGAACCTCTTCATGAAGCCGGGCCCCGATGCATCGGGGCTGGACGACCTTGTCCGTCCGGTGAAGCGCGGCCTGCTGGTCACGCGCTTCTGGTACACGCGCACGGTGCACCCGCTGGCCGTGGAGGTCACGGGCATGACGCGGGACGGGACGTTCCTCATCGAGAACGGCGAGGTGACGCGGCCCGTGCGCAACCTGCGTTTCACGCAGAGCTACGTGGACGCGCTGAACCATGTGCATGGCATCGGGCGGGAGACGCGACTGGTGCGGACGGCGTGGAGCGTCAACCGCGTGCCTCCGGTGAGAATTGGCGTGTGGCTCTTCAACGGGGCAACGGAGTACTAGGATTCGTGAATCAAAGGTGCCCTGGAATGGCAAGGTGCGGCTCCTTCACGGAAGGACTTCCGGGGTCTGGGGTGTCCCCAGATAACCATATTTTCCCCTCTCCTGCAGGAGAGGGGCAGGGGTGAGGTATTTGTTAGCGAGGACACAACACGTTCTGCAGGGCAAGCACCCGCCCTTTGCGGTCTCACGACGTGCGACACGAGCGCCGAACGGGAGAAAACACGATGAATACCGACTACCTGCGCAGTTTCACTGAGGTGGTGCGGCGCGGCAGCTTCTCGGACGCCGCCCGCGCCTTGGGCGTAAGCCAGCCGACCATCTCCTTCCAGGTGCAGCGCCTGGAGGAGGAGGCGAGCGCCAAGTTGCTGGAGCGTCAGGGCGGGCGCGTGGCCCTCACGGACGCGGGCACGCTCTTTCTGCGCTTCGCGGAGCGCGTGCTGACGGAGGAAAGTGGCCTGCGCGAGAGCATGAAGACGCTGCGTAAGGTGGTCGGCGGACGGCTTGCGCTTGGCGCGAGCACCATCCCCGGCGAGTATATCCTGCCCCGCCTGCTTGGGGCTTTCCTGCAACGCTACCCCGCCGTGCAGGCGACCATCGCCGTCGCGGACACCTCCATCATCGTGGACAAGGTCCAGGCGCGGGACGTGGACATCGGATTCATTGGCGCGGAGGTGAAGCGGCGTGGTCTGGTGGTGCGGCGGCTTCAGGATGACGAGGTGCTGCTGCTGGCCCCGCCGAAGCACCCCCTCGCGCGGCGCGGAAGCATCGGCGTCGGAGACCTTGAGGGCCAGCCGCTCGTGGTCCGCGAGGAGGGGTCTGGCACGCAGCGCAGCCTGGAGCAGTTGTTGAAGGCGCAGGGGTTCAACTTGGGCCACGCCAGGCCCCAGCTTGTCGTCGGGTCGAGCCAGGCGGTCATCACCGCGGTGGAGGCGGGCGTGGGGCTGGGGTTCGTCTCCGCGATGGCGGCGCAGGCGAGCCTTGCCCTGGGGCGCACGAAGTCAATCGCTCTGAAGGGCATCTCTCTGAAGCGGGGCATCTACTACACCTACGCGGAGAAGCAGGCGGACACGCACCTGCTGCAGACCTTCCTCGCGTTTCTGGCGGAGGTCGCGCCGGTCACGTAGCGGCTTTCACGGGGGGCCTGCGTCGGGGGAGGAGCGCGGAATCCATCGGCTGCGTCAACTGGACGTGCAGAATAGCGGGCGAGTGCCCGTGGAAAGAGGTGGCGACGCATGAGACCTATGGGGACCATCGAGATGCTCATCCTCTTCGGCGTAGCGGTCCAGTTTTTTCTGATGGGGTTCGCCGTGTGCGACCTTGTGCAGCGGCCCGCGGACAAGCTCAAGGGCGGCAGGAAGTGGGCGTGGGCGCTCCTGGTCGTCTTCGTGAACACCCTCGGCCCCGTCATCTATCTGCTGACAGCGCGCAAGAAGGAGTCGCCGCCCGCGAAAGCGTAGTTCCCGCGCTCATGATGAGCGAACGCCGCGTCCTTTCATTCCGAGCGTAGCGAGGAATCTCCTTCGAGGCGGTCTTCCGTTGAGGAGATTCCTCGGTCGCTTCGCTTCCTCGGAATGACAGAGAACGTGCGAACCCCAAGCTGCGGGGCTAACCCCCGATCGCCACGTTCCACTCGCGGATGCGCCAGCGGGTGACGAGGCCGTGCTTCACAAACGGGTCAGCGGCCACGAAGTCCTCGACGGGCTTGGAGCTGTCAACGCGGAAGACAAGGGCCGCGCCGTCCAGTGGGTTGGCCCATGCGCCTGCCATGAGCAATTCGCCACGCTCATGCAGCTTGCGGACGAGGGCCAGGTGCTGCTCACGGTGGGGCGCCCGTTTCGTCGCCACATCCTCCACGTAGTCGTAAAGAAGCACGTAGTGCATATGCAGACCTCCAACATGTGGAGATTATAACGGAACGCCAGGGGAGCGCCATTCGACACGCTCGGCGTCAGTGGTGTAGCCGAAACATAAACGGGGTGGGACAGCGTCCCACCCCGTTGGTCGTGCCGGAAGAACGCGCGGCTTAAGTCTTCGGTTCCGCGTCGGGCTTCGCTTCCGCGCCGGAAGTCGGCTTCGTCTGGCTGCCCTGACCTTCCGTGGCCACTGCCATCGTCTGCCCCTCGGCGGTGACGGCGACCGCCTCCGTCTGCTTGGGGCGTTTCCGGTAGAGCAGCAGGATGACCGCCGCCAGCATCACGAGGCCGGAGACCCACTGGGCGGTCGCGATGCCGAGGATCATCCAGCTATCCAGGCGCAGCCCCTCCAACCAGAAGCGGCCCAGCGGGTACCAGACCATGTACAGCAGGACCAGATCGCCGTTCGCCATCTTCTTCCCGAAGCGGCGGTTGATCCACATGAGGATGAAGAAGCCCAAAATGTTGAACAGCGACTCGTACAGGAAAAGGGGATGGAACAGCTTGTAGCTGTCGCTCTCGTAGCCGGGCAGCCGGTGCGCCTTGTCAATGGGGATGCCCCAGGGCAGGTCCGTGGGCGGCCCGTACAGCTCCTGGTTGAAGTAGTTGCCCCACCGGCCGATGGCCTGGCCGATGAGCAGGCCCGGCGCGGCGATGTCCAGCCACCGTAGCAGGCTGAGCTTCTGCCAGCGCGTGTAGATGACGAAGGCGAGAAGCGCCCCCGCGATGCCTCCGTAGATGCCGATGCCTCCACGCCAGATGGCAGGGATAAGCTCCGGGTACTGCGAGTAGAACCCCCACGCGGAGATGACGTGGTACAGCCGCGCGCCGATGAGTCCCAGTGGCACGGCCAGCACCAGAACCCCCACCACGTGGTCGGGGTTCTCGCCCCGCTCCCGCGCCAGGCGCGAGGCCACCCACTGTCCCACCAGGATGCCCAGCAGGATCATCAGGCTGTACCATCGGACCTGCAACGGGCCGATGGCGATGGCTATGTCGTGCGGTATTGGAAACATGTGCCCACCTTACGCTTTGAGTTTCCGCTATTGTCTCACGCCTTCGCGGGCTTCACAAGCTCGTAGTATATAACGTCGTCCCGAGGCGTCTCCCTGAGTATATGCTGGTCCACCATGTGGCGAAGGTGGGCGACCGTCTCCTGCAGCGCGAACTGCCGCGTCCTGAGCGACAGGTTCTCCCACTTGCCGACGCGCCACTTTACGTGCGAGGCGATCTGCCATGCCGTGAGCGGCCCGTTCCGCAGCGCCCGCAGCATTTGCCGCATACGCGAGCCGTGGTGGCCGCGCAGCTCTCCCAAACGCTTCTGCAGGTCGCGGAAGGTGCCCTCGTGCGGCGAAAGCACCTGCTTCACCTCCAGATGCTCCAGCTCATCGAGGGAACGGAGGTAATCGCTGAGGGGACTGCCCCCGATGAAGGGAATATACGACACGTTGGGCGTGATGCGCGGCAGAAGGTGGTCGCCGGAAAACAACAGCTTGCGCCGAGGGTCATGAATTGAGATGTGGCCGGGGGTATGCCCGGGCGTCCACAGAACGCGCAGTTCCGTCCCGTCCCGCCGCAATACCTCGTTGCCCCGCACCAGGAGCTCTACGTTTACCTCAAGTTCCTTCTTGGCCTCCGGCCTGTTCGGTGGCCCCATGTGTCGGGCGTCGTCGTGCGGCACGCCCTGGGTGACGGCCCACCGGGCGAACTCCTTCCGCCGCACGTCAATGCCCGTGCCCCAGCGCTTGGCCAGAGCTTCAGGAGCGTCAAGCTCGTGCATGATGAGGCGCGCGTGGGAGCGCTCCTTGACGGCGGCGGCCAAGCCCATATGGTCCGAGTGGAAGTGGGTCACGATGAGGTCGCGCACGTCCTTCCACTCGGCGCCGGTGGCTCGCAACTGCTGGTCCAGGGCGTCCAGTCCCTCCCTGGTGTTCCAGCCGGAGTCTATCATCGTCCAGCCGTCGTGGCTTTCGATGAGGTAGACCAGCGTGTAGCCGAGTCCGCCGTCCGGTATCTCCGGATTCCTCGGCATGGGCACCTTGACCTGGTAGACGCCTGACGCGATTTTGCGCACGGTCGTCTCCCTCCCTCTACTCTTAAATTCTGCTATAGGCTGCGCGATGGGGCGCCTCACCCCCTGTTTTCCTGAGCGCATGTCAATTGGGCCACGCGTATTGTACGCTTGTCTATGGCCTCATGCCCGTTCGCCGCTCACGTAGCGCTGCACGGGCGAGTCTCCTCATCCCTTCCTGACGCCCACCTGCACGTTACGGAAGCGCGCGGGCGCCGCGCCGTGGCCCACGTGCGCCACCTGATCCGGCTGGCCCTTCCCGCAGTTTGGAATACCCCATACCGTCCAGTGGGCGCGGTCGCAGACGGCGTCGCAACTGCGCCAGAATTGGGGCGTGATGCCGGTGTAGATGGCGTTGCGTAGCATGGCGCCCCGCTTACCCTTCTTGATCTCCCACGCTATCTCCGTGCCGAACTGGAAATTCAGCCTGCGGTCGTCGATGCTCCAGCTTCGGTTCGTCGCCATGTACACGCCATCGTCCGTGTCCGCGATGAGGTCGTCCAGACGCCACGTGCCCGGCTCCAGGCTCACGTTCGTCATGCGGATGAGCGGGATGCGGTTCCAGCCGTCGGCGCGCGCGGCCCCGTTGCTTTTCTGGCCGATGGTCGTCGCCGTCTCGCGCGACGACAGGTAGCCCGTGAACATACCCTTGTCGATGAGCGGGACACGCTGAGCGGGCACGCCCTCGTCGTCATAGCCGAAGGAGCCGAGTCCGCCCGGCCATGTGGCGTCGCCCACGATGGTCACGATGTCCGAGCCGTAGCGGAACCGACCAAGCCGGTCCGGCGTCAGGAAGCTTGTGCCGGCGAAGGCGGCCTCCATGTCCAGCGCCCTGTCCAGCTCCACGGCGTGGCCGCAGGACTCATGCACCTGGAGAGCGGTCTGCGTAGCGTCCAGAATGACCGTGGTGACCTGGGGCGGACACTCCGGGGCTGTGAGCAGGGCGGATGCCTCCTCCGCGATGCGCGGCGCATGGCGCAGGAGGTCCTGGCGCTCCACGAACTCCCAGCCCTCGCAGGCCTGATGGCGGCCAAGACTGGCCGGATAGCTGCGCCGCTGCACCTCGCCGTGGCCGACGGCGGTCGCATCCATGCCGCAGCCTGTCTCCGACAGCGTCTGCTCGATGTAGCTGCCCTCGCTGCTGGCGAACGTCTTGGTCTCGCGGAAGCTCTCGCAGGTCGCCTCCGCTACCGCGACCAGTGGCGTTCGCTTCATGGCCTCCGTGGCGCGCACCAGCAGGTCCACCTTCCGCTCCATCGGCACCGTGAAGGGGTCCTGCGCCACGGGCGTCTTGTAGACGCCGCGGATGGCTATCGGCGGCCCCAGCGCGACGGGTTTCGAGCAGGCTGTCGCGGACGCTCTGGCGATACGCACCGCCAGCGCGGCCATGGCGTCGGCCTCGCGCGTCGTCACCTTGCGGCTGCTGGCGAAGCCCCACGCGCCGTCCGCGAGGACGCGCACGCCGAAGCCCACGCTCTCAACGGTGCGGGCGTTCTCCACGCGGCCGTTCTTGACGGTGATGACCTGGCTCTCCCGGCGCACGACTCGCACATCCGCATAGGTCGCGCCCCGGCTCCGCGCCGTGTCCAGCGCGCGCTCGGCGACCGCTTTCATCTATCTAGTCCGGCCTCTTATATACGATTTGGGGCAGGTCGTCGGGCGTGGCCGTACGGCCTCGCGAGATCGCTCGCCGCCAGCGGCGGGCGTCCCGCAGCAGCGCCGCCACGTCTATGCCCCAGCGCTCCGGCACGAACGGGGCCAGGTGGCCGATGCCCTTGCCCAGCAGGCCCAGCGCGCCCGCCCGGTTCCCGCGCAACAGGTGGTAGAAGCCCACGCCGACCTGCAGGATGCCCTGGTACAGCTCTCTGACGGGGCCCGGCTCGGCGAGCCACAGGGCTTCCAGCGTCTCGTGGCACTCGAAGAACTCACGCCGGTTGAACTGCTCCAGGCCGTGGTACAGCTCCGCCGGTGGCTTCCCCACGGATACAGCCGTCTTTGGAGGCATAGCCCGCCATTCTAGCACAGGCGAACTCGTGGAGCAAAAGGACGGCGATGGAACACGCTGTGGGGGTGAGCCGTGTGCCGCCGAGGGGCCGCTTTTGTGGCAAGTCCAGAGGGACGCACTCCCTTTGGTAGGGGTCTGGGGGTATCCCCCAGACAGAAAATTCCCCCTCTCCCTCCGCCGAGGGAGAGGGGGACCAAGGGGTGAGAGTCGTTCAAGAGCCTCTAGTCGCCCTGGTAGCTCTTGAAGTACTTGGTCTTGCTCAGGAACGTCTCGTACGCGTCGTGCAGCTTGTGGAAGGCCGCGCGATGTCCCAGCTTCTCCCTGTCGCGGAGGAAAACGTTGTTCTTCTCGTCATCCCGATAGACCAGGTTGGTGCCCAGGGTGTGGAAGACAGCGTGGGTGAGGAGCTGGTGCATCCCCGTTGATTCGAACGCGACGCGACGCTGCATCTTGCCCATCATGATGGCGTCCAGCGGTAGGAGGCAGATGGCCCGCGCCAGGTTGTACACCTCGTTCTCCAGGTCCGCGGCGGGCACCGCGCGGGTGATGATGCCCATCTCCTCGGCCTCCTTCGCGGCGACGGTGCGGCCCGTGATGAGCATCTCGATGACCTTCTTGGTGTGGCCCTGAAGCAGCTCCAGCGGCATGAAGGGCTGGCCGCCGAAGGCGAGGCGCTGGCCGCGGTGCGCGAACTTGGCGTTGTGCGCCGCGACCGCGATGTCAGCGTTCTCCACCATGAAGATGGCTGCCTCAATGCACCATCCGTGAATCTGGGCTATGACGACCTTGCTGCAGTTCTGGACGAACCTGGGCAGCCCCATAATGTAGTCGTAGTCCACCTGCAGCCGTGTGCCCTGGGGGGGCTTGACTTCAGTCGAGCCGCCGTACACGCGGTACACCATGGACAGGTCAAAGCCGGAGGAGAAGTTGCGGCCGGCGCCCTTAAGGATGATCACCTTCACGGTGTCATCTCTGCTGGCCAACTCCATGGCCTGGCGGATCTCGTCCGTCATTTCACCGGGGCCTATGCTGATGGCGTTGTTCTTCTCCGGGCGGTTGAGGGACAGATGGATGATGTGGGGCTCCTGGGCGTCCCTCTGGTACAACAGGTACTTGAACGTGGGGTCAGCCATATGCGCCTCCTTAGACTTTTCATGCTCCCTGAACATGCGGGAGCAGATTTCGCCGCTTGCATGTGGTGAAAGGCCGCGGTTATGGGGCCAGAGCGAGTGAGGTCGCCCGCGCCCACCGTCGAAAATCGGCGGCGAAGTCACGCTAGCACGGGCGCTGGACGCTGTCAAGCAACGAAGGGAGCACTCCGCGAAATGGTGGACATCCGCGCGCCGTCTCGTCCATAATAGGCAAAGCGCTACATCCTATGCGATTCGGCGCACGGCGCGCCGAGGGGGAGTGCCGCCATGAAAGACATCTTCAAGATACTGGAGCAGAACGCGCGGGCCACCCCGGAGGAGATCGCGACGATGACCGGTTTGGCCGTGGACGAGGTGCGAAAGACCATCGCCCGCGCTGAGAAAGACAGGACCATCGTCCGCTACAAGACGATGGTGGACTGGCAGAAGCTCGGAGAGGAACAGGTGTGGGCGCTCATCGAGGTGCGCGTCACTCCCCAGAGAGACGTCGGCTTCGACACCATCGCCCGGCGCATCGCCCGCTATCCGGAGGTCCGCAGCGTTTATCTTCTCTCCGGCGCGTACGAGCTTGCGGTGCTGGTGTCCGGCAAGACCATGCAGGAGGTAGCCACCTTTGTGAGCCAGAAACTCGCCGCGTTGCAGAGCGTCCAACGAACGGTGACCCACTTCCTCCTCAAGCGGTACAAGGAGGACGGCGATATCCTGGAGGACGAGTCCAAGTCCCACCGACTGCCCTTGTCGCCGTGAGCCTCCCGGGTCTGCCTTTGGCGCTGTTTTCCCATTTGATATAATGATGACCGTTTTGTCGCTGTGGATATAGTCGGCCTTGATGCGGGACACGGAAGCACGGGTCCCCTGGGGAGGTAGACCAGCGTGACAGCAGGCTCTCGTCCGGCTCTGCCGGGGCAGCGCAGCCGCCTGAGCAATCGGGTGCGGCAGCTCTCGCCGTCCGGCATCCGCCGCTTCTTCGACCTCATCGCGACGATGGAGGGCGTCATCTCCCTCGGCGTGGGAGAGCCCGACTTCGTGACGCCGTGGCGCATCCGCGAGGCCGCCATCCACTCCATTGAAAAGGGCTACACGCACTACACGTCTAACTTTGGTCTCAAGGAGCTGAGAGAGGCGGTGGCCCGGAACTTGGCGAACCTCTACGGCGTGGAGTACGACCCGTCCAGGGAGATCCTCATCACCGTCGGTGTCAGCGAGGCCCTGGACCTGTCCATGCGCGCCATCCTGGACCCGGGTGACGAGGTCATCATCCCCGAGCCTACCTATGTGTCCTATGGGCCCTGTGTAACGCTGGCGGGCGGGACGTTCGTCCCCGCGCCCTCGCACTTCGAGAACGACTTCAAAGTCAAGGCCGCGGATATTGAGGCGCGTGTCACGCCCCGCACACGGGCTATCGTCGTGGGCTATCCCAATAACCCCACCGGCACGGTCATAGAGCGCGCCGAGTTCAAGAAGATCGTGGATGTCGCGCGCCGCCACGACCTGCTGATCGTGTCCGATGAGATTTACGACAGGCTGGTCTACGGCGTGCAGCACGTCTGTGTTCCGTCCCTTTCGGGGGCACGGGAGCGGACCATCCTTCTGGGAGGCATGTCCAAGGCATACGCCATGACCGGGTGGCGCATCGGATTCGCGGCGGCGCCCGCGGAGATCATCGAGGGCATGATGAAGGTGCACCAGTACACCATGCTCTGCGCGCCCACTCTCAGCCAGCTTGCCGCCGTGGAGGCGCTTCGCTCCGGCGAGGAGGACGCCCGGCGCATGGTGGAGGAATATGACCGCCGCCGCAGGCTCATCGTGAAGGGGCTCAACAACATCGACCTCACGTGCTTCGAGCCGCGCGGCGCCTTCTACGCCTTTCCCTCCATACGCGCCACCGGTCTGAGCAGTCAGGAGTTCGCCGAGAAGCTGCTGATGGAGGAGAAGGTCGCGGTTGTCCCCGGCGACGCCTTTGGTCCCTCGGGCGAGGGCTACGTGCGGTGCTGCTACGCCGTGGCCGCCGAGCAGATAGAGGAGGCGCTGGAGCGCATCGGGCGCTTCGTGGAGCGCCACAAGGCATAGCTCCCGCTCAGGCGTTGGCTCTGACGAGCCGTCTTCACGTCTGCCCCGGCGCATCTGCGACGCGGCCACCTCCGGCATGGCGGCAAGAGCACTCCGACAGTCTGCCTGGCGCTCAGCCGGCCTTCTCGGCTTCGACATCAACAATGCGGGCCCACGGCCCTTTGACATTGTTGCATCGTTTTCGTATCATTTTCTTCGCTGATATCGTCACATACTTGGCATTTAAGTTGGAAAAGGACGGTACAGTGGGGAGGAGAGCATGTACGGAACGGTCGCGCGGATACATCCCAAACGCGGTCAGGAAAAGGCCCTTGTCGCTCTGATGGACGAGTGGTACAGGGTGCGGAAGCCCAAAGTCAAAGGGTCCGTCGCGGGATACCTGTTCAAGCCTGACAAGAAGGGCAATGGACTACTTCTGGTCGCCGTCTTCAAGGACGAGAAGACCTACCGCGCCAACGCGGACGATCCGGAACAGGACAAGTGGTACCGCCGTCTGCGCAAGCTGCTGAAGGCGGACCCGGAGTGGGAGGACGGAGAGTACGTCCTCAGCTAAGACAAAGGAACGCGGGTGTCGTGACTGAAGAGAAGCCCTGCCTTGCGGCAGGGCTTCTCTCGTTGCATCTCACGGGTATGTCAGGGACTGGACGACGGGGCTCTCGTCAGGTGGCGCGTCAAGGCTAGGCGCCCGTCGGGAGCGGGGCACCGCGGCCCGTCACACGGCGGGGTCGAACGCGCGTGGGTTTTTCAGTGCATTTGCTCTTTCTCGTATTATTCATGTCGTATATTTCCGAATAACAAGGCATATGCGGCGCTCGTAAATAGGTGAAAACACCTGCTAATAACAGGTATTAATACGATTGGCGAAGGCGTCTGATTGATGAAAACGCACCACCTGCTACACGCCAATTAGTGTGTTTACTTCATTGACACTCAGCTAGGCGAGTGGAGGAGAATTTAAGTAAGTGAAAGCAATCACAATTCTCGTGATATTTTTCACTGTAAGGACTAGAGGACGGGTCTGAGGGGATGAATGACACTCCCTCTGATCCTGCAATGAGGCAGTAAGTCATGAAGTGTCTCCGTGCGGCCTCGCAACCGTGACTGCAGAGCAGAAGGGATGGCAGGCGAAGCGTCTGTCGCCCTTCTTTTTTGCCTTTGAGCCTGCCGTGGCGCGGCAACCTGCGTCGGCCAGGACCGACGCAGGCGAAATGCCTGAACTGTGTAGTGTCCGCAGAGGGGCAGACCAGGCGATACAGCGCTCGAGACTGACGCAGGAGGTGAGAGCGGCAAGGAACAAAAGCACACGCGCGGCGCGGTTTGCCGAGTTGGATTCTCAGGCAGGCCGACGCACGAACAGGCAAGCGCAGCCGAACTCAACGCAGGTATAGGAGGTTTACATGTTGCGCAAAAAGGGCTTCTGGAGACCCGCTGGGATAGTGGCGTTTTCTGTGCTTCTGGTCTTATCCGCGGTCGCATGCTCTTCCGGGATCCCCCAGGCGGATTACGACGCCGTCAAGCAACAGCTCGCGACCGAGCAGAAGAAGGCCACGGACCTCCAGCAGCAGCTGACAGCGGCCACGCAGCAGACCGGCGCGAGCGCCCAGCAGGTCAAGGCTCTCCAGGAACAGGTCGGCAAACTTGAAGCGCAGGCGAAGGCGTTCAAGGGAGCTCTTGTCGCTGCGGTTGAAGCGAAGCCAATCGTCCGCCCGAGCCCCACCCCCGGACCAAGCCCGACGCCACGACCGATTCCCGCCGCGGAGTTCACCAAGCTGGCCTTCTACGTTGACACCACGACGGGGAACCCCACTGAGTTCAACATTGGCTCCACCAAATCCTGCCTGAAAACGGGCAACTTCAAGCGCGGGATGCGGGTTGTCTTCCGCGCGACCATCACGGACACCTCCACCGGCAAGGTGCTTCAGAAGGCGGATGTCGCGAAGGCTGTCGTGAAGCTGCCGGATGGCAAGGAACTGCCAATGAACTGGGGCCCACACGGAAGCACAGAAGTAATATGGATCTGGGTGGCTGGCTGGACGATCCCGCCGGACTATCCTCTGGGCGTCGTGAAGTTCACCGTTGAAGCCACGACCACGGACGGCAAGTCGGCCACGTTCAAAGAGATAGCTCCTGACGGCACAAACAGCGCTCTGACGGTCATCGAGTAGCACCATTCAAGTTCAGGGGAGGCCTCCCGGGGTCTCGCCGGACCTCCCCTGAGCTTAGGAAAGGAGTCACTGGCCGTTGAAACGGCTTTGAGTAGATAGAGAAAGGGGGGAACCTTTGAATACCGCATATGGTTCCCTGGGGACTTCAGTGTTTCGAGTAGCACTCAGTGTTGTTGCTGGAAGCATCCTGGTCGTATCTTCCGCCTGCGTCACTTCAACGTCTCCCGCCCAGCCGCCAGCGTCTTCCTCCTCGTCAGCGCCGTCAGCGCCACCAGCCGCCGTTCCCCCCGACGCTCCCGCGGCTGCCCCGGGCGTTCCCGTCAGACCGGCCAAGATGACTCCGGAGGTCGGCCCTGTGGGCACCGCCATCACCATGACCGCGGAGGGTCTGACCCCCGGCCAGAGCGTGGAGTTCCAGTGGGCCACCGCGAACGGCTCATTCGCAATCAATGCTGATCCGGGCGTCGTCAAATACGAGCAGCGCGTCTTCAAGCCCAGACGGATTCCGCTGGGCCGCGCCACGGTGGACGCGCAGGGCAAGGCGACGGCGACGTTCGCCGCGCCGGACGACTTCGGTGAGGTCCACGAGATATACGCCGTCGCCGCGGGCAAGGACGTGGCGCAGGGCGGGTTCCGCATCCTTCGCTACGCGACCATCAGCCCCACCGAGGGCCCGGTGGGCACGCCCATCACCATCACCGTCACGGGCATGGGCTGGAAACCCTTTGAGCACTCCATGGGCGTCCTGTATGACAACAAGTATGGCGGTTATATGTCCGCGGTGACCACGAGCGGCAAAGCGGTCTTCCAGATTCGCGCCGCCGGCCCGCCCGGCCAGCACACCATCCGCCTGCACAGCGCGGGCAAGTCCGTCCCTTACATCAACATCCAGCAATCGCCGTTTTCATACCTCCCGCAGTTCGACTTCGTGTTCACGGTCACGGACGACAAGGGGCCTCCGCCCGACAGCGTGGACAAGATTGACGGCTCGCGCGTCGCCGTCGCCAACGCGATTGCACCGGGCGCCATCGCGAAGAATACCTCGGTGGCGTCAGGCGTTACCGCCACGTTGGAGCCCGCAGCGGGCGCCGCGCGCTCCAGGGCCAAGCTGCGCGCGCAGGGGCTTCCGCCCAACGCGCAGCTTAATCTTCTGTGGCTGACCGTTCAGAAAAGTCCGAATGCGCCCGTAAGCTGGACGCCCGCAACCACGACGCTCACAAACGTGACGACGACTCCCGACGGTGCGCTGACCACCGACGTTCAGATCCCGGATGACGTGGGAGGGTGGCACGCGGTCCGCCTCGCAGACGGCAAGGATGCGATCGTGGACGCGCCGTTCTACATGGAGCGCAGCGTCGTCTCCGTCACCCCTCGACGCGTCAGGATGGGCGACACCTTCACCATCAAGATCAAGGGCGCCGGATGGACGGAGCTGGACAACGGCGTGGCCGTGACGTACGACAACGCCTACATCGGCAACGCCATCGCTCAGGACGGAAGCGGGGACATCACCCTCACACTGACCGCCACGGGCGGGACCGGCACGCACCTGATTGACGTCTATCCAACGATGCAAAGCGGCAAGGACAAGACGTGGTGGGGGTACCGTCTGCCGTTCCTCACCTTCGCGCAGGACTTTCCGGGCATGCAGTTGGGTTATCGCCTGTCAGCGTTCCGCCTGGCGATAGAAGTGACCGAGTAAGGAGCCGAGCCATGAGACCGACGAAAGCTCTCGGAACATCAAGCAAGGCTGTCTCGTACCTCGCTCTCATTGTTCTGCTCGGCTTGAGCCTGGTCATGGGCGCCGCCGCGCCGCTCAGCGTCGCGCGCGACGATCAGCAGGGTGCGACTCCTTCGCGGAGCGCCGTCACCCTCAGCCCGGCGCGCGGGCCTATCGGCTCCATCACGACGTTGCGGGGCAACGGCTTCGCCGCGAACGCCTCCCTGGACGTCCTCTGGCAGGACTGGGACGGCTCGTGGGACGCCAGCGGGGGCGGCTTCAAGGCGCGCGTGTACAAAGAGCGCATGACCCCGCTGACGCAGGTCCGCGCGGACGCGTCCGGCGCGTTCGAGGCGCGGGTCGAGGTCCCGCAGGGGTTCGGCTTCGAGCACCAGATCGTCGTGGCGCAGGGCGGAGAGCGGCGCGCCACGTCCGCATTCTTCGTCGAGATGCAGGCGCGCATGACGCCGCAGAACGGCCCGCCCGGAACGCTCATCACTATGGAGTTGAAGGGGGTCGGCGTGCAGCCGCGGGAACGCGACTGGGTCGTGCTCTACGACAATCAGTTCGCGGGCTGGATGTCCGCGGTCACGACGAATGGAACGGCCACGGGCGTCATCACGGCCACGGGCGGGCCCGGCAGGCATATCCTGGAGGTATTCCAGGGGCCGTACTTCCCTGACCTGAACGCGGCGCACTCGCCGGACCCCGCCAGGCCCACGTGGACGTTCGAGTTCACGGTGACGGACGGGCAGGCGATACTGCCGCCGCCGCCAGAGCAGCAGGGGCCAAAGCCCATCGCGGGGGCGCCGCCGAAGGACGCGAAGGGGCCGGTCGTCTGGCTTGACCCGGCGAGC
>Ga0080064_1005291_pt1 | contig 15358 bp, 13 predicted proteins | sample Subgrocontami54m_FD_69260 | JGI IMG/M metagenome (GOLD analysis project Ga0080064, IMG submission 69260) | Subsurface groundwater microbial communities from S. Glens Falls, New York, USA - GMW46 contaminated, 5.4 m (SPADES assembly) (version 2) ...
ATCGGGCTGTAGCTCGTACGCGAGGACTCGATCGGCACGAGCCACAGCCAATTCGATTGCACGGCGCCCTCGCGCAAGCCCTGCCCGTTAAGCGAGACGGCGACCCGATTCAGCATCAGCAAAAACGACGTCGGAAACAGGCCGAGCACGAAGCAGCCCGCGGCGAGCCATGCCATGCCGAAGCGCTCCATCATGCCGGCATCGTGGCCGTGCTCCTCAGTTGCATCCGGCACCGCATGCCGCGGCTCGCGCGCTCGCCCGAGGAAGGCGATGCCGAAGACTTTGACGAAGCACATAGCGGTGAGCGCGCCGGCCAGCGCCAGCGTTGCGGCAAATAGGGGCAGGAGGCTCCGGACCACCTCGTTTTCCAGGATCGGTGCCTGCAGCGCGGTCTGGAACGTGAGCCATTCGGACACGAATCCGTTCAACGGCGGCAATGCCGAAATGGCAAGCGCGCCGACCAGAAAATAGAACGCCGTGTGCGGCATCTTGTGGATCAGACCGCCCATGGTGTTGAGATTGCGCAGCCCGGTGGCGTGCAGGATGGAGCCGGCACCGAGGAAGAGCAAGCCCTTGAACACCGCGTGATTGAGCGTGTGATAAAGCGCGGCGATCAGGCCGAGTGCGCCGGCTTGCGGGTGGCCGAAACCGATGAACACCATGGACATGCCAAGGCCGAGCAGGATGATGCCGATGTTCTCCACCGAATGATAGGCGAGCAGACGCTTCAGGTCGTGCTGCATCAGCGCATACAGCACACCAAACAGGGTCGTGCCCGAGCCGATCAGCAATACGAGCATGCCCCATTCCCAGCGGACATTGCCGATCAGATCGTAGATCACGCGGATCATGCCGTAGATGGCGGTCTTCAGCATGATGCCGCTCATCAGCGCCGAAACCGGTGTGGGCGCGGCCGGGTGCGCTTCCGGCAGCCAGGCGTGCAACGGTATCATCCCGGCTTTGGCGCCGAAACCGAAAAACGCGAGCACGAACGCGACCGTGGCCCACTGTGGTTGCAGCTTGGCCGCGCGCAGCGCGTCGAAGGTGTAATCCCCCTGACCCCCGTTCATCACGCCGAAGCACAAGAGAATCGCGATCGCGCCCAGGTGTGCGATCAAGAGGTAGAGAAAGCCGGCACTGCGGATCGCGGGCAGCTTGTGGTCGGTGGTGACGAGAAAATAGGAGGAGAGCGCCATCGTCTCCCATGCGACCATGAACAGGTAGGCGTCGTCGGCGAGAATCACGAACGCCATGCTCGCGAGAAACACGTGGTACTCAAGCGCAAGCAGCGCAAGGCGCCCCGCGGTCTCGTCGCGAAAGTAACCGATGGCGTAAATCGATACCCCGGCCGAAACCGAGCCGAGCAGCATCAGAAAGTAACCCGCCAGAGGATCGAGGCGCAGGTGGAAGGGGAGCTCGGGCAGGCCAAGCGGCAGGGTCATCTGCTCGGGGGCGGCCAGCCATATTGCCTGCAGCCCGGCTGCGGCGAGCGCGAGGCCCGCCAGCGTGCCTAACGCGAACGCGAGTCTCCGCGCGAAAAACGCGTTGCCGAACGGCATCAACGACAGCACGGCAATCGCAAACCAGGCCGCGGCTACGATGAGCGAGCCCACCAGGGGCGAAGACATTATTACGTGCATTGCTTCTTAAGAGGGAGCGGCGTGTAAACAGGCGCCGCTTGGCTGCGCACATGCGCAGGCGCGGCCAGACCGCTTATCATTTGGCAATTATAGCAGATCGATTTCGCTTCACTTGCCGGGGTCAATTTACCTTCATGCGCGTGTGTCTCCACCGCTCGCGACGGGAACCCGGAAAAAGAGATTCGTGCTAATCTGAAGTTGCCTTATGTTGCTCGGTAAGGAGGCGGACTATGCAGTGGAACGAACGAATCGTGATCGACCCGAAAGTGCTTGTCGGAAAACCGGTTATCCGCGGCACGCGCCTTGCGGTGGACTTCATCGTCGGCTTGCTTGCCCAAGGCTGGACGCAAACGGACATACTCCGCAACTACCCCGGTGTTACTGCCGACGACATTGCGGCGTGCCTGCAGTACGCCAGCGAATCATTGCAAGCTGAAAAGGTTTATCCGCTAACGCCTGCTGGCGCCGGCTGAGGCCGTGCGCTTTCTCGCGAACGGGAATTTCCCGGCGATGCCGTTGCCGCCCTTCGGGCCGCTGGACACGATCTGGCCTGGGTCCGGACCGATGCGCCGGGCAGTACTGATCCGGACGTGTTGGCGCAAGCCGTCCGGGAGAATCGAGTTCTCCTGACCTTCGACAAGGACTTCGGCGAACTTGCCTGGCGCGCCGCACTGCCGCTTACCGCCGGCATCGTTCTGGTTCGTCTTCCGATGCCGCCGCCTGCCAACGTGGGACCGACCATTTCAAGCATCATCGGAAGCCGCGAGGACTGGGCCGGACACTTCTCGGTCGTCGAGCCCGGCCGCATTCGCATGAGATCCTTGCCTTCAAGATCCTGAGCCCGCGTTAGTGTACAGTCGCTTCATTCTGAAAATTTCGTGCTAAAGGCGGTGTGTAGCGTCAAGTTTCGCAAGATTTCGATCGAAGGTTCCGAGCGGAAGATGTCCGGCTTTTCGGGCAATTTCCAGAACGAGACAATCGGAGAAGCCAAGGGAAGGGCGCGAGCGGAAATGATCCAACGCCAGCGCGACGACATCGGCATCCTGGAGCGTCAATTCCTGGTGGTTCAGCATGCGGTCAACCGCGTTTACGATTTGCGCAGGTGAGCGATTGTAGACCGCGTCGAGAACCCATAGCGTTTCTGCCAGCACGAGGTGAGACACCCACGCGCCTTTTGCGACAAACGCCTCCGCAGCCTTTACCTGACCTGCATCGTCTCGGACGACCAGCCGAACCAGCAGATTGGTATCAACGGCGTGCATGCTTCTCGCGCATGTACTTTCTGATGCCGTCCTTCACGCTTGCGGATGCTTTTCGCTTGGGGCCGCCGCCGGGAAAAAGTGCTGCATGCACCTCGGCCAAGGTGTGCCGGCCCGCTTTGCGCACGATAATTTGATCGTTTTCCTCGTCCCACTCGAGGACCGAGCCGGGCCCCACCCCGAGTTTCTTGCGAATTTCGGCAGGCACGGAGATCTGGCCTTGGGCGGTTAGTCTGGAATGGGCGAGTGGCATATTTGGCACATTACCAGGGTAATGGGCCGATGTCAAAGCGAGAGCATTGGGCCAACGGCGAAGCCGCCGGTCAGCATTTTTGCGGTTCTATCGGCTTCCCCCAAGATAGCGCAAATGGCTACCACAGCCGTTCCTGCAGTCGGAAGCACCAAAACCCGGAACGACAACCACGCCAACAACCTTTTGGTTGAGGATGCATTCACTTTCGCTGGAGCGCTTCACCGTCGCCACCTTGACCCCCGACGCCGACAGCAGCCAGTCAATGTGCCAGCGTAACGCCTTCTCTTTGTGCAGATGTCGGGCAATACGCGCTTCGAGATTTCGTTTCGCACTGCCAGTGTAGACATACCGGCCCGCCGGAAACAGAAAATCACCGAGGTGCCCGACACATATGCGAACCGGCCTCGTGACGTCAATCCTGAGCTGGTAGGAGATCGTAGCTGTCATGGCACCTTTATGTCGCGGCCGTCATCATCTCACACACGGCGATCGCGCAGAACGCTGGCGCTGCACTCGCGCAAACTGGTTGTCGCTACGGGCCGCAGTCGGCTATTAAGGGGCGGTGGCGAGGTGGGGAAGTTACCGTACAGGACGTCGGGTACACACTCGGCAGCCGACGTTCATGAGCGAGTACGCTGTGACGCCTAATCGGCCTGAACGGCCATTGAAGGTATGCGGCTTTGACGGCAGCTCAACGAGTGCATTGCTGCCACTCGACGCTTCCGGACGAAAAATTGGGGACGACAAATTCGAGCGGCGGCTTATGCCCGCAGCAGAAACTCGCGCACCCGGACTATCGCCCCGGACTACGCAGGAATTGCATAGCCCTTCTCCCGGAATAGCTTCAGGCAGGCGTCGACAACCGTTGGGTCGTATGCGCTGCCGCGCCCGTGCTCGATTTCAGACAGCGCGGCCTCGATACCCAGTCCCGCGCGGTAGGGCCGGTGCGAGGACATCGCCTCGACTACGTCGGCCACCGCCATGATGCGCGCCTCAAACAGGATCGCGTCGCCTTTCAGACCCTGCGGATAGCCGCTGCCGTCCATGCGCTCGTGGTGCTGCAGCGCGGCCTGCGCCACGGGCCAAGGCCACTGCACCGCCTTCAGCACGTTGTAGCTCGCCTGGGCATGCCCCTCAACCAACTGACGCTCGATCGCGCTCAACTTGCCGGGCTTGGAAAGAATTTCTGCCGGAATGGTGATCTTGCCGATGTCGTGCAGATGGCTGGCAACTCGCAGTCCCTCCTGTCGGCGGGAATCGAACCCGAGTTCGGCGCCGATGGCAACCGCGATCTCCGCCACGCGCCGTTCGTGGCCACTGGTGTAGGGGTCGCGCATCTCGCTCAAGGTCGTGGCCACCTCGACGGTGCTCATAAACGCGGTCTTGAGTTGCGCGACGTAGCGTTGGATATCCTCCTCGGCGCGCTTTTTCTCGGAGATGTCCTGCAGCAGCCCGAGGATCGCGGGCCGACCGCGGTAGGTTGCAAGAGCGCTGTGCGCGCCGACATCGACGCTCGAACCGTCCTTGCGCAGTGCGATGAAGCTATAGGCGATGCTCGGCATTTCGCCTGCAAGCAGCCGGCGGTTAAGCTCCGCGACGGTACCGCGGTCCTTCTCGGCAATCAATTGCAAGGGGTCGCGGCCGATCACCTCGTCCGCAGAGCTGTAGCCGCGTATCTCGGCAAAACGCGGATTCGCATAGGCAAGACTGCCGTCCTGAATGATGTAGATACCGGCGATCGACTGCTCGACCAGACCGCGGAACCGCGCTTCCGATTCGAGGAGTTCCCGCTGGGCTTGCATGCGCTCGGTAACGTCACGGAATATGCCCAACAGACAGTCCTTGCCTCCAAGGCGAATGGGCGCGGCCTTGATGGCGGCGTAAAACACCGAACCGTCCTTGCGCATCATCGGAGTGTCCGCGGCTATCCGGATCTCGCCGCGCAGCTGGCTTTCGAATTGCTCTGTCACGCGCGGCATATCCTGTTTCGGGTGGATATCCGACATGCCGATGCGGACGATCTCCTCGTGCGTGTAACCAAGCATGCTGCAGATTGCCGCATTGGCATTGATAAATTTCTTGGTCTCCGCGTCTGCAACCATAATGCCGTCGAGCGCACCTTCGAAGATCGTGCGCAGTTCTTGCTCTGACTCGCGCAACGATTCCTCCGCGCGCTTCCTCTCGGTGATGTCACGCGAAAGCCCCAGCACCGTCTCAATCGAGCCGTCTTCCTTCGCCTCGGGAATGGCGCGCCATTCCAACACAACTGGACCATAAGCACTTTCCCATTCAAAGATTTCCGTTTGTGGTTGTTTTGTTTCGAAGCAACGATCAATAGCTTTTTCCCACAACAAACATAAGCTCTCCGGGAAGCCCAGTTCACGATGAGTCTTACCGATGAATTCATCCCTTCTCATACCGGCGGCTTTAAGGCATCCGTCATTGGCAAAAATATGCCGGTGTTGGTGATCGTAGCGCATCACATAATCCGGAACGTTGTTCACCAATGAAGTGTAACTTTGCTCGCTTTTTCGAAGCTCACCATCCAGCCGCTTGCGTTCCTCGATTTTGTCCTTCAACTGTTTGTTGACCTCAAGAAGTTGCCGCGTGCGCGCCTGGATCTGCACCTCCAGTTGGTGGTTGAGCCCCCCAGCAGCTAGCGCCAACGCCTCTTCGGTCGTTTTGCCCTCGAAAACCCCGACATCTCCATTCAGGTACCGCGCTAGCTCAGACTTATATTCATTGATCAATCGCTCCCTCTGCGCTCCCGTTTGAATGTTGTAGAGTTGGTACACTTGGCATCTTAAGCAGTTCATCTCTTTTTGTGCGAACGTCCCCTGGACCTCGCCGCCGCACAAGGTTCCCGTAACCGTCCAGCAGGAGTGGCCGCGATCCGGACAGGCTGGGCAGCTTCCAAGGTCAGCCTCTCGCAGCCCTCCTTTTTCTCTGCCGCACTCTTTTATTTCCCAGCAATTCTTCAAAACCATCAGGGCGATCCTGTTTCAAGTCGTGGGGCGATCACGTGATCTCACAATATCTCATTACTTTGAGACACCTTGGTCGAGAAATTGGTGACGATTTGCCACGCCGATATCTCTGTGCCAAGAGCGTTGTTCTTCTCTGCGTCAATCATTTGCGGCAGATTTGCTGACGAAGGCTGACGAATGCAACGATGCCCCTGATTGTCGCAATTTCATACCAGGATTAGCGGCAGAAATATGCACCTGATTTGACCCAGAATAAACCGAGAACGAATGACGCTTGTGAGAGTCATTCGCAAGTGCGGTTTGCCGCATTGGCGTGCGCCGTGCAAAGGCGGCGCTTCCCAGTGGGTGCAAGCCCCACCCGGCAAAGTGCTCCAGCCGGAAGTAACCGGAGCAGTCATGGAGTCGGGTAGCGGCAACGCATTACTGCGCTGCCGCCCCCTAAGAACCGGACATGAAAGTCACCCCTCATCCGGCTCAAGCCATTCGTCAGCACCATTGTCTGGCACCGAACGCGCTAACAGAATGATGATTCGCGGCTCGACGGTGAGCGAAGTAAGGCTCCCAAGCAGAATCAAATGGATTCGCGGCACTGCGTATTTTGGCGTGCCTAACGATTGAGATCGTCGTAGCGCGGAAGAGACGTAGCCATTGATAGTACCCATCGACTTTGTCCATCGTTGCAAATATCCAGTAGTGGTTGCCCTCTGAGTGAAAGTATTTCCTTCTTACCCACCTGGCGCCCTTCATGGGATGCCGACGCATTGCCCATTGCCATAAGAGTTGCCAAATTTGCGAGTCTATTGATGAGAAGCAAGATTTAGAAACCACATGGCGGTGATACATGGCCCAGCCCCGTATGACCGGGTTGAGTTGCCGGATCAGATCTGCCTGTGTGGCACCTTTGTTTGTCTTGACGATTTCCCTGACCTTGTCCATGAGTGCTTTGACACTTCTTCTGGCCGGTTTGATGAGCAGCTTTTCGGCATATTTGCGTACGTTCTGCCCAAGGAAATCGAAACCCTTGGCAATGTGGGTGATCTTGGTCTTCTCTTCCGAGAGTTCCAGCCCACGGACGGCCATGAACTGCTGGACCGCCGGGAGAACCTTGTCTTCAAGGCATTCTTTTGAAATCCCCGTTACGACAAAGTCATCCGCGTACCTGACGACGTTGATTTTGAACTTTCTGCGTGCGTGTAACGTCGGTCCCACGCTTGCATAAATTGCCGCTTCCAGTCCATCCAGCGCCATATTCGCAATGACCGGGGAAATGATACCTCCTTGTGGGGTTCCCGCATCAGTCGCGAACAGAGTTCCTTCTTGAATATATCCAGCACGAAGCCACTTACGCAGAAACTGCTTATCCATCGGTGTGTTTTCCAGAGACCATGCATGACTAATGTTATCGAAACAGCCACGAATATCCCCTTCAAGAATCCACGCTGGCGATTTGCGTTTTGCCAGCGCGTTGAAACATTGACTGATAGCATCGGCGGTCGAGCGCTCGGCCCGAAATCCATAGGAGTTGGGATCCGCCAGGGTCTCCGCGACGGGTTCCAGAGCGAGCTTCCACAAAGCCTGCATCGCTCGGCACTGCATACAGGGAATTCCTAACGGACGCTTCTTGCCATTACTCTTGGGAATGTAAATACGTCGCAGCGGCAACGCTCGGTATCCACGTAACTGCATTGACTGCATTCCCGTCCACTTGGCCCCCGGCGTCGACCAAATCTTGCCATCTACCCCCGGGGTTCTCTTGCCGCGATTTTCTGTCACCCGCTTCACGGCGAGCATCTTGCCGCTATGCGAGTGGGTCAGCAGACGTTGTAGGGATTTCACTTTGTTCCATCTGCCTTCCTTTGTTGCCTTAGCGATACGCACTTGGAGTCGTTTCACCTCTGCTCGGATGGCAGCCCAATTAGCTTGGGGCCACATCTGCTCGGGGTGCGAAGGCGCACCAGCGCCGATTGGCTCTGCTTGTGCAGTGCTTTCGGTTGCCGTCATCTGCTTTCCTCCGTACAACGATTAATCAAATTCTCTCGCCATGAATGACCGTACGGAAGTCAGCTCGCTTTCGCGCCCGACAATGTTTCAGTCGGTATCCTCCCCATTACAGGAAAGCATTCGCTTTTTCCGTATTCCTATACCCGCAGTACACTCAGCGTTCCTTGCGGTTCGCCTGCCGTTACCGGCGGCGCTACGGGCTTACCCTGTTCCGCTTAAATTTCAGAGTGGGGCGGATCTCTCCTTTTCGCCGGCGGTCTATCGTCCATGATGGCTCAGTTACCAAGAGCCATTCCTTGCCGCTCACCTTTTGGTTCAAGCCTGTCAGCACTTTTGGCTTGCTCCATTTGACGACGTTTAACAGAGATTCACGTGTGTTGATCGTACCCACTCGTCCCTAGTCTCTCTCCGCATTTGTGCTTGCAGATTTCACTTTCCCTCGCGGGTTGGTGTATCGAGTAAATCGACGGGTAAATTGTCCCCAGAGCTTCATACCGAGCTGTTACCGGCTCCGCATGTCCGGGTACCGCGCCACATTCCTACTCTACCGACAAGCCGAAGCTCACATAAAGCCGGTAAGCGGCAGCTCCTCCTCAGTTAGCTGACCTCCATAACATCAAACGGAGGGCGCCTCTTTCGGGTCGAAATCCGCCGTCGACCCTCGCCCGCCAATCACATGCAGCTTTGCGCGTTTTGGCACCGGCAAGCGATCAGGCGGCGGGGCGCCGCGCGCCGGTTTGCGCACGCGCAACGCCGACCGTTCGCGAACCGGAATGAGCTGCGCGATCGGCGTGTCGTGATGCAACACCGCGATGGACTCGCCGCCGCGCTCGGCGCTAAGGTACTCGCTGAGTCGCGCCTTGATCTCGGCGATGTGCGCTTTCTTTGTGCTGATATCATGGCTAGAAGTAGTCATGTCTGCGCATTCATCGAATCTCGTCCACGCGGCGGATTGACCGAAGCCCATATTTATGGGATGTTGGTTCATCTAGTCAACACAGCCCGGCGATGCATGAAAACCACCCTGGAAATGCCCGATGAACTGTTCCGCCGCGCCAAGGCAACGGCCGCGCAGCGCGGGCAGTCATTGAAGCTACTGGTTACGGTCGCGCTCGAGCGCGAACTTGCGGGTCCTGCGCCAGGGACCAGGACTTCCAAACGCAGGCAGGCTGAGGTCGGCGCGTTTCTGCGCGAACTCGAAAAGATATCCAAGAAAATCAGCGCGGCCTGGCCGGAAGGGGTTGGCGCGGTCGAGTCGATTCGCGAGCAAAGGCGCCACTGATGGTGTTGGACGCCTCGGTGCGCCAGAACCCCGGTGACCGTCCGTGAGTGAAGCCAAATCCAAGCGCGCGATCGAGCAAGTCGTGCGCGAGGTGGCGCAGGTCGCGGTGGCCGTTTTGAGGCCATAGTGGCTTCTCGGTGCAGCCGAAGCCACTCAATCGCGATGCCGTCCCATCACACCCTGGGACACGCGCCGCGCATCGAGCCGCCCGAGCGCGAGGAGGATGCCGAAGATGATTGCCTCGGGCCGCGGCGGGCAGCCGGGGATATAGACGTCGACCGGCAGCACTTTGTCCACGCCGCCGGCGCTCGCGTAGCCCTCGCCGACGATGCCCCCGGACGCGGCGCAGGCGCCCACGGCGATGACGATGCGCGGCTCGGGCACAGCCTCGAGCGTGCGGCGCACCGCGGTCTCCAAGTTGCGCGTGACCGGGCCGGTGACCATGACGCCGTCCGCGTGGCGCGGCGAGGCGACGAAGTCGATGCCAAGCCGCCGCACGTCGTACACCGGGTTCAAGAGCGCGGTGAGTTCCCAGTCGCAGGCGTTGCAGGATCCGGCGTCGAGGTGGCGCAGATGCAGCGAGCGGCCGAGTACCCTGCGGATCTCGGATGAGGCGTGGGCCGCGGCTTCCCGCGCGCGTGCCGGTCCTATCGCTGCAACGTCGGCTGCGTCGGCCGCGACTTCGATGCGCAGATCGGAGCGAGCGCGCGCCGCGAGTTCGAACTCGCGTCCCATCGTGACCGCGCCCGCCCAGGGATCCTCGGCGCAGCGGCCGCAAAAGGCGCAGCGCGCGAGATCGAGGGCGAGGTGGCGACTGCCGCTCTCAATACGCTCGGAGAGCGCACCCGTTGGGCAGATGTCGGGAGGGGGCAGGCCGCTGCCCGCGCGTAGCACCGGCGCACCGCGAAAGCGCTCAGGCGGTATGCTAGTCTCGGCGGGGTAGCGCGTCGTGACTACTCCGGTGCGAAGCGCGTTTAGCAGCATGCGCAGCATGTCAGCGATCCGTGCACGAGTAGCAGAGCTCGAAGCTCTTGTTGACGAGCGGAAAATCCGGGACGATCGCCGTCTCGGCGGCCAGGGCCACGGCCGGCCAGTTGTGGTAGCTCGGCGAGCGCAGGTGGTATCGATCCACGCGGCCGAGCGCATCGGTGCGCAGCCAATGGACCGCTTCGCCTCGCGCCGACTCGATCGCCGAAATCCCGATTCGTCCGCCGCGGAGCGGCTCTGGGAGGGCGACCCGCAACAACCCCGGTTCGAGCCGCCTGATGAACTCGCCGATCAACCGGATCGATTCCTGCGCCTCAAGATGACGAACTCTTACGCGGGCCATTGTGTCGCCGTCCTGGAGGGTCACGACATGCAACGCGGGCGCATCGGGGCTCGCGAAGGCGCCGTGCGGGTGGTCTCTGCGCGCGTCGCGGTTCACACCGCTCGCCCGCGCCGCAACGCCCGCGAGGGCGAGGTCCAGCGCCGCCTTGTGCGTCAGTATGCCGGTGGCGTCGAGCCGATCGACGACCGACGGGTTGGATTCGATTCGTCCCATCAGGCTGTCCAGGCCGGCCAGCGTGTCCTCTAGCGTGCTAGCGAGAATGCGGAGGAGGCCATCGGGTAGATCCAGGCGCACGCCGCCCGGGATCATGAGGCCGCGCAGAAAGCGGTTGCCGGTGAGCTGCTCGTTCATCTGCTGCAGGCGCTCTTTCAAGCGCGCGCCAGTGGCGGTGCCGTAATGGAACGCGGCTCCGGCGCAGACGTTGCCGATGTCGCCGACGTGATTGTAGAGCCGCTCGAGTTCCAGAGCGATGCTGCGGATGAGCCTGCCCCGTGGCGGCGCGTCGACGCCGGCGATTTGCTCCAGTGCTTCGCAGTATCCCAGGCCGTGCGCGATTGAGCAGGCGCCGCAGATACGCTCGGCGATGTAAAACGCCTCGAGCGGCGAGCGCCCTTCCATGCGTTTTTCCAGGCCGCGATGCGTGTAGAACAGGCGCGCGTCCAGATGCAGCACGGTCTCGCCGACCGAGCTGAAGCGAAAGTGTCCGGGTTCGATAATTCCGGCGTGAATCGGTCCGACCGGGATCTCGAAAACGCCCTCACCCTCGGCGACGAGGTGCGGAAATTCTTCGGCGGACTCGACCGCGAGGCGCCGCGACCCGTCGAAAGCCTTGCGCAGCGGGAAGCTGCCCTGCGGCCAGCCGTCGTGGACCACGAGCGCTCGGGGATCGGGATGCCCGGCGGGTACGATCCCGAAGAGATCGTGCATCTCGCGCTCGTGCCAGTTGACGGCCGGGATCACTGTGGTCAGTGAGGGAACCTCCGCTCGCGCTGCGTCAACGCAGACGAGAAACGTCAAGAACCGGTCCGAGGCGCCGGCGGCTGTGGGCTCGAACACATAGCGTACCGCGAGATCACCCTCCCGTGTCGCTGTCTCGTCGGTCGCCACGACCGTTGCCAGCGCCATCGAATGCTCCGCGACAAGGACCGCAGCCATCGCCGGAAGATCGCTCGCGCGTTCGAGGCGCAGCGTGAGGTCCGATGGGCGCGGGCCGACCTCCGTGTCCACGCAGCCCGCCGCCGCCGAGCGCAACGCATCGATGAGGGCAGAGTCAGCCAACGACAATCCCCACAGCGCGCCGAAGGACACCGTCGAAGTTCGCGGGGATGGTGAGGCCAAAGAGCACCATGATCGTCGCGAGCAGCACCATTGCCGCGAGCGGGGACCAGGCCTCGGGCCTGCGGCCCGCTCCCCTCGGCTCCCCGAACACCATCGCCCCGGCATGGTGCAGCAGGCCTGCAAATATGACCACGACCATGACGAGGAAGATCGCGATCGCTACCCATAGTCCGTGGCCGATGCCGGCGCGCAGCACCATGAGTTCGCTCACGAAAATCGAGAACGGCGGCATGCCGGCAAGCGACAGCGCCGCAAGCATAAGTAGCGTCGCGCCGATCGGCGCCACCGCGAACAAGCCGCGAATTGAACGCATGTCGCGCGAGCCGTAGCGGGCGATGGCGGTGCCGGCGGCGAAGAACGCGAGCGCCTTGGTCACGCCGTGGTTCACCACGTGCAGCAGTGCGCCGTAGGTGCCGATGGCGCCGCCGAAGCCCAGACCGAGCGCCACGATACCGACGTGCTCGACGCTGTGGTAACCGAGCAGCCGCTTCAAGTCGCGCTGAGCCAGGATGAACGGCGTCGCGACGACGACCGAGGTCAGGCCGAAGACGAGCAGTACCTCTTCGGCGAACGCGGTGCCGCACGCGGCAGCGGCGATCGTCTGAAAGCGGATGATCGCGAGCAGCGCGCACTTGATGAGCACGCCCGAGAGCAGCGCGGAGACCGGCGTGGGCGCTTGGCTGTGGGCGTCCGGCAGCCACAGGTGCATGGGCGCGAGACCCGCTTTGGTGCCGTAGCCGATGATGACGAAGATGAAACCGATGCGCACGATACCCGGATCAAGCTTCGGAGCCACCTGCATGATCGCCGTCCAACTCATCGCGCCCGCGCCTCCCATGACATCGGCGGCAGCGGCATAGATGAGCACCGTGCCGAACAGGCCGAAGGAGATGCCGATGGTCGTCACGATGATGTACTTCCACGCCGCCTCCAGGCCGTGCCGATGGCCGTGGTAGCCGATTAGGACGGCCGAGGTGATGGTTGTGCCTTCCATCGCGATCCAGAGGATGCCGAGGTTGTCGGCGAGGATCGTCACGACCATGGTTGCGACGAAGGCGTGGACGAGAACGAAGTAGGACCGCAGGGACCTGGCCTTCATGTTGCCGACCGCTACCGCTTGCCTGAGCCACCCTATGGTGTAGAGGGAAACAGCCAGGTTGAGGACGACGAGGAGGAGCAGGAAGACGAGCCCGAGGTCGTCCAGGCGCAGGACGCCGAGCGCGCGCGGGCCGTCGGCGGCCACTTCGCGCGCAAGCACGAGCGTGAGCGCGGCCAGCAGCGCAGAGCCGCAGACGTCCAAGAGCGAGAGGATGCGGCGCCTGCGCGTCGCCAGCATGGCGAGCGCCGTGACGGTCGGCACGAGCGGCAGGACCCACAGGAGCGTCTCAGCCATGGTTCATCCCTTGAGTCGGTCCAGGTCCGCGATGTCGGCGTCGACCGTTGAGCGTACCCGGAGCACCATGATCGTCATGACGAGCGCGGCGAGGATAACGTCGAGGATCACGCCGATTTCGATGATGAGCGGCATGCCCTGTGTCACCGCCATCGCCGTGAAGAAGATCCCGTTCTCGGAGGCGAACAGGCCCACCATCTGCGTCAGCGCCGTCTTGCGGGTCGCCATGACCAGCACACCAGTCAGGGTAAGGGCGATACCGACGGGAAGAGCGTTGCCGGTGATCGCCTGGCGCACGGTGCCGATCGAGGCACTCAAATGGAACGACATCACGACGACCATCAAGGCGAGGACGAGCGTCGCGGCGATGGGGATCACGGGCTCGACTTCGCGCCGCACATTCATGCGCCGGACGACCAAGTGCAAGACCCACGGCAGCACGATGGCCTTGACGGCGAGCGTGACGCCCGCAATCACCCAGAGGTCCATGTTGCCGGTGGCCGTTGCGAGGACTGCGCCCGCAATTGCGATGAAGAGCGACTGCGCCGCCACCGCATAGATCGCGCGCGAGATCTGGCTTGCCGCGACGATGAGGATCATCGTAAACAACAGCAGCGCGCCGAGGTCGTCGATAATTGCCTGGACCGTCTCGGCGTTCATAGGATTCTCAGGGCGAGCGCCGTGAAGGCGCAGACGAAGCCGATGCCGAGGTACTGCGGCACGCGGAACAATCGCAGCTTGGCGTAGGACGATTCGACCAGCGCGAGAAAGATCGCGAGCACCAGGATCTTCGCGGCGAACGCGCCGGCGCCAAGCAGCAGCTCCGTAGCGCCCGCGCCGCCTGCCGCGATCGGGAAGAATAGGGCCGCTACCAGGCCGAGGGTCACTATCTGTCGCGTGTGGGAGGCGAGCACCATGCAGCCGAGCCCGGGCCCGGAGTGCTCGAGCAGCATGCCTTCGTGCAGCATCGTGAGTTCGAGATGGGTGTCCGGGTTGTCAACCGGGATGCGGCCGGTCTCAGCCGGGAGCAACACCAGCATGGCGGCAAAACCGAGGAAGTCCGCCGCACGCCAGGCGAAGATCCACGATGTCCCGCGGTGCGCTGCAAGTGCGCCGAGCTCCGTCGTCCCGGCGGCTATCGCGGTCGAGAACACGACCATCATCAATACCGGCTCGACCAGCGGTGCGATCGTCATCTCGCGCGAGGCCCCCATGCCTCCAAACGCGCCGCCAGCGTCAAAAGCACCGATCGCCGTGAGAAAGCGCGCCAGTGCGAGCAGGCCAAGGAGCATCAAGGCGTCGCCCAAGGGAAAGGCTGGTGGCCCAGCGCGAAGAACTGGAACGAGTGCGCCTGCGGCCACCGTGGCCGCAAGGACGAGCACCGGAATCGAGTAGAAAAAGCCGGAAACTGTATCCGCTTGCACCGTGCCCTTGCGGAACAGCTTTGCGAGGTCAAGGTACGGCTGCAGGATCCCGGCCCCTTGCCGGCACTGGAGCCGGGCCTTGAGCTTTTGGATGGTGCCCGTGACGAGCGGACCGAGCAAGACCAGGAAGATGAGCTCGAGGAGCACGAGTTCGAACGGTCTCGCGCCGGTCATTTTTCGGCCACCCCGAATAGCAGCAGTGCCAGGAAGAGCGCACCGAGCACGAAGCCGATGTATCCGTGTATGCGGCCGGTGCTCCGCAGGCGTATGGTGCGCGAGAGCACCGTGATGCCGCGCTGGACGCGGTGGTAGATTTGCGTCTCGCTCAAGTCCACGACCTCGCCGGCGTAGTGGATGCGCGCGAGGACGTACACTGTCCCGGCAGGTTCGCGAATCACCGCGCGGCGGGGACGGTAGAGCGCCGCGAAGACGAGCCGCAGCGGCTTGGCAA
>Ga0080064_1003824_pt2 | contig 15353 bp, 17 predicted proteins | sample Subgrocontami54m_FD_69260 | JGI IMG/M metagenome (GOLD analysis project Ga0080064, IMG submission 69260) | Subsurface groundwater microbial communities from S. Glens Falls, New York, USA - GMW46 contaminated, 5.4 m (SPADES assembly) (version 2) ...
TTCCGGCCAAGGGGTGGTCCGCCTCTGGCGGAAAAAATGTAATCGACGGAAAAAATTTCATTGAAGAAAATTCTTCTGGAAGCGCAAGAATGGTGAAAGTAACTGTTGCCTGCAAGACAGGAACCGCCCAGCATGGAGGAGAGAATACTTCGCCTCATGCATGGATTACTCTTTTTGCTCCCGCCTATAACCCTGAGATAATAGTAACAGTTTTGGTTGAGGAGTCGGGAGAAGGGTCAAATGTCGCCGCCCCAATCGCCAAAAAAATTCTTGAAGAGTGGTTCAGCCGTTAACAACTACTAACCTCTAATCTCTAACTTCTAACCCGTTAGTTGTTAGTGGTTATCAATTAGTAGTAGACTTAAATCATGGCGTTCAGATTTAGAAACTTTAAAGTTTATCAGGACGCAAAATTAATTCACAAACAAATAGTTGAATTAACTACTAAATTTCCTCGAAATTATTGGTATTTAGCTGATCAAATTAAAAGGAGTTCACTTTCGATTGTTTTAAATGTTGCTGAAGGGTCTTCCAAGCAGTCGGATAAAGATTTTAATAGATATATTGCCATTTCTCTAGGTTCAGTTGATGAAACAGTTGCAAGCTTAGAGATTGCTTTTGAGCAGAAACTTATTTCTAAAAAACAGTTCGACTATTTTTTACTGTCTTATGAAGCTATATCGAAACAACTAGGGGGATTTTCTAAATTTCTAAAAGCTAGAAGTTAGTTGTTAGTGGTTACTTGTTAGTCGTATGAACGAACGTGAATACTGGCTTGGGTTTTCGGTTTTTCCGGGAATCGGGCCGTTTAGGTTTAAAAAAATTTTAGAAGAGTTCGGCACTGCCAAAAAAGCCTGGAGCTGCTCAAACAGTAAAATCCTAAAAATTCTCGGAGAGAGTCTGGGGCCAAAGTTTGTTGATTTTGCAAGCAAATTTTCAATAGAAAATTATCTTAAAAGTCTAAAAAAAGAAAATGTTTGGTTTTTAACTCTCAAAGACAAGCATTATCCAAATCTTCTGTCAAAAATAAAAAACCCGCCTTTTGTTTTGTACGGCAGGGGAATTCCTTTTGAAAAATGGGAAGATCGGGAAATAAACAGGACTATTGCAGTTGTTGGGGCCAGAAAGACTACTGCGTATGGAAGAGAAGTAACCCGAATTTTAGCGAGCCAATTATCTTTGGCCGGTTTTACGATAGTATCGGGACTTGCAATTGGAGTGGATGCGGTCTCTCATAGGGCAGCACTCGATAATGGAGGAAAAACTATTGCTGTTTTAGGATGCGGAGTCGATTGCTGTAATCCAACAACAAATAAAAATCTGTATAGTCAGATTATTAAAAACGGGTGTGTGGTTTCGGAAGTTCCTCTTTCCAAAAGTCCGTCAAGAGGTCTTTTTCCTGCCCGAAACAGAATAATCACGGGACTTTCTTTAGGTGTTTTAGTAACCGAGGGAGGAGAAGACTCAGGTTCGTTAATAACGGCAGATTACGCCCTGAGCTTTAGTCGAAGGGTTTTCGCAGTTCCCGGTCCCATTACATCCTCTCTTTCAAAAGGCCCATTTAGCTTAATCCAAAAAGGAGCAAAACTTGTTATAAACGCAGATGATGTGCTCGATGAGTTAAAAATCACAAATCCCAAATCCGAAATCACAAATACTGATCAGAAAAGAAAACTTGAGGGAACAGGAGATGAGAAGAGAATTTTAAGGATCTTGGAAAACGAATCTTTGCATTTTGATGAAATCGTAAGAAGATCGCAATTGGATTCTTCAAAAATCGGAAGCCTCCTATCGATAATGGAAATAAAGGGAATGGTAAAAAGTTTGGAATCAGGGATTTTTGCGATTACCTCTTGACACGACTAGTATAATGTTCTCTACAATTAACTCTATTATGCAAGTTTCTGAAATATTAAAAAGCTATGCCAGTCCATTTAAAGATCCAATAGGAGAGCATATTGGTACAGATCATTGGCGTGGAGACGTTCGAGAATTGGGTCGTAATTGGGTTGTAAAAACAAGAACGATGCGATGGTTGAAGGCAAAAAACTGGAAATCTGATTGGATAAAAGGTCTGCGCTCATTAGAAAGTTACTTTGGAGATTTTATTCCCAATGCATCTTTTGTTGAGGGGTTAGATCATGAAGGAAAACCAAATCTTTTGCTTGTTCAAAGACGAGTGGATGGAAAGCTTCTTCGAGACTGTTCATTTGAGGAACTAACAAAAAATCCAATTACTGTTACGCAGTTGCATGATTTTGCACAAGCAGTTAGTCAAATGTATAAAGACACAGGTAGAATGCCCGATATTCATGGGAGCCCTCATCTTAAAAGACAATACCAGACAAAATTTACGGATAGCATTATGGTAGAACCTTCGGGAAGAATTCGCCTTGTTGATGTTGACATGTTGGGGCCACTCTGGCATCCAAATCCGTTTGGAAAAGTTCACATGTTTATCCACAGAAGAGGATTAGCAAAGCTCGTTAAAAAATTGGATACAAATGAGAAAGGGGAAAAATGAAGTTAGTAATCGTTGAGTCTCCCACAAAGGCAAGAACCATCGGGAAATTTTTAACAAAAGATTACGAAATAAAAGCTTCTATGGGGCATATAATGGATTTGCCCAAAAGCCGCCTTGGAGTGGACGTAGATCATGGTTTTTTACCTCAATACGAGCTGGTCTTGGAAAAGAAAATGGTAATCTCGGATTTAAAAGAATCAGGCAAGAAGGCAGATTCCATAATTTTAGCAACCGATCCGGATAGGGAAGGAGAGGCAATCGCTTCGCACATTAAAGAAATTTTAGGAAAAGGAAACGATAAAAAGTTCAAAAGAATTGTTTTTCACGAAATAACAAAAGAAGCAGTTGAGGAAGCTCTTAAAAATCCTCGGGACATAGATAAAGATTTGGTTAACGCTCAGACTGCCCGAAGAGTTTTAGACCGATTAGTCGGCTATAAATTATCGCCTGTCTTGTGGCAAAAAGTGCGAAGAGGACTTTCTGCAGGAAGAGTTCAATCGGTTGCTTTAAGGCTTATTATAGAAAGAGAACGGGAGATAGAAAAATTTAAAAAAGAAAAATACTGGACAATTACTGCAGTAATGGTAAATCCCAAATCCCTCGCCTCGCTGCGAAGCGGGGAAATCACAAATAACAAAGAAGAGACGGAGTTTGAGCTAATAGAAATAAATGAAGGAAGAATAGAGACGCAACAAATTTTGGAACTTTACGATGGGCAGTACAGAGTAACTAAATCAATATTAAGCAACGAAGAAAAGGCAAAAGAAGTCGTAGATGACCTCAATAAAAAAAACTTTGCAGTGTCGGACGTTTCAAAAAAAGAAACCAGACGAACTCCATATTCTCCTTTTACAACATCAACTCTTCAGCAGGAAGCAAGTAGACGATTGTTTTTTTCGGGAAAACGCACAATGAGTTTGGCGCAAAAGCTCTACGAAGAAGGATTTATAACTTATCACCGAACAGACTCCGTAGTCATTGCTCAAAGCGCAGTTTTTGCATTAAGAAATTATGTCAAAAAAGAATTCGGAGAAAAATATCTTCCGGAGAAACCGAGATTCTACAAAACCAAACAAAAATTAGCACAGGAAGCCCACGAAGCGATTCGCCCAACTGTTCTAAATAATACTTCAGAGATTGTTCAAAAAGAATTGGGGAGAGATTTTTCAAGATTATACGATCTTATTTTCAGACGCGCTGTTTCATCGCAAATGGCAGATGCCATCATTGAATCTACAACCGTTGTTGTAGATTCAGAAATTAAAAATGACCCATTCGATAAGACTCAGGGTCATCCTGAGCGAAGTCGAACGGATGAGAAATTAAAAATGAAAAATGATGGAGAAAGCAATTACAGATTAAAAGCAAACGGATCGGTTCTGCTATTTGATGGGTTTCTAAAAGTTACTCCTCAGGCTCTAAACGACAATCTCTTGCCGGATTTTAAAGCAAACGAGGAAATCAGTTTCAAAGAAATTTTTCAGAAAGAGCACGAAACAACTCCGCCTCCACGATATAATGATGCTTCTTTAGTCGGGACTCTTGAAGAAAAAGGGATTGGAAGGCCTTCAACATATGCCACTATTATTTCAACGATTGAGGGGCGAAGATATATAGAAAGACAAGAGGGGAGATTTGTTCCGACACATGTGGGGATTGCAGTTAATGATTTTTTGGTAGAAAATTTCCCATCGATCGATGATGTTCCTTTTACGGCCTTAATGGAAGACGATCTCGATGCGGTTGCACACGAAAAAAAAGAATGGGTTCCGATTATTGAAAAATTTTATGGCAAACTTGCTCAAAAGCTTGAAGATGTTAAAGGAGCGCAAAGGGTTAAAATTGAAGTAGAAGAGACGAATGAGGATTGCCCAAAATGCGGTTCAAAATTAGTAATTAGAATCGGCCGATTTGGAGAGTTTATGTCTTGCAGTACATTTCCAAAGTGCGATTTTACAAAACCTTATCTTGAAGAAGTCGGAATCCCATGTCCAAAATGCGGCGATTTACCCGCCAATGCTTCGTCGCAAGGCGATGGCAGGCGGGGACAAATTATACTCAGAAAGACGCGAAAAGGCCGCAAATTCTATGGTTGCTCGAGTTACCCCGCCTGCAATTTTGCCGCATGGAAGTTGGAGGATGTAAGAAATCCAAAAAAAGAAAAGATATGATTTTAATAATCAGAAAAAAAGCAACAGAAGAAGAAATCCAGAAGATGTCAAGGGATTTTGGAGGAGAATATATTAAAATAGTAGTCGATGTGGAACGGAAGGTTCTCGCAGGCGGTGGGCAAAGACATGTTGATGCCGAACAGATTTTACTAGTTTATGACTCAAAACAAGAAAATCTATGGGGTGGAGGGGTAGATCCCAAAACAAAACAAATCGATTATAATTCAATGATAAATCTTCGGCCGAAACAAAATCCGGCGCGTGAAATTCTAGACCGTAATATAAGAATAAAATTTGATAAAATAGTCAAAGATTTACTTATATGAGTAAGAATATTTCAGCAAGAGAGCGGATAATGGATATTTCTTTAAACCTAGCCAGAATAGGGAATTGGACTGCGGACTCTTATGATGAGAAGAAAAATCTAATTAATCGTTTTATCCTCCAGACAGATGAATATATAGATGAAATTTCGGGAAATATTTTAAATAAAGAATTAAATTCTATTTTTCAAAAATTTATAGCCGAATTTGAAAAGCTCAAGAGAGAGTCTGTTAACAGAAGTAACAAAGAAGAGTGGGCGGAAAGAGCTTTGACTTGGGCAAACATCCTCCAGCACCGCGCAAAACTCGCCTAACTTTATTGTCCAGGACATACTGCAAATTCACAGTTGGGACCCCGGCGACCCACATATGTTTTTCCATCCGGACATAATTTGGCGTCTTGAGTGCATACTATGTCTCCACCGCCAGGAGAAGGAGTAGCAGAAGGCCGGCACATATCCGAGGTTTCAGGGATAAGACATCGTGGAGTCGCATCCAAGCACGCAGGTCTCGGCCGGCAAGTCGGCGTCGGGAAAATGTTCAGGAATGTGAAGGTGGAGAGGATTTTGTTAAATAATTTCTTGTCAGAAAGACCCGCAGGACTAATACTTACCCATTGCTCTTTTGAGTTGAGCACAAAGAAAGCGCCTGGATTAATGGCGTTCTTATATGCCCAATACCCGTTTATTACTATCTTCATTTTGTCTGGGTTATTGATATATTCTGGCCAAACATCCGAAAATTTTTCTGTTGAAAAACAGATTGTCATTGCCTTGGCGATTTCTTGTCCTAGGAGAGCACATCTAGAATTTTTTTCAACCTCAGCCTCTTCTATAATCCAAGAAGCTGGATGTTTAATTGAGTAGCCAATATCTGTATAAGTTTTCCAGTTGGCGGTTTCGTCAACGGGGGTTGGAGTAGGAGTAGGGGTTGGAATTACTTTTGAAACAACGGGTTGGGGATTTGGCTTGGAGTTTAAAGCCAGATATGTTCCGCCGGCACTTAAAATTACTGAGAGAATTATGACGATTAGTATTATTTTACCAGTCAAAAAAGGTTTTTTGGGCGGAGGGTTATCAATATGCGGAGCGGTATAGACTTGAGGAGGAGTTTCCGCAACAGCCGGATTTTGAGCAGGAACATTCTCCGGTGTTGAGGTTTGATTATTTGTTGGATTTTGATTATCCATTAAGAAGATTGTTTCATTAAATCAAACTCTTTGTCAAGTTAAAAAATTTTGGCGGCTATGACAATTAAAACTAAAATCACAACCTGATTGATAATTCCCCAAGGTTTATCCAGTCTATTTTCTATGCTTTTTTGAAATTTATAAAACCAGTTGAAAGGCGGAATGTTCAATCCAAAGAAAAGATATGGAGCAGTTAGCCAATCAAAAGACTGGGAGGCAAGTATTATTAAAAAAGCATAGAAAAGATTTGTTGTAGGAAAGAGCACGAATATTATTAAATAAGAAAGTGCAAAACCCAGGATTACATCAAAAACACTTTCGCCGATAAATCTTTCCTTACTTTTTTTCTTGGAATTTGTCCCTTCGTCCCAGTGAGGAAAAGCATCTGCCGCGATATGAGAAGCAATGGCAAGGGGAACTGCAAGAGCAGGATTTCCGATTTTTACTGCAATTACCGTTCCTATTATTGCATGTCCTGTTGCAGTCATCTCATCAGTATAGAGTATCAAGTATTAAGTATCAAGCGAAAACTTGACAACCTTAAAGCTTTGTGATCATAATGAACTATGGTTAAGAAAATTACGACTTTTTCGTTAGTTTTCTTCATGCTTGTTCTGGCTTTTTCAAACCCCGCATATGCTCATCATCAAAAAAGAGTTTTGGGCGTCTCTACAGCTTCTGCAACCCCTCAAATTCCGCCCACTGTCGAAGGACCTGGGCTGATTCTTCCCGATAGCCCTTTTTTCTTTTTCGATCAGCTAAAGCAAGAAGTAAGACTATTTTTTGCATTTTCGCCGGAAGCAAAAGCTAAAATACACGCAGCAGTTGCCGGAGAAAGATTGGCAGAATTAAGATTAATGCTTATAAAAAACAATCCGGATGCAATAAAAACCGATTTAAATGGAGTATCGGTAAACCTTGGTAAAGCAGCAGATAATATTGTTGCGGCACAACTTACAGGAAGAAACATTAAAGACCTTGCAAAGATTGTCAACGATGATATTAAAAGAAAACAAGCAGTGCTTGATATTTTGGAAGCAGAGTCAGATGGAGAATTAAAAGCACTGGTTGTAAGTGCTCAGTCTTCAATCTTAGAGTCAAAGGTAAGAGTGGAAGATAGTTTGTCAGAAGATGAACTTGAAAACGAAATAAGAGACGATCTAAACAGGCAAATTGAAAAAAGAGTCGATGACGCTTCAGAATCTGCAAGAGAAATGTTGGAGGATTTAAATGAGCTTAGAAGAGAGGCAAGTAAGTCAGCTGGGAAAGCTTTGCATAGACGCGAAGAAGCCCTTAAAGAGGCGATTAAAAAGCGAAATGAAGCGCTACAAAAAGTTCAGGAAAAACTTTTGGAAAACGAGAGAAAAAGGCAGGACAAACTATTAGAAGTTCAGGAAAAAGTTGCGCAGCAGGCAAGGGAAGCAATACAAAAAGCACAAGAAGCGGCTATTAAATTTCAAAAAGCACAGGATGCACTTGAAAGAATTCAACAACAACCAGTCGGAGGCAATTCGGGAGCATCGGGTGGAGGCAGCTCTCAGAACTCAGGATCTTCAGATGACGATAATGGCGGAGAAAAAGATTAGCCTCAAAGCAGGCCTCAATAGTGTATAATAGCTTCATGGTAAAGCTTGGAGCAAAAGAACTTCGAACTAAAATTCCTTTAAAGAAGGATCTTAAGAAAATAAAGAAGAACCCGATCTATATAATAGTCGATAATGTTTTGGATACCTATAATGTCGGCGGAATTTTCAGGCTTGCCGATGCAGTGTCAGCTAAGAAAGTTTATCTTTGCGGAGAAACAGAGACGCCGCCTCATACTCGTATCAAGAAAGCTTCGATTAATACTACCGAGTGGGTGAGTTGGCAGTATTTTTCGTCGGCGAAATCTGCCATTGACCATTTACGATCTGCCATTGACGATATTAAAATAATTGCGATTGAACAAAGTTCAAAAAGCATTTCTTATACAAAGATTGATTATAAATTTCCCATCGCTTTTGTTGTGGGACATGAGTCAGGCGGAGTTTCAAAAGAGGTTTTGAAAATTGCAGATCATATCGCCGAAATCCCGATGTGGGGAGTAAATAAGAGCTTAAATGTAATAGTTTCACTTGGAATAGTTCTGTTTGAGGCAATCAAAAATAAATGAAAAAGACTGATAATTATTTAAAACATACAAGCAAAAATCCTCTTCAGAAATTATTAATTGATAATTTTTTCAACAATTTACTTGCGGCAATAAAAGATTTAAAAGTTGATTCAATTCTTGATGTGGGATGCGGAGAGGGATTTACCCTTCAAAGACTTTACAAAAATAAAATCGGCAAGAGGCTTGAAGGAGTAGACTTTCAAAAGTCTGCAATTGAGATCGGCACAAAACTTCATCCGGATTTAGCTTTAAAACAAGGAAATATATATAACCTTGAGTATAGAGATAATTCTTTTGATTTGGTAATGGCAACAGAGGTATTAGAGCATCTCGATGATCCGAAAAAGGGATTGAAAGAATTGATCCGCGTTTCTAAAAAATATTTACTACTCTCTGTTCCAAATGAGCCATTTTTTATGATAGCTAATTTTTTACGAGGGAAAAATATCACAAGATGGGGAAATGATATCGAGCACATCCAGCACTGGACAAGCAGGGGATTCCAAAAGTTTGTCGAGAGTCAAAGAGTCAAAGTTATTCGAAAAAAACACCCCTTTCCCTGGACAATGCTTCTCCTTGTGAAAGAAAGTTGATGCTACCCTTTAATTTTGCAGCCTATTTCTTCTAATTGGTGGTAAATCTCTTCTTCTCTTTGTGGATCGATTGTATCCTCATCTACACCAACCTTAAAAACAACAGTTTCTTTTTTTGCGTCTACTCCTTGTTGAATCTGCTCTTTGGTTGGTGGTACTCGCATAGAGCCAATAGCAGTAAGATTAACTTCTTCCGCTGAGAATGGGACAAGCAATCTTTGCAAGGTTCCTGGATTATCCTCTCCAGTGCTAAACTCAAGATTATATAAAGCTATACGGAGAACCTCTGCTATCAAAAGACCTGCGTCGCCAAACATTTCCTGGAGTTCTCCGGTTGATTTACCATGAAATTTTTGAAGACCATCTATATACTTTTCTAATTCGCTTCTGTTAGATAATCTACTTTTAAGTTCCTGCAAAGCCTCAATGTCACTATCTATTACCGCTAATACATTTTCTGGTTGACTACTCAAGATCTCTGCTATAATTCTTGAAGGTTGTCCTATTCCTCGTGCAGTAGAAAGTACGGCCAACTGTGAGTTTGCAGTCGCAGATGTATTTAAACCTTCAAGAGTAATCCCGCGGTTTCTTAAAGACATAGCAGAAGTTAATTGACCAACGAATGTATGAACTTGAGTTTTTTGCACTCTTGAGTGGTCTCTTATATCAATTGGGACTATGCGTGTGTTAAAATATGAAAATAAATCTCCCGCTAGCAATAATGCTCTTTCGGAATTTGGTCCGACACGGCATATCCAGACTTTTGCTCCGGCCCAAGAATTGTCGGTTTTAATTCCAAGATGTACTGATGCTCCGCTTACACCATCTCGATCAAGGTCTTCCAGAAGAGAAATAAGCTTACCTTTTGTGCTTGCTCCTTCTATCACCACATCACCAGATTGTAATTTATCTCGTGCAGAAACAAGAATGTCTCTTGTTGTATCTTCGTCTGTTGCAAAAACTGCAATTGTACTTTTTGCCAATAAATCTTGTATCGGATCTCCTATATCGCAAACAGTTAAGTTTTCTATCTTAAGTCCTCTTCTTAGACCATCCGTAACTCTTGTTCCAAATTCTCCGCCTCCGACAACAAGAGTTGGCTCACTTGTATAACTCCATGATTCTTTAGCCATGGCGCTGATTTTAGCACTCCTATAGGTCATAGTCAATATCTTAGTTCTTGACAAAGATTTTTATTGAACTATAATAGATTTTGGTTCATCAATGCCTTAACCGGCGGGTGAATTAAAGATATGTAAAGTTTTCGCCAAAAGTCGGTTCCGGTTATATAAAATCGGAGATTTAGAAACCCGCTTTTGGCGGGTATTTTAATGCTCATTTGAAAATTTAGAACAGCGCATTATCGCTCTTTGATAATTAAAAATTCACTTTGACAGGATTGCACTTTTTAACAAGGAGCCCATTTTATAAACTCAGGGTTCCTCGGTCGAGAAGTGGTAGGAAATTTTATACATTCGATAATACTCAGTACAAAATACTGGGTGAAGTCCCGTACCGTCTGGTACAGGACGAAGCCGAATGTATTTTTGAGGATTTGATCCTGGTCCAGGATGAACGCTGGCGGCGTGCCTTAGGCATGCAAGTCGAACGGGAGCCGCAAGGCTCCAGTGGCAGACGGGTGAGTAACGCGTAGGAATCTACCTCTGGGTGGAACATAGCCTTCCGAAAGGATGGGTAATATTCCATAGTCCCTGAGAGAAATCGAATGGGTAAAGCATTAACTTTGCGCCGAGAGAGGAGCCTGCGTCCTATCAGCTTGTTGGTGGGGTAATTGCCTACCAAGGCGATGACGGGTAGCTGGACTGAGAGGTCGATCAGCCACAACTGCACTGAGACACGGGCAGTACACCTACGGGTGGCAGCAACTAGGAATATTGGGCAATGGACGAAAGTCTGACCCAGCGACGCCGCGTGGAGGAAGAAGGCCTTAGGGTCGTAAACTCCTTTTGCCAAGCTCTTCACGGCTTGGCGAATAAGCCTCTACTAACTACGTGGTCCCGATTTTGATCGGGATTGGCGCGTAGTATAAATTTCACTATATGCTGGAAACTTCTGCAAATGCTAGATTACTGCGTTCAGTTCACACGAACGTAGTGACAATATCTAGCCAACCCTAAAAAACTTTCGAGATTAGTATAAGGGTTACGGAACAATCAGCAGGGAAGGCTCCGATGTTACATCGGAGAACCCTCAGAGACTACACGTGAAACGCTCGAAAGAGTGATGATATAGTCCACGTTACGGAAATGGTGCGTTTGAACACGTGCCATCCCACACAGTTTACTTTTCGCCGGAGTATCATTTGAACTGCGGCTCAAAGAGCACTTGTTGAGGGATGGCCACTCAAATGTTCCACATTTTCGTGGCCAGAAGTCTCGGTAATACGTAGGAGGCAAGCGTTATCCGGATTTATTGGGCGTAAAGTGTGCGTAGGCGGTTTAGTAAGTCCAAGCTTAAATACCATAGCTTAACTATGGGAAAGGTTTGGATACTACTGGACTTGAGGATTGGCAGGGATGCTGGAACAGCTGGTGTAGCAGTGAAATGCGTTGATATCAGCTGGAACACCAAAGGCGAAGGCAGGCATCTGGGCTTTTTCCTGACGCTGAGGCACGAAAGCTAGGGTAGCGAAACAGATTAGAGACCTGTGTAGTCCTAGCCGTAAACGATGTCCGCTAGCTCTTTGTGACTTTGTTGCAGGGGGCGCAAGCTAACGCGTTAAGCGGACCGCCTGGGGAGTACGGCCGCAAGGCTAAAACTCAAAGGAATTGACGGGGACCCGCACAACCAGTGGAGCGTGTGGTTCAATTCGAGACAAAACGAAAAACCTCACCAGGGCTTGACATGTTATCGTTTTATTTTTCTGGAAACAGAGAGAGATCCCGCCGCAAGGCGGGATGATAATGCAGGTGCTGCATGGCTGTCGTCAGCTCGTGCCGTGAGGTGTTCCCTTAAGTGGGGAAACGAGCGCAACCCCCGCCCAATGTTAAATATTCATTGGGGACTGCCCCGCCTTTGGCGGGGAGGAAGGAGGGGAAGACGTCAAGTCAGCACGGCCCTTATGCCCTGGGCTACACACACACTACAATGGCGAAAAACAATGGGTTGCAAGCCGGTAACGGCAAGCTAATCCCTTAAATTTCGCCTCAGTTCAGATTGAGGGCTGAAACCCGCCCTCATGAAGTCGGAATTGGTAGTAATCGCGGATCAGCAAGCCGCGGTGAATACGTTCTCGGGTCTTGTACACACCGCCCGTCAAGGCAGCAAAGTCGGTGGTAGACGAATCCCGCCATTAGGCGGGAGAGTCTAAAATCGGCGATGAGGCTTAAGTCGTAACAAGGTATCCCTAGCCGAAGCTGGGGATGGATCACCTCCTTTCTAAAAACACTCAATGTCATCCTGAACGAAGTGAAGGATCTCAAGATTCTTCGGCTTCGCCTCAGAATGACAAAACGTTTTTAGATTGAGAGAAGACACCTAATCCTTTTTCGATCTTGATCGAAAAAGAGTTACAAGTTCCTAGTTATTAGTTCTTAGTTAATTTATAACTCAGAACCTAGGACTTATAACTTTGAAATAAAGTGTATAAAGGCCACAAGCGAAAATCCCCGATTTAATCGGGGAGAGAATAGCGCTTGGTCCGCCCGCTATTACTTAGGGCGAGACGAAATTCTATTCGATGGTATTCCTACCACTTCTCGATTGTCAAAATTAAAATCCACCTCTTCGAGCCTGAGCCTCAGAGCCGATGGCCTGAGCGAAGCCAAGTCTGACTTGGTAAAGCCGAAGGGTGGATTTTTTGTGGCAAGAATCAAAGCTTTTTGATATACTTGGAACTGGTCTTTAGTCATTTGTCGTTGGCGGTTTGCTAAAGTCAAAAGACTAACAGCCAAAGACCAAAAGGGCGCGGTGGTGAAGTAGCTAACACAGCTGTTTGCAGAACAGTCATTCAGGGGTGCAAGTCCCCTTCGCGCCTCTAAATTAAGATTAAAAATTATGAAAGAAGGACAGCCAAAAAGTTTTACTGAAAGACTCAAGAATATAGCTATTTTTGGTGGAATTATTGCTGGGATCATAGGTCTTATCAAGATTTTTGCAAAATAAAATGGACAAAGAAAAAAATCAAGAAACAGGAAGCGAAGGATTTTCCGAGAAAGAATTAGATCTGGATATAGAAATAAGGGCAGGGGAATGGCAGAATCTTAAGAAGTTTAATACTTACCAAAAAAGATCGCGCCAGGGAAAAATAATCGCAACATACCAAGCAGTATCAAATCGATTGAATCAGTTAGTTGGGATGTATTACCGCTTTGTAAGCGGCAATCCTAAGGAAGCAAAAAAAATGCTTTCGGAGCTTCGGAAACTCCGTCTTATTCAGGAAATACTTTTAAATTGTCTTGTATGGTTTGAGGATGTGGGATCTGACTCCGCCAGCGAATCCATAGATGATTCAATAAAAGACACGATTCCGCAAGAAGTGTGGGATTTGATAAAATAGTAGGGGTTTGGGTCGTTAGCTCAGTTGGTTAGAGCATTACACTGATAATGTAAAGGTCCTTGGTTCGACTCCAAGACGACCCACAAATAATTAAGGATTACTTACGGTATATAGTCCATTTACTCGATTGTTCAGCCCATCCAATAGATTCCCCGTCCAAACGCCACAAAGCGTTCCATCGGGATGGTATAATTTCGTTTGGCTTAAATTACTGCCTTGATATTGTTCCAGACGGGTTGTAAGAATATAACCATCATCGGCTCCGCTTAACTGGCACGTCCCCAATGCATTATTCCACTGCTGCGAGTAGTATGCGTATGCAAAACAATTAGAGTCTATTGCTGGGTGGGAGGTGCAGCTGTTTTTAGGATCGAGTGGCATTGTTTTGATGTAGCTCGGTCCAAGACCAGGAATCCAAGGAGAGGTAGGATTTGTACTCATCACCCAACCAGATGTTGTTGGTGGATATTTTCCGTTGTCGCTGTGGTATAGTTCCAGGGAAGTTTGTATAGTCCTTAAATCATTTTTTCGCTGCGCATCCCGTGCCTTACCCAATGAACTTTCCACATTTAAAAAAATCAAACTTGCCAATACGCCAATAATGGCCATCACAACAAGCAGCTCAATTAGGGTAAACCCCTCTTGAGTTGAAAGTTTCTGTTTACTTTTCATAAAGATAAAGCAAGGGTTCCATAATTATTATAGTAGTCATCCGGGTCTATGGTTGTCAAGCGGATGATTTTTTTGCAAACCAAAAATATTTATTGTATTATGTATTTCTTATGCCGCAAACAGGTGATACATTTTTTACAGTTGAATAACTATAATGATTCTAACAGGAATTAAGACTCATAAAATTACCCAAAAAGACAAGGATATCTTCAGGATTTTAGATCGTTATGTGAAAAAGCTTTCCGATAAATCAGTTGTTGCGGTTGCATCAAAAATTGTTGCCATAACCGAGGGACGAATTGTCAAAATCGGAACAATTGATAAGGACGAGTTGATAAAACAGGAATCGCAATATTATCTTCCGAGATCGCAAAATCCATACAATGTAAGTCTTACCATAACAGGGGGAGCGCTTGTGGCAAGTGCCGGGATTGATGAATCAAACGGCAACGGTTATTACATTCTTTGGCCAAAAAATCCGCAAGAATCTGCCAATCGGATTAGAAAATGGCTCAAATCGAGGTTCAGCCTTAAAAATGTGGGAGTTATTATAACCGACTCAAGAACCACACCCTTAAGGTGGGGAGTAACAGGATTTTCGATTGCCTACAGCGGGTTTGAACCGCTTAAAAATTATATTGGGACGAAGGATATTTTTGGAAAAATACTTGAGTTCACAAAGTTAAGTGTCATAGATAATATGGCAGGCGCCACATCGCTTGTAATGGGAGAAGGAAACGAGCAGACTCCGATTGCAGTAATAGAAAAAATTCCCGGCATAGTTTTTAAAGAAAAAAACCCCAAAAAGAAGGATTTGCGAAAAATTAAAATTACAATTGATGAGGATTTATACGGATCCTTTCTTAAGAATGTTAATTGGAAAAAGGGAGACTACCTGGAATAAACCGGCTGACCGGACGGGCTTCCTGTATTTTGTGGGGGAGATGAGGGTAAGGTTCCTGCAATTGGGAACGTAGCGCCGACTGCGGTTTTAAGAACCGATTTGTCTGTACCCAGAGCCGTTACTAAAGTTTTTGGCAGGAAATTTATTCTCGCAAGTTCTCCCGGATTTCCTTTTTCCTGAAAAGTTATTACAGCGACAATACCGATTCCTGATACTCCTTTTTGACCTAGAGGAGAAGCTATTGCATAAGAGATAGTCCCTTTTTGATTGTCTACCTTTTTAAGTAACTCCGCAGAATTTTGAAAA